>Ga0207675_100003031_pt1 | contig 16476 bp, 10 predicted proteins | sample KBSSwiS42_FD_184305 | JGI IMG/M metagenome (GOLD analysis project Ga0207675, IMG submission 184305) | Switchgrass rhizosphere microbial communities from Kellogg Biological Station, Michigan, USA - KBS Switchgrass S4-2 (SPAdes) (version 2) | ecosystem: Host-associated > Plants > Roots >... | reverse complement strand
CACGAGGTGCGGTTCCTGCGCTTCCACTCGGCGGGCCAATCCCCCGTCTCCGTTCTCGCAGGAACTCAGGGCGATACGCTGCGCCTCCTGCGGCCGGCGCGCGGCGGGGAGATCCTGGGCCTCCTCCCTTTCCGTGCGATCACCCCGCATGCGATGGATCTCGTCACTCCCACCCGGCGCGTCGAGGTCGCCGTCGACCGCGGGCGCGTCTTCGCCGCCCGCGGCCTGGCCCCCGGCCGCTACTCCCTCATCCCTCGTTACCGCGGCGGCCTCTCCGGACGGCCACTGCCTGTCGTCGTGCGCGCGGGAGAGACGACGGAGATGATCCCACTGTCCCTCGACGAGCGCGGCGCGGCGGCCCTCCGCACCGCTCCCGAGGTCTGCGACGGCCAGCACGTTCCCGTCCGACTCCTGGTCCGCCGCGCCGGGGCGCGGGGCGAGGGGGAGCCGACCGGAACGCCCGTGTTCGAACAGAGGATCGACGATCCTTCCTGCGATCACGACCTCGAGGGCCTGGAGGGAGGGCTGTACGAGGCGACTTTCTCCAGCCTCAGACCGTCGGGAGCGTCGGGCGAGCCACTCGCCGCGGCCCGCTTCGAAGTGGCGGCCGGCCGGTGGACCCAGGCCGTCCTGGCCGCCCCGGTCTTCGCCAGCGGTCGCGTGACTTCCGGCTCCGGCCGTCGGGAGGCGGGTGTCCTGCTGCGCTTCCAGACGGACACCGGTGTCTGGGCGACGCGCGCGGACGACGAGGGCGAATACGCGCTGCGCCTGGGGGCGCCGGGCCAGTACGCGATCTCGGTCCAGGCCAGAGGCGGCGCGCCCGCCGCCCGGTTCGAGCGCCGCTTGAGGCGCGGCGCTCAGCCGCAGCCGCAGGACTTCGACCTGAGTGAGACCGCCCTGCACGTGCGCGTGGTGAGCCAGGACGGGACGCTCCCGGACGAGACGGTGGAGCTGGCGGTGACGGGGGGCGGTCAGCGCTGGACGAGCACGTTCGTGGCCGGAAGCGAGGCCGTGCCTTTCGTGGACCTCGACTTCGGTGAGTACGTCGTCACCGCGAGCGCCTCGTCGGGGCTGGCGTCGTCGGACCCCGTAGCGGTCAGCCTCACACCGGAGCGGCCCGTCGCCGAGGTCGACGTCGTCCTGGACCGCCATAAGGGTTCGTTGGAGGTAGTGGACGAGAACGGAGGACCGGTGCCATCCGTTCAGGTGCGCGCGGGCACGGCGGTCTTGCGTCCGGTGGCACCGGGGCTCTATCGGCTCGACGACGTGGCCGTGGGCGAGCGGCTTCACCTGCGGGCGGACGGCTTCGTCCCCATGTGCCGGGTCCTCTCTCCGCAGGAGCTCCCCGACCTGCGCCTCGTCCAGACGCGCGCCTCCGAGGTCGTGACGCTCCACCTGGCCGCCAATCGAACCTGGGAGTCGGGCCTGCTCGTCGACCTGCCCGGCTCGGATTGCCCGGTCGAGCTGGGCGAGGCCGAGGCGCTGAAGCAGTTCGAGCCCGGGCGCACGACACTCGCCCTGCGGTTCCCGCCGGGGGCGTGGCGTCTGCTCCTGGGCTCGGAGACGTACACGTTGGTCGCGCCGGGGAGCGACGTCGAGGTTTCGGCCGAGGGAGACGCCGTACCGGCGGATGTGGACAAAGCCGGCTCGCAGCCGTAGCCCTCCCCCGCTCGAAGGCCCTCACGGCGGACGACACACTCAGTGGCCGGCACGCGCACCCTGGCACGTTCGCTCGCCCCCGCCAGGGGATTCGCTCCGTCGCGCCGGACCGCGCGCAGCGGGTAGACTGCACCGCGCCGTGGGTCCGCCCCGCGCCGTCGCGTGTTGCGCCCGGCTCCACTCGCGACAGGGGACTCGATTTCGGTGCGGCACGACTACGATCCAGTGAAATGAGACCCGCAGGAGCCGCCACCCTCGCCGTCCTGCTCATCTTCTCCACCGCCCGCGGCACCTGCCGCGATGCGATCGCGGTTGCCGATTCGCAGGCCATCGCCGGCGGAGACCGCTGCGGCAGCGGCGAGGGCTATTTGGTGCGGCCCCTGATCTTCGTCCCCACCGACTACCAGGACTACCTTGCCGACGGCCGGGTGGCCGCGTTCGTCAAGGTCGCGGTCGAGGTGATCCGGAGCTTCTACGCCACGAACAACGCAGGGCGTACGTTCCGGTTGCTACCGGTGGACGTCGTCTCCGCTCGCCACGACCGCGCGTACTACTGGAGGGGACCCAACCCCAATTTCGAGTATCAGGTGTTGTGGGAGCTCCAGGAGCGCGGCTATCCCGTCCACGTGGACTGGGATCGCTTCCCCTCCGATCGGGTCGTCCTCGTCTTCGCCATGGGCGGCGGGGGCTGGGCCGGAGGGCGGCACTATCCCGTGGGCGGAGGCTTCGCAATGGTGGGAGACGCCGTCCTCTTGGCCGGCATGGACTTGAACTGCGATCGGGTCCGGGAGGAGGCTGCGAGGAAAGTGTGTCGGGAGAGCTGGCTGCCGAGCGGCCACATCTACGGCTTCGGTGTGGGGGCCATGGCCCACGAGCTGGGACACGCCTTCAACCTGCCCCATCCTCCGCCGGGCTCGCCGGATTGGCCGCGGACCGTGATGGGGGAGCACTGGAACTACCCGAAGACCGGCCTCTCGGACTCGGATCGCTCGATACTGGCCACGAGCTGCTTCTTCCGTGAGCGTGAGCGTAGGTAATGCACTTTCTGATGCGCGGCCGCACCGATGCTGTGTGGCAAACGCGCAGTCCGCAGCTCGATGGTTTCAAGGAGCGCTCCCACGTGCGAGGGCGCGGGACGCGTTCCATCATGAGAAGATCCGGGTGAGAAAGAAGGGCCATCCATGATGAAAGCGTTCCGACGGCTGGACGCCTCGGGGGTGCTGATGGCGCTGGCTTGGGCCCTACCCGCGTGGGCCGCCAGTCCCCTGTCCCTGACGAACGGCTTGTACGTCAACCCCGACTCCTCACCGGCCGTCTGGGCGCGGAACAACCCGGGCGACCCCAGGGCGGCGCGTATCCAGTCGGCCATCGCCTCCCAGCCGATCGCGCGCTGGTTCGGCGGCGACAACGTCAGTGCCGTCGCCGGCTACGTCGACGCCGCCGAGCGCCAGGGCAAGCTGCCGGTGCTGGTCACTTACAACCTCCCGGGTCGAGACGCCTGTGGACGCCACTCTAGCGGCGGGGCCGGAAGCGCGGCCGACTATCGCGCGTGGGTCTCTTTGTTCGCGGGGAGCATCGGAACGAGGCCCGCCGTGGTGATCATCGAGCCGGACGCCCTGGGCGATTTCAAGTGCATGAGCGACGCGGCCATCCAGGAGCGCCTGGACATGCTCAACCATGCGACCCAGATGTTCCAGCAGAAAGCGCCCAACGCCCATGCCTACCTCGACGGCGGCAACGCCAAATGGGTGGCGCCCGCGACCATGGCCAGCCGGCTGCAGTCCGCGGGCGTGCGCAATGTCCGCGGCTTCTCGGTCAACGTGTCGAACTACTACACCACCAGTCAGTCGGTGGACTATGCCAACTCCGTCAACGCGTCCCTGGGCTACCAGGCCAGGTTCGTGGTGGACACCAGCCGCAATGGCAACGGCTCGAACGGCCAATGGTGCAATCCCGGCGGGCGCAAGCTGGGGCTCACCTCGGGGGCCAGCGGGGACGCCGAGATGCTGCTGTGGGTGAAGACGCCGGGCAACTCTGACGGAGACTGCGGCATCGCCCCCGGCACTCGGGCCGGACAGTTCGACCCCGCTATCGCCATCGGCCTGATCGACGGGCCCTAGCACGGCCCCGGGCCAACCCGGGCGTGTCAGTCGCTGGCGGCGGTTGGTGAACGGATTACCGCGGGGTCACGTCCACGAAGGCGGGGAGCGTGTCGGGCTGGCCCGGCGACGCCCCCCCGTAGGGTCGAGCACGCCCGGGGAACCCGCCGTACACCGAGGTGTTGAAGACGCCCCAGAGCGCGCTGCCGTAGAGAGGAAGGCTCGGGGCGTTCTCCGCGTAGATCTGCTGCAGCTCGCGGCCGAGGGTCATCAGCTCGTTGGGATCGGCCGAGGCCTCGAAGCGCCGGAGGATCCGGCTCGCCTCCGCGCTCGCGAACCTGTGGAAGTTGTACGCCGCCTCCTGTCCGATCGGCCTCACCAGGGCGCCGTCCATTTGGTCGCGATAGAACTGGTAGGGCGTCGGCCCGCGCGTCGAGGTCCAGACCCCCATGTCGAAGCTGCCACTCTGCAGCCGATCGTTCCAGGTCTTGTATGGGAGCGGCACCACGGTGGCGGCGATGCCCACTTCGGCGAGCGACTGCGCGATGATGCCCGCGGTCGCCTCCCAGTCGGTCCACCCGGCCACCGTATGGATCTCGTAGCGCATGGGCACGCCGCCGGGCACGGCCCGGTTCCCGTTGGCGCCTCGCGCGAGCCCCGCGGCGTCGAGGAGCCGGTTCGCCTCGGCGACGTTGCGCTGTGTCCAGGTCGCCGACTGAAGGGCCGCGTCCTTCCAGCGCTTCTGCGAGTCGGGGAGGCCGGTCGCGTCGGCGGGCGGCACGTAGCCGCTGATGGCCTCGGTCACGACGCGCTGGCGGTCGATGGCCATGCTGATCGCCTTGCGCACGTTCTTGTCGTCGAATGGCTTCTTCTGCGTGTTGAGGTAGAGAACGACCGTGTTGCCAATGTCCGGATACCAGTACGTATGGCGCGCGGGGTTACGGGCCACCCAGGACTTCTCGATGTTGGGCAGGAAGAGCGACGCCCAATCCAGCTCTCCGGCTTCGAGCGCATTCAAGATCTCGGCGTTGGTGTGGTACATGGGGACGCGCAGGGCGCTCGCGGCCGGCTTGCCGGGCTGCCAGTAGCGCGTGTTGCGGCCCAGCTCGTAGACCATGGGCTCGAATCTCAGCACCTCGGTGAAGGGACCCGTGCCCACGGGGTTCGGGTCGGCGAACGTCACGGGATTGGCGACCGCCTTCCACGTGTGCTCGGCCACGATCGCTTGCTGACCGATCGGGAGGATGCCTGGGGTGTAGGGTTGCTTGAAGACGAAATCCACGGTCGTGCCGTCCACGGCGGTGACCTCGGAGAGGAACCCCCACATCTTCGGGCGGTCGAGCACGGGGAACCGCTTCAGCAGGTCGAACGTGAACGCCACGTCCCGCGAGGTGAAGGGCGCGCCGTCCGACCAGGACACCCCTTCGCGCAGGGTGAACCTGAGCCGCGTGTTGTCATCCCTCCAGTCGTAGCGGGCGCCCAGCCACGGGACGTAGCTCCCCGTCGCGCGGTTGTACACGATGAGCGGCTCATAGATCCCCGCGGATGCGGGCCAACGTGTGTCCGCGTGCTCGAGCAGCGGATTGAAGACCCTGGTCCACACGCCGTCGCGCGGTCCCGGGGTGACCGTCAGGGGGCGCGAGGGACTCGCGGCAGCCGGCTGGGCGACAGCAGGGCGAACGAGCGTGACCAGGCTCAGCGCCGTTGTGAGGAACGCGCCTAGCCTGCGAGATGAGCAGGTGCGGTTTCCCATGGGGGGCGGAGTCTAGCACGGCGCCGGACCCTCGAGCCGGCGGTGCCCCAGCCCGGACCGCCCTCAGTCGAACCGAAGCGCCTCCGTGGGGCTCACCGACGCCGCGCGCCACGCCGGCAGCATGGCCGCGGCCAGCGCGACGAGAGCCAGGACGAAGCTCGCGGCCGCGATCGTCGGCGCGTCCAGGGCCTGGACGCCGAACAGCTGCGCCTCGACCAGGCGCCGCACGGCCCACAGGCACGGAAGCGCGATCGCGGTGCCCGCGGCGATCATGGCCACCGCGTCCGCGACCACGAGCCACACGGCCGAGCGACGCGTCGCGCCCAGGGCCATGCGGATCCCGATCTCCTGCGTGCGGCTGGTGACCACGAACGCCATCACCCCGTAGAGCCCGACCACGGACAGGAGCAGCGCGACACCAGCGAACCCGCCGGACAGCGTGGCCAGCATGCGCTCGGTGTTGAGCGAGCGATCGACGGCTTCGTCCATCGTGCGCAGCGACGACAGCGGTAGCGTGGGATCGACGCGGCCCACGGCCGTGCGGATCGACGTCAGGGCCGCCGCCGGCGTTCCGCGCACGCGCACGTAGAACATGACCCCCGGCGAGTCGCCTGCGAAGGGAAAGAACGCCTGCTCGCTCTGCTCGCGCAGGTTGCGATACGCGAAGTCCCGCACCACGCCGACGATCTCGATGTCGGTCTTGACGTCGGGACGGTCGCCGAAGCCGATGCGCTGGCCAAGAGGGCTTGCGCTGCCGAAGTACCGGCGCGCGAACGACTCGTTGACGACGGCCGCACGTGCGCCGCCGTCCTCGCTGAACGGCCCCGCGTCGTGCTCGTCGAAGTCGCGCCCCGCGATCACCGCCGTCCCCAGCGTCCGGAAGAAGCCGGGGCTGACCGCGCCCATGAGGACCATACGGCCGGTCACGAAGCGGCGGTCCGCCTGGATGGTCATGGGGTTGTTCCACGACCCGCCGCTCAGCAGGTTGAGGCCCGCGACGCTCGCGCTCTCCACCTCCGGCAGCGAGCGGATCTCGGCCAGCGCGGAGCGGATCGCTCGGCTCGCGTCCGCGGCTTCATACCCGGCACGCACCGGGTTCAGGTCGAAGGTCACCATCCCCGACGTCGAGAACCCGGGACCCTGCAGGACCAGCCGCCGCAGTGTCTGCACGAACAACCCCGCCCCCACGAGCAGGACCAGCGTGAACGCGAGCTGCCCCACCACCAGCGTTTTCCGGAGCCGCACGCCCCCCGTCGCACCCGTCCGCTCGCGCAGCCAGTCGATCAGGGGGACGCGGGCCGCGCGCCACGCCGGCGCGAGGCCGCACAGGACGCCGGTCAGCACGCTGACGACGAAGGCGAACGCGAAGACGCGCGCGTCCACCCGCGACGAGAGGGCCATTGCGCCGGCGTCGGTGGGCAGGAAGGACAGGAGGGCGCGCGACACCAGCGGCGCGACCACGAGCCCCAGCGCTCCCCCGAGGAGCGCGATCCACAGCGAGTCGGCGAGCATGAGGCTCGTGATGCGCCGCCGCGAGGCGCCCAGGGCCAGGCGCGTCCGGATCTCGCGCCCGCGCGCGGCGCCGCGGGCCAGGAACAGGCTCGCCACGTTGAGCGACGCCAGCAGGAGAAGCAGCAGCGTCCCCGCCATCAGCACCTGGAGGGGCTCGTCCATCCGTCGCCGGAGCGGCGAATGGCCCTGCGGGGCTGGCGTCACCGCCAGCGTCGAGGCGAGGAACGCCGCCCGCTGCTCCGCGGTCACCTGCGGGAAGCCCTCGCGCCGCGTGTCCTCGTCCAGCATCGACTTGAACCAGGGCTGGAGGCCCGCCTGCGCCTCCGCCGCGGCAACCCCGGGCCGGAGCCGGCCGAGAACCTGCATCCACTGCGCGCGGCGTTCGAGGAGCTGATCCCATCCCGGCGTGGCCTGCCGTTTCATCGCGGCCGGGATCCACAGGGCCGGGACCTCGCCGACGTCGATCCCGCGGAACCTCGCGCCGGCGACGCCGAGCACCGTCATCGCGAAGTTGTTGACCAGCACCTTGCGGCCGACGACGTCGGGCGCGCCGCCGAAGGCCTCGAGCCAGTACGCGTGCGAGAGCACGACCACCGGATGCGCACCCGGCTCTCCGTCGTCTTCTTCCTGGAGGAGCCGGCCCCGCGCCGGGACCACCCCGAGCACCGGGAAGTACGAGCCGGAGACGATCTCGGCCGCGACCGGCTCCGGCCTCTCCCCCGCCGCCGTCGCGAGGTTCACCGTCTGCGCGCTGCGGCAGAAGACGCCTTCGAAGAACCGGTCTTGCTTCTGCAGGTCGCGGCAGATCGGATACGACATCAGGTTGTAGCTGCCGCGGTTGTCGGAGAGCGAGTTGCCCTTCCAGTCGATGAGGACGAGCCGCTCCGGCTGTTTGACGGGCAGAAGGCGGAGGAGGACCTGATCCAGCAGCGAGAAGAGGGCCGAGCTCGCGCCGATGCCGATGGCCAGCGACGCGACGGCGGTGGCCGTGAACCCCGGGCTGCGCGCGAGGCTGCGCGCGGCGTAGCGGGCGTCTCGCGCGGCGTCCTCGAGCCAGCGCCAGGTCCAGGTCTCCCGCACGTCTTCCTCGACCTGCTCGATCCCGCCCATCTCGATGGCGGCCTGCTTGCGCGCTTCGTCGTCGCTGCGGCCCTCGGCGCGCAGGTCGTCGACGCGGCGGTCGAAGTGGTAGCGCAGCTCCCGGTCGAGCTCGTTCTCGAGCCGTGCGCGCCGGCCGCGGAGCAGGTTCAGGATCTTGCGCATGGCTCGCTACTCCCCCTGGGCGAAGATCAGCCGCACGGCCGCGGCCAGGCGGTCCCAGCTTTGTTTCTCGATTTCGAGCTGCTTCTCGCCGGCGCGCGTCAGCGCGTAGAACTTGGCCTCGCGCCCGGTCTCGGAGGCCCGCCATTCCGAGCGCAGCCACTTCTTCTGCTCGAGCCGATGCAGGGCCGGGTAGAGCGATCCCTGGTTGACCTGGACGGCGTTTCGCGAGATCTGCTCGATGCGCTGGGCGATGGCGTAGCCGTGGGCGGGCCCGAGGGACAGGATCTGCAGGACGAGCATGTCCAGGGTGCCTTGCGGGATCGGGAATCGTTCGGGCGGCATCGCGTTACCTCAACCTTCGATGTATCAAGGTAGGCGATGGGCGGGTGATTCGTCAAGAGGAATTCACGGCCCGCTACGCCGTCTTACGGCCTTGGGACGGAGCGGGCCAGCCCAAGATTCCGCTTGACTCGGCTCCGCGCGAGCGCCGAAGATCAAATCCTTGAAGTGGCCTCGCGTGATCCGCGCGAGGCCAAGCCTGGAGCGTGCCGTTCGAGCCTGGCGAGGGTCCAGATGCGCGCGTCCGGAGTGTCGCTCCGCGGCGTTTGCCTGCTCCTCCCCATCCTCTCGTCGGCCGCGCCCGCCGCCGCGCCCGTCCCGATCCTCGTACGCGACGTCCCACTGAGGGGTGAGCTGGTCGAGGGCGGCACTCACGCGTATCGCGTGGATCTGCGCGAGGGCGAAGCCCTTCGCGCCGTCGTCGAGCAGCGAGGCATTGACGTCGTGGTGGCGCTGCGCGGACCTCGGGGCGGCATCGAGGTCGAGATGGACGGCGTCAGCGGTGGCCGCGGCACGGAAGAGCTGGCGTGGGAAGCGGCGCAAGCGGGCGTTTACCTGGTGGAAGTCCAGCCACGCGCCGCGAACGCGCCACCCGGTGGCTATTCGCTGACGGTGCACGTGTCCGCGCGTGCGGACGAGGCGCAACGGGCATGGATTTCCGCGGAGCGCCTCTTCATGGAGGGCCGGCGGACGCAGGCGAGTGGCGCGAACCTGGAACGCGCGGCCGAGGCCTACGAGGGCGCGCTGGCGGATTGGCGCCGCGCCGGCGACCGGACCTGGGAAGGAATGACGCTCCAGGCCCTGGGAGTCGCCTGCCTGGGCCTGGGCCGTTACGACTGCGCTCGTTCGCGTTCCGAGCAGGCGCTGGCCCTCCACCGCTCGGTGGGCAACCGCGTCGGACAGGGGGCCACGCTCAACAACCTGGGGAACGTGCACCGCGAATCCGGCCAGTACGATCGCGCGCAGGAGAGCTACCAGCAGGCGCTCGCCATCAGCCGCGAGGCCGAGGACCGCAGGGTGGAAGCGGCCACCCTCAACAACCTCGCCTCCGTCTACAACGAGCTGAGCCAGTACGAGCGGGCCCAGGAGCGCTACGAGGAGGCGCTCGTGATCTGGCGCGAGATCGGGAGCCGCGCCGGCGAAGCGGCCACGCTCAACAACCTCGGCAACGTCTACCAGGACCTCGGCCGTTACGAGCGGGCCCGCTCCTACTACGAGCAGACGCTGGCCATGAGCCGCCAGGACGGCAACCGGAGGGCCGCCGGAACGACCCTCAACAACCTGGGGAACGTCACCCGGATGCTGCGTGAATACGGGCAGGCCCGCGCCTACTACGAGGAGGCCCTCCGCATCAGCCGCGAGGTCGGAGACCGGACGGGCGAGGCGAACGTCCTCAACAACCTGGGCGAGCTGAGCGATAACGAGGAGCAGAGCCACCGTTCCACGATGGTGGCCCCCAGGGGCGAGGAGAACGCGCGCGATTTCTACGCCCAAGCGCTGGCCATCCGCCGCGAGATGCAGGACCGCGGCGGGGAGGAGGTCGCGCTGGCCAACCTCGGCAGCGCGTGCCGCCGGCTCGGCGACGAGGGGCCCGCGCGCGAACACCTCACGGCCGCGCTGGCCCTCGCGCGTGAGATCAAGGCGCCGAGGGCGGAGGCCGCCGACCTGTTCGAGCTGGCCCTGCTGGCGCGCCACGCCGGCGACCTCGACCTCGCACGCGCGCAGGTGGCGGCCGCCCTCGGCATCGTGGAGACGATCCGCTCCGAAGTCGCCGGCCACGACCTGCGCTCGTCCTTCCTCGCTTCGACGCTGGACTATTACGCCTTGTCCATCGACGTGCTCATGCAGCTCCATCGACGAGACGGTCAGGCCGGCCACGACGCGGCCGCCCTGGAGACGAGCGAGCGCGCCCATGCCCGAAGCCTGCTCGAGCTGCTCGCGGAGGCGGGAGCCGAGATCCGCGCGGGCGCTCCCGCCGCGCTGCTCTCCCGCGAGCGCGAGCTGCTGCAGGTCCTCAACGCCCGGGCCGCCGCCCGGCAGCACCTCCTGGCCGACGAGCACACGCCGGAAGAGGCGGCGGCCATGGAGCAGGAGCTCGCGCGGCTCACCGGCGAATACGAAGACGTCCAGGCCCGCCTCCGCCGCGCCAGCCCGCGCTCCGCGGCCCTGCTGCAGCCCCGGCCGCTCACCGTGGCCGAGATCCAGGACGAGCTCCTCGACCGCGACACGCTCCTGCTCGTGTACTGGCTCGGCGCGCGGGGCGACGAGAGGAGCTACCTCTGGGCCGTCACGCCCGGATCGCTGACCAGCTACGAGCTTCCGCCGCGCGAGGCCGTGGAGGCCGCCGCGCGTCGTGTCTCCGTCTTGCTGTCCGCCTCCGCGCCGGGCCGCGATGGTCCCTCCAGAACGCCCGCCGTCCTCGACGGAGGGTCCGAATACGGGCGGGCCGCGGCGGCGCTGAGCGAGATGCTGCTCTCGCCCGTGGCCGATCGCCTGGCCGGGAAGCGGGTGGTCGTCGTCCCCGACGGCGCCCTGCAGTACGTGCCCTTTGCCGCCCTCCCTCTTCCGTCGGGCCCCGGTGCCGGTCGCGAGCCGGTGCCCCTCATCGTCGAGCACGAGGTCGTCTCCCTGCCCTCCGCCTCGTCGCTGGCCGCGCTCCGGCGGGACATGGCCGGACGGGTCCCGGCCGCGAAGGCGGTGGCCGTGCTCGCGGATCCCGTGTTCAGCGCCGACGACGAGCGCGTGAAGGCGAGGGTGAGGGGCGGGACGCGCGCCCGCCTTCCACGCCTTCCTTTCGCGCGCCGCGAGGCCGAGGCGATCGCCGCCGCCGCCGGACCGGGCGCGGTCACGATGACGGCCCTCGGTTTCGAGGCGAGTCGCCAGACCGCGATCAGCCCCGGCCTCGCGCAGTACCGGATCGTGCACTTCGCCACGCACGGCGTGCTCGACGCCGCGCGGCCCGAGCTGTCCGGTGTCGTCTTCTCCCTGGTCGACGAGCAGGGCGCACCGCAGGACGGCTTCCTTCGTCTCCACGACGTCTACAACCTGCACCTGCCCGCCGAGCTGGTCGTGCTCTCGGCCTGCCGCACCGCGCTGGGCCAGGACGTGAAGGGCGAGGGACTGATCGGCCTGACGCGCGGCTTCATGTACGCGGGCGCGGCGCGCGTGGTGGCCAGCCTGTGGCAGGTGGACGACGCCTCGACGTCGGAGCTGATGGGCCGTTTCTATTGGAAGATGCTCCGCGACGGCGAGCGCCCCGCCGCCGCCCTCCGGGACGCCCAGGTGGCGATGTGGCGCGAGGGCGTCTGGCGCTCGCCGCGCGACTGGGCGGGATTCGTGCTGCAAGGCGAGTGGCGATGAGCAGCGCGACCGGACGCGCGCGTCCGAGTCTGGAGCCGGCGGGGTTCGACCTGCTCCTCGCCGCCCTGGACCCCGACCGCGAGCGCGCCGGCCGTCACTATCGCCAGATCCACCAGCGGCTGGTCAAGTTCTTCGAGTGGCAGTGCAGCCCGCATCCCGACGAGCAGGCGGACGAGGCGATCGACCGCTTGACGAAGAAGATCGCGGCGGGGGACCGCATCGAGAACCTGGAGGCCTACGCTCACGGCGTCGCCCGGCTGCTCCTCCGCGAAGAGCGCAAGGCCGGCGTGCGCGAAGAGGTGGCCCGGGCGCAGCTTCACTGGATGGGCACCCAGGCCCTCCGCGTGGCGGCGGCGGAGCCGCTGTTCGACGAAGACGCGCAGCGGGAGCAGGCCTGCTTCGATCGCTGCCTGGCCGTCCTCACCCCCAAGGGCCGCGAGGTCATCCTCAGTTACTACGCGGGCGAGGGCCAGACCCGGATCGAGGGCCGGCGGGAGCTGGCGGCCCGACTCGGCGGGGACCTCAACGCCCTGCGCGTGCGAGCGCACCGCATCCGGGCGCGTCTCGAAGAGTGCGTGTCGGCCTGCCTCGGCCGCGTCACCGGCCAGGAGTAGAGCGCGGATGGGATCGATGCCGATGGATCTCCAGGACGACCGCCAGCTGAGGCGCTACCTGCTCGGAGAGCTGCCGGACGACGAGCGCGAACGGCTTCAGGCCGCCTACTTCGCCGACGACGCGCTCTTCGCGCGGCTGCTCGGGGTCGAGGACGCCCTCATCGACGCCTACGTGCGTGGGGAACTGACCGAGGGCGAGCGTGCGCGGTTCGAGCAGCGGTTCGGCCTCACGGGAAGGCAGTTGGACCGCGTCAAGGTCGCGCGGATGCTGGCCGGCGCCGCCGGCACGCCGGTGGCGGCGATGGCGCCGCGGGTGGAAGCGGAGGCCGGCGCTCGCGCGCGCTCGCCGCGCACGCACCGGTTGGCCGTGCCCGCGGCGGCCGCCGCCGTGCTGCTGGCGCTGGCCGCGGCCGCCACCTGGCGCAGCGGCCACGACGGCAAGGCCGTGAGCGCGCCGACGGCCACGCCGGCCCCCGCCCCGGCTTCCGATGACGCGGACGGGCATGCGCCGCGCGTCGCGGAGGGTGCGGCGGCATCGTCCGTGCCGGCGCGGCCCGCAGCGACCCCGCGCGCATCGAGCCCCCGCCCCGCCCTGTCCCACCCGGCGACCGGATCCGTCGCGTCGGTCGTGCTCGGCGCCGGTCTGCTCCGCGACGGCGGAGAGACGCCGCGGCTGGTCCTTTCGCCGCGCACGGTGTCCGCCCGCGTTCGCCTCGAGCTGCCGCCGGAGTTGCCCGAGGGCGCGGCGTACCTCGCCGTGGTGCAGACCGCGGACGGCGCCGAGGTGTTCCGCGCGAGCGGCCTCCGCGAGACCGCTGGACCACGGGGGCGCGCGGTCGATCTGGACCTGCCCGTCCGGCGGCTCGCCTCCCGCGACTACGTCGTGTTGCTCAGCCGTGAGCGCGGGGACGGTTCCCCACAGCTCGTCCGCGGCTACGCCTTCCGCGCGGATGTAATCTTTTGAACATCCCGGCCACTAATCAATAGGGAGTCGATCGCAGGCGGCCCTCCGGCGCACCCGCCGCGCGCGGCTCTCGGATCGCCCAGCCGGATCCGCTCATGACGGGACGGAGGTGTGCCCGGCGGGCGATGGGATCGGAAACGCGCCGGCAATCCTGAGGAGGCGTGCGATGCACACGAAGACGCTGACGAGCGCGGTGGGAGCCGCGGTCCTGGCCGCGGCGGTGACGACGGTCCTCTCCACCTCCGCTCTGGCCCAGACACCGGGAGAAGCGGAGGGGATCGTGGTCTCCTCCGAAGCCTTCGACGCGGTGAAGGGCTGGCTGGGCGACACGGAGGAGAACTCCACCTTCAAGGAGTTCCTGGTCGAAGGCGAAGGTGGCGACACCCTGACCCAGTGGCTGGCCACGGTGCAGGGACTGCGGGACTACATCTCGCCCCAGCAGTTCCTGAGCGAGCAGTTCCCGGACCGCGCGAAGGAGCTCGAGGAGTTCGCCGCCGACGAGGGGTGGAACTACGCGGACCCGCGGACGCTCGCCCTCCACATGCTGGCCGCGGACGAGGACCTGTTCGATCGCTGGGAGGAGCGCGTGGCCCTGAAGAACGGGCTCGGCCTCGAAAGCTTCGCGCAGTCGCGGGCCTTGCCGGAATTCACGAAGTGGCGCGGCACGCTGAGCATCCCCGCCGAAACGACCTCCCTCGACGAATGGATGTCCGCCCGCGGGCTGGACGTCAACCAGGTGCTGCGCCCGCCGCGTCCCCCCCTCTTGGCCTGCCGCTGCCAGGTGCTGGTCAACTTCGCCGGCACCGAGCCCATGTCGCCCTTGGCGACCCACGAAGTCGTCGTCAACAAGAAGAAGGACAAGCAGGAGCGCTGGACGAACCAGTTCATGGGCGCCCACCGCGGCCAGTTGTACCTCTACGCGCGCGGATATCGCCGCGGGGTGGACAAGGAGACGCTGCACCGTACGAACAAGACCGCCATCCGCTTCGTGAACCTCTGCACGAGCCTGTTGAACCGGCCCTGCGAGGGCTGCTACACGAAGGTCCACCCCTACGGCCGCTACGGCGCGCGGGTGCACGCGAACACGAACACGTGGGGACTCTTTGGCGGCAAGTCGGAAGCGGGCGCCACCGACGCCGTCCAGCTCAAGCTGGACACCTACTCCGGGAAGCTCACGCTGATCGACAAGGGCGTCGCGATCTCGCAGACCAGCGAGCGCGAGCTCAAGCTGAGCGAGATCAAGGACTTCGTGGCCGCCCTGGCCGCCTTTGCCAAGTTCGACATCAGCGATCCGGTGGCGACGACGAACATGACGGTGGAGCTCATCCGGGTCATGAGGAACCTGTTCCAGGGCTGGAGGCAGCAGTCCGACAACCAGAAGGACATGTTCGCCCGCTACGACTCGGTGCTGTCCGAGGACTCCGATTTCATCATGCCCGCGAACCAGTGGTGGACGCTGGAGCTCACCAGCGACGGCAGCATCGCGTATTCGGGAGAGGGCCGGCACGAGACGAACCAGACCTGGTACGCCAGCGGGGCCGGGCTGGCCGTCGGGCTGGAGGGCTTCATCTGCCCGCGCGGCGTGGCCGCGCCCGCCCGTGTCGGCGCCTGGGCGCACAGCCAGGTCGAATCGTCGCCGTTCGAGTCGTCGACCATCCTGCGGGACAACGTGTCGAACTTCCTCGGCACGGTGATGTTCGTGGCGCCACCCGATACCACCGCCAACCGGGGCGCCCGGTCGTGGTGAGGCTCGCAACTTGAAGTCGCAGCGCCATCCGTCAGGCTGACGGGTGGCGCTGCCTTAAAGCCCTTTCATCAGCGTGGCCACGAGCAGGAGGATGAGGCTTCCCGCCACCAGCCAGAAGTCGTCGACGCCCAGCCTCACGTTGATCGCGCGCACGTGGATGAGGATGCCGATCACGCCTACGATCAGCGAGATGAGCCAGACGGCCTTGGTCGGGGCGGTCATTCTCGTGGCCATGTAACCTCCGTGCGGCGCGAACGGGTCCCGCCGCTCTTGTTGTGCCGGGCTGTGGTGACTCGGATGTATTCGATCGTAGTCCGCCTGTGGGCGCAGTGGGGCGGGGTGAGGCGCATTCGGCGTGGTCGGCGCGAGCTTCGCCAGCGGCGTTCACGGCCTAGAATCGCGCTGGTGAAGGTCTTCGCCAGGCACGACGAGCCGTGACCCCCGACCTCGTCATCCTCGGCAACCTGCTCGTGGACGACATGGTCTTCCCCGACGGCCGCACGCGGATGGCGGAGCCGGGCGGCGCGACCCTCTACGCCGCCCTGGGCGCGAGCCTCTGGGGCCTGGCCGCGGGCGTGGCCAGCGTGCGCGGCGACGACTATCCGCCAGAGGCCCTCGACGCGCTCACCGCGCGCGGCGTGGACCTCGAAGGCGTACGACCGCTCGGCCGTCCCGGCCTTCGCACCTGGCTCCTCTACGAGGGCGCGCGCCGGCAGGTGATCCACCACCTGGACCAGCCCTCCCACGCCGAGGTCTCCCCCACCGCGGCCGCGCTGCCGCCCTCGTGGCGCCGCGCGCGCGCCTTCTACCTGGCGCCCATGCCCTTCGACGTGCAACGGGAGCTCGCCCTCGACCTGTCGCGGATCCCGGGCGCCTTCGTCGCGCTCGATCCCTATCGTCTCCTGACCGCCGACAGCGTCTCGGACTGGCGCGAGGTCGTCGCCCAGGTCGACGCGCTCTTCCTCAGCGAGGACGAGCTGGAGGTGGGCAGCCGCGACGAGCCCCGCGCGGCCCTCCGGTCGCTGGCCAGCGGCCGCCTGCGGTTTGTCTTGTTCAAGCGCGGCGCCCGCGGCGGGATCCTCTACGACGCGCGCGAGGACCGGTTCGTGGAGTGGGCCCCGCGCGCCGCCGCCGTCGTCGATCCGACCGGCGCCGGCGACGCCTTC
>Ga0207675_100003029_pt1 | contig 16483 bp, 12 predicted proteins | sample KBSSwiS42_FD_184305 | JGI IMG/M metagenome (GOLD analysis project Ga0207675, IMG submission 184305) | Switchgrass rhizosphere microbial communities from Kellogg Biological Station, Michigan, USA - KBS Switchgrass S4-2 (SPAdes) (version 2) | ecosystem: Host-associated > Plants > Roots >... | reverse complement strand
GCAGGCCGCTCCGCTCCCCCCCGGGCGAGAGGCGGCGTCGAGCGCCGCAGCGAATGAACCCGGCTTCGACGGCAGCGCGGCCAGCCGGGTCAGCCTGGCGCTGGCGCAGCCGCCGAAGGAACACGTGCCGAGCACGCCCAAGCGCGCGACCAAGCACGCTGCTGCACCTCCGCCGCGGCGCACGCACGCGGCCGCAGCAGCAGCGCCCAAAGCGTCCAGCCCGAGCCCGGCCGCTGCTGCTGCCAACGCCAACAACAACAAGCTCGACTGCAAGCAGCCGTACTGGGTCGACGAAAAGGGGATTCGTCGCTTGAAGATGGCCTGTCTGTAGCTCGCGTCTGCGATGAGCGCGCGGAATGGCTACTCAGGGCCCGTGCAGGCCTGACGGGAATCTGAGGACCAGCAGGCCGGAGGCCGCCTGAGAATCAGCAGCCCGGAGGCGGGCCTGAGAATCATCGGGCCTGATGAACAGCTCTGATGAACAGCTCTGATGAACAGAGCTCAGCCCGTGCCGCGACGCGAGACCGGAGGCGCCAGCTCTTCTTCGATCTCTTCGAACAGCTTGCGAGCCTTGCGACTCAGCTTGCTCGGCACATGCACGTTGACGACGACGTGCAGATCCCCGCGCCCGCGCCGCCCGATCCGCTGCAAGCCGTGCCCATGCTGGGTGATCACCGTGCCCGGCTGTGTGCCCCCTGGCACCTCCACCGGCACCTCGGTGCCGTCGGGCAGCACGACGTCGAACTCGGTCCCCATCGCTGCCTCGACGAACGAAATGCTCTCGCGTGTTACCAGGTCCGCGCCGTCGCGCTCGAAGTCGGCGTGAGGCTCCACCTCGACGTCCACGTACAGATCGCCGGTGGGGGTCCCGTTGGGGCCCGGCATGCCTTGCCCCGGCACGCGCAGCCGCTGCCCCGAGTCGATACCGGCGGGGAAGGTGACGACCACCTTGCGCTGCCGCTCCACCGCGCCGCGGCCCGAGCAGCTCACGCACGGCGTCACGATCATCTGCCCGGCGCCTCGGCAGCTCGGGCACGTGCTGCTGAACATGATGAAGCCGCGCTGGGTCGCCACCTGACCGGAGCCACCGCAGTGGCGACACGTTTCGGGGCTGGTCCCGGGCGCTGCACCCGAGCCGCGGCACGTCTCACACGGCGCCAGACCCTCTACCGTGACTTCGTGTTTCACCCCGCGCATCGAGTCCTGCAACGTGATCCGTGCATCGACCCGCACGTCCGCGCCGCGCGCCTGCCGACGCTGGCGCCCGCCACCCCCAGCGCCACCGAAGAAGTCGGCGAAGATGTCCTGGAACTGGCTGAAGATGTCGCCAACGCCGACGCCCGAGAAGTCCGCGCCGCCGCCCTGCAGACCCGCATGGCCGAAGCGGTCGTAAGTGGAACGCTTCTCCTTGTCGCACAGCACCGAATAGGCTTCGGTGGCCTCCTTGAATTGCGTCTCCGCTGCTTTGTCCCCCTGGTTTCTGTCCGGGTGGAATTTGAGCGCTGCTTTTCGGTAGGCCTTCTTGATGTCGTCTTCCGACGCGTCTTGAGCGACCTCCAAAACTTCGTAGTAATCTCGTTTTGCGCTCATTTGGGGTCAACGGCTGGAAACGGCCGGCACAAGCTAAGTCGTAATCGATCGCTGTCAACCCGGCGGAGCATCAATCGGCGCTCCGGCGGGGCTGGGTGGCGCCCTCCTCGCGCGCAGGAGTAGGGGCCGGTGCCGCGCCACTGAGCGTCGCGACATTTGCTCCGAGGCTGGAAATGGTCCAGCGCGCAGCTTCCAGGTCGGCTTCGAGCTCCGCGTTGCGTCGCGCGAGCCGCGCCAGCTCCCGCTTCGGTGCGTCCCCATTCTGGGCGGCACTGCGGGCGACCTTCGACTCTTCGAGCTGAGCGATCAGCTGCCGGCCGAAGCGCTCCGTCTGCTCCAGCTCGCGGGTGAGCCGTGCCACTTCCTTGCCTCTTTCGACCAGCTGCAGCTCCAGCTCGCGCAGCTCCGCGCCGGATTCGTCCTCGCCGGCAGCGCGCAGCTCGCGTAGCTGCCGTTCTGCTTCCTGGAGCTGCTGCGCTGCTTCTCGGGCCTGGCGCTCCGCCTCTTGCCGCGGGCGCTCCGCCTCTTGCAGCTTGCGCTCCGCTTCTCGGGCCTGCCGTTCTGTCTCTCGAGAGCGACCTTCTGCCTTCTGCAGCTGCGCGTTGAGCTCGTCGACCTGAGTGCTGAGCGCGGCGGCACGGCGCTCGAGCTCGGAGAAGTTGCGGGCGGTCGCGCCATTGCCCCGCCTCAGCTCCTCGAGCTCGCGCTGCGACTCTGCCTGGCGCTCCTCCAGCGTGCGTTTGGCGCGCGCTGCCTCCTGCAGCTGTTGCTCGAGCTGCTTTTGCCGGGCCAGCGCGTCGGCGCCGCGCTGGGTCAGCTGCTCCAGCTCTGCTTGGGCGTCGTCTGCGCGCTGATCGGCGGTGGCGGCGCGGGACTCGAGGGCCTTCAGCCACTGTTCGCGCTTGCTGACCTCCGATTGCAACGCCTCCAGCTCGCGCTTGTGCGCGTCTCGCTGTAGCTGAGCCGCCTGCGCATCTCGTTGCACCTGAACGGTCTGCGCGTCTCGTTGCAGCTGCGCTTCCTTGGCGCCTTCGCGCGCGCTGCGCCCTTTCTCCAGCTCGAGAGCGCGCGCCTCCGCCTGCTCGAGCGCCTGCTCCAGGCGCGCGATCTCTTCGCGCTCACCCGCGGCGGCGGGCAGCGGCACGTCGGAGAGCGGGATCTGGATCACCGAGAAGGCTTCCGAAGTGACGGGCAGCGTGCTCACCAGCGCCAGGAACCACTCGGGCTCTTCCGCTCCGCCCGGCAGAAAGGCGGTGTCGAGCCGCACGTCCGAGTCCTCGGCTGCGCCAAAGTCCGCCACGGCGTAGCCCACGAACGCGGTCTGGCCGAGCATGCGCACTTCCTCGAAGTGCTGGCTCACGAGCTCGTACAGGTCGTAGTAGCCGAGCGGCTCTTCTGCCGTCGCCGATGCCGGAATCAAGTTGCGATGCACCTCCGGATTGCGCGCCGCGATCAGCGCCATGCCGCGCCGTCCGAGCGCTCGCCGCAACGCCGCGAGCGGCAGGTCGTCAGCGCGTGCCTCCGCGCCCAGCTCCTCCACGATGCCGAAATCGAACACGCCATCGCGCGCGACCGAGCCGGCATTTTCGAGCGGCGCGTACGAAATCCGTCGATCCTGGCTCAGGGCGGCGGCCTCCGCGACGCGGGCCGCGTCGCGGTCGTACACCTGCACCAGCCGCGCGCCGCGCTCCAGCAGGCGCTCCGGCAGCGGAGAGAGCGCGTCACCGAAGACGACGATCTTGGCGCCCGAGATCCAGGTCTCGGCGTAGGCGGCCAACGCCAGACTGGGGGCTGCTCGGTTCGGGCTCATGAGTTCGAGTGACCCTAGTCGAGAACGGCCGCGAAGTTCCAGCTGACGTGGGCTTTAGTGCATCGGCCTTTGGACCGGTCCGGGGCTGGTGTCAGTTGGGCGGGGGTGGCAGGGGGACAACAGGGCTGCAAGTGGGCACGCCGGCAGGAGCAGGGCTGCGGGCGGCAGGGCTGCGGGAAGCATTGCTGCGGCGGACCACCTACCGCTAGGCTCCGTACTGCCCGGAGGGCGACCGATGATCGACGAGGACGCTTTCGGCGTGCTGTTTTCCTACTACGAGCTGGAAGACGACGAGTACGGCTCCGACGAGCGCGCGGAGTTCGTGCAGCGTTTCGAGGCTTTCGAGCGCGCCGTGCTCGGCATCGTGCGGGATCTGTCGCTGCCCGGCGACCCGCACGTGGTGTGCTTCGGTCATGCGGTGTACGTGGAGTTCCGAGACGAGGAGACCTCGGCCGATCTGCTGCGCGCGCTGCGCGTGGCGAGCGCGCGGCTCGCGATCGAGGGCTTCGTCAACGCCACCGTGCTCTCGCACGGGGCTCGCTGGGTGTGGCCCGATCAGTGTCCCGAGCTGTCGGTGAGTGAGCCGGCGCCACGCGTTGCGCGCATCTCGAGGCCCTCCGAGCCGCTGCGCCGCGCGCTGGATGTCGACACGCTCACGCGCCGCGACGAGCAGGTCGAAGGCTGGGGGCCGGGGGTGTACGTGGATACGGAAGCGCTGCAAGCGCTCGGCAAGACCCCCAAGAACGCTCCCACCGTGCTGCGAGCGGCGGGCGCGCAGTTCTTTCGAATTCCGGCGTTGCCGGTGGAGGCGAGATGAGCGAACCCGCGCTGAAGGCACGCTTGTGCCTGGCCGACGACCCCCTGTTCGAGGAGCATGTCTCGCCGCCCGGGCACCCGGAGCGAGCCCAGCGCCTGAGCGCCGCTCGCCAGGGCGTGGAGGCCTGCGCCGCCGCCGCGGGCGCGGCGCGGCTCGCGCCCCGCGACGCCACGCTGGACGAGCTCGCGCGGGCCCACACGCCCGAGTATCTGGAGCAACTCCAGCAGATCAGCGGCCGTTCGGGCTACCTGGATGCAGACACGTTCTACACGCCTCGCTCGTTCGACGCTGCTCGACGTGCGAGCGGTGCTGCGTTGGCGCTCACCGATGCGCTACTCGATGACCGGGCGGACTTCGGCTTTGGCTTGTTGCGCCCACCGGGGCATCACGCGCGCGCGGGCCACGCCATGGGCTTCTGCCTGCTCAACCACGCGGCGGTGGCGGCCCGTCATGCGCTCGCGCGCGGCGCCCGGCGTGTCGCCATCCTCGACTGGGACGTGCACCACGGCAACGGCACCGAGGAGATCTTCGAGGCCACGCCGCAGGTCTTGTATCTCTCGCTGCACCAGAGCCCGCAGTACCCGGGCACAGGCGCGGCCGGAGACATCGGCGCGGGCGAAGGCTGGGGCTATACCGTGAACGTACCGCTCGCCGCCGGCGCCGACAATGACGTGTACGTGGTGGCCTTCGAGCGCCTGATCCTGCCGGTGATCGAGCAGTACGCACCCGACTTGACCCTGGTGAGCGCCGGCTACGACGCCCATCGGCGCGATCCACTCGGAGGCATGGAGCTCGATGCCGATGGCTACGCCTGGATGACGCGGCGCCTGCTCGAAACCATTCGCCGGGGCCCCGGCCAGCGCATCGCCTTCTTGCTGGAGGGCGGCTACGACCTCACGGGCGTGCGCGAGTCGGTGCAGCATACGCTGGGCGCCCTGTTCGAAGCGCCGCCGGAGATCGCCAAGGCTCAGGCGCTCGGCAGCAAGCACGAAGCGGAGATCGCGACCGCGATGCGCGCCCAGCGAGAGCACTGGCGTCTGTGACCTGTCGGCGCTGCGCGGAGTCGCTCTACGGTAGCGAGCCGGTCAGCTCGAAGATGTGAATGGATTCGTCCTTGCGATTGCAGGGTGCCGTGCCGTCGCTCTTGTCGGAGACGAACGCGAACCGGCTGGGCCCGAGGAACGTCACGCCCTCCACGGTGCAGTACTGGACCTCCCCCGTCGCGCTCCTCGGGAACGCATGAACAGAGCCGGGCCCGGTCAGTGCCCAGGGTGCAGTCGTCAACGTGCCAAGCCACAGCGCGGACGATTGATGCGAGACGATCGCTACGCTGTAGGTCCCGTCCGCGGTCGAGCCGCTCTTGGGCAAGAGTGCCAGGTCGGAGTAGTTGCGGAAGCGGACGTCCGCTGGCACATCGAGCAAGGCGCGCGTCGCCCACACGCCGTCGACGGGCGTGAGCAACTTGACTCGCCCCTGGCCGGGCTGGCTGTCGCCGGCGCGGCAAGCATTGTTCTGGCACAGAGCGAGCAGGTACTCCTGGCCGGCCACGCGCAGCCAGGCCAGACCTTCAAAGCCGTCGTCCTCGCCGAACGTCGCATCCGTGAAGGCCTCGCTCACGCGCGCGCTGCTCGCGTCCAGGCTGACTACCTTGGCGCGCCGGTCGCTCGGGCTGTTGCTCTCGACGACCAGGAGGAAGCGGCCGTCGTCGCTGACGGTGATGGCCTCGTACTGCGACTCGCTGCTCTCGCCCGGACCCCAACGGCCCTGCTCGAGCGCGGGATCGATGGCAGCGATCATCTCGAGGTTGTCGGATGCGACGAAGAGCGTGCCGTCCCTCGCGACCACGCCGCTCGCCTCGTAGTGCTCGATGCCCGAGCCGCCGACGAGCTGCGAGAGCTTTTTTTCGGTGACCAGTTGCAGGACGGCAGAAGACGTCGCGCCCGAGCCGGCGGCACCGGCCAGCGGGGGCATGCTCGGGGCGCCGCCGTCCGCGCAGCCCGACAGCAGCAGGCCGGGCGCCGAGAGCGAGAGCAGTGTTCCCCGCCGAGCGCGCACGCGGCTCATGGGGCAGCGTTCCGCGTGAGTGGCCACGAAGTCCAGAGAGGCGGCGCGCCGCCACGGTCGACCCGCGCCGCTCGTCCCGGCTCGAGCGCGAGCTGAAGCAGACGACGCCGGCTGCGGTGGCGATGACCCTTGGCAGCGCGGGCGTAGCGCGACAAGGCGTCCGACCACACGATGCCCGAGAGCTCGAGCTGCGTGTGGCTCGAGATCTGCTCCGGCACCCGGATCGGCGTCACGGCTGTGAGGCGCGCCGTGCAGGCAAAGCACGCCGCACGAGCCAGACCGTGGCCCCGGGCGGAAGCCTTGTTGCGTGCTCTAGTCGAGTGAGACACTGAACGCCTGCCCGGGAAGCACGTCGTTGCCGTCGTCGAGCTGCAGCGTGGCCCGCCGGCCCCAGGCCGAAATGCCGGGTGAAGGCCGAGCGCGCAGGGTCAGCTCGTCGATTTCGGGCGCGAGCTCGATGACGTGCCCGTGCAGGGCGCGGGCGAACACCTCTCTGGGCCGTATGCTGACGCCCTGTCCCAGCTGGACGCGATCGGCCAACGCCTCCTGCAGCTCGGCGATCAGCACACCCGGGCGCGTGCTCAGCAGCGACACCACCTCCGTTCCCGCGCTGACGACCTCCCCGGCCTGATGAGAGATCCTGCTCACCACGCCGTCGACCGGCGCTCGCAGCGTGAGCTCATCGAGCTGCAGCTCCAGCTGCCGAATGCTGGCCTTTTGTACCAACACCGCCTGCCGCGCAGGCTCGACGTGCAGCTGGACCGTTCGCGTGCGCTCGTGCTGGCTGCCGCCGCTCTGCAGCAAGCCAGCCTGGCCCAGTTGCTTGGCTTCGTCGAATGTCTCGAGGCGTGCCGTCAGCTCACTCTGCCTCTCGCGCGCGGCTTCCGCGGGCCCTGCCTGAATCATCTGCTCGTCGAGCAGGGCGTCGAGGCGCTTCATGCGCTGGCTGAGCTCCGCCAGCTCGGCCCGGCTGCCGCGCTCCTGGGCACGGGTTTGCAGCAGCCGCAGTTCATCGCGAGTCATGCGCAGCTCCTCGTCGGCAGTCGCAGCGATGACGGCGGCTTCGAGCTCGGCGAGCTGGGCCACGGCTTTGTCGCGGCTCGTGAGCAGATCGCGCGCAGCCAGCTTCGCGAGCGGTTCGCCGGCGCTCACCTTCTGGCCGACGTGCACGAGCAGCGTCTCGATGCGCCCCAGGGCGACAGGGCTGACGGCGTGATGGATCGCCTCGACGTAAGCCACGGCCGTGCCGCTGGCCCCGAAGGGCGTGGCGTGCGTGAGCGCGAGGAAGCCGAGCAGCGAGGCCCCGATGCTGAACAGGTACAAGGCGCCGCGCGGCGCCGAACGAACGCTGCTGGACCAGGAGGAAGAGGACGCGGAGAACACTCAAAGCTCCAGTGAAGCATCGCGTGTGTACAGGCTGGCCGCGTCCACGCCCGGCACCTGTTCGAGCTCGCGCAGCAGGGCGGCTTCCGTCCCCGCTTTGCTCAGCTTCAAGTGGTAAGAGAACTCCTGAGTGCGATCCCCGTTGCTCCGCAGATCGATGAGCGAGAGCCCGCGACAGTAGCGCCCGAGCACGTTCTCCACCTGCTCGCCGTGCTCGCGGCCGGACGGACCGCGAAAACGCAGCAGAATGTCGAACTGGAGCCGTGACCCGAATTGGGACCAGGACAGGCACAGCGTGGCGAGCGCGAACACGAACGTGCCGAGCACTGCAGCCGAGAAGGCTTGCACGCCGCAGGCGACGCCGATGCCCAGCGACGCGAAGACGAAGATCAGGTCGCGCGTGTCCTTGAGCGTGGTGCGAAAGCGGATCAGCGTGAGCGCTCCCACCATCCCCAGGCCGCGGGCCACGTCATCTCCGATGGCCAGCATGACCAACGCAGCGACCAGGCCGCTGAGCGCGATGGTCTGGACGAAGCTGCGAAGGTAGCCGATGCCCGAGTACGTCAGCGTATAGATACATGCCACCAACATGGACGTGGCGAACGCCAACAGCAGCGACGCCAGAGCAATGTCCCATCCGACGCGTGTTCCCATCATGTCCTCCCGCGCAACTGCCGCACTGCGGCTACGTACTTTGAATAAGCCTCGCGCTGCAGATTGAAGCAGCGCACCAGCTCGACCATCCAGCGTGGCGCGCTGCCGTCGAACTTGAGCTCGAGCATTGCCGGCCGCCTGCCAAAGACGGGGCGCGCATCGCCAGCGTCGCGCAGGGCCAGCCAGCGAGCTGGGTCCGGGTCAAAGCGAGCTCCGGAGGCCGCCTGATAGACGAGCTCGCGGTCGATCGTCAGGCGTACGTCTTCGCCCGGGATACGGGACTCGAAGGCCTCGCGAAAACACCCGATGTACAGCTGGGGCTGCGCGCGATGCACGTGCATGCGGAACATGAAGTCTCCGAAAGCTGGGCGCGTATCCTCTGGCAGGCAACACGACAGCCGGCGTCCGCCGAGCACGTTTTCGACCTGGGCCAGCGGCAGTGAGCAGCGGCTCTTGTGCGTGCCAGACTTGAGCTTTCGTTTTACCTCCAAGAACCCGAGGGCGCCGAGCGGCTGCCCGTAGGCGCGAATGCGCAGCTTGGCGCGGTCCGGGGCGAGCGCCTCGTGGCTCTCGAAGAAATGGAAGCCGCGCGAGTCGAGGTACAAGGTGGTGTTGCGCTGCGAGGCGCGTGTGGCGCTGTGGGCATCGCGCTCGACGTAGGGCGCTGCAAAGGCAAGGACACGCTCCGCGAGGCGATCGGGGATCCAGTACTTGAGCTCGAAGCGTTGAGAGCGCATGCGCGATGCACGCGTGCTCGAGCCCGGGAACGCGACGTGGCCCGGCGCAGCGAGCTGTTCACCGCTGTCGGGCGCCTCCTCTTCCAGCTGTGCGCGGCTGAAGCCGCGTGGCGGTGCCAAGGTCAAATGGGCCGAGCTCCTCTGGTCAACGGTGGCAGCCGGGTGACTCCAGCGTGACGGACTTGTGGACGTCCATCGTTAGCGCAAAACCCAGCGGGTCAAGATCAGAACGCCAGCCTCGGCAGCGCAAAAGCTCGGGAACCCCCAACGACAGCTCAACAGCGACGCCGCGCGTCCGTGCGAGGTCGCTCGCGGACATGCCCCGTGCGCCGGCTCTCTCTTTTGGACAACCTGCCGAGACCAGCGCGCAACGAACGGGGTGTGTAGGCCGCTGTGCGTCGTCAGCGGCGAGCAGACGGCACAGCTCCGTTGGCACAGTGGCACAGCCGAGCGGCAGTCACCCTCCGTTCTGACCGAGATATTGCCGTCTTTGCGGCTTGGCGTGGGCCTTGCAGTACCAGGTGTGCCGTGCCCCTGATAACAGCTGGCACGCCTGCGCCACTTCGGCGGCTTTGGAGATTCCATCCATGAAACACTGCTTCGTTCCCCGCCCTCGACGCGCGCGCGCCAGCGTGCTCGGTGCCTCCGCATTCTTGCTGCTCGCCGCGTGCGAGTCCGGCAGCCAGGAGCGCAACGCGTTAGCTGGGCTGCCGCCCGCAGGGCAGCTGAAGCTTCAGCTCACGCGGGCGGATAGTTGCGCGGACTTGCTCACGCGCATCCAGGATGGGCTGGTGGTGCCGCTGGCAGAGCGCGCCAAGCAGCTCCGGAATCCAGCGACGGGCAGCGGCGTGTCGGGAGACTCTGCCGTCGGCATCGGCTCGACTCCGACCGCGCCCTCCGGCAATCCCGGACTTGCCGCCGAGGGGATGGCTCCGCCTCGCGATGCGGCGCCGGTCGCTCAGGGCAGCGCACCCACTGCCAACGGCAGCGGCGCGCCGCCTCCCAGCCCGAGCGCGGGCGGCCCCACGAAGGCAGCGGACGGCGCGACTACCCCCACGACGTCGCCGCCCGGCCCAGGGCAGGGCGGCTTCTCGGACACCACCGTCCAGGTCAAGGATGTGGACGAGGCGGACATCGTCAAGACGGAAGGCGACCGCATTTACCTGCTGCACGGTGGAACACTGTTCGTGCTGCAGGGCTGGCCGGCGAGCAGCACCGCTGTCCTGGGCTCCGCCCTGGTCGAGGGGCAGCCGAACGAGATGTTCGTGCGCGACGGCAAGGCCGTCGTGTTCTCGCGCGTGTCACTGGACCCGTCGACGCTGCCGGGATCGAAGCCCAGCGCCGCCGGGTACGGCTACTACTACGGGGGTGGCGCGACCAAGATCACCGTGCTGGACGTGGCGGCGCCCCAGCCGAGCGTGCTGCGCGAGTCGTATCTCGAGGGAGACTACATCTCCGCGCGGCGGCACGATGGGCTGGTGCGCGCGGTCGTGCAAAACGGCTTCAAGGTGCCGCAGCTCGGCAGCCCGTACATCGAATACGTCGACGCGTTTGGCCATCCGTATCCCCAGGCGGACATCGACGCCCAGGTGGACGATTGGTTGGAGCGCACTGCGCGCAGTATTCAGAACACCGAGATCAGCGACTGGCTGCCGCGCGAGTACAGCAAGGTCGACGGACGCCTGGTCGCCGAGCAGCCGCGCTGTGGCGACTACTACTCGCCGGACCCCGGCCTGACCGAGACGGGCGTCACCAGCGTGGTCGCGCTGGACCTGGACGCCGTGTCGGCGCCCCTCTCCGGGGCGACCATCCTGGGCCGCGCGGAGCGCGTGTACTCGAACGAGGAAGCCCTGCTGATCACACAGACCGATTATCGCTACGAGCTCGTGAAGGGCTCGAGCCAGCAGACGCTCATCCACCGCTTCGACATCGACGGCAAGGACACGAGCTACGTCGCCTCCGGGGCGATCGCGGGCACCATCCACGACCAGTTCTCGCTGGACGAGCGCGACGGCGTGATCCGCGTCTCCACGACGGAGCAGAACTTCGCCCCGCTGCAACCGACTCCGGCCCAGCCGCTCGACGCGCAGACCGGAATGGCGGTGGATCGCGCGCCGGTGCGACCTGCGAACGGCCTGGTCAACCGCGTCGTGACGCTCGGCAGCGACGGCGACCAGCTGGTGCAGCTCGGCGCCACTGCCGATTTCGGCACCAGCGAGTCGATCTACAGCACGCGCTTCATCGGCGACCTGGGCTACGTCGTGACGTTCCGGCAGACCGATCCTTTGTTCGTGGTGAACCTGGCCGACCCCAGGCACCCGGCCGTGGTGGGAGAGCTGAAGGTGCCGGGCTACAGCTCGTATCTGTTCCCGATGGATGACGATCACCTGTTCGCCATCGGCCAGAACGCGACGCCGCAAGGCAGCGTGCAGGGCCTGTCGCTCTCCATCTTCGACGTGAGCAACCCCGCCAGCCCCGCGCTCGCGCAGCGTTACGACTTCCCGGAGTCGGGCGCGTCCCCCGCCAACATCGATCACCGGGCCATCAGCTTTCATCAAGACGGTAACGTCGTGGCGTTCCCCTACCAGCGCTACGATACTGGTGCGAGCACGCTCGAAGTGTTCCAGCTCTCGGCCGAGTCAGGCTTCCAGCGCCTGGGCGGGATGGCGGAGCCGGTCGATTTCGAGCGCTGCCTCGCCGACTACTATGGCTATGGCTATAGCTACCCCGCGGGGGACACCGCCAGCACGGCCCCTGCGCAGACCGACCCCGAGTGGCGCGCGCAAGTGCTCGCGCAGTGCAACTGGAGCCGGCAGTTCCGTCGTGGCCTGTTCCGTGACGACTTCGTGTACGGCATCAGCAACACCGGCGTGTACGCCTACAATCTGGGCGCGATGGCTGCCGGCGCAGTGGGTCAGCTGAGCCTGCCACGCGAAGTGTACGACTACGGCCAGTCCGGCGTGATGGGCGGCGGCAGCACCGGCATCGGAATGGCCACGCCGTCGCTGAACGTGGCGCCCCCGAAGCCGGCCGACGCTCCCCCGCAAATGGCGAGCGGAGCCAAATAACGACGGGCAGCGCCCCGAGGTGCCGTGGGTGGTCGGGCGGCTGAGGCCCGGCCACCCTCTTTTTTCTGCGCCTCCGAGAAAACTAGCGCAGCCGGTCCGCGTGGAAGCGGATGTGGTCTTTGATGAACGTGGCCAGGAAGTAGTAGCTGTGGTCGTAGCCGTTCTGCCAACGCAGGCTCAGCCGTACGTTGCGCTGGCGGCACGCGGCCTGTAACAGCTCCGGCTTGAGCTGCTGCACCACGAACGGGTCGTCGGAGCCGAGATCCACGAGCAGCTCGCGTGCGTAGCCGCGGGCCTTGATCAGCTCCACGCTGTCGTACTGGGTCCAGGCGAGCGTGTCGCTGCCCAGGTAGCCCTGGAAGGCCTTCTGGCCCCAGGGGCACTGCATCGGCGCGCAGATCGGTGAGAACGCCGACACCGAGCGAAACACGTCGGGGTTCTTGATGCCGATCATGAGCGCGCCGTGGCCACCCATGGAGTGGCCGCAGATGCCCTGGCGGTGAATATCGGCCGGCAGATGCTGGGAGATCCACTTCGGCAGCTCGTGGGTCACGTAGCTGTACATCCGATAGTGAGAGGCCCAGGGCGCCTCGGTGGCATCCAGGTAGAAGCTCGCCCCGGTGCCGAAGTCGTAGCTCTCGTCGGCGCCGGGGATGTCCACCTCGCGCGGGCTCGTGTCGGGCGCGACCACCATCATCCCCACCTCGGCCGCGTAGCGCTGCACGTTGGCCTTGGTGATGAAGTTCTGTTCCGTGCAGGTGAGCCCGGACAGGAAGTACAGCACGGGAAACGGGCCCTCGCCCTCGGGCTGGAAGACCCCTACGCGCATGGGCGAACGCGTGCTCTCCGAGTTGTGCAGGTACACGCTCTGCGTGCCACCAAAGCAGCGGTGGCTCTCAACGGTGGCGAGTACGCTGGATCGCATGCTGTCTTTCTCGTGCCCGTGCTCGTGTCAGTAGGTGACGACGGTGCGGATGGACTTGCCCGCGTGCATCAGATCGAAGCCCTCGTTGATGCGTTCGAGCGGCAGCGTGTGGGTGATCAGGTCATCGATGTTGATCTTGCCATCCATGTACCAGTCGACGATCTTCGGCACGTCGGTGCGGCCCGAGGCGCCGCCGAAGGCCGTGCCTTTCCAGACGCGCCCGGTGACCAGCTGGAAGGGCCGCGTGTTGATCTCCGCGCCCGCCGGAGCCACGCCGATGATCACAGACACGCCCCAGCCCTTGTGGCAGCACTCCAGCGCCTGTCGCATCAGCTTCACGTCGCCCACGCACTCGAAGCTGTAGTCCGCGCCGCCCTTGGTCAGGTTGACCAGGTAGGGCACCAGATCTCCGCCGATTTCCTTGGGGTTGACGAAATGGGTCATGCCGAACTTCTCGGCGACGGCGCGACGGCTGGGGTTGATGTCCACGCCGATGATCATGTTGGCGCCCACCATGCGCGCGCCCTGGATCACGTTCAGGCCGATGCCGCCGAGCCCGAACACCACGACGTTGGCTCCCGGCTCCACCTTGGCGGTGTTGATCACGGCGCCGATGCCCGTGGTGACGCCGCAGCCGATGTAACAGACCTTGTCGAAGGGCGCGTCTTTGCGAATCTTCGCCAGCGCGATCTCCGGTACCACCGTGAAGTTGGCAAAGGTGGAGGTGCCCATGTAGTGCAGCAGCTGCTTCGAGCGCAGCGAGAAACGGCTCGTGCCGTCCGGCATCAAGCCTTTACCCTGCGTGATCCGGATCGCCTGGCACAGGTTGGTCTTCGGGTTCAGACAGTACTCGCACTGGCGGCACTCCGGCACGTACAGCGGGATCACGTGGTCGCCGACCGCGAGCGAGCTCACGCCCGAGCCCACTTCCACGACCACGCCGGCGCCTTCATGACCGAGAATGGAAGGGAACAGACCCTCCGGGTCCTTGCCCGACAGCGTGTACTCATCGGTGTGGCAGATGCCCGTGGCCCTGAGCTCCACGAGCACCTCGCCCGCCTTCGGGCCTTCCAGATCGATCATCTCGACGCTGAGCGGTTTCCCTGCTTCGTGTGCGACGGCGGCTCGGACTTGCATGGCTCACTCTCTCCTCGGTGGGCGGACGGGATGGGATCTCGAAGGGTAATGGAGCGGCCCGTGGGTGGCAATCTACCTGGATGACGCAGCGGTCGCGGGGGTGAAGTTTTCCGCTGCCGGGCTGTTTTCCGCAGCTGCGGCGTTTTCCGCAGCTGCGCTGTTTTGCGGCCTCTAGCCGCCCGAGGGGCGAAGCAAGCGTCCCAGGTCGTCGTGGATGAGCCCGTTGCTGAAGGAGGCGTCCCCGAGGTCGAGACGGCGGCCGCCGTCGCGGTCGGAGAAACGACCACCGGCTTCTTCCACGAGCACGACCGCGGGCGCGAGATCCCAGGGCTTGCCGCTGCGATCGACCAGCGCGTCGAGCTCTCCCTCGGCGACGCGCAGCAGCGCATCGAGGTTGGGGTGGACCCAGCGGCAGTGCTGGTTCAGCTGGTCGATCGTCGGATCGTCCTGGTGCGTCCAGAGCGTCACACGGCTCTCGCGGAGCTCGCGTACGCGCGAGACCTGCAGACGGCGCGTGCTCGGCACCGGGCCGGCGTCGCTGCGGTGAGCGCCCCCGCGGCGGCTTGCCCACCAGCTCGCACCGAGCACGGGCCGTGTGATCACTCCGACCACGATTTCCCCCCCGACCTCCAGCGCGACGTGGGTGCCCCAGAGCGGGCGGCCCGCCACGAAGTTGCTCGTTCCATCGATCGGATCGAGCACCCAGCGGCGCTCTCGCGAGCCGGTTTCCCCGAGCTCTTCTCCGAGCACGCCGTCGCTCGGGCGCTGCTCGCCGATCAGCTGCCGCAGGCGGCGCTCGATCTCCACATCTGCTTCGCTGACCGGTGACCCATCGGGCTTGAGCTGGGTCGCGACGCCGCGCCGAAAATAGTCGAGCGCGAGCTCGCTCGCGACGGCGGCGAGCTGCCGCGCGAACTCCAAGTCATCCATACTTCGAGTATGGTGCCCGCTCCGCTCGGGTGCAATTGAGGCTCTACGCGCTGCGGCGGATGGAGGCTGGTGTCACGGGCTCCTCCCACCACTCGTGGTCCGCGAGGGCGCCGCTGCTGGGGACGGCGACGACCCCGCTATGTTCCGCGCGCTCGAGCACACTGGGCGCAGCACTGGCTGGCAGGGGCTGGGCCCCCAGGGGCTGGGCCGCCAGGGGCTGGCCTGCGTAGGAATGCCATCTTTTCTCGAGGATGAGACGGGAACCGCGCGAGAACGTCAGGTAAGACCAGCACCAGTGCATCAGCACGAACAGGCGGTTGCGAAAGCCGCTCAAGAAATAGATGTGCACGAGCAGCCACATGCACCAGGCGAACGTGCCCGAGGAGCGAAAGGGCCCGCGCTGCATCACCGCGCGCCGCCGGCCGATGGTGGCCATCTGGCCCTTGTCCTTGAAGCGGAAGGCAGCACGGGGCTGGCCCTGCATGTCGGCGAGGATCACCTTCGCCACGTGCCGGCCCTGCTGGATCGCTACGGAGGCCACGCCCGGCAGCGCCCGGTCCCCGTCGGCGGGACGAAAGTGCGCCTGGTCGCCGATCACGAACACGCACTTCTGGTTGAGGAGCGCCAGGTCCTCGCCCACGATCACCCGGCCCTGCGGATCGGTGGCGGCGGGCAGACTCTTTCCGAGCGCGGAGGCCTGCACGCCGGCACCCCAGATCACGGTGTTGCACGCCAGGTGCTCTTCTCCGACACGCACGCCGACGGCGCTGATGTCCGTGACGCGGCTGTTCACCCACAACTGCACGCCCAGCTGCTCGAGCTCGCGCGCGGCGCGGCTGGCGAGCTCGGGGTCGAAGCTCGGCAGAATGCGCGGTCCCGCCTCGATCAGCACGATACGCGTGAGCTTCGGGTCGATGTTGCGAAAGTCCCGGGCCAGCGTGAAGCGCGTCATCTCGCCGATCGCGCCGGCCAGCTCCACACCCGTCGGGCCGCCGCCGATCACGGCAAAGGTCAACAGGGCGCGCCGGCGGCTCGGATCCGGCTCGCACTCGGCGCGCTCGAACGCCGTCAAGACGCGGCGGCGGATCTCCGTCGCCTGCTCCAGGTTCTTGAGGCCGGGCGCGTGGTCTTCCCAGTGCTCGTTGCCGAAGTAGGCGTGTTGCGCGCCGCTGGCGAGCACGACGTAGTCGTAGTCGAAGGGGCCGACGGGCGTCTTCACCTGACGCGCCTCGACGTCCACGCTGGTGACCTCGGCGTGCACCACGCGTACGTTCTCGTCGCTGGAGAACAGGCCGACCTTCTCGGCCGTGCGGATGCGATCGACGACCGCCTCGATCGGCCGGCCGGCGAGGCTGGTCAGGTAGGCGT
>Ga0207675_100003026_pt1 | contig 16495 bp, 11 predicted proteins | sample KBSSwiS42_FD_184305 | JGI IMG/M metagenome (GOLD analysis project Ga0207675, IMG submission 184305) | Switchgrass rhizosphere microbial communities from Kellogg Biological Station, Michigan, USA - KBS Switchgrass S4-2 (SPAdes) (version 2) | ecosystem: Host-associated > Plants > Roots >... | reverse complement strand
CGCAGTTCATCGCTAGCCTGCTCAGCCCGGACGCTGCGGAGCACGAGCGTTTTTTCGCGGACGTCAATGCGCCGTTCGTCGGAGACGATCACACGCGCTGGGTAGACGGACAGCTGGCGCTCCGGCGACCCGAGCTCGGGCTATCGAACTGGCAGCACGGGCGGCTGCTGGCGCGCGGCGGCATTCTGAGCGGCGACGGCATCTACACCGTCCGCACGCGCTCGCGTCGCTGCTAGACTAGTGTTGCGCGTCCTGGGCCTGGCAGGAGTAGCCGCCGAGCAGCACGTACAGGCGCGCGCAGTGCACTTCGCGCGAGCGCTGCGGTTGCACGCTGGTCTGAAATTCGAAATCTTGCCCCATGGGCGTGCGGTGCGAGCGCAGCAGGCGAACGCACGAGGAGCCGCCGCAGGCCGTTCGCTCCGCGAGCCGTTGCACCTCCGGACTATCCGCGTAGACGTTGTACAGACCGAGCAGCGTGGCGACCAACAGCAGCACCGAGACCGTCTTGCGAATCACTTGCTGACCGCCAAATCCAGCTCCCAGAAAGGAGGCGGCAGCTCCCGCGTCCAGTGCAGCCCTCCACCCAGCGGCAATAGATGCTTGGCGAACAGACCCCGGTAGTACGAGCCATTGCGGACGAACACGTCCATGTCGGTAACGTCCTTGTCCACGCGATCGCGCAAATCCCCGCGCGTGAGCACCTCGAAGTACACGAGGCCACCGGTCATGGCAGCGATGTTGGCCACGGCCGGTGCGACGTCGGGATCGGAGAGATACTGCAGGACCCCCTGGCAGATGATCAGATCGTACTTTCGGCGGTCCCGCCAGCGCGCGATGTCACGGTGCTGATAGCCGTGCTTTTTGCACATGATCTGGCTGACCTCGATACCCGTGTACTCGACGTCCTTCGCGTTCTTCGCGATCCAGTTCTTCCACAAGCCGACGCCCGCGCCAATGTCCAGCACGCTGCCGAGGGCGATCTCGTTCCAGCGTGCAAAGGAAAACACGTACTGGGCCAGATTGGCGTGTTCCTTCGCGCCGTAGATCCGCGTCTTCGGGTTCTCGTAGAAGCGGTGGTAGTAAGCCTCGTCGAAGCGGCGATACTGGTCCATGAGATCAGTCTAGCGTGAAGGGCACGAGCGAGAATAATCCCTGACAGAAGGGAAAGGGCAGCAGGCTCTCTTCAGCCGTTCTTTGCGCCTGTCTTTGGTCCACTTTGCTCCCAGCTGAGCCCCACGAGGATCCGAGCAGCGCGGCGAGGTGAGCTCTTTCTTGCAAGCTGCAGCCGCGGCGCGAGCCTCTCGCCTTGCGACGGCTCGCGGGTGGGCCAGCTGGCCGCATTGCGTGGGCTCAGGGTGCCAGGCGGTATCGGGCCCAGCTGCCGTCTGTGGCGAGCTCATAGACGAGGCGGTCGTGCAGACGATTGGGTCGACCCTGCCAAAACTCCATCCGATCGGGCGTAGCGCGGTACCCGCCCCAGTCACCGGGCATCGGCACCTCCTGGCCTTGCCAACGCTCCGTCTCCACTCGGAAGCGTTCGTCCAGCGTCTCGGCGCTCGGCACTCGTCCCAGACAAGACGCCGCGCGGGCGGAGAGCTGGCTGCCTCGCGGCCGCGTGGCGAAGTAGGCCTGATTCTCCGCCAGCGACAGGCGCTGCAGCACCGCCTCGATGCGTACCTGCCGCTCCAGCTCGCGCCAGTGGAACAGCAGCGCTGCTCGTGGGTTTGCCAGTAGATCGGTGCCCTTTTGCGTGCTGTAGCGGGTGAAAAAGACAAATCCGCTCGGATCGTGCCCCTTGAGCAGAATCATCCGTGAGCTCGGGCGCCCGTCGCTGGAGCAGGTGGAGACCGCCATTGCCGTGGCATCACGCAGCTCCTCGTCCAGGGCCCGCTGCATCCAGTCCGTGAACAGCTCGAACGGGTCGGTGGGTACGGCATTCTCGAGCAACCGTGGTCCCTGGTAGTCGCGGCGCTCGTTCGAGAGGTCCATTCCGGTCGAGGGATCGTGGGGTTTCATGGCGGCAAGAGCGGCGGGTCGGGTTCGCGGACGGTCGAACTGGCGTCGAGCACGCTTTGTAGCCAGCTCGCGTGCTCCGGGCCATAGAGGGGGACGAGCCCGAAGGGCAAACTCGGATCGACGGGATTGGCGTCCTGAACCACGCCGACGAGCACGGAGTTGGCGTCACCCGCCGAGAGCAGGCAGCCCGGCGCGACGGGTTCGAGCTCGCCCCACGTCGCCGTCATTCCGCTGCCGGAGTCGCCCGGCCCCACCGAGGGCCCGCGAGCGGCCACGAGCCAGCCGCTGTGGCCTGGCCCCAAGAGCGAGGCTGCCTCCACCCGACCGAGGATCGCGGCCTCGGCGGTCACGCCCTGGCCCGTGTCACTTTCCACACCGAGCTCTCCGATGACGTCCCCGCTAGCGCGGAGGCCGCAGCGCTCGACGGGCTGCCAGGCGGCCACCGGCGCAATGTCGGTCAGCGGAGGTCGCAACGGGACCAGGGCCAGGTCGTGCGCAGCGACGAAGTCCTCGCGCTGCCAGCGGCTGTCGATGTGTGTCGCCGCGCTGGCGTGCGCACCCGGATAGAGCTCGACGTCGGAAACCGAGAAGCCGCGCCCGAAGTCCCGCAGCGTGCCGCGTGCCTGAGGCTCCACCCCCGAGAAGCAGTGCGCCGCAGTCAGGGCCCAGGCAGGATGAACGAGCGTCGCGTGACAGGACTTTTGCAGGTTCTCCCCCAGGCTCGAGCCGAGGCGCGAGGTCGTTGCTGGATAGCCTGGACGAGTCTCGAGTGCCATCGGCATGGCGGATTCGGCAGGGGGAGCACCGCCGCAGCCCACGAGCAGCAGCGCGCCGCGGGCGAGTCGAGCTGCGAAGGGTCTCTGAGGCGCCATGAAGACCAGGGCTCGGTCTAGCGCAGCCCTTGCGCCGCCACCACCTCGGAATCCGCGGCCAGGGGCGGGCCAGCCGTGACGACACCATCCGATACGGGAACACTCGTCTCAGCGCCGGCAGGGAGAGAGCTGCCGGCGGCAGCCCCGTGGGAGGAGACGGCGCCGTTCGACAGCGGACCGCTCGACAGAGGGTCGGAGACCTGGCTGGCGGAGACAGGACCGCCAGATATCGGGCTAGCGGAGACACGGCTGACGGAGACCGAGCTGGCAGAGATGGGGCTGGCCGAGACGGGGCTGGCTGAGACGAGGTTGCTCGAGCTCGCAGCGACTGCGGTCAGGCGCAACCGGACCGAGGTGCCCCGCCCCATCACGCTCTGGATCGAGATCTCGCCGCCATGCTCGTCCACCGTCAGCTTGCTGGTGGGCAGACCCATGCGCAGACCCACGCGGCCGTTCTTGGGAGTGAAGCCGAAGTCGAAGACATCACGCAAGCGGTGCTCCGGAATGCCCACCCCGTTGTCCGACAAGTCGACTTCGATGCGGTCGTCTTGCCGCCGCGCCTGGATGCGGATTTCGCCGCGCCCGTTCAGCGCCGTGACGGAGTTCTGCAGCAGGTTCCAGAACAGCTGATTGAGCTTGGCCCGATCCCCGCGCACGCTCAGATCGGTGCTCGCGTAGTCTTTCTGGATCGTGATCTCGGAGGTCAGGCTCGGGGCGAGCACCGCCAGCGCACTCTCGATGCTCTCGCGCAGGTCGAGCGACTGATGCGGCGCGTGATCCAGGCCGACGAAGCGCGTGAGGCGGCGCACGAGCTGGTGCAAGCGCTCCGTGCTCGCGCCAATCAGCTCGAGCAGGTCGGCCACTGCCTGCGCCGAACGTCCTCTTCGTGCCGCCTCCGGCGCATCCGAGCGCGAGCTGGGAGCAGCCTCTCGCGCAGCTTCCCCTTGGCCCGTCGTCGCTGCCGTGATGCGTTGCAAGGTGTCGACGGCCGAGCGCAAGGCGCCGAGCGGTGTATTGATCTCGTGCGCCACACCCGCCACCAGCCGCCCCAGCATGGCTTGCTTCTCCGATTCGATCAGCTGGCCTTGCGCCCGCCGCAGGTCGGACAGGGCGTCCGAGAGCGCGCGGGTGCGCTCTGCGACTTGCTGCTCCAAGCCTTCCTTCAAGGAGCGGATCTCGTCGAACGCTGCCGCGTTTTCCAGCGCCACCGCGAGCTGATGAGCCAGCGTCAACACCAGGCGTTCGTCGGCGCTGTCGAGCGGCTTGCCCTCCGGCTTGGGGCCTAGCAGCAGCAGCCCGACGACGCGGCTCTCGCGCGAGCCGTTGCCCAGGATCAGCGGCACGACCGCCTCGAAACCGAAATGAGCCCAAAACGCCCCCTCGGCTCCGCTTTCCTGCGCTGCCTCGGAGAGTGTTTGCGCGCCGTGCGCGACCTGTGCGGACGCTGCCGCGCTGTCGTAGGCGGTGACGATCGACTGCGCCGCGAGCGCTCGACAGAGTGGCGCATAGTGCGCGGGTGCCAGCTGCGGCGGCAACGGCACGGGGCGCTCCTCAGCGCCGCCGGCGCCGGGTCGAGAGAGTGTGCTGCAGCGCCAGAGGCCGTCGCTCCCCGCGGTGAGCAGTGCGGCACGCGACAGCTCCAGCCGGACCAGCAGCGCCTCGCACACGACCTCCAGCACCGCCGCGCGCGTCTGCGCGCCCGCGAGCCGTGCGCTTGCGAGGGCGATCGCGTCGTTGAACAGGTAGCGGGAGCGGAAAAAGAACTGCTGGAGCGCACGCTGAGCCCAGAGTTGCATCAGGCTGAGCGCGAGCACCAGGACGGCGCCCACCGCGATCGACAGCGCCGCGCCCTCGGTGGCCCGAGCCAGCTCCAGAGCGAGCAGGGTGAGCAGCAAATAGACCAGCAGCACGCTCACGGAGAGCAGTGCATGGACCAGGCCTCGGCGCAGCGCGACCCGAAAGTCAAAGACGCGATGGCGAACGATCGCGTAGGCCATGGCCGCGGGAAAGGCGAGCAACAGGCTCACGATCACCACCCATTGGCCAGGCACGCTCGGCAGCAACATGCTCAGGCTCGGAATGAAGAAGGCCGCCAAGCTGCTCTGCGCGAGCAGGCGGCCCCGGCGCCGCAGCGCCAGCGGGCTCGGCGAGCGTGCTACTCGCAGCCCCAGGCTCGTGGTGATGAGCACGCTGGTCGCGAGCAGGGCGCCGATTCCGAGCTGGGCAGCCTCCAACACCCGTGCTGACCCGGTGCCGTAAAGCGCTTGCAGAGCGCCGAGGCATAGCGCCATGCCGAGCGCCGCTCGCGTCAGCAGACACAGCCGCCGGCTCTGGTGGTAGCCCGTGAAACGCAGCCCGAAATGCAGCAGGGCCGGCGCGAATAGCGGCACGACGAAGCGCTCCCAGAGGCCCGCCCAGCGGGCGATCGGCTCGAGCCCGAAGTTGCATTCGAAGGCGAACGCCACCACCAACGTCAACAGCAACATCGATGTGGCCGCGCGGTCTTCGGGGCGCCGCCACCACACCCACAGCCCGAGCGCCAGATACGAGAGCCCGACGACGGGATAGAGCAGTGTCTCCGGAGAAGAGCGGAGCAGAACCGCCAGGCTCGGCGCCGAAACCGGCAGTGCGAGCCGCAGCCGCTGCCCGCTCGGGCTCACTAGATCGAAGCGATTGAGGGCGCCGGGCGTGGCATCGAGCAGCCTGACGATCCGCGACAGCGCGAGCGTTCCGGTGCCGATCGGCGTGCCGTTGATGGCCTGCGCTTGCCAGTGCCGCTCGCGGGCGGTGGCCTGCCAGGCGGGCGTGGTCACCGCCAGCGCGTTCACCTCCCCCGAGAGCAGCTGATCGAACGCAAAGCCCGCCGACGGCTGCGTCAACAGCCGCCAGTTCGAATGCCACAGGCCCAGCGCCAGGAGCGCGAACAGCGCCAAAAGCCCCACGACGGCCCGCGAGTGGCGCGCGCGGGACGGACCCATGGTGTGGGGCAAAGTGTGCGAAGACACGCGACCCTGCCAGGTTTACTCGTGGGTCGTCGCGGGCACCAGCCCGTAACGCTACCCCGCGACCGGAGCCGAGCGCCCTGGTTCAGTACGGCTGGGTCGTGAAGGGCAGGTTCTCGAGCTCCTGCTTCGCTGCGTCTTTCGGCGGCTCATCGCTGGTGCTGGAGCGAACGGGCATCGGCCGTGCCTTGGGCTTGCTGACGGCGACGCGCCGCACCGGCTTTCGGACGGGTTCTGCACGCGCCTCCGGAGCCTTGCTAAGGGCTGCGCTGGGCGGGCTGCCTGCCGCGGCAGAGCTTTGCTCGCGAGTGGTCGGCGGCAGGGCGAGCGGGGCGCTCGGAGCCGGGGCGGGGACAGAGACCGCGGGCGGCGCGCTGCGCGCCGTGTTTTCGCTCGGGCTCGGCGCGGGCGTTTCGAGCACGGTGCGCTCGTGCACGACCACATCCGAGCGGGACGCGCGCAGCGCACTCACGGCACCGAAGGCCACTGCGGCGCCGACGCCGAAGAAGATCAGCGCGGCAAAGCTCAGCGCACCCCAGGGAAAGGGGCGCGTGGCGGCTTGGCTCGGCACGAAGAACGGCAGCGAGCTGTCTGCCAGATCGTGCTGGAGATTCACGCGCAAGGTGGAGCGCGGCGGCTCCACGCTCGGCCGCCGTGACGGCCGCGGCTTCTCGACGACTCCGGACGTGGGTCGAGAGGAGGGGGGTGGGGGATCCGAGAGGATCCAGGCAGGATTGGCTGGTTCCGGAATGACGGACGGCGCCGACAAGCTCTGCCGGCGGCTGCTCGGTTCGGGCTGCAGCGAGTAGCGATCGGCGTCCGGTTCCCTGACACCTGCGTCGACGCTGCGCGGCGGACGACTCGAGCCGCCGATCAGCGTCTTGTGCACCAGATAGGGCGGAACATCGCGAATCTCGGCCGTGAGCTCGAGCTTGAGCGCCTGCTGCACCAGGCGCGAGAGCGCGGCGCGGGCGCTGTCGGGCGCCGGCAGATGTTCACGCAGCGCCAACCAGAAAGCAGTGGCGTCGGCGTAACGCTCGGCGGGGTCATGTGCCAGCGCGCGCGCGGCCACCTCGGCGAGCGGCAGCGCCCACTCCTCGCTGGCGCGCGGTGCGGGCAAGGAGCGCGAGCTCAAGCGGCTGATGGCTGCCGCACGGCGATGGGGGAACAGCCGTCCGTTGTCCAGCGCTTCCCAGAGCAGCACGCCCATGCTGAAGATATCGCACTGCTGGTTGGCAGGCGTGGACTGGGTCAGCAGCTCCGGCGCGAGGTATCCCAGGTCCGGCTGCGCCGGCAGCAGTCGCGAGAAGGGCTCCTTCACGTGGAACAGGCAGGCGCTGCCATCGACCGTGACCAGCACGTGGCGCGGCGTCACCCGCCCGTGTCGCCGATGCTGGCGAGGGAGCCCGGGGTTTTCGTGGATCTGGATCAGCGCGCCCGCGACGTCGGCGATCACGCGCACCCGGGCCTCGAGGGTCAGCTCGGAGGGACTGCCCGGGTGGAACAGCTCGAGCCAGGTGGTGCCCACCGCCGCGGGTCGAGTCGCGACCTTCAGGCGCATCCCCGAAGCGCCCGTGGCGCTTTCATCCAGGGGTGTCTCGGCGGGAGGCGCTGCCGGGAGCGCCGTTTCGGGCAGGGCCATCCTTGATCTTCAAACGGCGCTCCAGCCCCGTCAGTTGAGCGCTTCGCGCACGGCGCGGCGGAAATTTGGCTCTTCCGGCCGCCTCGCCTTGCACCACTGTGGAGCAGTCGTTCCGCTCCGGAGCAGACGTGTCCGGCGGCTCATGTGGGGAACGCTCGACCAAGAGGCGTTTCGCCCCAATGCGCCGCAGCGAAGCTTCCCTGGCAGGGCCGCTCCAATAGCAGGCTAGCCCAGCCAGTTTACGGAGCTGCCGCTTCAGGCCCCGTGCCGCTTCAGGCCCCGTTCAGAACATCACGCCAAGGTAGAGGCGCAGCATCTGAGCCGCCGACGTGTCCAGGCCCAGCTGCTGGCGTGGCACCGCTTGATAGCCCAGCCCGTCGAGCGGGAAGAGCACGGAGTACTGCAGCTGAGCAAAGAACCCACCCATCCGGCTGGGGTCGTCGTTGATCGCGCCATCCTTCGACTGGAAGTAGACGGAGCCGCCCAGCTCGAGGCCCAGGTCCTCGCTATGGCCCGGCGTCTGCACGAACTGGCTCGCGCGCGTCCACACGGCGGAAATACCGCCGCCGATGCGCTGCCCGTTGGGCTGCCGCGAGAAGTCGTACTCCAGACTGGGATTGAAGTAGTAGGTGCCCTGAATGCGCTGCAGGATGTAGCGATTCAGGATCTGGTCGACGCGGTACGACGGATGAAAACGGAAGGTCGAGATCGTGTCGTCGTTGACCTGTTGCTCATTCCGGCCTGGGATCAGGTTGCCGGCGCTGTCCGGGTCGAAGGCATCGGGATCACCCGAGGCCCAGCCAGACTTGAAGTTCAAGCGCAGCCGGTCTTCCACCAGCTTCTGCTGCAGCTCGAAGGCGAAGCCGTATTGACGTAGCTTGCGCTCGGCCTGCTCGCCCCCGCCGATGAAGTCAGGACCGTTCGAGGTGCCGATCGGGGTAGAGGTGCTCTCGACGCTGCCGAGCACGGCCGCAATCTCGGTCTCGATCCGGAGCTTCTTGTACAGGAGCTGCAGCCAGAGATCGGGCAGCCACATGCTGAGCCCGCGCCGCGAGTATCCCTGGTTGGCCAGGGTCGCGGCGTCCGCCCCGGGCACGTTAGCTCCGGTGTTGCCGGACTGATCGTTGGCCAGCAACTGATCGCGGTAGCTGACGTACAGGCCGGTGTTGAAGACCAGGTTGCCGCGAGACAGCTCGAGCTTGGTGAGCTCGGGGCTCTTGCTGCGCAGGATCATGAGGCCGTACTGGCTGACGTCGTCGAGCTCGGCGCGGTCGTACTGCTCGCTGCCGGCGATCGGCACGCCCGTGGTCGGGCCCTCGTGCGGAAAGTCCCACATGCCCGCGATCACGAGGTCGATCAGCTTGATCCCGCTCGCGAACATGATGCGATCGACCGTCGACTGCGCGTCGTCGTCATAGCCGTCGCCGCCGTTGAACACCATGCCGAGGCCCCAGTGGTTCGGCATGCGACCGAAGCGCGCTTCACCGAGCGGTGTCGTGAACTCCGCCCAGGCGCGCTTGACGCTCACGCTGTCTTGCAGGGAGTTGACGCCCGAGCGCGGAGGTGACTGCGTGCCGTCGAGGTAGCCGTTCGGCAAGTAGCCGCTGCGCGGCAGCACCTGATAGCCACCGTCGCTCGCCGGGTTGAACTCGTAACCTTCCGGAGTCGAGCCAAATACGACATTGTCGAGAATGTCGATCTGGGTCTTGATGCGCAGGTTGTCCGAGATGTGCAGCTCGGGATTGAGCCGAAAGCGCAGGTTGGCGCCGGCCTGTGTCTTGTTCTTGCAGGCGCGCAGCGGGCTGTCCGCGGTTGCAGCCGGCGCGTCCGTCTCGTCCTGGCGGCACAGCACCGGGCCCACCGTGTTGCCGGGCATGTTGCCCACGACGGTGGTGTATTGGTTGTCCGGCGGCGGTGTGTACAACGAGCTATCGGGCGCGTCGCGGCGGCCCAGCGAGAAATTGTAGAACAGCGACGCGCGTGTGCGGAAGTAGCCGTGGAACTCGAAGATGGGTCGAGCGTGAGACCACCAGTCTTCCGCAAAGATGCCTTCGAGCGTCACCGAGCCACCTTGGTGGCGTGCGTCAGGCCGCTCCTCCCCCTGGCGCTTGAGGTTATCTGAATCCAGCGACGGACTCGGAAAGAGCGTGTGCTCCAGCGGAGCCGGTGCGGCCGATGGAGGCTCAGCGTCGTCAGCGCTGGGCGCCGGAGCGGCGGGAGCCACGGTATCGGGAGCCGCTCCTTCCGGAGCAGCCGGCGCGGCATCGGGTTCTTTTGGCTCGCTCGGCGCCGCCGGCTGCGCCGAAACCGATCGGGGCAGACCCGCCGCGCCTGCGAGACCCGTGGCGAAGGCGACAATCAAGGAGGTCTTGCGCATGCTCTGTCGATATCGATCGTGTTCGCCGTTACCGGCGCGGTGGTTTCGCACGGCCCCAGGAAACCTGTCAACGCCGGGAGCGAAAATTGCCCTCTGGGCTGGCGCCCGCCAGCTGCTCGAGGACCTTCGTGAAGTCTCGGTCGAGCAGCGTGCGGCGACCGTCTTGCCCCGCCTGCCGTATGGCCTCGCGGCAGAGCTCCCGCAGGTGATCCGACAAGATCGGAACCACCCCGTCGGAGGTGTTCATCCCCGAGCGGTCGCGCACATACTTCTTGAGCTTCGAGACCACGATGAGGACATCTGCCCCAGACTCGCTCGGCTCGTCCTCGCCAGCGGCCGAGGCAGCCACGGGGCGTGCGGGGGCGACGAGCCTACGCTGCGGCGCCCCCGCGAGCGGGCCCGCCGCGTGCGCTTCTGCTTCGGCTTCCGCTGCGGCATCGCGCTCTTCCGCCTCGCGCTCCGCCCGAGCTGCCGCGACGGACGGCGAACGCTGGCGTTCCGCCCAGGCGTCCCGATGGCGCGCGGTCGGCAAGTGGGCTTCAAAGCAGGCGAGGCTGCAGAAGAACAGTCCCGTGCGCTTGCGGTTGCAGGTGGAGACGCTGCAGGTGAAGTACTCCGCCTCGAAGCCAATGCCCGCCTTGCACATGTTGCAGTGGCGCCAGGTAGCCTGGGAGAGCGCGGTCATGCTTCGGGAAAACCTTCGAGGCGATGCGCTAACCCAGCCGCGGGGAGAAGTCCAATTGAGGTTTGCGGCTCGGGCACCCCTGGGCTGCCCGCTCCTCCTCCCTCCTCCAGCAGGCCATGGTTCTCTGGCGGAGGGCTTGACACTCGGGCGGTCGTGGTGATTCTGCGGTCCGAAACCACTAGCCAGGTCGCGCTGCCCTCATGACTGAACCAACCGTCCGCCCGTTTAAGGCCGAGGTGAGCCAGCTGCTGAAGCTGCTGGTCAACTCCCTGTACAGCAACCCCGAGGTCTTCGTCCGGGAGCTCATTTCCAACGCCTCCGATGCGCTCGACAAGCTGCGCTTCGAGAGCTTGAGCCGACCTGAGCTGATGGCTCCGGATACGACGCTGGTGGTGCGCATCGCGGCCGATCCGCAGCATCAGACGCTCACCTTCTGGGACAACGGGGTCGGCATGACCGCGCAGGAGCTGGAGGACAATCTGGGGACGCTGGCGCGCTCCGGGACGCGCCAGTTCGTCGAGGCGCTGGAGGCGGCTCAACGGGAAAAGGCGAGCGATCGGCCGCAGTTGATCGGTCAGTTTGGGGTCGGCTTCTACAGTGCCTTCCTGGTCGCCGATCGGGTCGAGGTCATCAGCCGGGCGGCGGACGGCGAGCAGGCCTTTCGCTGGATCTCGGACGCCCGTGAGAGCTTCAGCATCGAGCCTGCCGAGCGCGATGTGCCCGGGACCTCGGTGATCCTGCACCTCAAGGCGGATCGCAAAGAGTACCTCGAAGGCTTCCGGCTGCGCCAGCTCATCGAGCGCTACTCCGACTACATCCCGCACCCGATCGAGCTGTTATCGACCGGAAAGGCAGCTACCGGAAAGGCGCCGGGCGACAAGGGCGCCTCCGACCAGGAGCAAGAGCCGAAATACGAGCGCGTCAATCAGGCGAGCGCGCTCTGGCGACGCTCGCCGAAGGAGCTGACGCGCGAGCAGTATCAAGGCTTCTACAAGCACCTGACGCACGACTGGGAGGACCCGATTGCGTATCGGCATTTCCAGGTCGAGGGCACACAGATGTTCTACGCGCTCGTGTTCTTGCCCAAGCGGCCCCCGTTCGATCTGTTCGACGCCGAGAGCAAGCACGGCATGCGGCTCCACGTGAAGCGCGTGTTCGTGGTCGACAATTGCAGCGATCTCGTGCCCCGCTATCTGCGCTTCGTGCGGGGCGTGGTCGATTCCGAGGATCTGCCACTCAATGTCTCACGTGAGGTGCTGCAGGACTCGAGCGCAGTGCGCGTGATCAGGAAACAGATAACCAACCACACGCTCTCGCTGCTCGAGGACCTGCGCAAGGACGACAGGGCGGCCTACGACAGCTTCTGGTCAGCCTATGGCACGGTGCTGAAGGAAGGCCTGCATTTTGCCGAGAGCGAACGGGCACGCATCGCCAAGCTGGTGCAGTACGAGTCCTCCGCACAAGAGGGTTGGACCACGCTCGACGACTACGTCTCGCGCCTGAAGCCGGACCAGAAGGCCATCTACTACGCCGCCGGCACCTCGCGTTCCTTGATCGAGAAGAGCCCGCACATCGAGGGCCTGCGAAAGCGCGGCTACGAGGTGCTGTACATGACGGACCCGATCGATCCCTTCGCCGTCAGCAGCCTGAATGAATTTGACGGCAAGCCGCTGCTCAACGCCATGACCGAGGATCTGCAGCTCGAAGCGGAGGCGACCTCCGAGGCAAGCAACGGAGAGGCCGAGAAGAAGGCCGAGGCGGCTCACCAGTCTTTGCTCGCACACATGAAAAGCGTGCTCGGAGACAAGGTCGCCGAGGTGCGAGCCTCGCGCCGCCTCATCGATTCTCCGGCGTGCCTCGTGATCGCGGAGGGCGGTATGGCCCCGCACATCGAGCAACTGCTACGAGCTCGCAAGATGGATGTACCGGCGACCAAGCGAATTCTGGAGGTGAACACCGGTCACCTCGTGGTGGCCAATCTGGAGCGCGCCTATGCGGCCGCCCCCGACTCGGAGGACGTCCGCTCGTGGATCCGGACCCTGTACGACCAGTCGCTCATCGCCGAGGGCAGCCCGCTCGAGGATCCCGCGGATTTCGCCCGGCGCTTGACCGCCCTGGTCGAACGCGCCACAGCCGCGCAGGTGTGATGCTGGCGCCGTGCGGGCGCCTGGACCGTTGGGCCGGCGCTGGAACGGCTCCCCGGACGTCCGCGGAGGGTTTTGAACCTTGCCGAAAGAGCCCCCGCTGGCTAGGGTCTGCCGACTGAGTCTCTGAGCCATTTTCAGCGGTTAGGGACAAGGACTCGGCGCGGTGGGGCAGAACCCTACGGCGCTGCCAACTTTCCATCGACGATTTTCCGGAAGTGACGTCGCTGGAAGCGGGCGCTTCCAGCCCGCCGGGTTCGACTCACAGGAGCGTATGAACAAGCCGAAGATCGATCTGAAGGCACGTCTCGGAAAGCGACCGGGAGCGACCCCGGCCAGCGCAACCATTCCGCCCCCCGTGGGGGTAAATCCTGGCCCAGCCCCCAGCGCGCGCCCGATGGTGGGCGGAGGGGGCCAGATGGGGCATCAAGCGGGCGGCTATCCCTCTGCGCAGCCGCAGCCGAGACCGTCGTCGTTTGACGCCATGGGCGTCGGCTCGGTGCAAGCGCCAGCTCCGTTCCGTGCCCCTGCGCCCACTGCGGTTGACGCCGAGGAAGAGTTCCGCGCGGTCCGTCAGAGCAGCAAGATGAAGGCGATCGTCCTGGCGGCAGGCACGGCGGTCGTGGGCGGCTTGCTCGGGTTTGCCGTGGGCGGTTTGAACGAGCGCAACAGCGCCGCCGGGGTCGCGGTGGCCGGAGCCAAGGCTCTCGGCGCCGAGATCGACGAGGCGAACAAGAAAGTCGTCGAGCTCGAGCAGGTGGTGACCGCTGCCGGCAAGGCGCTGAAGGACGGCAAGTTTCCCGACGCCGAGGTGAAGGCGCTCGGTGCGTTGAACGTGCCCTTTGACGGCACCAACCTCGCGGGCAAGGGCATCGGGCGCTTCAAGCCGCAGGTGCTCACCATGCTCATCAACTACGCCGAGGCGGTGGCCAAGGTGAACACGCAGAAGGACAAGATCCGCAGCGTCCTCAGCGTCTCCAAGCCGCAGGTAGAGGATCTGCTCTCGCAGGGCTCCAACCCGCAGGTTCGCTGGGGCGTGACCGTGCAGAGCGGGCCGCAGGGGCCATGGGGTAGCCTGAGCGTATTGCCTGCCGCGTTCCCCGTGAGCGAAAAGGGGGGCTGGCCGGCGCAGATCGAGGCCGGCGAAGGTGGAAAGGCCGTCAAGCGTTACTCGGGAGGCGACCCGACAGGACAGATCATCCCGATTGCGCCCCAGACGCACAGCGCCGTCTGCTCGACCGACACGATGGTGCGGCTGCGCCGCGAAGTGTCGGATCTCGACAAGCTGATGCGCGGCGACCAATCGACGCCCGGCCAGGAAACGGACGGCGTGGTCGAGATGGGGGAAGCCATCAGGAAGCAACTCGCCGGGATCGGCGGCTAATTTCCTGCGGCGCCGTTGTGGCTTTCCTGCGGCGCCGACATGCCCTGACTCCGACTCCTGGTCAGAGCTGCGGCGCCTTGCAGGTCCCGCTTCACGCCGCCGGGCGCGGCCTGCTCGGCCGGCTCGACGTTCGCGGCGCCACATCGGCACCGGGGATGACTTCTACCTGGGTGATGTGCCGCTCGTCGGCCTCGCGCACGATGAACTCGAAGCCGAGCTTGCTCAGCACGGCGCCTGGCCTCGGCACCTGGCCGAGTTGCTCGACGATGAAGCCACCGAGCGAATAGTAGTCGCCGCCTGCTGGTAGCTCGGCGCCGAGGTGTCGGCTCAGACCTGCCATCGTGACCCGCGCATCCACGAGCAGGCGCCCATCGCCGAGCTCCACGATCGGAGGCGCCTTTTCGGGGTCGTCGTGCTCGTCGCGGATGTCGCCGACGATGCGCTCGATGATGTCTTCCAGCGTGATGATCCCCGCCATGCCGCCGAATTCATCGATCACGATCGCGATGTGGTGCTTGTGCCCGGTGCGCATGCCCGCCAGGACGCTCGAGGCCGACTGCGTCTCCGGCACATAAACCACGGGCGTGCGCATCAGCTCGGACACCTTGAGCTGGCTCAGGTCTTTGCCATTCGCGCGCGTGACCAGATCTTTCACGTGCAGAAAACCGACCACGTTGTCGATGCGGTCCCGGTACACGGGGTAGCGCGAGTAGCCGGTCTCCGCTGCCCGACGCAGCACGTCTCGGATCTCGGTGTCGACGGCAATCGCCGAAACCTGCATGCGCGGCAGCATCACGTCCCCGGCGGTGACGCCGCCAAAGTCGAGCACGTTGCGGATCATCTCGGACTGGTCGTGGTCGAGCGAGCCGTTGAGCTCCCCCTCGTTGACCAGAATCTCCACCTCCGTCTCGGTCAGCAAGCTTTCGTGCTCACTTCGCTCGCTGGGTGTTCCGGGGCGCGAAGCCAAGCGGCTCAGGAACGACAGGGGCGCAGCGATCGGCGTGGCCAGCAGCTCCAGCGGGCGCAAGGAACCGAGCAGGCTGGGAGCCGCTCGCTCGGCGTACCGGCGCGAGAAGGCGCTCAGTAGCTGGCTCGGGACCGCGTACGCGCAGAGCACGATCACCATCGTCCACAAGGCGGCCGGTGACGGCGCGACCGGATAGAGGGCGACGGCGCTGCCCGAGACCCCGAGGACGCGCAGCACGAGCCAGCGCGTTTCGATCACTTCGGTGTGCTCGAGGTAGCGTTCGAGAGCTGCGCGTGGCCGCTCAGCGAGCGAATCCAGGAGCGCGACCCGACGCGTGTGCGGGATGGTTCCGAGGACCGCGGTGGCCGCCGAGTAAACGGAAGCCACGAAGGCGGGAAGCGCTCTCAGCACTATTTGGGCGAGCTGTTCTGGAGGGTCCAATCGATACTCGAGGCAGTCGCTTCGGGTGCCGACCACGACAGGTCGGAATCCCCACGATTGTCAAAAGAGTACGGATTTTCCGCAGATTTCGCAACCGGGGAGCTGGTTAACGATTTTTCTCGGCATCCAGGGCCGAATCCTGAGCCATGATCTTCGAGCGCGCTGATTTCGTGCGGATTCCTACACCGGGTCGGCCATCCTGCGTGGTTTGTGACAGGGGGCTCATCTCTGCGTCACGGCACGCCTTTCGAGGCCTCTTCGAGTGACGTTGCCAGCTCGGCCGAAAAGCCGCGGCGCACGCGGAAGGCTCCGTCTTCGTGACTGCCGAGTGCGATTGGTGAGCCGTTCGGGTCGGTCCACGCACACAATGTGTGTCGCGTACCTTCACTCGACTCCTCGCCAAGCGAGAGTGGGATGCGAAGCGAGCGTGGATCATCGAGAAAGTCAGCGCCGCTCAAGAGCTGCCCGGAGCGCGCGCGCCGTACGCCTGCCTCCGTCAAGCGCAGCGTCGGGACGAGGCGCCCGAGGGCGTGCTGCAGCCCGAGCGGCTCGGGCGGAACCGCGACAGGCCACGCGCAAGCTTCCGTGAGCGTGAAGCTCCCGCTCACCAGGCGTCGCAGCTGGCTCAGATGAGCGGGGACACCCAGGGCGAGGCCGATGTCGCGGGCGAGCGCACGTACGTAGTAACCCTTCGAGACGCGCAGCTCGAGGCTCAGCGTATTGCCTGCGCGCTCCACGAGCTCGAGCGCGCGTACGCTCACCGGCCGCGGCTCGAGCGCGGGCGGGGCTCCGCTGCGACTGAGCTCGTAGGCGCGTCGTCCTTGCAGCTTGATCGCGCTCCAGGCTGGGGGGATCTGCAGCGACCGCAGCCGCTCGCTCGCGAGCGCCTGGCTCAGGCGAGCTTCGGTGATGTCCTCGGGACAGACCTCGGCTTCGACCGTGGTTTGACCTTCGGCATCGTGACT
>Ga0207675_100003025_pt1 | contig 16496 bp, 15 predicted proteins | sample KBSSwiS42_FD_184305 | JGI IMG/M metagenome (GOLD analysis project Ga0207675, IMG submission 184305) | Switchgrass rhizosphere microbial communities from Kellogg Biological Station, Michigan, USA - KBS Switchgrass S4-2 (SPAdes) (version 2) | ecosystem: Host-associated > Plants > Roots >... | reverse complement strand
GCGACGTCGGCTGGCGTTCGGCACTACGCCCAGAGCGTCGGGTGACGACGCGTCGACTAACAAACGGACGTTGGGAGCGCGTCTGACCGCTTCAGGTTGGTCAGGTAGCAGATTCGTTACTGCGTAGCGCGCTTCCCGCAGCATCCCGACGAGCACCGCTCTGAGCGTTCGGTCCTCCTCGCAGTCGATCAGGAGGCTCGGCGAAGGTGCGCGTCGCTGGATGCCCCCAGAACTCTCCGATGCGGTCGCCGCGATCGAAATCGGGGAGCAGCAGGACGTGGAGAAGCTCGGTAGGGGCTGGGCTAAGGGCGTCGAGGCGGTCTCGGAGTCGGGCCTCCGTCCCCCTTGCCTCCAGTCGAGGCGTTGCGGCATCCTGATTCCTGAAGCGAAGGGTTGGTGCGATGACGTGCAGGCCAAGCTTCCATTGAGCAGTCACCTGACGATGATGGTTACTGGCTCCGCCCGGCCGATTCCCGCAACATTTGGTCACGCTCGTTCTGAGCCACTTCGCGTCGCGGTTCCGGATGGGTCTCTGGGGGACCCATCTTGGCAAGTGCGCTCGGCGATCCATCGGCATACCACGTCATCGGCTGCCGTTTCATTGGGCCCTATAGGTCTGCGAGCCAATGAACGACGGTGCAATCGATTCAAGCTCGTCAGCAGGCCGGAAATGGAGGGGACGGATGAATCGGAGTAGGGCACTTCTCGTTGCGCTTGCCGCAACGATAATGGTCGGCGCGGGGCTGCAGTCTGCCGCCGCTGCCAATTCGGACACGGGACTGGTCCGGACGATCACTTCGTTCCGTGTCGTGTCGTTCCCATCTGGGTCCGCACAGGGAGCCGACGGCTTGAGCTTCCCGGAGGGCTTGCGTTCGGGTGATGAGGCGCTGATCCTTCAGCAGCCTTCGACTGGTGCCGGGGGTCATTTTCGGCAAGTTGTCAACCGAAGCCTCTCCGAGCACCCGGCCAGCCGTCCCGCGGCTGCCGACCCCGAAGTAACGTCGGCGACCGTGAGCAGCAGCGTGGCCGGCGTGGGAACGAGCTTCAACGGACTGACGCACAGGGATCAGCGCCTGGCGAACGGGGGGAACCAGTTCTCCCTCGAGCCACCCGACCAGGGTCTGTGTGTCGGAAACGGCTTCGTCCTGGAAACGGTGAACGACGTTCTCCGCGTCTACAACACCTCGGGGAGCGCGCTCACCAACCCGATCGACCTCAACACCTTTCTCGGCTATCCGGCGCAGTTCGACCGGACCACGGGATTGCAAGGGCCGTTCGTGACGGACCCGCACTGCTACTACGACGCGGCCACCAACCGCTGGTTCCACACGGTGCTCACGATCGAGGTTGATCCCTTGACTGGCGCGTTCCTGGGACCCAACCACATTGATCTGGCCGTCAGCCAGTCCGGTGACCCCAGGGGGAGCTGGAAGGTCTACAAGATCCCAGCACAGAACAACGGCACCGAGGGAACGCCCGATCACCATTGCGAAGGCGGGGCCTGCATCGGTGACTACCCACAGCTGGGGGCCGACGCCAACGCGATCTTCGTGTCGACCAACGAGTACTCCCTGGTGACCCTCACCAACGCGTCGTTCACTAGCGCAAACGTGTACGCCATCTCGAAGAGCCAGCTCGCGTCGTGGGCTTCGACCCCGACTCTGGTCCAGTTCGAGACGAGAGACGCGTTCGATGGGCAGCCTGGGTTCACCCTTTGGCCGAGCAAGTCTGTCGGAACGAGCTTCGCCAATGTAATGGGAGGAACCGAGTACCTCCTGAACTCGATGGCGGCGGAGGAGGCCCACGGCAACGGCCACAGCACCAAGCTCGGTGTGTGGGCCGTGACCAATACGTCCTCGATCAACAGCGCCGCCCCCGACCTGCAACTGAAGAAGGATCTACAGACGGTGGACGAGTACAGCGTTCCGCCGCTGGGGCAGCAGAAGAGTGGCAACAACCCGCTCGGCGAGTGCGTGAACGACACCCAGATCGTCTTCCAGGGGCTGGGCAAGGGGTGCTGGAGGCTCTTCTTCGCCCCCAACGAGCAACCGGCCCACGATGAGTCTATCCCGCCTCTGCTGGAGTCGATCGACAGCCGGATCCTAGGAACGTACTTCGCCAGCGGGGACATCTGGGGTGTCCTCGGAACGGGCCTTTCTGTCGGCGGCGAGCTCCGGGCCGGCGTGGCGTACTACGTCGTCCACCCCAGGTTCGACAACGCTGGGAACCTCGTAGCCTCGATGGTCACCCAGGGCCAGTTCGGTCTGGCCGGCAACGACCTGCTGATGCCGTCCATCGCGGCAACGAACAACGGGAGAGGCATCATCCCGTTTACCGTGACGGGTTCGAACTTCTATCCGTCCGCCGGCTTCAGCACCCTCTCAGCGACGAGTGGTGTCGGCGACGTCCAGGTCATCGCCTCCGGCGCGGGGCCCGATGATGGGTTCACCGGGTACAAGGCGTTCGTGGGGGACATTTCCCTCGGCGCCAGGTGGGGCGATTATGGGATGGCCGTGACAGTCGGCAAGGACATCTGGGTTGCTTCCGAGTTCATCGGACAGACCTGCACGCTGTCCCAGTACCTGGCCGCTCCGATCGGAAGCTGCGGAGGGACTCGCACTGCACTCGCCAACTGGTACACGCGTATCTCCAAGATCACGCCCTAACCGAGTTCCGAGTCCCGACATTCGAGGGCCGGCCTTCGGGCCGGCCCTCGTGTTGTCCCGCTGGCGCGCCGCTACGCCGCGAGGGCTAATCGGACTGTGGATGGATACCGGCGGTCTCCCGCAACATGCAGATCCGCACCGCCCGGAGGACGTTGTCCTCCTCGCAGTCGATCAAGGAGCTCGGGCGAACGACCGGCTCTGCGCGGGTAGCTCCAGAACTCTCCGATCCGGTCGGCTCGCTCGAAGTCGCGGAGCATGAGGGCGTGGAGAAGCTCGGCGCGGGCCGCCGGAGGCAGGGCCTGGAGACCAGCCCGGAGTCCGGCTTCCATCTCGTCGAAGGTCACCGCAGAACCCTAGTCTGTCCTGTCTCCAAGATGCGGCGACACTTCCGCAGAGCGCGGAGCAAGCCGCCTGGGTTCCGATGCGGTGCTGGTACGGTCCGGTCCAGTGGACTTGCGGAGCTGGAATCCGTTCGATCCTCCGCTGCCGAAGCGCATTCGTCGGCTGGGTTGGATCGAGCACTACCGAGTGTGGTGCCGTGTCCTGGAGCAGGCTTCCACAGGTGAGTGAGGCGACGACCCGGATGTCCGCGCCTATGCCGTCTGGGCGATGGCTCGGGCCGATAACCGAAAGAGCGCGGTCGCCTACGCCGCAACCTTGATAACTGGGATCGTGATCGCCGCTGTCACGCGAAAGAGATGGATCGGAGCTGTCGCGCTTATCGTTGCCATCCGAGGTGAGAGGAACCGGCGAAACGTTCGCAGATTACTCGGGCAGGTTCAGTGGACCGCGAAGGAGTCCATCGTCTGAGGTGAGCGTTGTCCTCGGCTACCGTCTCGGGCGTTCGCCGATGGGCGTGGACGTACGAGGGCGCGGCAGCGGCATCGACCGCCGAGGGTCCGGGTCGTGCTCCTTGCAGATCTGGACCAAGTAGACGGTTCCCGCGCGAATCCCGCCTGGTCGGGGTCCGGCGGGTCACCGGAGGCGACGAGTACGCGCCGCGTGGCGTCGAGCCTGCATTGGGTGTCGTCGTCCACGTGCTGACAGCGCATGACTTTCCGTTCTTTCTGGGCCTGCGGCTAGGTCCCCCCGAGTTCCCGGTACCTGAAGCAGGATGCTACGTGCGCTTGCACCAATCCGCACGCTTGCATGAAGGCGTAGCAGACGGTCGGACCGACGAATCGGAAGCCCTTCACCTTCAGGCCCTTGCTCATGGCCTTGGACTCCGCGGTCTCGGCGGGGATGTCGCCGAGTCCCTTGAACCGACCCACGAGGGGCCGGCCGCCGACGAACGACCACAGATACGCGTCGAGCGACCCGTGCTCGCGCTGCACCTCGCGCACGCGGGCCGCGTTGTTCACGGTGGACTCGACCTTCAATCGGTTCCGGACGATCCCTGGGTCCTGCAGCAGCCGTTCGACCTTCGCAGGCGTGAACCGCGCCACCTTGACGGCATCGAACCCCGAGAACGCGCGCCGGTAGCCGTCGCGCTTGTTGAGGATCGTCGACCACGAGAGCCCGGCCTGGGCGCCCTCGAGCGTCAGCATCTCGAACAGCCGCGTGTCGTCGTGGACGGGCACGCCCCATTCCTCGTCGTGGTACGCGAGGTACAGAGGCTGGTCGATCGGGACCCACTCGCAGCGCTTCGGCATCGGCCGAACGCTAGCATCGGCTCCCGACATGGGCGCACCGTGGTGGACCAGACCCGGGCTCGAGACCCGCGACGGCCGGCTTCTCGTGGCCGGCCGCGACGCCGAGGAGATCGCTCGTGAGCATGGGACGCCCGTCTTCGCGTACGACCTGCCTCGGATCGAGGAGCAGGCGCGGGGCCTGATCGAGGCGTTCGAGCGTGCCGGCATCCCGCTCCGGCTCCGGCTCGCGCTGAAGGCCCAGCGGGACCCGGAGGTGCTCGCGTTCGTGCGCGGCCTGGGCACCATCGGTATCGACGCGTGTTCGCCCGGCGAGGTTCACCACGCGCTCGAGCACGGCTGGTCGGTGGGGGAGATCAGCTTCACCGGGACGAACCTGTCGGCCCCCGACGTCGACGCGCTGCTCGACGCCGGCGTCCACGTGAACCTCGACCTGCTCTCGCAGCTGGACAGGTGGGGCCGCCGCGCGCCGGGCACCACGGTGGGCATCCGCATCAACCCCCGCGTCGGAGCCTCCTCGAAGCCCGAGCTCGGCGACCTGTACACGGGAGGCGATCGACCGTCCAAGTTCGGGATCCTGGTCGAACAGCTCGACGACGCGCTCGCGATCGCTCGCGACCACGACCTCACGTTCGACACGGTCCATCTGCACGTCGGTCGGGGGGTGCTCACCGACGCGCTTCCCGCGTTCGAGCTCGCGGTCGAACGCGCCGCGTCGATGACTCGGCGGCTCATGGACGCCGGCCATCCGATCGAGGAGGTCAACGCGGGAGGAGGGCTCGGCGTTCCCCACGAAGCGGAGCAGCAGCCCCTCGACGTCGAGGCGTTCGCCGGCCTCCTCGCCCGCCATTTGGGTCCGCTGGGCGTCATGGTCGGCTGCGAGCCCGGCGACTACCTCGTCAAGGAGTCGGGCGTTCTGCTCGCCGATGTCGTCACGCTGGACGTCCGCGAAGGCGTGACGTTCGTCGGTCTGGATGCCGGGTTCAACGTCGCGCCCGAACACTTCATCTACGGCGAGCCGGTCCAGATCGTCCTGTGCCGAGCCGCCGACGCTCCGGCCGAACGCGCTGTCACGGTGGCCGGCAACATCAACGAGGGGGACGACCTCTGGGGAGAGGACGTCCCGCTGCCCCGAGTGCGCGAGGGTGACGTGGTGGCCCTCCTCCGGGCTGGCAGCTACGACCGTTCGATGTACATCGAGCACTGCCTGCGTCCACCGGCCGGGACGGTCGCGTTCACCGATCGGATGTGACCGAGGCGATCAGGCCGTATGGACGCGGAGCCGAACCAGGTGACCGTGACCCTTCGGGAACGTCGACTGTCTCGGCGTGAGGGCGAGCGTCACGTCGAAGATGTCCACCTCGCCTTGGCGGGTCTCGACGACGACCGTGGTGGGCTCCGCGATCGTCGAGATCAGCCCGTAGACCCGCTCGCGCACGTGCTCGTTCGTCGTGTCCCGCGTTGTGTCCAGGTCGACCACGAACAGCGTGTCCTCCTCGGCGGCCGTCAGCAGCTCGAACGGCGAGCCATCGCGGGCGCACCAGCGTTGGAGGTGTGGCAGGAGATGTGCCTCGGGCTGCTCGGTATTCCAGTCCGGCCGAGCCATCTCCTCCAGGAGCGTTCGGAGCGGCGGCGCGAACGCCTCGCCGTCCGAGACGCCGGTGCCCGTTCGGTCGCCGTCCCAGCGTTCGTTCACCGCGTGCGCGGGAACCCGAGGTCGACCGTGCTCTTGGCCGGGTCCGGCCAGCGCTGCGTGACGACCTTGCCGCGCGTGTAGAACCGGATGCCCTCGGGCCCGTACATGTGGGCGTCGCCGAAGAGCGAGCTCTTCCACCCGCCGAACGAGTAGTAGGCGACCGGCACCGGGATCGGCACGTTGATGCCCACCATCCCCGCCTCGACCTCGAACGTGAACTGGCGCGCCGCGCCGCCGTCGCGGGTGAACAGCGCCACCCCGTTGCCGTACGGGTTGCGGTTGACCAGGTCGACGGCCCGGTCGTAGGTCTCGACCCGCGTCACCGAGAGCACCGGGCCGAAGATCTCGTCCTTGTACGCGTCCATCTCCGGCGTCACGTCGTCCAGCAGGGACGGCGCGAGGAAGAACCCGGGGCTGTCCTTGTAGAGCGGGTGGTCCCGACCGTCGGCCACGATCCGCGCACCCTGGGCCGAACCGCTGTCGAGGTACGAGGCCACCTTGTCCCGATGCGCTCGGGTGATGAGCGGGCCCATCTCGGACTCGGGGTCCAGGCCCGGGCCGACCTTGATCTGGGGCAGGCGGTCGGCGATCGCGTCGATCACTGTGTCGGCGATCGTGCCGACGCTCGTCAGGACCGAGATCGCCATGCACCGCTCGCCGGCCGAGCCGTACCCGGCCGAGACCGCCGCGTCGGCCACCATGTCGACGTCGGCGTCGGGCAGGACGATCATGTGGTTCTTCGCGCCGCCGAGCGCCTGCACGCGCTTCCCGTTCGCCGTGCCGTTCGTGTAGATGTACCGAGCGATCGGGGTCGAGCCGACGAAGCTCACCGCGCGGATGTCCGGGTGCTCGAGGATCCCGTCCACCGCCACCTTGTCGCCCTGGACGACGTTGAACACCCCGTCGGGCAGTCCCGCGTCGGCGAACAGCTCCGCCAGCACGAGCGCCGCACCCGGGTCTTTCTCGGAGGGCTTGAGGATGAAGGTGTTGCCGCACGCCATCGCGTTCGCGCACATCCAGATCGGGACCATCGCGGGGAAGTTGAACGGCGTGATGCCGGCCACCACGCCGAGCGGCTGACGGATCTCGAACACGTCGACGCCGGTGGACACCTGCTCGGAGAAGCCGCCCTTCAGCAGGTGCGGGATCGCGGTCGCGTACTCGACGTTCTCGAGCCCGCGCTGCACCTCGCCCATCGCGTCCGAGAGGACCTTGCCGTGCTGCGACGTCAGGACGGTCGCGACGTCGGTCTTGCGCGCCTCGAGCAGCTCGCGGATCCGGAACATGATCTCGGCCCGCTTGGAGAGCGAGGTCGCGCGCCAGGCCGGGAGCGCCTCCTTAGCGGCCTCGACCGCTAGGTGCAGCTCGGCGGCGTCGGCGAAATCGACCTCGTGCGTCTGCTCGCCGGTGGCGGGGTCGTACACCGGTCCTCGCCGTCCCGACTCGCCGGGCACGTGCTTGCCGCCGATGTAATGGCCGATGCGCTCCATGGCTTCCCTCCGGGTGCGTGGGCGTTGGGAGGATGGTACTCGCCGGGGCTAGACTGCCGCTTTCCAGACCCGACGAGGGGGATCCGATGAGCGAGCTCACCGCCGACGAGATCGTCGACCTGTGCCTGCGGCACACCCTCTACGACTGGCAGCAGCAGGGATCGACGCGCCCCATCGCGGTCGCGTCCGCCCGCGGCTGCGAGTTCTTCACCGTCGACGGCAAGCGCTACCTCGACTTCAACAGCCAACTGATGGGCGTGAACATCGGGCACGCCGATCCGCGGGTGGCCGACGCGATCGCCGAGCAGGCGCGCGTCCTGCCGTACATCAGCCCGTTCATGGCGACCGAGGTCCGTGCAAAGCTGGGCGCGAAGCTCGCCGAGCTCATGCCGGGCGACCTCGACAAGGTCTTCTTCACACTGGGTGGCGCCGAGGCCAACGAGAACGCGATCCGGATCGCCAAGGCGACGACCGGCCGCCAGAAGATCCTCGCGCGGTACCGGTCCTACCACGGCGCGACGTACGCGACGATCACGCTGACGGGCGACCCGCGGCGATGGGCGAACGAGCCCGGGATGCCGGGCGTCGTCCACGTGCTCGACCCGTACCACGGCACGCAGGGGGGGACCGACGACGCGCAGACGGCGCTCGCCTACCTCGAGGAGACGATCATGCTCGAGGGCCCCGAGACGATCGCCGCGTTCATCCTGGAGCCCGTCACCGGGACGAACGGGATCCTGATCCCGCCCGACGGCTACCTGCAGGGCGTCCGCGAGCTCTGCGACCGGCACGGGATCCTGCTGATCGCCGACGAGGTGATGTCGGGGTTCGGCCGGACCGGCGAGTGGTTCGCGGTCAATCACTGGGGCGTGGTGCCGGACATCATGACGATGGCCAAGGGCCTGACCTCCTCGGCGGTGCCGCTGGGCGCGGTGGGCCTGTCACCGAAGGTCTACCGCTACTTCGACGAGCACGTGTTCTACGGTGGACTCACGTACAACTCGCACCCGCTCGGCCTGGCGGCGGCGCTCGCGACGATCCGCGTATACGAGGAGGACGGGCTGATCGAGCACAGCGCGAAGATGGGCGAGGTGATGGCCCGGCATCATCAGGAACTGGCCGACAAGCATCCGTCGGTCGGGCTGGTCCGCAACGTCGGCCTGTTCGGGATCCTCGAGCTCGTCCGCGACCGCGACACGATGGAGCCGATGGCGCCGTACAACGGCGTGAGCGACGAGATGAAGGCGGTCGGCAAGCACCTGGACGAACGCGGCCTGTTCACGATGGTCCGGTGGAACGGGATCATGACGAACCCGCCGCTGCCGATCACCGAGGAGCAGCTCGCGGAGGGCTTCGGGATCATCGACGAGGCCCTCGAGATCGCGGATCGCGCCGTCGTCTAGCGGCGTGACCGAACGCGTCGGCTTCATCGGGCTCGGCGTGATGGGCGCGCCGATGGCGCGCCACCTGCTCGCCGCCGGACACCCGCTCACCGTGCACTCGCGCTCGGCGCCGCCGGTCGACGCCCTTGTCGGCGATGGCGCGCGCCGCGCCACGACCCCGGCCGAGGTCGCGGCCGCGTCCGACGTGATCATCACGATGGTGCCCGACACGCCGGACGTCGAGCTCGTGCTGTTCGGCGAGGCCGGTGTGGCCCAGGGGGCGACCACCGGCTCGCTCGTGATCGACATGAGCACGATCGATCCGATCCGCACGCGGGCGTTCGCCGAGCGGTTGGCGCTCGGCGACGTTGCGATGATCGACGCGCCGGTCTCCGGCGGCCAGGTCGGCGCCGAGGCCGGGACCCTGTCGATCATGGTGGGCGGGCCCGACGAGGCGTTCGCGCGGGCGCGTCCGCTGTTCGAGGCGATGGGTTCGACGATCGTGCACGTCGGGCCCTCGGGCGCCGGACAGGTCGCGAAGGCGTGCAACCAGCTCGTGATCGCGTCGGCGGTCGAGGCGGTCGGGGAGGCCTTCGTCCTGGCCGCGAAGGCCGGCGTCGATCCGGCGAAGGTGCGCGAGGCGCTCCTGGGCGGGTTCGCGAGCTCGAAGGTCCTCGACCTGCACGGGCGGCGGATGCTCGACCACGCGTTCGACCCCGGGTTCCGCTCGGCGCTGATGGCCAAGGACGGACGGATCGTCGTCTCGGCAGCGGATGGCCTGGACGCGCCGATCCCGGGGTTCCGCGCCGTCGCCGAACGGCTCGAGGCGATGCTCCCCGCCGGGCGGGGCGACCTCGACTACGCCGCGCTCGTCACCCTCCTCGAGGACGAGGCGGGCGTGGACCTCCGAGCCGAGTCGTGAGGCGCGAGCTCCCCGGGGGGTACGAGCTCGACGACGACCCGGCCCGGCTCGACCTCGACGCGATCTGGGCGTTCCTGTCCACCGAGGCCTATTGGGGCCGAACACGCACGCGCGAGCTGTTCGAGCGTCAGGTGCGCTCGGCCGTCCGGGTGATCGGCCTCTACCTGGGGGAGCGGCAGGTCGGGTTCGAGCGCGCGTTCACCGACGGCATGGTCGCGTACCTCGCCGACGTCTACGTGCTGTCCGAACATCGCGGGCGCGGCCTCGGCCTGGAGCTCGTGCGCGCCATGGTCGACGAGGGGGGGCTGCGCGACCTCCGGTGGCTGCTCCATACCAGGGACGCGCAAGCCCTGTACGCGAAGTTCGGATTCGGGCCGCCCGGCGAGCGCGTCATGGAGCGCCCGCCCCCGGACTAGCGGACGACGGCCGGGCTCTTCTCGGTCGCGAACCGCTCGGCCCACTCGCCCAGCGCATCGATCGCCGTGCCGAGTCCCGCGCCGGACTCCGTCAGCGAGTACTCGATCAGCACCGGCCGGCCCCCGCGCACGGTCCGAAGCACGATCCCCTCGGCCTCGAGCCGCTTCAGCCGTTCGGAGAGCAGGTTGTCCGAGATCCCCGGCACGCGCTCGCGAAGCTCCCCGAACCGCGCGGGCCCGTACAGGAGCACCCGGATGACCTGGGGGTTCCATCGCCGGCCGAGGATCTCGGCCGCGCGCTGGAAGTGCTCGCAGACCTGCCCCTCGGTCTCGGGCGCGCCGGCATCGTCCACGCTCGGCATCGTAGCGGGTCTCGCTTCGGAAACCTCGTTACCTTCGGGAATAGGAGAAACTCTCATCACGTTAGTGGGAACGATATGCGGAGGCGGTCTCTTCCCGAACCGGAAGAGCCCCGAGGAGGAGGAGGAGGTTCGATGGCAACGGAGACGCCCGAGACGATCGACCGGAACGCGCTGCCGCCCGCGGGGACGTGGACGTTCGACAAGAACCACACCCGACTGGAGTTCGTGGCGAGGCACATGCTCTCGAAGGTGCGTGGTCGGTTCACGGAGTTCGACGGCACGGTGACGATCGGGGAGCGCCCCGAGGATTCCCACGTCGAGGTCGAGATGCAGACCGCGAGCATCACCACCGACACGGGCATGCGGGACGACCACCTGCGGAGCGACGACTTCCTGGAGGTCGAGGAGTACCCCACGATGACGTTCCGGAGCACGGAGCTGCGCCCGACCGGAGAGAACACGTTCCAGCTCGTGGGCGACCTGACGATCAAGGGCATCACGCGCCAGGTCGTGGTCGACGCCGAGTTCAACGGCTGGGGCCCCGGCGCGAGCCCCGACAATCCGCCGCTGGCGGCCTTCTCTGCGAAGACCGAGATCGACCGCGAGGACTGGGACATGACCTGGAACGTCGCGGTGGAGACCGGCGGCTTCCTGGTGAGCAAGAAGGTCCAGATCGAGATCGAGACCGAGCTCAACCCGACGCAGTAGAGGCGCCCCGTCGCCTCCAGCATCGCCCTGCGCCCCCAGCCATGCGGGGGGCGCAGGTTCGTTTTCCGGTTGCGTGTCAGGGCACCCCTGTGAGGTGACGTGCTCCCAACTGTGCGGAGTATTGGGGGAATCTCACGAGGGTCTCCGTTCGCCGTTGCTCATCGGAGCTTCGCGCTCGATTTCGGTGTCTGGACTGGGACTTCCGGTTCGATGCAGTCCGCCCCACGTGATGGATTTTCCACAACGACCGGAGGCTCCGAGTCCCGACATCGCCCTACGATCGATACCGCACCCTATTGCGGCGAAGTGGAACGGAACATCCTCAGGAGGCGGATCCCCATCCGCCGGGGGAGGGAGGACGTAGCATCGCGGCGGTGAAGATCGCCCTATGCCAGACGAACTGCGGAGACGACGTCGCCGCCAACGAGGAGCAGGTGTTCGGACTGCTCGAGCGGGCCGCCGCGGACGGGGTCGACCTCGCAGCGCTGCCGGAGGTGTGGCCTCGGCAGGGCTCAGCGCGGGAGATCCGGGAGGCCGCCGAGCCCGTCCCCGGCCCGAGGACGGATCGACTGGCGAAGCTCGCGGCGCGTCACCGGATGTGGGTGCACGGGGGGAGCGTCCTCGAACGCGACGGCGAGCGGATCTTCAACACGAGCGTGCTGTTCGACCGCTCGGGCGAGTTGGTCGCCACCTACCGCAAGATCCACCTGTTCGACGCCGATCCTCCGGGCGCGGTCCCGAGCCGCGAGTCGTCCGTCTTCTCCGCCGGGGACAAGATCGTGACCGCCGAGACCGAGTTCGGCCGGGTCGGCATGTCGATCTGCTACGACCTCCGGTTCCCCGAGCTGTACCGGGCGCTCGCCGTCAAGGGCGCGACGATCCTGTTCGTGCCGGCCGCGTTCCGGTTCGAGACCGGCGTGGACCACTGGGAGCCCCTGCTCCGGGCGCGGGCCATCGAGGATCAAGCCTTCGTCGTGGCCGCCGCGCAGTGGGGGAGCTGGGGGCCGCCCGGCCGGGAGCGGCGCAACTTCGGCCACAGCCTGGTCGCCGACCCCTGGGGGAACCTTGTGGCCCAGGCCCCCGACGAGGTCGGGGTCACCTTCGCCGAGCTGGATCTGGCTCGGGTCGAGCAGGTCCGGCAGATCCTCCCGTCCCTGCGGCACCAGAGGCTGCAGCCCTCCTGCTAAGCCCACCCACCCGTTGAGCCCCACCCACCCGTTGAGGCCCCACGCACCCGCGAAGCCACCCGTTCAGACCTTCGGACCCTCCGTCCCTTCGAGGAAACCCCCCATTCGCCAATCGCGAAGCTCTCTCCTTGTCAGCTAAGCCTTTCGGCCGATGGTCCGATGCCCGGGTGCGGCGTCATCCGGGCTAGCGCTTCCGGCTCGAACCTCCCGACACGACTCAGTTGCTTTCCGCCTCACACCGATAACCCCCCCGAAGGGTTGGTCCCGACAACGGCAAAGCGCCGGGAACGGTGCGACGCAAAGCTCCGGGCCCTACCGCTCACAAGGAGCGCGGGCGGCCGAGCTGCCGAAGGACCGGGTCTCCATCCGGAGCCCGAGCCCGCAGGGACCCTGATGAGGGAGGCGGCATGAGGGAGTCGGGGAACGGTAGCCGGCGCCGGATGGCACTGGTGTTCCTGCTCGCGGCCGTCCTGGTCTCGTCGGGGATCGCGATCTCCCCCGCCCACGCTGCGACGCTGCGCGGCCAGATGGCCCCGCTCATCAACGACGACCGAGCGGACAGGGACCGCCCGGCGCTGGAGCTGGACCTCGAGCTGTCCCGGTACGCCAAGAAGCACTCGCAGGACATGGCGGACGCGGGAGAGCTCTTCCACACGACCGATCTCGCAGCCAAGCTGAAGGGCAAGCACTGGTCCATCGGGGGCGAGAACGTGGGCGTGGCCTCCAGCCTCGCGGACCTCGAAGACATGTTCATGGCCTCGGCGCCGCACCGCCGGAACATCCTGAACAGGGAGTTCGACCACTTCGCGGTCGGCGTCGTCCAGTCGGATGGGAACTTCTGGGTGACCATCATCTTCTACGGCTAGCCCCTCCCGACCTAGCTGTAGAGACGAGGCGCCCCGGCCGCAAAGGCGACCGGGGCGCCTCACTTCGTTCACCCCGTCAGGCGCGTTCGAGGTCGGCGCGGACGTCGATGTCGGGTGGTGCGTCCTCCTCCACGCGGAGCCAGCGGGCGCGCTCGGGGTCCGAGTCGAGGAGCGAGCGCGCGCCGGCGTCGCCGCTCAGCCGCATCACCTCGTCCCAGACCGAGCGGGCCAGGATCGCCGGGCCCGGCCCATCCCGGAACCGGATCCGCAGGATCTCGGGCGGGTCCGACTCGAACGCGGTCACCAGCGCCCGGACGTGGCGGGCCGCGATCCCCGGCTGATCGGCGAGCAGGACGAGCGCGGCCTCGCTGGCGGGATCGAGCGCCCGGAGTCCGGCGACGAGCGAGGTCGACTGACCGTCCGCGTGACGCTCGTTCACGACGACCCGCGCTCCTTCGGGCAGGTCCAGCGCGTCGCGGACGCGAACCGCGTCGTGGCCGAGAACGACGACGATCTCGCCGACGCCCGCCGCCGACGCCGCGTCGACCGCATACTGGACCAGCGGCTTGCCGCGGAGGATCTCGAGCTGTTTGGTGCCGCCGAACCGCGTGCCGTCGCCGGCCGCCAGGACGAGCGCGGAGATCACGCCTCGCGCTTGCCGAACAGACGCCGGAAGAAGCCCTTGATGGAGGCCCAGAAGGCGGCGAGCCCGAGGCGGATCCCTCCGATGGGCTTGGCCCGCGAAGACGCTTCCATGGGGGCGGCCACGGCGGCCGCGATGTCGGCGGACTCGGTGGCCCGCACCTCGGCCGCGCCCATGCTCTGGAGGAGGCAGTCGGCGAACTGCTGCGTGAGCTTGCGACTGACCTCAGGCAACAGCCCTCGGCTCAGCTGCGCCACGGTTCCCGTCAGATGGATGTCGGCGCGCATCTTCACGTTGGTCACGCCGTCGCCCTGCTCGAGCCAGCTGGTCACCGAGGCGTTGGCGGCACCCTTCCCCTTCTGCTCCATCCCCTTGGCGGCCAGCACGATCCGCTTGGCCTGGTCGTCTCGCTCCTGCATCGTGACGGTCCCGGCGAACGCGAGCGAGACCGGCCCGAGCTTCATGTTGACCTTGCCCTTCCAGGTGTGGTCGTCGATGACCTCGGTGAGCTCGGCGCCGGGCATGCACGGGGCCACGCGCTCCACGTCCAGGAGGTACGTCCAGACATGGTCGATGGGCGCCGGGACGTCGAACTCGTTCTCGATCTCCATCTGCTCCTCGGCGGCCCTCCGTCTGGGCCGAGAGTACCGCGAGCGCGCCGGCTCCCGCGTTACCGGGCGGCGTGCCGCTCGTGGATCGGCCCACGGCGGTCCCTGAGGAACCCGGCGCCGCGCCCCCGCTTCACGGCCACGATCTCGGCCACGATCGCGGCAGCGATCTCCTCGGCGCCCTCGGCGCCGAGGTCGAGCCCGGCGGGACCCCGGATCCGCGCACGGTCTGCCTCCGAGATGTCGACGCCCTCGTCGCGGAGCTCGGCCAGCAGGCGCTCGGTCCGCACCGCCGGCCCGAGCATCGCGAGGAAGCGCGCCGGCGAGGCGAGGAGAGAGCGAACGTACTCCTTGTCGCGCAGGAAGTTGTGGGTCATCACCACGACGTGCGTGCGCGCGTCGACCGGGGCGACCTCGGCGACCTTGTCCGGACGCTCGACGAGCACGAAGTCCGTGGCCTTTGGGAAGCGCCCGCGGTGGAGGAACTCCGGCCGGTCGTCCACGACGATCGGGTTCCATCCCAGGTCCGCCGCCGCCTCGACCAGCGGCGCGGCATCGTGGCCGGCGCCGCAGATCAGCAGCCGCAGCGGCGGCTCGAGCACCTCGACGAAGGCGCGCGCCTGGCCGCTCGAGCCGGGGAAGGTGCGCACCTCGCTGCGTTCGGCCTCCAGGAGATCGAGCGCGGCCGCGCGCGCGGCCCTGTCGAGCGCGGCTTCGCCGAGCGATCGTTCCACGACTCCGTCCGGCTTCACGAGCATCCTGTTGCCCTGCTCCACCCCGGGGACGTCGGCGTCGAGCACCGTCACCATCGAGATCGGTCGCTCCTCCTCCAGCGCCATGCGCAGCGCGCCCGCGACCTCGGCGGCCTTGTCGGCGGGCTCGACGAACAGCTCGAACGCGCCGTTGCACCCGAGCCCCCAGCCCCACACGGCGTCGTCGTCCGCGGTGAGGTCGAACGACACGATGCGCGCGATCCCCTCGGTCATCACGAGCTTCGCGACGTCGGCGACGTCGCTTTCCAGGCAACCGCCCGAGATGTTCCCGACGAGCTCGCCCTCCTCCGGGACGAGCAGCCGGGCGCCCGGGCGGCGATAGGTCGAACCGCTCACGGCCACGATCGTCGCGAGCGCGAGCTTGCTCCCGCGCGCCGAGAGCGACTCGATCGCCGACAGGACGTCGGTGAGCTCGCTCATGGCTCCGATGGTAATCGCACCGGGCGGTTCGGACGTCGGCGCGCGCTGTGGGTCACGGCGCCTCCCGGTCGAGGTCAGGCCGGCGCTCGATCGCGATCGTGCGGTACGCGGGGGCGGGTTCGGCAACGGGGCTGTGGCACGTGAGGAAGCTCGCAGGGCTCTCCTCGACCGCGACGGAGACCGTGACCCGGCCTTTGGGCGTGGCGAAGGTCGAGGTCGAGACGCCTGCGTGTGTCTCCGTGCGTTCGAGCTCGACGTCGTCGAGGCCCACGAGCCGCTCCTGGGTACGGAGGGCCAGCTCGGCCGCCTGGACGGGCATCGGGTAGCACGACCGACCCCGGAGGTGCTCGAGCGGGATCCTCCCGTCCGCGTACGTGCGAGCCACCCGGGCCGCCTCGTCGGGCCGGACGCGGCCGAGGTACAGCCCGTGCGGGAACGCGACGACGTTGCCCGCGAACCGGTCGCCGCCGACGTGGCTGCTCTCCCACGTCGGCTCCGGGAAAGCGGCGGCGAGCGCCTGCGCGAGGGGGCGGCCGCGTTCGGCGCAGCAGACGTCGCGACGCCCGTGGGTGCACACGAGGAAGAGCGGTCCCTCGACCGGCTCGAACCCCGGCCACTCGCCGCGGCCGAGTGCCGGCAGGTCGAGGTCGAGCGCATCGGCGACGTTCGGCAGCCGCGTGCGCTCGATCCACGGAGGCTCCGGCCCGG
>Ga0207675_100003022_pt1 | contig 16501 bp, 10 predicted proteins | sample KBSSwiS42_FD_184305 | JGI IMG/M metagenome (GOLD analysis project Ga0207675, IMG submission 184305) | Switchgrass rhizosphere microbial communities from Kellogg Biological Station, Michigan, USA - KBS Switchgrass S4-2 (SPAdes) (version 2) | ecosystem: Host-associated > Plants > Roots >... | reverse complement strand
GCAGAGACGGGACGAGGCACGCCGCGGCCACGACCACCACCAGGCCGCCAACCACTCCCACGTACGTTGTGGAGTCGAGCGGCTGGACCCCGTACAGCATGCGGCTCAGCAACCTGCCGCTGGCGAGTGCGCCGCCGACGCCCACAGCGAGCCCGAACAGCGACCATGCGAGTCCCTGTCGCAGCACGAGCAGGAGAATGCTGCGCTCCGTCGCGCCGAGCGCGAGCCGGACGCCGAACTCGCGCGTGCGGCTCGCGACCGCGTACGAGAGCACGCCGTAGATGCCGATCGTCGCGAGGAGCAGCGCGATCCCCGCGAACGACGCGACGAGACCGAGCGCGAACCGGCGCGGCGCGAGGCTCGACCCGATCACGTCATCGAGGGTTCGCACATCGCGGATCGCGAGCGTCGGGTCCGCGCTCTTCACGGCCCTCCGCAGTACCGGCGTCGCGCTCGCCGGGTCGCCCGACGTGCGGATCACGACCGCGAGCGAGCGCTCCCACGTCTCACGGCGATGATTCGCGAACAGCGTCGGCGGAACCGGCACGGCGAATCCTTCCGCGCGAATGTCGCCGACGACTCCGACGATCGTCATCGGCTCGCCGTTGGGATCCGGGCCGATGCGAATGCGTCGGCCTAACGCGTCGCCCCGGGGAAAGAAGCGTCGCTCCGCCGCCTCGTTGATGAGAACGGTTTTCGGTCCATCGGCCGCGTCCGATGCGTCGAACTCGCGCCCGGCCTTGAGCGGAATGCGCAGGGCCTTGAAGAAATCCCGCCGCACCGCGAGGTAGCGGATCTCGGGAATGTTTGCCTCGTCGACGGGCTCGCCCTCGACTCGCACGCTACTGCCCACGCTCCCGCGCGTTGGCAGAATCGTCACCGCACCGGCCGCGGCGACGCCCGGCCCGTGGGCGATCTCATCGAGCACGCGATCATAGAACCGGTTCACCGCGTCCGGCGAATCGTATCGCTCGCCGCCCGCCCGGAGTTGCGCCGTGAGCACACGGTCCGGATCGAAGCCGAGCTGGACGCGCGTCAGCTCGCGAAAACTTCGCACGAGCAGCCCCGCGCCGATCAGCAGCATCACCGCCAGCCCCACCTGGGCAACGACGAGCACTCGCCGCACGCGCTCGCCGCCACGGCCCTGACTCGTTCCCCGCTCCCCTTCCTTGAGCGACTCCTGTGGATCGACCCGCGCGACGTGCAACGCCGGCACGAGCCCCATCAGGAGCCCGATGCCAACCGTCAGCACGAGGCTGAACAGCAACACGCCGCCGTCGACGGTGGCGGTGAACATCGACGGCAGCGTGTCCGGGTTCAGTGCGAGCAGCGTTCGCGTAGCGACGACGGCCACGCCCACGCCAATCACACCACCCGCGAACGCAAGCACCAGCGACTCGGCGAGCAGCTGCCGCGCGAGCCGTGCGCGCCCCGCGCCGAGTGCGGCACGGACCGCCATCTCACGACGACGACCCATCGTTCGGGAAAGCGTGAGATTCGCGATGTTCGCGCACGCGATGAGCAGAACGATCGCCGCCGCACCCTGCAGGAGCAGCAGCGCGGGACGCAGCTTGCCGGTCATGGATTCGTGGAGCGGGACGGCGAGGGCGTCGAGACCTGTGTTCGCTTCGGGGTACTGCGCCGCGAGCCGGCGAGCGATGGCGCTGACATCGGCGCCGGCGCGTTCCAGCGTCGTGCGCGTGTCGATCCGCGCGATGGCACGCAGGTAATGCTGCTTGCGCGAGCGCACGGCGTCGGCCATGGCCTCGCTCAGGTCCATTGGCACCCACAGGTCCTCGTTCGTGCCGAGCGTGAAGCCACGCGGCATGACACCGACGACGTCGTACGTGCGGCCGCTGAGCGTCATCCTCGTGCCCACCACCGCGGGATTGCCGCCGAGCGCACGCTCCCAGAATCCGTACGAGAGGACCACCTGGCGGTCCTTGCCGGGGGCATCGTCACCGGCGGCGAACGTGCGGCCGTGCAATGCGCGTACGCCGAGCACGTCGAACATGTTCGCCGTGACGGAGGACGCGAACAGGAACTGCGGGTCGCCGTTGTCCGGGAGCCAGGTGAATGGCGCGCCGTTGTAGGCGGCGATGCCTGTGAACGACCGCTGCTGTGCGCGAAAGTCGAAGAAGTTCGCCGGGGACAGCTGATAGCGTTCCGACGGGCTCGTGGCGCGAGTCTCGTAGAGCGCGACGAGCGACTCCGGACGTCCGTAGGGGAGCGGCTCGAGCAGCACGCTGTGAGCGACGCTGAAGATCGCGGTGTTCGCGCCTAACGCCAGCGCCAGTGTGAGCAGCGAGGCCGCGGCGAAGCCGGCGCTGCGGCGCAGCGTGCGGATGGCGTAGCGAAGATCCTGGCGCCAGTCGGCCACGTGGTCCGTGATGCGTGCGGTGCGGTCGGTGCTCTCGTCCATGGTCCGGCAGTAGGCACGGGTGAGCTCGAGGTCGCCGAACTCCTCACGCGCTCGGCGCGCCGCATCGGCGGCGCTCATGCCCTGCGCGGTGAGCTCGGCGACGCGCATCTCGAGGTGAAAGCTCAGCTCGATGTCGATCTCGCGGGCGATGCGCGCACGCGACCGCCATGGCAGCTGCAGGAAGCGCGGTCCCTTGAGCGGCACGTCAGTTCGGGCGAAGAACTTTGAACACGGCTTCCGCATAGCTCGTCCACGTGGCCGATTCCGTGCGGAGCTGCGCCTGCCCGGCGGGCGTGAGCGTGTAGTACTTCGCCTTGCGATTGTTCTCGGACAATCCCCACGACGACGTGACCCACTTGCGGCGCGCGAGGCGGTGGAGCGCCTGGTACAGCGCGGCGCCGTCGACCGTGAGCACGCCGTCGCTGCGCGCGGCGAGCCAGCGCGAGATGGCGTAGCCGTGCATCGAGTCCCACGCGAGCGCGCGCAGGACGAGGATGTCGACGGTGCCCTGCAGCATCTCGGGCGGCGTGGGCTTCATGGCCTTCCAGTCATCTGGTGAGTGGAACGATGGAGCATTGCACTCCATTCCGCAAGACGCTCAGCGTCCTCAGGACCACGAGCGGACTTAACAGTGCGCTGTCGAAGCGCATTCAACCTTGGTACAATGAGCCCGGGCTAGGCTGGAAATTTGCCGAGTGGGCACGACACCAGGCTCGACGCGTCGCCGGCACGCGACCGCAGGGCCGAGGACCGAGAGGAATACCCATGACACGAAGAGCCACATCGAATGGTGGCCGGGACACGGCCGTCTCGGCCGAGATGGCCGACAGCGTCATGCCGGCTCCGATCACGCCCGGCGGCGAGCCGACGGACGACATCTTCGCCGAGCCCTCGACCCGCCCGACAGACTTCGCGTTCGACGCGACCACGGTGCGCGTGTTCGACAACATGGTCAGCCGCTCGGTGCCGTTCTACGGCGAGATCCAGCGAATGACCGCGGAGCTGGCCGAGGAATTCGCCGTGCCTCAGTCGACCGTCTACGACCTCGGGTGCGCGACCGGGACGACACTCATGGCCCTCGAGGCGCGCCTCGACCCATCCATCGCGTTCATGGGTTACGACAACGCGCCCAATATGGTGGAGCGCGCGCAGCAACGACTCGCGACGCTGCCGTCGCCGCGGCGCCGCGAGGTTCGGCTCGCCGACCTGCACCTCCCGTTCACGATCGAGAACGCGTCCGTCACCGTGATGCTGTTCACGCTGCAGTTCGTTCGGCCGCTGCACCGGGACCGCGTCATCCGCACCATCGCCGAAGGCACGCGCAACCAGGGGGCGATCATCATCGCCGAGAAGGTCATCGAGAGCGACACGCTGTTCAACCGCCTCTTCATCGACAACTACTACGACATGAAGCGGCGCCACGGATATTCCGACATGGAGATCGCGCGGAAGCGTGAAGCGCTGGAAAACGTGCTGATCCCGTACCGCATCGAGGAGAACCGGGACCTCCTGCTCGAATGCGGATTCACGAAGTTCCAGGAGTTTTTCCGCTGGTACAACTTCGCCGGGATGATCGCCGTCAAATGACCGTGCCTGTCACGACGACCGACAGGCCAGAACGACCCCTGCTCGTCCGCTACGGCAACTTTCTGTTCCGGTACCGCGACGCCGTGTTCCCCGCCACGCTGGTCGCGCTGTTCCTGCTGACCCGGCCCGAGTGGCCGCGTGGCCGCGACGACTACGACACGGCGCTCGACCTCACCGGCGTCGGCGTCGCCCTGCTGGGACAGGCGCTGCGTGTGGCCGTCATTGGCTACGCCTATATCATTCGCGGCGGCCGGAACAAGCAGGTGTACGCCGAGGAGCTCGTGACCCGCGGGTTCTTCAACCACTCGCGCAACCCGCTCTACGTCGGCAATCTCCTCATCCTGTTCGGCCTCCTGCTGCTCTGGAATGCGCCGGCGGCGTATCTCGTCGGGGGCACGTTCTTCGTGGTGGGCTACGTCGCGATCGTCGCCGCCGAGGAGGCGTTTCTGCGAGGGAAGTTCGGTGCCCAGTATGATGCGTACGCCGCACGCGTGCCGCGCTGGCGAGTGCGGCTCCGCGGCTTCCGCGCGTCCATGGAAGGCATGGTGTTCAACTGGCGTCGGGTGGTCCTCAAGGAGTATGGCAGCGCGGCGTACTGGATCGCCGGTGCATTCGCGCTGATGCTGGCGGATTCGCTGCGGTACCAGGACTGGGACACACACCCGCGCCGGCACGCAATGCTCGTCCTCGGAGTCGCGGCCGTCGCGACGTTGTGGACGTGGGCGCGCTGGCTCAAGAAGACGAAGCGGCTCCGCTCGCCCGACAGTTGACTCACCGACCTTGGAGGTCGTCCCATGCGCGGCACCGCCATCGCCCTCGTTGCCGCCCTGCTCACGCTGACCACCGCCGCCGCGCCTAACGTCCTCGTCCAGCGTCCGCCGGTGCCGGAGGCTCGGCCGTCAGCGCCGGGCCGCTACGACGATCTCGCCGCGCTGTTCACGGCCTGGCGCGCGTTCCAGCAGCCGAAGCTCGTGAACGGCGTACCCGACTACTCAGCGGCCGCCATGGCCGCGCAGCACCGCGAGCTCGCCACCTACCAGCGCCGCCTCGTCGCGCTCGACACGACCGGCTGGCCAACGCCCGCGCAGGTCGACTACCACATCGTGCGCGCCGAGATGAACGGCCTCGACTTCGATCATCGGGTGCTCCGGCCGTGGGCGAACAATCCGGCGTTCTACGTGACCGTCTTCGCCGACCAGAGCGATCAGCCTGCGCGCGAAGGCCCGCACGCCGCCGGTGCGGTCGAGCTGTGGAGCTACACGTTCCCGCTGTCCGACCGCGACGCCGCACAGGTGAGCACCGGCCTGCGCGCGATACCGCGCCTCCTGGCGCAGGCGCGGACGAATCTCACGGGCAACGGCCGCGACTTGTGGACGCGGAGCGCCGGCGACGTTCGGGAGCAGAGTGCCGCGCTTGCCGATCTCGAGACCAGGCTTGGCCGCACGGCGCCAGCAGCAATGCTCGCCGACGTGAGGCGCGCGAAAGCCGCCACGGACAGCTTCGCGACGTGGCTGGCGGCGAAGATCCCATCGAAGACGGGTCGGTCGGGCATCGGCGTCGCGAACTACGACTGGTACCTGAAACACGTGCAGCTCCTGCCGTATACCTGGCAGGACGAGGTGCGATTGATGGAGCGCGAGCTGGCGCGAGCGCGATCGTCCCTCGCGCTCGCCGAGGAGCGCAACCGCGACCTGCCGCCGCTCGCGCCCATTGCGAGCGCCGAGGAGCACGCGCGGCGGTTTCCTGCCGCGGTCGACGAGTACATGGCGTTCCTCCGCGATCGAAACATCCTCACCGTGAAGCCGTGGATGGGACCCGCGCTGCAGGCGCGCGTCGGCCGTTTCTCGCCGGGACCGCGGGAGTTCTTCACCGAAGTGGATTACCGGGATCCCGAGGTGATGCGAACGCACGGCTACCACTGGTTCGATCTCGCCCGAATGACGAACGAGCCGCACCCGAGCCCGATCCGCCGTGGCCCGCTGCTCTACAACATCTTCGACACGCGCACGGAGGGACACGCGACCGGATGGGAAGAGATGATGCTCAACGCGGGGATGTTCGATGCGCGCCCGCGAACGCGGGAGCTCATCTACATCCTGCTCGCCCAGCGCGCAGCGCGGGCGTTAGGCGACCTGCGCATGCACAGCAACGAGCTCACGCTCGAGCAGGCGGCCGAATTCGCGTCCGCGAACACGCCGCGGGGCTGGCTCCGCCTCGACGCACGCACGGTGCGCGGGGAGCAGCATCTCTACCTGCAGCAGCCCGCGTATGGAACGAGCTACGTGATCGGCAAGATCGAGGTCGAGCGGCTGATGAGCGACCGCGCCCACGAGCTCGCAGACAGATTCTCGATGCGCGAGTTCATGGACGCGTTCGACGCCGTCGGCCTGATCCCGGTGACGCTCGTTCGCTGGGAGGTGATGGGCCGGCCCGATGATGCAATCCGGCGCGTGGTTCGCCCGTCGCAGACCGGCTCCGCGTCGCCCGCGACGAGGCCGCGCTAGGCTTCACTCGCCGTACGGCACCCAGATGTTCTTGACCTGTGTCGCCTCGCGCAGGAACTCGCGTCCTTCGCCGTGGCGCGCGTCGAGCCAGTCGCGGCGGTGCCACGTGGCCCACGTCCGTTTCATGTTCACCGCCGACGCCTCCTCGACCATCTTCACGCCGGCGCCGCCGCCGAAATACCACACCGCCTCCACGTCATCGTGCTCGGCGAGCACACGCGTGAGCGCGTCCTTCGCGCCGGTGACGATGTTGACGACGCCAGCCGGCACGTCCGAGGTCTCGAGGACGCTGTAGAAATCCGTGGCGGACAGCGGATGCAATTCCGACGGGACCACGACCGTCGTGTTCCCCATCGCGATCGCCGGGGCGACGAGTGAAACGAGGCCCAGCAGCGGACGCTCCGATGGACAGGCGATGCCCATGATGCCGATCGGCTCGTTCATCGCGAGCGCGACCCCGCGGATGGGCACGTTGTGCACCGCGCCGTCGTATTTGTCGGCCCACGCGGCGTACGTGAAGAGCCGCGAGATCGAGGCGTCGACTTCGCGTCCCGCGTCGCCCTCGCCGCACTTCGTCTGGGCGTCGATGCGACGCGCGAACTCGTCGGCGCGCGCCGCGAGGTTTTCGCCGATGTAGTAGAGGATCTGGCCGCGCGTGTGTCCGGTGGCCTTGCTCCATCCCGTCCATGCCGAATGCGCCGCCTCGACGGCATTGCGGATGTCCTTGCGGTTCCCCTCGCCAACCTCGCCGACGTGCGCCCCGTTAGGTGCCTGAACGCCGCGCACGTATCCCTGATCCGGGCGCGTCTGCTTGCCGCCGATGAACAGCTTGGGGGTCCGGTTGATGGGCGGGACGTGCCCCGCACGTCGCCCATCGGCGCCTCGCTCGTGAGACCCGGCCGAGCCGCGGCCGAGGTGTCCGGAGTTCAAGGCGGTGTGCGCTACACTGCTGCGGGCGCCGGACTCCCCGTTCCCGTGCCCCGCGTCTCCGGTCCCCACGCGTTCCGGCTTCACGTACTCCCACATCCCCTCGCGTCCGCCCTCGCGACCGAAACCGCTTTCCCGGTAGCCGCCGAAGCCGCTCGACGCGTCGAACAGGTTCGTGGAGTTGATCCAGACGACGCCTGCCTTGATCTTGGGCGCGATGTCGAGCGCGAGGTTGATGCTCTCGGTCCAGATGCTCGCGGCGAGCCCGAACGGCGTGTTGTTCGCGAGCGCGACCGACTCCTCCGGCGTGCGGAACGTCATCGTCACCAGCACGGGGCCGAAGATCTCCACCTGCGCGATCGTCGACGACGGCTGCACGTCGGTGAAGAGCGTCGGCGGATAGAAGTAGCCATCGGTTGGACAGGCCCACGACGGCTGCCACATCGTGGCCCCGTCGTCGACGCCGCGCTGCACGAGCCCACGGATGCGATCGAGCTGCACGGGTGCCACGATCGCGCCCATGTCGATCGCCTTGTCGAGCGGCTTGCCGATGCGAAGCTTCTCCATGCGCACGCGCAGCTTCGCGACGAGACGATCGGCGATCCCCTCCTGCACGAGCAGACGCGAGCCGGCGCAGCACACCTGCCCCTGGTTGAACCAGATCGCATCCACGACGCCCTCGACGACGCTATCGAGATCGGCGTCGTCGTAGACGATGAAGGGGCTCTTCCCCCCGAGCTCGAGCGACAGCTTCTTGCCGCTCCCCGCCGTCGCGCGACGGATGATGCGGCCGACCTCCGTCGACCCCGTGAAGGCAATCTTGTCCACGTCCGGGTGATCGACGATGAGCTTTCCGGTCTCGCCGTCACCAGTCACGACATTGAGCACGCCGGGAGGAATTCCCGCTTCGGCGGCGATCTCGGCGAAGAGGAGCGCGGTGAGTGGCGTGAATTCCGCCGGTTTGAGCACGACCGTGTTTCCCGCGGCGAGCGCCGGCGCGACCTTCCACGCCAGCATGAGGAGCGGGAAGTTCCACGGAATGATTTGACCGATGACGCCGACGGCCGTGTAGCCGGTGAACTCGGTCTCGAACAGCTGCGCCCACCCGGCGTGGTGGTAGAAGTGCCGCGCGACGAGCGGGATGTCGAGGTCGCGCGTCTCACGGATGGACTTGCCGTTGTCCATGCTCTCGATGACGGCGAAGAGCCGCGAGTGCTTCTGGATCTCGCGAGCGAGCGCATACAGGTGCCGCGCGCGTCCGTGTCCGGAAAGTCCCTTCCAGGCGTGCAACGCTGCGCGCGCCGCCGCGACGGCGGCGTCGACTTCGGACTTCGTGCCCTGCGACACGCGCGCGATCACCGCGGCGGTGGACGGGTCGATGACGTCGAACGTCTTGCCCGGGTGGGTCCAGACTCCGTCGATGAACTGTCCGAACTGCTGCTCGCGATGCGACGCGAGCCAGCGGCGAGCCTCCGCGTCGGACTCGGGCGCGGGACCGTACTCCATGGTCTGGAAGATCTCAGCGACAGTCATCGAACGCTCATGATGGTGGTCACTCGAGGAACTACGCTGGTTACTGTTAGCTGGAACTGGTTGCTGCGGGGTTACACCCTGCAGTTAACAGCAACCAGTAAGTAGCGTGCTGTCTCATGGCATTGGCATTCGATACGCTGCTGCATACCGACCCGTCACGAAGTGTTCGAGCTGCCGCTCGATGTCCGTGAGCAGCGCGCTGGCGCCGAAGCGGAACAGGTCGGCACGAAGCCAGCGGTCGCCGAGCTCCTCCTTCATCAGGTACAGGTACTCGAGCGCCGTCTTCGCCGAGCGGATACCGCCGGCGGGCTTGAAGCCGATCGCGTAGCCAGTCCGCTCGTGGTAGTCGCGGATCATGCGGCACATGACGAGCGCGAACGGCAGCGTCGCGTTCACGCCCTCCTTCCCCGTCGACGTCTTGATGAAGTCCGCCCCGGCCTGAATGGCCACCATGCTGGCGCGAGCGACGTTGCCTAGCGTCGCCAGCTCACCGGTGGCGAGGATTGCCTTCATGTGCACATCTCCGCACGCCTCGCGGAACTGCCGCACCTCGTCGTACAGCGCCTGGTAGTTGCCGGTGAGCACGTGGGCACGCGTGATGACGATGTCGATCTCCCGCGCGCCCGCCGCCACCGACGCGCGGATCTCGGCGATGCGCTCCTCGAGCGGGCTCAGTCCCGCGGGGAAGCCGGTGGAGACCGCGGCCACCGGAATGTCGGTACCGGCGAGCGCCTCGACGGCCGTCGGCACCATGGCGTGGTACACGCACACCGCGCCGACCGTGAGCCCGAGCTCCTCGACGCCTAACGCGCGAACGAGGTCGTCGCGCAGGGGCCGGCGTGCCTTCGCGCACAGCCGGCGCACCGTGCCCGGCGTGTCGTCGCCCGAGAGGGTGGTCAGGTCCATGAGCGTGATCGCGCGCAGCAGCCACGCGGCCTGCCACTCCTTCTTCACAGTGCGGCGCGTCGGGATCGTCGCCGCGCGCCGCTCGACGGCGCTCCGGTTCACGCGGATCGCGCGCACGATGTCGAGGTCCAGCGGGATCCCGGGGTTGCGCTCGACGTGACGCGGGGGCTCCTCGGAGTGGGCACGGCGCTCTCGCCCGTCGCCCCGCACCACCTCGACCGGTTGCTCGCGCGGCGCTTCCCGTAGCGCTTCGCGGGGCACTTCCCGGGTCTGCTCGCGTAGCGCCGCCGGCGGGGCGCTCCCCAGGCGCGGGCCGTTGTCCGTTGCGGATGACGGGGGCTCCGGAGCGCCCGCCGCCGCGGACGCGTCAGGCTCTATGAACCGCTCGAGGGACATGACAGCCACCATGGAACTGCGAGGAGGGCCCGCGTGGCCCCGAGAGACGCGCTACGTCTAAGGTAGAGGCGCGGAAGCGCCCGGTGGAGGGGGCGCGTACGCCGACGCCGGTACCGCTCCGGGTCAGGCTGCCGCGGATGTGCGCACGTACTCGTAGACGAGGGCGAGCAGCGCCGCCGTCTCGAACGGCTTGCGGAGGTAGCCGTGCGACCCGGATCTCCCCTGGAGCTCTCCCGACGGAATCTCGTCCAGCGCCGTGATGAAAATGATCGGAGCGGTTCTGCCGTTTGCGTAGAGGCGATCCTTGAGCTCGAAGCCGCTCATTCCTCCGAGCTGGACGTCCAGCACGAGGCAGCGCGGCTCATCGTCGGAGCAGAAGCTCAGGAAGTCTTCCGCGGAGGCGAATGTCCGGGCGGAGATACCGTTGATCCGGAAGATGCGGGCGAGTGAACGTCGAATCGATTCGTCGTCGTCGACGATCGCGACCCACCCCTCGGCGGTCGAGTTGGAAGAAGTAGTCATGTCTCCCTACGAATCACGGCACAACAGGCGCCGGTAAACATATGGCGACCTTCGATTTCGGGTTGTTGGACCAAAGTTCAACACCTAAGGTCGCGTCCGCTGCCGCGACATCATCGTCGCAACATCTGTTCGCAGTGATTGGTAATCGTCAGCAAGCGTTTTGCCACTGCGAACGCATCGCCCGTTCGGTTGGGCCGCCAAACACCACTTCGCGATCGGAGTCGGGACACCATACCCCCCGACTCCCCACTTGTTACGCAGTGCATCGGAGCCGTAGGCCAGTGCGACGTGACGCATCCCGCCGCCACGTTACGGGACGATCTGCGGCTTCCCGATCTGATATTCCTTCGGCGGCTCCGCGCCCTGCAGGTTCTTCACGAAGTAGTCCCACCGGCGACGCATGACGTAGTTGTTGTCCACGCCGTATCCGTGCTTCGCGTGCGGCAGCATCAGCAGGTCGAAATCCTTCCCTGCCTTCACCAGCGCGTCCACCACCAGCTGCGTGTTGTACGGCGGCACGTTGTCGTCCATCTCGCCGTGCACGAGCATCAGCTTGCCCTTGAGGTTCTTCGCGTACGTCTGGTTCGCGGCGCTCGTGTAGTTGTCCGTCGTGCCGTCCTTCTGCAGCAGCCCCTGATAGCGCTCGCCCCAGTCGTCCTCGTAGTTCCGGTTGTCGTGATTGCCCGACTCGGCGATGCCCACGTCGAAAAAGTCCGTGAACTTGAACATCGCGCTCGCCGTCGCGAAGCCGCCGCCCGAGTGACCCCAGATCCCGACCTTGTCTACGTCGATGAACGAGTACTGCTTCGCGAGCTCCTTGATCCCCGCGACCTGATCGGGAATCGTGTTGTCGCCCATGTCGCCGTAGTACGTATCGGCGAACGCCTTCGAGCGACCCGGCGTCCCCATGCCGTCGATGGCCACCACGACGAAGCCGAGCTCCGCGAGTGCCTGATGATCGCCGCGCGCCGGGGAGAACGTGCGAGGACCGACGCTTCCGCTCTGCGGACCGGGATAGATGTAGTCGATGATCGGGTACTTCTTCGTCGAGTCGAGATTCGACGGCGTGAACATGAGGCCGTAGATGTCGGTCTTCCCGTCACGTGCCTTCATCGTGACCTGCTTCGGCGGACGCCAGCCCGTCGCGAGCAGGCGCGCGATGTCCGCCTTCTCCAGCGTCTGCACGAGACGGCCACCGGCGTCACGCAACACCGTGACGGGCGCCGTCGCTGGCGTCGAATACGTGTCGACGAAATAGCGCCCGTCGGGCGACATCGTCACGACGTGGCTCGCGTTCTCCGGCGTCAGCAGCGTCTGTCCCTTGCCGTCGAACCCGATCCTGTAGAGGTGCTGGTAGTACGGATCGCGCCCCGCCTCCTTGCCCTGCCCTAGAAACAAGATCGTCCGCGCCTTCTCATCCACGCGGACGACCTCCTCCACGTTTCCGTCGCCGGTCGTGATGCGGTTCTTGAGCTTCCCCGTCGTCAGGTCGTAGAGGTACAGGTGAGTCCAGTTGTCACGCTGTGACCACCAGATAAGCTCCTTCGACGCCGGCAGTACGCGCCACAGATTCTCCGTCAGCGACGCATCGCCCACCTGCGTGGCCGACGTCTCCTCGAACAGCGTCTTGACCTCGCCGGTGCTGGCATCGGCGACACGGAACCACGCCGTCTTGTGATCGCGTGAGCTCGAGATGAACGCGAGGTGCGAGCCGTCGGGATACCACTGCGCGTCGCAGATCACGCCGCCGCAGTTCACATGGTCGGACACCGTGGACCGGTGCGCGTCGGGGGGCATCTGAAGACGGAGGACGTGGGCTCCGCCGTTAGGCAGCAGATGAACGATCACCCGGCTGATGCGGAAGATCACGCTGTCCCCGGGCATCGGATACTTCCACGCGTCGAGCTTCGGCGGGCCGACGTTCGTCGACACGAGGAACATGTCTCGGACGCCCCGGCCATCGTGCTGGAAGGTTGCGATCTGCCTGGAATCCGGCGACCACGTGAGCACGGGGCGATCGCTGTGCGCCCAGCCCGCATTGTCCGTCGCGTAGCCGAAATCCTTGATGCCGTCCGTCGTGAGCTGCGACTCCTTGCCGGTCGCGAGGTCTCGGAGCCACAGGTTGTAGTCCTTGATGTACGCCGTCAGCTTGCCGTCGGGCGACACGCTCGAGTTCTGCGGCGCCCGAGCATTTGCCGGCGACGAGTCTGCCGACGCGCACGTGTACTGCTGCAGGTCGCACTTCCAGCGACGGGTCTGCAGCGGCACCGTGATCGACCGGTTGTCCTTCGACAGCTCGAACGAGACGAAGGGGAGCCGGTTTCCCTCCACGCGACCGCCCGATGCGGCCGCGAGCGCCGCCGCGAGCCGAGTCTGGTCGAAGATCGGCTCGCGCGTCTTCCTGACCGGGTCGACCACGATGAACGCGCTGCCGTTCGCGACCGTGGTGCGATACCAGAACCGCCCGTCGTCGAGCCACGATGGCCGGCCAACTGACCCACTGACGAGCGCCGCCGTGGTCGTCCCGAGGTTCTTCTCGGCGCGGGCGTAGTCCTCGGCGGTGAGCTTGCGGGGCTCCTGCGACTGGGCGGCAGCCACAGGCGCCGCGAGGACGAGGACGGCGGTGAGAGAGGAGCGCATAGGTCTCGGAGGAACGGGGTGATGGCGCGTGACTCGTCGATCGAGCTCGACGGCGGCGCGCTATCGAAAAAGCTAGCGAGAAGCTATCCCGGTGGTAGAACCGCGGGAGACGCGGGTCGCCAAACCATACCGCTCTCCTCGATGGGAGAGGACCGCGAATGACCCGCCCACCTGTCCCGCGTGTATTACGCGCTCCGGGAACCTCGACGGCCACCTGAACAAGCTCCATACTCCCAAATAGTTGGAACTCCCCAATGGTCGGAGACCCTTCGAGGGTCGGGAGGAGAGCAGTGGCTGAACGAGCGAACGGCTTCGGAGACTCGCGCGCCCCACGCGCGACGGCCGGCGAGCGGGTCACGCGCGACCCGCTGCACGAGCGAATCGAAAAGCTGGAGGCGCGCCTCGCTGACACATCGTCGACCGGCGACGCGCACGTCGCGGCACTGTACTCCGGGATGCGCGCGCTCGTCGCGGAGCTCATCCGGCGACGGCGTCAGGCGGAGGAGACCTGCGAGACACTTACACGGGTGCTCGAAGCCACGAGCGATGGCTTCGTCGCGCTCGACGCGGACTGGCGATACACCTACGTGAACGCGCATGCGGGCCGGATGTTTGGCCGCGAGCCCGCGTCGCTCATCGGAAAGCACATCTGGACCGAGTTTCCCGAGGGCGTCGGCCAGCCGTTCCACCGCGCGTACGATCGCGCGGTCTCCGAGGGATCGCCACAGCAGGTCGAGGCCTACTATCCGCCGTACGACCGGTGGTTCGAGAACCGGATTTACCCATACGCGGGCGGGCTCGCGATCTTCTTCCAGGACGTCACCGAGCGCCGCAGAGCGGAGGATCGATTGCGCGAGAGCGAGCAGCGGTATCGATCGCTGTTCGATCATCACCCGGATGCGATCTACTCGTTCGACGCGCAGGGTCGATTCGTCAGCGCGAACGCGGCGTGCGAAGCGCTCACGGGCTATCGCCTCGACGAGATCGTCGGCAAGTCCTACCTGCCACTGGTCGTGCCCGAGGATCGGGCTCGCGCAACCGGGCAATTCCAGGCCGCGATGGCGGGATCAGCGCACAGCTACGAGGAGTCCATCATCCACAAGAGTGGCCGTCGTGTGGACATCGCGATCACCAAGCTGCCCATCGTGGTCGATGGCGACATCGTCGGTATCTACGGGATCGCGAAGGATCTCACGGCCCAGCGCGCGCTCGAGAACCGGCTCAAGCAGGCCGAGAAGATGGAAGCCGTCGGCCGTCTCGCGACTGGCATCGCCCACGACTTCAACAACCTGCTGACGATCATCCAGGGCTGCGCCAACCTCCTGACGGACGAGATGCCCAGGCAGGGGAACCTCCACAGCGATGTCGCGGAGATTCAGAATGCTGCGCGCCACGCCAGTGAGCTCACCCAACAGCTGCTCGCCTTCGGTCGAAAGCAGCATCTGCTGCCGCGGGTGCTCGACGTCAATCACCACGTGGCGACGTTCGTGGCGACGCTCCGCCGAGTGACGGGCGAGAGCATCGCGATCGAGACACAGCTCTCGGCCGACGCCTGGCCGATCTTCGCCGACCCGATCCAGCTCGAGCGCGTATTGATGAACCTCGGCGTCAACGCGCGCGACGCGATGCCTAACGGCGGTACGCTGCGCGTCCGGACGGAGAACGTCGTGTTCGAGACGTCAGTCCTCGAAGAACCGCAGCTCGCTCCCGGCGCCTACGTCGCGCTCGTGGTCGAGGACACCGGAACCGGTATCGACCCCGCCATCCTGCCGCACATCTTCGAGCCGTTCGTCACCACGAAGCCGCAAGGACTCGGCACAGGTCTCGGCCTCGCGACGGTGTACGGCATCATCGAGCAGACAGGCGGCACGATTCAGGTCGACAGCACGCCTGGCCGCGGGACGCGGTTCGTTGTGTATCTTCCCCGCGCCACCGATAGCAAGGCGACGGACGCCAACGCGGCAGCCGCCTGACTGCCGGACCTAACGCTCAGCCCATCGGAGTATGCGTCTCTACCGTCTCCTCCCCCGCCGTCCCGTCGTCGCGGTCGCCGTCGTAACGCTCGCTGCGGTTGGGCTCCCGGAGCGCGGTCGCGCGCAGGTCGCCGGGCTGTCCGGGACACTCGTCGTGACGAACAAGGCCCCCGCGACCGCCACGATCATCGACGTCGCGTCCGGACGAACGCTCGCCACGCTGCCGACGGGCCAGGGGCCGCACGAAGTCGTGATGTCGGGCGATGGACGCGTTGCGGTGGTGAGCGATTACGGTGGCCAGGGCCCGGGCGGAAATACGCTCACCATCATCGACGTACCCGGCCTCCGTGTCGTCCGAACGATCGACCTCGGGCAGTACCGCCGTCCGCACGGACTGGTCTTTCTTCCGGGTGACAGCCTCGTGGCGGTCACGTCGGAGGCGACCGGCAACGTGGTGGTGGTGCACGTCGCGGAGGGGGCCGTGCGGCGCGCGATCCCAACGCAGCAGAACGGCTCTCATATGGTAGCGGTCGTGGCCGATGGGTCGCGCATGTACACGGGCAACATCGGCAGCGGCACGGTCTCGGAGCTCGACGGGCGCGCTGGTACGTTCATTCGCACGTTCGACGTGCCGGCGCAGCCGGAGGCGATCAACGTGACGCCGGATGGCGCCGAGGTCTGGGTGGGGAGCAACGCTACGGCGCGGGTGAGCGTGATCGACCCGCGGACGGGGACGGTCACCACGGCCGCCGAAGGACTGGGCTGGCCCTATCGCGTGCTGTTCTCGCCGGACCGTCGGCTGACATTTCTGCCGGACCTGCGGAACGAGGAGCTTCGGTTTCTCGATCGCGCGAGCCGGCGCGAGCTGGGGCGGCTGAAGTTTCCGAACGGCGGCCCGCAGGGCATCACGATCACGCCGGACGGTCGCTACCTGCTGCAGTCGCTGAGCAAGCAGGCGCGCGTGGCGATCATCGACGTGTCGAAGCGCACAGTGGTCGGCCACCTCGCCGCTGGCGAAACGCCGGACGGTGTCGGGTACACCGCTCGGGAGACGGGAAACGGGAAACGGTAGACGGGTAGCGGGCGGCTGT
>Ga0207675_100003020_pt1 | contig 16504 bp, 20 predicted proteins | sample KBSSwiS42_FD_184305 | JGI IMG/M metagenome (GOLD analysis project Ga0207675, IMG submission 184305) | Switchgrass rhizosphere microbial communities from Kellogg Biological Station, Michigan, USA - KBS Switchgrass S4-2 (SPAdes) (version 2) | ecosystem: Host-associated > Plants > Roots >... | reverse complement strand
AGATCGCTGACATGCGGAATGATGTTTCGCCAAAGATAAGACCAGGTCGGGTTGCCATGGAGAAATACAATCGGTTTCCCCTGTCCCGTCTCGACGAAGCTGATCTCGGTCCCCGCAACGTGCACCCGCCGGCGCGGGTGCGGGTCGCTCGCACTAATTGTCATTGTCATTACCTTGATCTCCACTCTGCTGCTGCCCTGCACGACCACATAGGCTCTCGCGCTCCGTGCGAGAATTCGTTAACTTTGCTCAATGGCTGATCGTTTTCGCACAGGCCCCGATTGGGCCGACATTCGCGTCTTTGTTGCGCTCGCGCGTTACGGCAGCCTGTCCGCAACGGCCCGCGTGCTTGGGGTCAATCATGCGACCGTGGCGCGCCGCCTTGCCGGCCTTGAACAGTCTCTCGGTACCAAGCTGTTCGCACGCCGCCCAACCGGATATGTGCTCACGGCTGCGGGCCGCCAGACGCTCGAGCCGGCATCCGCAATGGAGGACGCCGCGGGCACACTGGCGCGGGTTAGCTCCGAATCGTCACTGACCGGCCTGATAAGAATTACCGCGACGCCTAGCCTGGCCGAGACATTCCTGACCCCGCGGCTAATGGAGCTCCATGAGTTGTATCCTGCGCTCGATTTCGAAGTCATCGCAGAAAGAGGGCGAGTGAGCCTGCCACGACATCAGTCTGACATTGCCCTGCGTCTGGGCAGGCCGGAGCACGGCGATATTCTCGCGCGACGTCTCGCCCGAGTCGGCTATGGATTCTATTGCGTCCGGGAGTGGCGTGACCGGCTGAAGGTCGGCATCTTGCCACTTTTCATCGGATTCGATGAAGCGGGCGCTCAGTTTCCCGAAGCCTTATGGTTGGCCCGCCAGCTTCGTGGCCAGCGGCTCGCCTTTCGTGCCAATTACCAGACTGGCCAAATCGCAGCAGCCCGTGCCGGATTCGGCATTGCTCTGCTGCCGCATTTCCTCGCGGTTGGAGAAACCGCCTTGGTCGAAGTGCGACTGCCTGAAGTGCCGCCCCCACGCGAACTGTGGCTGTTGACGCGCCGCGATGTGCGCCGCGCGCCGCAACTGCGGACAGTGACAGAATTTCTGGTTGATCTATTCCGCCGCGAGCGAGCTTTGTTTGATGGCCGACCGGCCGAGTAAACTGTGAAGTTCAATAGAGGACAGGAACTCACGACAGATAGCAAACAGATCAAATTTCATCACTGCCGTCGTAGTTTTGATGGTCGGTGGTGTTGCGCTGGCCCAGACGCAGCCCTCGCCGGTGCAGCCTCCGCCAGTAAAGCGAACTATTGTCGGCAAAGCGGACGTTCCAAATTCGAATTACGTAACGACACTCGTCCGCACAAATAGCGCGTCCGCCGCGAACGTGCCTTGAGCTGAAGGGTCAGCTAAGGCTTAGGAAGGTGACCGCCCCATTTTTTGCTGCTTGTGATCAATCTCGACAGCTTTCGCCAAGAGCGATTGAGCTATCTGTTCCACTCGTTCCGATAGATCCCGGCCGCCCTCTGAAAGTTGCAACAATGGCGTCAACACTTTCGGATCATTCACTGCATCGAGCCGCTCTACCAGGATCCGGCCCTGTTTTGCTATTAGCGCGCATTGATCTGCCGTCTCGATCAGGTAATCAGTTATGTTCATGTGCCACCCCAGCCGTTTCGGTAAGTCTTCACTGAGAAATTGCAAAAACCAAAGCGATCTTTGCCCAAACAAAGATACTAGGTCCGCACGGTATGAGGTAAATTTCTTGAGGGTAAAGCAGGCCGCAGTGCACAGCTAATGTCCGCTCTGGATTATTAGCGGACATGTGCAGCGCAAAAGGGCATGTCCGCTTAGCCTTGAAAGCGGACGCGCAGCGCGCAACCAGCGACGTCGGCTAAGGGCCGATAGCGGACCTGACCTCGTTAGTCGTCGCATCTAGTGGCTGGTTACTCAGCCGAGAAGAAACTTTAAACGTTCATCGGTTCTTGATGGGGTGATTTCAAGAATTTCCGCGGTAACAATATTTTCTGCGACAAACGGATCCTCGTTCACCCTGTTTTGAAGATCTGACAGCGCGGTATTATGCGCCATAATCCCACCGCCCAAATTGGGCTGAAGACCCCCGACCAACCAAAATACGCCGTCATCAAAACCGCGCTTGATCCATTCTTTGTGGCCCTCCATGAATTGGCTGGCTCGGCCTTTGTTGTTAGAAAATCTAAGTAGGACAATAAACATTTGATTTTTCTCCATTCGAACAAGGTTGGACAGCAGCGAGAATTGTCCGATTTACCCCCGCAAACGAACATCCGCAGGCATGATCGACATGTCTGCTAAGTGCCAATAGCCCGTGACGTTATTACTTCCGCAACTGCGATTTGAGCGCTGAAATTACATCTCTCAATTGCGAAGAATCTCCGGTTGTCCGCTGTATCAGAAGCGCTCCCTGCAGGGCGCCGAAGAAAAGCCGAGCGATTTTCGCGGCCGACTCCGCCAGCTTGAACTCACCCCGCGCCGCACCGCGTTTCAGAATTTGCGTGAGCCACTGTTGGTGCGACTTGAAAAAAAACGCGACACGCTCACGAGCCGCGCGCGGCAGCGCCGGCATTTCACCAGATAGCGCGCCGCACAGGCACACGCGGTCGGGCGTGGCAGCAAATGCGGCGTATGGCTCTACATAGCGCTCCAGCATGGCCATCGATGTCGCCGACTCATCGCGCGTAATATTTTTCAACGCCTCGTCAAATCTCTCCGAGTAGCGATCGATGACGGCGATCACCAGATCCGTTTTCGATTCGAAATGATAATGGATGCTCGCTTTCTTGATCTTGAGGGCATCCGCAATATCTTGATAGCTGAACGCACTGCATCCGCGCGTTTGAATCAAACGCTCCGCCACATCGAGTATCTTTTCGGCCGTCTCCGACCGAAGCGCGGGGGCAGGATTCGTATCGCGCTTTATGAGCCCGGAAGCAGATGTCCGCGCTTTGCCCAAAAGAGTGCTCCTTCCTGCGAGCTAAATTGGCTGTGCGAGCCAACTGGGCTCCTGATCCACGTGCCGGCGCCATAATGACCATAATCGTCAGCCAGCGTGCCCGTTAGCAGGAAAATTTCCTCGCCGCCATCGCATTTTGTGCGTGGCAATGTTGCTCTCGCGGCAAGCCTTTCCAGCGTCACCCGCTCTCCGGTCTCGGGCGAGGCATACAAGAGTTGGCTTTGATGGCCGTCGATGTTCGACCGCTCCCAAGCCACCGTGGTGGTGTCGACGACCACACGGCGGTTCTCCGAACTTGGCATCTGGCGAAGCTTAACCAGGATGGTGCAACCGGGCGCCGTGCGCGGAGAATGAAGGCTTCCGGGCGGATTTCGCACGTAAGTCCCTTTCGGATAGTCCCCATGCTCATCCGAGAAAACACCTTCGAGCACCACAAACTCCTCACCAAGCGCGTGGCTGTGGGCGGGAAACACACTGTTGGGTGCATAGCGCACGACAGACGTGGCGCGGGCGATCTCACCACCAATACGATCGAGAAAACGCCGCTCGACGCCGGCTTGCGGAGATGGGCTCCACGGCAAATCATTCGTGGCTAGAACGACACGCCTGTCGAAATCGGCATTGATTAATTCGTCCATCGTTAGCTCCTTGGACCTTGACATCCTTGTCTACCTACTAGTAGGTATAAAGTCAAGTCAAGTCACCGCAGCTAGCGAAAGGGACCTGAATGTTTGATCTGAGCAATCTGAAAAAAATAGCCAAACTCGGGGCGTTGGCGCCGCGCACAATGGGCGGCTTCAAGGCGCTAGATGAGGCCGCGCTTGCCGATGGTGCAATCCCGAAGAAATACAAGGAATTGATGGCGATCGCAGTCGCGCTCACGACGCAGTGCCCCTACTGCATCGAGATCCATCGCAAGGCAGCGCTTGACGCTGGCGCGACGGAAATCGAACTCAGCGAAACAGTCTTCGTTGCGACCGCCCTGCGCGCGGGTGCGGCGCTGACGCACGGCACGCATTTGCTGACCTCCTAAGTTCGTGTGGCTTTCACCATGGGGGGTAACTTTCATCAGCAAGCTGGAGTGCAAAATGAGTCTCAAGGGTAAAGTTGTCGTCATCACCGGTGGCGGCACAGGAATGGGTGCCGACGCAGCAAAGGCGTCTCGCGCGGCGGGCGCCAGTGTCGTTCTTAACGGACGGCGCGAGGACAAGCTGGCCGAGGTCGCATCGAGCGTCGATCCGACCGGCAAAAATGTCGCTTATGTCGCAGGCGACATCGGTGATCCCGAAATCGGCGTGCGTCTCATAAAAACGGCGTCCGACAAGTTCGGCGGGGTGGACGTGCTTTTCAATAATGCGGGCGTGTTTGCGATAAAGCCGTTCCCGCAGGTAACCCGGGATGACTTGCGCGAATATTTCAACCTCATGGGCGGCTATTTCATGGTCACTCAGCGCGCAGTCGCCGAAATGAAAAAACGAGGCGGAGGTGCGGTCATTAGCGTTGGATCGATTTGGGCGCTTCAGGGCATCGGCGCCACGCCTTCCAGCGTACCCTCGATGGCAAAAGGCGGCATTCATTCGCTGACGCGCGAGCTCGCCATCGAACTTGCCGCTGACAAGATCCGCGTCAATGCGATCGCGCCCGCCGTAGTCGAAACCCCGCTTTTCGATTCAGTGGGAACGCCGGAGCAACTTGCCTCCTTCAATAGGTTTCATCCACTGGGACGAAATGGGCAGCCGCGCGACATCACTTCGGCGTTCCTCTTTTTGGCAGATGACGCGCTTTCCGGTTGGATTACAGGCGTCATCCTCCCGGTGGACGGCGGCGTGATGGCCGGACGCAATGCCTGATCCAAACTCAATGCTGACCGGGCAACCCGCATTGGCACACCGCAAACCGTCATCATCGCAACTTCAACAAAACTGAGGCGTTTCCAAAATGCTTAAGATCTACGACTTCAAAGGCTTCCCAAATCCGACGCGTGTCCGAATTGCGCTCGCCGAGAAGGAACTTTCAGACAAGGTTGAATTCATTTCGATCGATGTTCCCGGCGGCGAACACAGGCTTCCCGCGTTTGCCAAGAAAAATCCGTATGCGACCGTTCCCGTGCTCGAGCTCGAGGATGGAACGTGCATTAGCGAATGCACGGCCATCACCGAGTATGTCGACAATTTGGTGGGTGAGCCGGTGCTGACCGGGAAGAGTGCCAAAGATCGCGCCGTCATCCACATGATGCAGCGCCGGACCGAGACAGGCTTGCTTGATGCCGCTGCGACATATTTCCACCATGCGACGCCGGGGCTGGGGCCGAAGATCGAGGTCTACCAGAACCGCGAATGGGGCGAAAAAAATCGTGAACGAGCGGTCGCCGGCATGCGCTATCTCGATCAGGTTCTAGCGAGGCAACCATTTCTTGCTGGTGACCGGTTTACAATGGCCGACATTACGGGGTTTGCAGGCCTCATCTACGCGGCTATCTCCAAAATCGAAATCCCGACCGAACTTAGCAATCTGAAATCCTGGCACGAGCGTGTCGCAAGCCGGCCCAGCATTGCCCACGCCTAATCGGCTTTTGCGACAGGGACGCATGTCCGCTCTAGCCCCGAAAGCGGACATGTGCGGTGCACCAGACCATGTCCGTTTTGGGCCAAAAGCCGACATCGGGACAACTCAGTGCGGCGTCTGCACTAACCCAATAACGGACACTTGCCAAAGCACGCAGCAAGCTGCCACTCACTTCGGCGCATATTGCATTTCGCCGTTGCCGAAAGACCAATCTTCGCGGCCGGAATCCACGAGACTGATCCAGACGTCTTCCTTTCTCACTCGCGCTCGATCGTGGATTTCGTCCGCGATGTTGCGGAAAAACCTCTTCTTCGCGTCCACCGATCTGCCACCAACCCAGGTGACTTGAATGATGATGAGGTCGGGCGAGTACTGCATTCCCAAGTACCCTTCTTGCGGGTAGATGATCTCATCCAGCTCGTGCCTGGTCACCACCTGAAACTTGTCGTGTGCTGGAACATTGGCGACCCCGATCATGGCCTTGTAAACTGCCTCGCTTGCGATGCGGATACGCTCGGCTGGTGCATTCTTGTTCAAGTCGATTCTTACCAATGGCATGTTGTCAGTCTCCATTTTGCTTTGGGTCAAAAGCAGACATTGCTCCGACAAACGTACTAGAACGCTGTTTCCTTGGAGAGCGTGGTCATCTGCTTGTCTGCGACGCGAGTGCTATTCGGGGCCGCCAGGTCAGGCCGCCGTCGCGACCGGCGCCGAAAGCTTGCGCGCGATATAGCGCTGGCCCTGCGTGAGACCGCCATACCCGTAGGCGTCGTCGCGCACGTCGTGGACGTGCACATAGCTTTCCTCATGCAGCGGTCCGAGAATCTTACCCATAACCTCGAAAGTCGCCGCGATGAAGGCCGCTTTCTCGTCCTTGGTATTGGTGCCGTCGACGATGTGAATGTCGAGCCAGAAGCTCGCCAGGCCGACGTCGGTGAGCGGGCGTCCGCCGCAGAACCAATCCTCTGGGTCGACGCTAGTGACAATGACCGCGGTAACCTTCGGGTCTTTGTGAAGCACGCTTGATGACAACCGGCTGATTTCGGCCGCTATACGGGCCTTTCTGGGAATCTGCCGGTCCGGGCTTGCGGTGGTGATCGTGATCAGTGGCATTGGCAACCTCCTTTGAATGAAGACCAATTTAGCAGCGCACGGATCATTGAAAAACGTCATGAATGATGATATCAATGATAACGATGTTAAATCATTCGATCGCCCCCTCGCTTGACATAGACGCCGTCCGGGCATTTGCCTTAGTAGCCGACTTGCGGAGCTTCACGCGAGCGGCGCAGTCGGTCGGCAAGACGCAATCCGCAATCAGTCTGCAATTGAAACGTCTGGAAACGCGATTGTCCGCCCGACTGGTCGAACGTACGCCCCGTTCAGTCAAACTGACCGCCGCCGGCGCAGCATTCCTCGAGCGCGCCCGCGATCTGCTAGCCGCCCACGATCGCGCCTTGGCTGGCGCTAAAGTGCCGGCATATCGGCTGACGATCGGGATCAGTGATCATGTCGCAGGCCCCGATTTGGCCGCGCTGCTCTCCCGAGTGAACGCGTTCGATCCAAAATTGCATCTCGACGTCCGCGTCGATCTGTCCGGGACACTCTTCGATGCCTTCCAAAAGGGCAAGTTCGACGCTGTGATCGTGCGTCGCGAGCGCCACCGGCGCGGCGGGGAGACTTTGTTCGAAGATAGCTTCGGCTGGTTCGCAGCGCCAGCTTTCCAGCATAGGGCCGGCGAGAAGTTGCGCCTTGCCATGCTGGCCGCGCCTTGCGATGTGCGAGCGCAAGCCATCCGCGTGCTCAACAGGGCCGACATCGGCTGGGTGGAAGCCTTCACCGGTGGAGGCGTTACCGCGATAGCGGCGGCGATCGCATCCGGGCTCGCTGTCGCGCCATTAGCGCGTCGGATTGCCCCACCCGGCACAGTGGATATCGGCGCCGCACTATCGTTGCCAGGCCTCGGCAACTCGGCGGTTGTGCTGCATTCGCGCGTGTCGGACGGGCGGGCTCTAGGCGCACTACGCACGCTCGCCGCGACATTTCGCGGTGTGTCGAAAATAGGTGCGCGCTAATCCGGTCAGCAAAAATGTACGGATAGCGCAGGCCGAGTAAGGGTAGCAGAGCGGGCGCTCCGCACATGTCCGCTTTGGGTCAAAAGCCGACGTTCGCATCGCAATAGGTTATGTCCGCTTTGCCCCTGAAAGCAGACATGTGCATTGCAAACAGGAATGTCCGCTAAGGGCCAAGAGCGGACATTAGGACAAACTTGGTTTGTCAATTATTCGATCACTTCGTCGGCGCGATTGAGCAAAGTCGGCGACACAACGAGATCGAGAGCTTTGGCGATCTTCAGATTGATTATCAGCCCGTACTTAGTCGGCGCTTGCACCGGTAAGTCGGCGGGCTTTTCACCCTTTAGGATGCGGTCAATGTAGCCAGCTGCCCGTCGGTGCGGATCGATTGAATCGGAACCATAGACTGATAGACCACCAGCACGAGCGAATTGGCGCGAAGGGTAGACCGCAGGCAGCCGGAGCTTGGCTGCAAGTTTGATGATCAAGTCGCGGTGAACATTTGCCAGCGCGCTAGATAACAGGATCAGGCCGCCATTGGGCAAGCGTGCAAATTCTGTGAGGGTACGTTCCACCTCCGCCGGATTGCGGATGTCGACCGGGCTCACTTCCATCTTGTGCATCGACGCCGCAGATTGAATGACAGTGAATTGGCCGATTCCTTCGGGTACGGCTGGATCGCGAATAATTGCCGCCCGCGTCACGCTCGGCGCGATTTCCTTGAGCAGCTCTACCCATTTCACGGCCATTCCATATTCGACTTGAGTAAATCCCGTCGCATTGCCGCCTGGCCGGGCTAGGCTTGCCACGAACCCGGCTGCTACCGGGTCAGGGGTCTGTGTGAACACGATGGGGACGGTCTGGGTCACATGTAGCAACGGCCCAACGATGTCCCCGCCCGAAGCCAGGATGACATCCGGTGCCAGCGCGATTAGCTCGCCGGCGTATCTCCGAGCCTCGTCGATCTTGCCGCCAGCCCAACGGGTCTCGATACGGACATTGCGGCCATCGCTCCAACCCAACTGCTGGAGCGCTTGCTGGAACGCAGCGAAGCGGGCCCTCCCTTCCGGATCGTCCATTGACACGCTCATGAGCACACCAATGCGCCGGATGCGATCGGATTGCTGCTGCGCGCGCGTGGCAATCGGCCATGCCGCCGCGCCGCCGACAATTGTGAGGAACTCGCGCCGCCTCATTGTCGCCCTCGAGGCAATGTGAAGGGATCGTGCCAAGCCCTGCCAGCATTTTGGAAGGGCCGGCCATGTCCGCTTTGGGCCAAAAGCGAACATCGACATCCGCGACAACAAAAAACCCCCGAGCGTTTCAGCGTTTCGCCCGAGGGTTTCCCGGCCACATATCAAATTATTTAGGCGGCTTGCTTCCGCTTCCTACGCCAACCGAGCAGACCCAACGCGCCTAAGCCGGTGGTGAAGAGCGGGAGCGCGGCCGGGAGCGGAGTTTGTTCCGCCACAAGTGAAAATGAAATGTCACCGCCGAGACCGCCGCCGTCAATGAGTGTCAGAATTCCAATTCCTGGTTCATAACCAAGTGGTGCGTGGCTGAATCTCCTTGGAAAAATCCGCCAGTGATTGCTCCGCTTGAGACATTGAAAGTATTGAAATCGCCCGGAGCATATTCACCGAGGCCACCTACTGAAGGTGAAACAGTGACCGCAACGCTGTCTGCAGCTTGGCCAAGGGTGTTGTCTTCGAGGCCCGATATGAACCCGTGAATGTTTGCAAAAGAAAACTGGAATGTTAGCGCGTGAGATGGTGAGGCGAAGACGAGTATAATCAGCGTACTGATCAGGGTACCAATTCGCGTCATAGCGTATCCCCCAAACATACTGCCACGCTCGTAGGATTCCATGCGGGCGTTTGGGTCGTCAAGGTAGGGTTGTACCGGGTGTCATGAACCAGTCATGCGTGCTCTATCAATTTGGGCTGCATCGTATGTCCGCTTTGGGTCAAAAGCCGACATGTGCATCGGAAAAAACCATGTCCGCTTTCCACCCAATAGCGACCGCGAAAGCGACTTCTCTCAAAAATCCATGTCTGCTTTGACCCCAAAGCGGACGTGTGCAGCACAATCAGGAATGTCTGCTAAGGGCCAGAAGCAGATATGCATAGAAGGCAAGCCGGGGCTTTCAAAAAGCAAAGAACCCGGCCGCTTGGCCGGACTCTTGCTCTCTCATGTGTCAACTAAAGGCAAATCAATCGTAGTGACGGTGCCGGTGCTTCTTAATGACCACGACCTTGGCATTGTGATTGCGCCAGTCATTGTGATTGCGCCATCCATAGTGATGACCGCGTGTCCACCCACGATGAAGGCCGCGATCGTGATCGCCGTCTCTCGTGACAACCACTGTTCGATCCTGCGCGTTTGCGGTTACGGCTGGTAGTGCAAATGCGACAACGCCTAAAGCAGTCAAGGTGATAAGAAATGTGCGCACGTGTTTCCTCCTAAATCGCTGTTGACCTCTGACAGAGAACGGACGGGCAGACGCGAAGTTCCAAACCTTTTTCTGAGGCTTTACTGGAAGTGTGGCTTCAGGACCGCAGCATTGTTCCGCTCTACCTCTGAAAGCGGACATGTGCGGTGCACTGGTTCATGTCTGCTTTGGGCCAATAGCGGACATCGCTCAGTGCATTCGTTCGCTTTACCCCTGTAAGCAAAAGTCGCTTTACGGTCACCGCTGCCATAGTGGCCGACGTGTGGTGCGCTCAACGCCAAATCTGGTTGATCTGATCATTGATTGTGTCGCTAAATTTTTGCCCTATGCGCTGAACTTGCTGCCACGCATCTGCGCTATTTTCGCCTTCGAACGCGAAGACATCGATTACGCAAAACAGGCCGAGGAAAAAGACAAAACAAAAGGAAAATTGGCGCATGTAAATCTATCCCCGCAGCTAACGGCTGAATGGCTCGCTCATGCTGCAGCGTTTATCGAAAGAGTCGTCTTCTGCCTCTCCTGCTCCGCTGCCATTGTTGACCGCTTGAGCACAAAGACCCGTATCGCCGAGGATAGATTGCTCTTGTTTCGTGTTTGATTAACTTGACCGACTAACGAAACCACTGTGGTTTTGTCGCGATACGCGATCGCACGTAAGGCGTCCCAAAATTCATCTTCGAGCGTCACGCTCGTTTTATGTCCATCGAGGGTGACCGAGCGCTTAACAACAAGAGACATCTTCGCTTTTGCCTGCTGATGACCGAAAGCAAAACAGGCGTTTACGGAAAGCACGCCGCAGCTGTAATCGGCACGGAAACTTTCTTGAGTCCCATATCAACGACATAACTGATTGATGCGGTCACCGAATGACCGCAGGCCGCCACGGGATCATAGGAAAAAGTCGGAACGCCGCCTGGGCCAAAGTAATGGGCTTTTGTATAGGCAATAGTCGTATCTTCGTCGTTGCATACCATTTTTCGCACGGAGGCACAGCGCGCGCCTTCTTCCACGGCATAATGCATGCTGCCGGCCACGGCGAGGCCCATGCAAAAAAACGCGATGCCGATAACGAGAAAGATGAAGATGGGGCCGACGATGGCAAACTCGATTGCCGTCGTGCCCCTTTCGTCGCCACGCATTTTAGTTTTAAGGCGTCGCATGATTAGTTCAGCCGCATCATAGATGTTCTCATGATCGGCGTGGGAAACACACCGGCGACCGTGACCCCTGGAAACAGCGGCGCATAAGAAAAGCTCGTCGTGACCTGAATGTAATCCCCCGGTTGCTGACCTGGCAGCCCGGTTGAGGAGCAATCAGCTGGCGGATTAAGGCTCGCATTCGCGATATGCTGAAGCGCGCCCGCGTCATTAAGGCAGTAGAATCCTTCCTGCGGCGAACCCGTCGCTATTGTCACCTGATTGCCGAGCCCGGTGCTTTGTGCGGCCTGCGTCATTAGTGTCGTCAGGTTGGGGCAGCTCAACGTTGCAGGAAGGTACCCTTTGGACGGATCACAAGCCTTCCAGGCAGCCTGCGCCGCCATCTCCGTGGCGTTCTCGACTTGCATCCGCTTGTAGATGTAAATTGAAATGTCGGCCGTATTCAGCAGGCCAAACGCGAGCATGCCGGCAAAAATCGCAAATTCGAGCGCGGATGCACCGCGCTCATCCGTCTGCAGCGCGGATGCACTACTGGTTAGTTTTCTGAAAGTGCCGACGCGAACTTTTTTTAGGTTCAACATGGAAGGGATCCGCGCTTTTTAATAGATCAATTGACTTCTGCTCGGGATCGTGGCGGTTGGCACATTCAGGCCCGCCGTCTTGCATCCCGCCGCATAGGGGCTTTGCTGATAGATATTGCTCGTACCATTGATGAGTACTGTGTTGGCGATCATCACAAAGCAGTCTGCCCCATTGCTGGACTTGTTGACGTCTCCACTCATCGTGACATTGGAATTCGGCAGGTAGACTCCGCCGGTAATGTCCCAGGCTGGATTGTTGCCCTTGTAGGTAATATCGACGCCGTTGTTGATATTCGGATCCTGGTAGATCGCGATCCCAGGAAACAGAGCTTGCGGGGAACTCGGCGCTTGAATGTTGAAAACACCACCTTGGCCAGTCGAATTGTCGGTTGGTGCGTGAACGTAGTTGGCGCTGCTGCTCGTCCCTGAGAACACAATCGTCACTGCAGAGCCGCCAGCAGTGCTTAGCGTTTTGCCGTTAAGGTCCAACTGGCCATTATAAATGACGATAACAGCCCCAATCAGATTGTCGGGAGTGCTGATCACCACGTTTCCGGTCAGCTGCACGTCACCGCACATCTGTTTGACGCCGCTAATTGACTTGCTACCCGACCAGGTGTTGGTCGCCGGCAATGGCGGATCATTGTGTTTTCTCGGCTCTTGCGGATAAGCGTTCTCACCCGTGCCGCAGTTGTTCGCTGGAATATTGACCACCAACTTGGCATAGGGATCATCTACGGGTGGGATGTTGGATTTCTTTTTAATGCCACAGCCATCATTGCTGCTGGCCGCCAAGCCGTAATTGGCCTTGAGATCGGAGCCATTACAGGTTGCTTTTGAATTCGACATAACGCTGCACCCGTTAAAATCAGAATTTGGTGCACCGTTTGTACGCAGGCCCGTGCCCGATTTGCTAAGGGTCAACAAGCAAAGCGGTTGCTGAATGGTCGTCTGCACCGCGACCGCAGCGCTGGTCAAAAGTTTCTGTGCCACCCCATTGCTCTTGAGATCGCCCACGAAACCGAGCAATTGCGACAGATAAAGTGGCACAATGCTTGATATGCTAACGCTGTAACACGACGAATTGACCTCCGCCCCTTCCGGGCAAGGCGCATTGTTGGAAGCCGCCACACTGACGTTGCTGGCGCCGTCCACAAATCCGTAGTGCGCGGCAACGGCCGTAGCTTCGACGTTGAAATTGTCCTCGCCATTGCTGGCTGCGGCCATGACCGCCGCATCCGCAGCGTTCTGCATTGCTCGAGAACGCAGATACCAGTTGGAAATTTCAAATCCCAATCCCAGTCCGGCAAGGAGCACCGGGAACAACAGGCCCGCCACGATGGCCACCCCACCGCGCTGATCCTTGCGCAGGCGAAGCACGGCGGTTGCGATCATCGAGAAAGACAAGCGGTCGGACATCGTGAACAGCCTTCTGATGAAGTCATTCCGAGGTGGCAGCAAAATACCGTTCACGACCTAAAGGGAGCTTTCGCAGACAGCCTGCATTCGCAGCGTAGTTGCCTAAACTGTTATCGAAATTTTTTACGCGCACGTCGGCTGCGTGAGCGCTCCCACTAATTGGAGCACAATGCGTTTGTGGAGAGCAGGCCTTGGGCGGACCGGTCTTACGTCAGAAAACCAGCTTCGGGCGACCTGGGATCGTGACTTTTGGCATATTCAATCCCGCCTCCTGGCAGCCGGCGCCCGCTGGTGATTGCGCGTAGATGGCCCCCGTGCCATTTATCCTGATATCGTTGGCGACCATGACAAAGCAGATCGCGCCGTTGGCGGACTTGTTGATGGCGCCGCTGATCGTGACACTCGCATGCGGCATATAGACCAGGCCGGTAATGTTCCACGTCGGATCATTACCTGCGTAGGTAAGGTCCACGCCGGTGGTCAGGGCCGGATCTTGATAAATCGCGACGCCCGAAAACGGTCCAGAGAGCGGTGCCTGAATATCAAGCACGCCTGTGCCGCCCCCCGATTTGTCTGTGACGATATGTTTGTAGCCTCCGTTATCGCCAGTAAGGACGATGGCTAGCTCGGAGCCACTGGCGGTACGGAAAGTATGCCCTTGCAAATCCAGTTGTCCGTTCTGAATGTAGAGAACGGCGCCGTCCGGAGCATCAATCGTAACATCTGCGGTCAGCCGCAAGTCGCCGCAGATGAGTGTGTTGCCTGCAAGATCCGCCGTCCCAGTCAGGGATTTTGTCCCAGACCAGGCGGTGCCACCCGACCACGTGCCACCGTGCTTCGATTCCTGCGGGTATGTATTTGAGCATTTGGTACCCAAGTTGTTTGGAATGTTGCTCGCGAGAACAGCGTAGGGATCGGTGACTGGAGGAGCGTACGAATGCTGTCTGACGCCGCAGCCGTTGTTAGTGGCGTGAGCAACGCCCATAAACGCTTTGAGATCAGAGCCGTTGCATGAGGAACCAGAATTCGACATCACGGTGCACCCACTAAAGTCCGCATTGGGCGCGCCGTTCGATGTTATCGCTTGACCGCTAGTATCCAGCCCCAACAGACAAATCGGTTGCTGAATGACCGTTTTCGTGGCGGTTGCCGCGCTGGACAACTGTTGCAGTCGCGCGCCGTCGACCACCGCATTCCCTTTGTAACCAACGATTTCAACTAACGCGAGCGAGACGATGCTTGTGATGGTCACTTTATAACACGGCGGAGTAACGTCAGGATCGGCCGGACAAGCTGCCGAATCTGTTGCTGAGACGGTGACGTTGTTGGTGCCGTTGGTGAAACCGTAATTGGCCGCAACGGCCGCGGCTTCGATGTTGTAGTTTGACGCCGCATTTGTCGCGGCAGCAATTACCGCGGCATCAGCCGCGTTCTGCATGCCGCGCGTTCGCATATACCAGTTCGTCACCTCCATACCGAGGCCAAGAATCCCAATCAAAGCAGGAAACAATAGCGCCATCATCACGGCGATGGTGCCTCTTTGATCGCGCCGCAGGCTAACCAGAGCACGCATAATTCTTACAGCCGCCGAATCGCATCCCTTGTCACATTTCATCTTCAGTGCCCTTAAGACTTGAAATAACCTCGCCCATCACCGGTGCACGATGATGTTTTCGAATTAAAAACAGTTTCCGGCATTGCCCAAAAAAAGAAATTCAATTGACTAAAATGAAGCTGAGGGCCCGTTAACTCGGGCGCTGGTTACAGACGTGATAGTTGCAAAAATATCCGGGCCTCCAAGTGGGTGAATTCTTGGAGGCCCCGGCTGGGCTCTTTCTTGGTAGGTGATGCATGATGACGACAAAAACCTAAATGACCGTCAACCTTGAAGCAGCAATCAACGGTGTGATTGAGCTAAATTGCTCTCTCTTTGCCGGCCATAAGGTAACCTCGCCATTGGCTCCTAGCGATTAATTCAAACTGCTTCGGAATGTCTGCCGTCGGGTGCCAACTCGGAGCGCTAGGCGACATCGACGCGAGCCCATCACCGGTTTGGCCAATGAACAAACCGCGAAGCGGACAGTTTTCGGGCGTCATTCAAACGGTCGTAGATGACGAGCATTCGCTTCGCACCTGCGGGGGCCGAAGCGTGCATTTGCACTGCAAGACTCGTGTCCGCATTACCCTCGAAAGCGGACACGTGCGGTGCAAACAGGAATGTCTGCTAAGGGCCAATAGCGGACATTGCCTGCACAAACAGAAAAACCGCCTCGCGGCGGTCAATCTGAAACTCAATTTTGTTTATTCACGCGGTGAGCGCTGCTGCTTTCTTCTTCCTGCGCCAAACTGTCAGACCCAGTGCGCCGAGACCGCTGGCGAAGAGAGGAAGCGCCGCGGGGAGTGGTGTTGCCGACACTTCGCTTGAAACCCATCTGCCGTCCCCTACCACCTGTGCCTGAGCCAAGTCGGTGGAAAAAAGAGAACACGCCGGGGGATTTACGCAGAGGTTGATGCCCCCCGCGTCGGCGGCAGTGCGAGAGGTGAAGATAAGTTCCTGCGTAATACTGTCACCGAGTCGGAGTTGTATTAACCAGGTTCCGATTTCCCCCGATCCTCCTGTGCCCATCTGCAAGGTAGCTTCGAACAGATTCGGCGACAAATTTGTTATCGTGTTTCGTCCATCAAAAAAGGAAAAGCTTTGCAGATTTGGACCTGTAATATCGTGGAGCGGCTCATTAGGTCCTAACGGATTAGTGAGCGTGAGGCTCCCGGTCACGTTCATACTCGTAGTGTAGGTGCCGCCTATGTCGGCGCTATCGGTGATGAAGACGAAATCATTGCCTGTATAGGAATAAACCGTCGCCGCTTGTGAGGCGCTAACGGTGGCAAGAATTGCAATTAGAGTTCCCGCTGCAGCAGCCGTTATCTGAGCCACAGGCGTCAGCTTCAAATTCATGATGTCGCCCCCAAGTCTCGCCACGCGCCACGGGGCAATAATGGCGCAACCCTTGGTTGGGTCAATTGTCATAATAGATGGCACGGGGATTCAAAGAGTTAGTCCCCAACAGTGTCCGCTTCGGGTCAAAAGCCGACGTATGCGTTGCAAAACCTCATGTCCGCTTTACTCCCGATAGCGACCGCAAAAGCGGACTCCCGCAAAAGGCCATGTCCGCTTCACCCCCGAAAGCAGACATGTGCAGCGCACCGGCCTAGGTCCGCTAAGGGCCAGAAGCAGACATCGTCCGACTATTCAAAAGTCTCGTTGGCGC
>Ga0207675_100003019_pt1 | contig 16504 bp, 14 predicted proteins | sample KBSSwiS42_FD_184305 | JGI IMG/M metagenome (GOLD analysis project Ga0207675, IMG submission 184305) | Switchgrass rhizosphere microbial communities from Kellogg Biological Station, Michigan, USA - KBS Switchgrass S4-2 (SPAdes) (version 2) | ecosystem: Host-associated > Plants > Roots >... | reverse complement strand
GAGGAGTGGGGACTGGTTTATCGCAGCGTCCGACACGCCGGTGGCGAATGCATCGCTGCCTTTCGCCCACAGGCCGTGAGTGTGCCGCTGCCTGGCGCGGCGCTTGCCTATGTATGGGATGGCGAAAGGATAGGCAAGGTGTACGAGAAATCGGAAGTGCTGTTCGAGCTGTAGGACATTCCCGGGGGACATGCACCTTCCGCTTCGCTACAGGAGCATGTCCCCGATCAGCGGTACTTGTCCATGATCTTCGCCAATCCTTTCGTTCCCGGATGGAGCTGCGCATACGGCAACTGATTCATCGGCGTGGCCGCAGTGTTGTTCACTGCATGGAAGTCGGGGCTCTGGCTGTCGAGATAGATCAGTCCAGTCGCGTATTCGCCCTGCGCTTGTTTGTCCCGCAGATAATTGAATGCTTTGCCGCGATGGGTCGGGTCGTAGTCAGGGTCCAGCTTGCGCAGGACGATGCGACTGCCGTCATGCATGGTGACCGGCATCACTGCACCTGCCGCGTAGCTAGCGGTGATTTCCGTCGCCGGCGGGACGAAGTCTGCGTGCACCACTTCGTCGTAGTGATCGCGGACGAAGCCGTAACTCTTGGTCGAGCCTTCGTGATCGTTGAAGGTGACGCACGGCGACAGCACGTCGATCAGCGCGAAGCCCTTGTGCATCATGCCTGCCTTGATCAATGGCACCAGCTGTTCCTTGTCGCCGGAGAAGCTGCGGGCGACGAACGTACAGCCGAGCGTGAGTGCCGTGAGCACTGGATCCACCGGTGGCTGCATGTTGGCTTCGCCGCGCTTGGCTTTCGAGCCGATGTCCGCGGAGGCCGAGAACTGGCCCTTGGTCAGGCCGTAGACGCCGTTGTTCTCGATCATGTACAGCATGTTGATGTTGCGGCGGATCGCATGCGCGAATTGGCCGAAGCCGATCGACAGCGTATCGCCATCGCCCGACACGCCGACGTAGTAGAGCTGCGAATTCGCTGCGTGGGCACCGGTCGCAATCGACGGCATGCGTCCATGGACCGAGTTGAAGCCATGCGCGCCGCTGACGAAATACGCTGTCGTCTTCGAAGAACAGCCGATGCCGGAGAGTTTCGCCAGCTGCTCCGGCCGCAGCGACAACTCCCAGACGGCTTCGATGATCGCTGCAGTGACCGAGTCGTGCCCGCAACCGGCGCACAACGTGGACATGCTGCCTTCATAGTCGCGTCGTGTCAGTCCGAGTTCATTGCGAGGCAGCCCCGGATGCGCGACCTTGGGCTTGGTGATGAAGCTCATGATTTTCTCTGCGGCACTTCATGGATGGAACGGACCACCGAGCGCACCGGTTCGGCGGGGCCGAGCTCGGCGAGCACGCCGGTGACGATCACGTCCGCAGACATGGGCATGCCGCTGTAGTGCAGGATGGATCGCAGCTTCGCTTTCTCCACGGCAGTTTCGAGGGTCAGCAGGCTGCGCAGCTGCCCGTCCCGATTCTGTTCGACGACGAAAATGAGCGAGTGCGCCGCGAGAAAGTCCTCGACTTCCCTGCCGAAGGGAAAACCGCGCAGGCGCATGTAATCCATATGCAGCCCTTTGCGCTTCAGTCCATCCAGCGCTTCACGCATGGCGCCATCGCAGCTGCCGATCGATACGATCCCGATATCCTGGTTGCCGCGGCCGGTGACGATGGCGCTGGGCACCAGCGTCTTGGCCGTGTCGAACTTGCGACGCAGCCGATCGAGAACGACTTGATACTCCGCCGCATCTTCCGTGTAGCCGCCGAACTGGTTGTGTCCCGAACCACGAGTGAAATACGCGCCCTTCGGATGCACGCCGGGTAACGTGCGATAAGGAATCGCGTCGCCGTCCTTGTCCAGGTAGCGATGGAATTTGTCGAGTCCGGCTATCTGCTCGGCGTTGAGCACCTTGCCTCGATCGGGTCGATACGCATCGTCCCAGTGCAGCGTCGGACACATCCAGTCGTTCATGCCTATGTCGAGATCCGACATCACGAACACCGGCGTCTGCAGGCGCTCGGCGAGATCGAAGGCCTGGATGGCCATGTAGAAACATTCTTCGGGACTGTTCGGAAACAGGAGCACGTGCTTGGTATCGCCATGCGATGCATAGGCTGCGAGCAGCAGGTCGCACTGCTGCGTGCGTGTCGGCATGCCCGTCGACGGACCGACGCGCTGGATATCGAAAATGACGGCGGGAATTTCCGCGTAATAGGCGAGCCCGATGAACTCGTTCATCAGCGAGATGCCGGGGCCGCTGGTCGGTGTGAACGCACGCGCTCCGTTCCACGATGCACCGATGACTGCGCCGATAGCCGACAGCTCGTCTTCCGCCTGCACGATGACGTAGTTGTGCTTGCCCGTCTGCGCATCGACCCGCCATTTCTGGCAGAAGCCCTTGAATGCGTCCATCACCGATGTCGACGGCGTAATCGGATACCAGGCGCCGACGGTCGCTCCGGCATACAGGCAGCCCAGCGCCGCCGCCGTGTTGCCATCGATCATGATGTGGTCCGAGGTCTTCTGCATGCGTGCAGCACGGATAGGCAACGGACAGCTGAAGTGCGTGAGCGCGTAGTTGTGGCCGATCTCCAGCGCTTTCACGTTGTCGTCGAGCAGCGCTTTCTTGTTCGAGTAGCTCTCGCCGAGCATGGTGCGCATCAGGTCCAGTTCGAGATCGAGCAAGCCCGCGAGCACGCCGGCGTACATGATGTTCTTGAGCAGGATACGAGAGCGCACGCCCTCGAACGTTTCATTGCACATGCGTGCGAGCGGCACGCCGAGAATCGTGATGTCATCGCGGCTCAGCAATGCCGGCCGCGGCCACGACGAGTCGTACAGCAGATAGCCGCCGGGGCTGACTTCCTTCACGTCTTTGGCATAAGTCTCCGCATTCATCGCCACCATCAGGTCGATGCGGCCCGAGCGTGCGATGTAGCCTTCGCTGCAGGCGCGGATCTCGTACCAGGTCGGCAGTCCCTGGATATTCGAGGGGAAATAGTTCTTGCCCATGACCGGAATGCCCATCCGGAACATGGATTTCATCAACAGTGCATTGGCGCTGGCCGAGCCAGTCCCGTTCACGTTGGCCAGCTTGATGACGAAATCGTTCAGGCGGTCTGGCGCGCCGGCAGGATCAGGCATGGTGGAGTCTCGTCCCTCGCATAGGGGATTTTGATGGTCGATTTCTGCATGTCCCACGCAGCCGTCGGGCAGCGCTCGGCGCACAAGCCACAGTGCACGCAGACATCCTCGTCCTTGACCATGACACGCCCTGTCTGTTTCAGCGCCGCCGAAACGAACAGGGGCTGTGCCGTATTCAAGGCTGGCGCTTTGAGTTTCGCGCGCAGCTGAGTTTCAGGTGCATTCGCCGTCATCGTCAGGCAGTCGACCGGACAGATGTCGATGCACGCATCGCATTCGATGCACAGCTTGGCGTCGAACACGGTCTGCACATCGCAGTTGAGGCAGCGTTGCACTTCCTCGATCGCTTGTTCCGCCGTGAATCCCAGCTCGACCTCGATGTTGATCTTGCGAAAGCGCTCTTTCAGGCCGACGTGCGGCATGAGCCGCCGCTCGATGCCGTTGTAATCGTTCTTGTAGGCCCATTCGTGGATGCCCATCTTGCGGCTCGATAGATTGAGCAGCGGCGGCAGGCGTTCGCTGACGGCGAGGCCCTGGCAGAACTTGTGCAGCGAAATCGCCGCCTGGTGGCCGTGTTCCACCGCCCAGATGATGTTCTTCGGACCGAACGCGGCGTCGCCGCCGAAGAACACTTCGGGGCGCGACGATTGGAACGTCACCGGATCGACCTTGGGTACGTGCCACTTGTCCAGTTCGATGCCGATGCCGTTCTCGATCCAGGGAAAGGCATTCTCCTGGCCGATGGCGAGGATCACGTCATCGCAGGGAATCAGCACTTCGTCGAGCACGCGTTCCGACACGATGCGGCCGTTGTCCAGTTGGTATTCCATGCGATCGAAGCGCATGCCGACCAGCCGGCCATAGTCGAGGACGAATGCCTTGGGTGCGTGATTGACGAGAATCTCGACGTTCTCCTCCTCGGCGTCGTCCAGTTCCCATTGCGACGCTTTGAAGAACGAGCGCGGCTTGCGCGCCATGACTTTGACTTCGGTTGCGCCGAGGCGTAGCGAGCTACGGCAACAATCCATGGCAGTGTTGCCGACGCCGATGATCAGCACCCGCCGGCCGATGGCCTGGACGTGGCCGAACGCCACCGATTCGAGCCAGTCGATGCCGATGTGGATGTGCTCCATCGCAGTGGGCGAATCGCGGCGACCCGGCAATTCCAGGTCTTTGCCTTTCGGTGCGCCGCTGCCGACGAATACCGCGTCGAAGCGTTTCGAATCCAGCAGTGCCCGCATGCTGGTCACGGGTGAGCCGAGCCGCAGGTCGACGCCCATGTCGACGATGACCTGGATCTCTTCGTCCAGGACGCCGGCAGGCAAGCGAAACGATGGGATGTTGGTGCGCATCAGCCCGCCGGGCGTGCCCCATTTTTCGAAGATCGTGATCTCGTATCCCAACGGCATCAGGTCGTTGGCGACGGTCAGCGATGCAGGACCGGCGCCAATACAGGCAATGCGCTTGCCGTTCTTGGCCTTGGGAATCAGCGGCAGGCGACCCTCGATGGAATCGCGATGGTCGGCGGCAACGCGCTTCAACCGGCAGATCGCTACCGGCTTTTCTTCGACCCGGCCGCGGCGGCAGGCAGGTTCGCAGGGCCGATCGCAGACGCGTCCGAGAATGCCGGGAAAGACATTGGATTCGCGGTTGACCAGGTAGGCTTCCGTGAATTGTCCCTGTGCAATCAGGCGAATGTACTCGGGTACATCGGTATGCGCCGGACAGGCCCACTGGCAATCGACGACGCGATGATAATGATCAGGATTTCGTGTATCGGTTGTTTCCACCGCCACCTGGCCCCCGGGTGTGCCAGGCGAAGTGACTTCGCTCCGGCGAGGTGTCAAGACTACGCCTATTGCAGGTGCAGCAGAAGCCCCTGCGAGTTGACTCATTCATGGCGGTAGTAATTCATGGCGGTAGTAAAAGGGGACGTGCCGGGACAAGGACAGATTTATTTTTCGCTGCGAAAATAAATCTGTCCCCTTTTACTGATCACTGCGCCAGGCTGCCGGGCGTAACGACTTGCACCGTCGCTGTGACAATGCCCGCTTTCTGCAGATGCAGATCCAGGGGGAAGGACTGGTCCACCAGCAATGGCTTGTGAAGATTCATCAACATCAGGTGCAGTCCGCCGGGGGCGAAGCGTAGCGGCTTGCCTGCCTGCAGCGGCACGCTGTCCCGTTGACGCATCTGTATCATGCCGTTCGCTTCGATGGACTCGTGAATCTCGGTGCGATCGGCCAGGGGGGTCGCGATGCCCAGCAGCACATCGTCGGCTTGCGTCACGATCTCAACGTACACCGCCGCTACGTTGACGCCAGGCGGCGTTGCGGGGGCAACGGCTTTGAGGACTTCGACTGGAGGCGCTTGCGGGCAGCCCGACAGCAGCAACGTAGCTGCGATGCCGATTGCCTGCACCCATCCGCTACGAAGCCACTCGATGCCGTTCTTGCTCATACATCGGCCATGGTGATGCGAATGTTTTCGCAGACGGCTTCGATGGCCGCTGCCCGTGTGCTGCTCTTGCGCCAGATCGCGCCGACCGACCGTGTGGGAACGGGCTTCGCAAACGATTTCACCGTCAGGCCATGTCCGGATCCGAACGGACCGCGAGTGGCGAGTTCAGGCAGCAAGGTGATGCCGAGTCCTGCAGCGACCATCTGGCGCAAGGTCTCGAGGCTGGTCGCGCGATAGTCTTCGTTCTCCTTCGCATCGAACCGGCTGCAGACTTCGAGTGCCTGGTCGCGCAGGCAATGGCCGTCTTCGAGCAGCAGCACGCTCTCGCCGTTGAGATCGTCGAGTTTGATGCTGGTCTTCTTGGCGAGCGCATGCGTGCTCGGCATCGCGACGGTGAAGTTCTCGCGATACAACTCCCGCGATTCGAGTCCATCGAGCGACACCGGCAACGCGAGAATGCCCAGGTCGATGTCGCCGGCGCGCAGTTTCTCGAGCAATGGCTGCGTCTGGTATTCGTACAGCATCAACTGCAACTTCGGCAGCTGCTTGCGCAGCTTGCGTGCAATCAGCGGCAGCAGGTACGGGCCGATGGTGGGAATCAGCGCCACCTTGAGCTTGCCTTCGAGCGGATCGTAATCGTTGCGAGCGAGTGCAATGATTTCGTCACTCTCCTGCAGTATTCGCCGCGCCAGGGCCACGATCTTCATGCCGGTTTCGGTGAGGCTCACCTTGCGGGGCTGGCGTTCGATGAGCTGCACCCCCAGATAGGTTTCGAGCTTCTTGATCTGCGCCGACAGCGTCGGCTGGCTGACGAAGGATTTTTCGGCGGCTTTGCCGAAGTGGCGCGTGTCGGCCAGGGCCACGAGATATCTGAGGTCGCGCAGGTTCATGTCCACATCATAGCCGCAGTCTCATAGCCAAAGTCTATCGAATTGCTCAGAACTATCGATTGTTATGCGGCCCCCGCATCGCCACAATACCCTTCGACCGATTCCAACGGCCGACGGCAAAGGGGCCGAGGCGGGCGGGAGCGGACGGTTTTTGTCATCGCGTGCGAGACGGGCCCGCAGCAGGTGCGACACGTCGTACGTCAATTTTGGAGGATGGTTTCATGCTTGGTATCGGACAGAAGTTTCCCAGTTTTTCTCTGACGGGCGTGGTCTCGAACGATCTCGCGAATGCATTCCAGCCGTTCGACCAGGACAGCAGCAAGGGCAAGTGGAAGGTCGTTTTCTTCTGGCCGAAGGATTTCACCTTCGTGTGCCCGACGGAAATCGCCGCTTTCGGCAAGCTGAATCGCGAGTTCAACGACCGCGACGCCGTGGTCTACGGTGTCAGCACCGACTCGGAGTTCGTGCACCTGGCCTGGCGCAAGGACAAAGAGGAGCTGCGTAACCTGCCGTTCCCGATGCTCTCGGACATCAAGCGCGAACTCACTACTGCGCTGGGCGTCCTGGATGCGGAAGCGGGTGTGGCACAGCGCGCGACCTTCGTCGTGGATCCGGAAGGCATCATCCGTTTCGTCTACGTGACGGACCTGAACGTCGGCCGCAATCCTGAAGAAGTGATCCGCGTGCTCGATGCGCTGCAGACCGACGAGCTCTGCCCCTGCAACTGGAAGAAGGGCGATGAAACGCTGAAGGCAGCGTAAGCCGCTCATTGCAGTCCGACACCGGCCGTGCCGCGGCCGGTGTCGCTTGCCGCTCGATTTTTTTCAATTTGGATTCAACGAGGAATTTTCAGGAACCCCGCGTGCGAGCTTTACAAAAAAGCAAGGCGCTGCGGAGCGTTCCCGGAGGACTACCATGTCGATCGACAGTATTCGCGATCAGCTTCCCGACTATGCGCGGGACCTGAAACTCAATCTGGGCAGCGTCCTGACGACTCAGGGGGCGCCGGGGCTGTCGGAGACGCAAGTGGCTGCCGTGGCGCTGGCGACGGCGATTGCCGCTCGCAATCCGCAGCTGACGCGTGCAGTGGAGAACTGGACCGAAGGCAAACTCGACGATGCCCACAAGAACGCAGCGCGTGCCGCGGCTGCCATCATGGGCATGAACAATATCTACTATCGCTTCCTGCACCTGGTGGAGGACGGCGAGTACCAGACCATGCCGGCCCGCCTGCGCATGAACATCATCGGCAACCCCGGCATCGACAAGCTCGATTTCGAACTGCTGTCGCTGGCGGTCTCCGCGGTCAACGGCTGCGGCATGTGCATCGTCTCGCACGAACGCAAACTGCGTGACGGCGGTGTCAGCCGCGAAATGATCCAGAGTGCCGTGCGAATTGCATCCGTGATCCGCGCGGTTGCAGGCGTGATCGAGTACCAGGCTGCCGCCTGAGGCGAGCGCACTGCTTGGGGGACATGCTCCTGTAGCGAAGCGCAAGGTGCGTGTCCCCGGACGGGGCTCTCTTACGTTAAACTCGGATCATGTCACCCCGCACCAATCGACTTTCGGCGGGGGTCGTCGTCGTTCGCGAAACCCGCGACGGCTGGCGGTTCCTGCTGTTGCGTGCCTTCAATCATTGGGATTTTCCCAAGGGCATGGTTGAGCGGGATGAAGAGCCGCTCGCCGCCGCCATCCGCGAAGTGCAGGAAGAATCGCTGATCGCCGATCTGCAATTCGATTGGGGCTACGAATTCACCGAAACCGGCCCCTACAGCCGCGGCAAAGTGGCGCGTTACTACGTTGCCCGCACGCGTACCGTCGAAGTGACGCTGCCGATCAGCGAAATGCTGGGCCGGCCCGAACACAACGAATACCGCTGGGTCGATTCCGCTGCCGCACAGCGCTTGATATCTCCGCGGATCGCCCCAGTGCTGGCATGGGCGGAAGCGAAATTGGCGGACTCGACCGTCACGGCGCAGGCGTCGTTGCTGGTGGAAGAGAGGCCGCCCCTGGAAGAGTGATGAGTGAGAGTGACGTGAGCCGGATCGGCAGGAGCTAGCGTGCAGGCCAATGGGACGCTCGGCAAGACAGCCGGTGCGACGAAGGTTGTCATCGTCGGCGCCGGATTCGCCGGATTGAATGCTGCCAGGCAGCTGAGCGGCGTCGCCGGCATCGATGTCACCGTCATCGATCGCGAAAATCATCATCTGTTCCAGCCGCTGCTCTACCAGGTCGCGATGGCCGCGTTGAGTCCTGCAGATATCGCCGTCCCGATTCGCAGCCTGTTGAACGCTGCGAACGTTCGCGTCATCAAGGCGTCCGCGCATTCCGTCGACGTGCCCAGGCGCGCCGTGGTTACCGATATCGGTGACGTTGCCTATGATTATCTGATCCTGGCCTGCGGTGCCCAGCACTCCTACTTCGGTCACGAAGAATGGGAGCCGTTCGCTCCGGGCCTCAAGAACCTGCCGCAAGCGACCGAAGTCCGCCGTCGGGTGCTGGAAGCGTTCGAGGAAGCGGAACGTGAAAGCGATCCGCAACGACGCCGCAGCTTCCTGACGTTCGTCGTCGTCGGTGGCGGACCCACGGGCGTCGAGCTGGCAGGAGCGATCGGCGAGATGAGCCGCTACACGCTGGCCAAGGACTTTCGCTCCATCGATCCGCGCCAGACCCGCGTGATCCTGGTCGAAGCAGGCTCCCGCATCCTTCCTGCGTTCGACGCCCGACTGGCCGCTCGAGCCATGCGGGATCTCGAATCGCTCGGCGTGCAAGTGTGGACCGGAGCCGCCGTCACCAATATCAATGCGCAAGGTGTCAGCGTCGGGACCGAGCAGGTGGGTTCGGCGACGGTGCTCTGGGCGGCCGGGGTCAGCGCCGCGGAAATAGGCAAGACCCTGGGCGTGCCGGTCGACCGGGCGGGCCGTGTGCTCGTCGGCAGCGACAGCGCCATTCCCGACCATCCCGAAGTCTTCGTCGCCGGCGACCTGTCCAAATTCGTCAAAGCCGACGGCGCCGCTTTGCCCGGTGTCGCCCTGGTAGCCATGCAGCAGGGGCAGTACATCGCCGCCACGATTCGCGGCGACCTGGAGGGCAAGCCGCGCAAACCTTTCCTATATAAGGACCTGGGGCAGATGGCCACGATCGGCCGCAGTCGCGCCATCGCCGAGTTCGGCAAGCTCAGGCTCAGCGGCCGCTTTGCCTGGTGGTTCTGGTTGCTGGTCCATATCTACCGGTTGAGCGGGTTTCGCAACCGACTGTCGGTCCTGATCCAGTGGGCCTGGTCGTATTTCACCTTCGGCCGGGGAGCCAGGCTGATAGTGGCCAAGGACTGGCAGGCGTATCCCGCGGCTTGCGATCCCCTCCCTGTGGCGGATCGCGCCGATCAGAAGGCGAGGTAACGCAAAGGCGCCGCGGCTACCGAGCAGGCGAGCGTCAGTCCCGGAAGTTCTTGAACTGGAAGGGCAGGTCGAGCTTGGCACCGCGGATCAGGGAGATGATGGATTGCAGGTCGTCGCGGCTCTTGCCGGTCACGCGAACCTGCTCATCCTGCAGCGCCGCCTGTACCTTGATCTTGGAGTCCTTGACCAGCCGCTGGATCTTCTTGCCCAGCTCGCTGTCGATGCCTTGGCGCAGCGTAACCACCTGTTTCGCCGACGAAGCCGTCACGATGGGATCGGCGATCTGCATGCAGACCGTGTCGATACCGCGTTTGGCCAGCCGCATCCGCAGGATGTCCAGCATCTGCTTCAGCTGGAAATCGGCTTTGGCGCTCAGGTTGATGACCAGGTCGGCGAGTTCGAAGGTGGCGCCGGTTCCCTTGAAATCGAAGCGTGTTCCCACCTCGCGATTGGCCTGATCCACGGCGTTCGCGACTTCGTGTTCATCGAGTTCCGAGACTATGTCGAATGAGGGCATGGGCGGGATTCTAGCCAGTCCGTGGCCGCCCATTCCACAACAGCATGTCCACATTAAGAAATGATCGCTAGCCGTGGACCCCGATCCGCCAAACTAGCCGCCTGAAAAAAACCGGATCGGGCCTGGATCGAGTCAGCGAAGTACTCACTCCGGCAGCGGTCCCCCTGCGGAGGATGAATGGCTGTTCTGGGTACGGAAGAGGTGCTGCGCGTGCGGCACTGGAACGATACATTGTTCAGTTTTGCAACGACTCGCGATCCGGCGTTACGTTTCGAGAACGGCCAGTTCCTGATGATCGGCCTGGAGGTCAACGGCCGCCCGTTGCTGCGCGCCTATAGCATCGCCAGCGCGAATCATGAAGAGCACCTGGAGTTCTTCAGCATCAAGGTGCAGGACGGTCCGCTGACCTCGCGGCTGCAGAACCTGTCTCCTGGCGAGAAAATTTTCGTCAGCCGCAAGCCCACCGGAACGCTGGTACTGCGCGATCTGTTGCCCGGCAAGCGCCTGTACCTCTTCAGCACCGGTACCGGCCTCGCGCCGTTCATGAGCCTGGTCAAGGATCCGGAAATGTACGAGCGCTTCGAGAAGATCATTCTCGTGCACGGCGTGCGTCGTACCAGCGAACTCGCCTACGAAGAATTCCTGTCGAAAGCGTTGCCGGAAGACGAGCACATCGGCGACGACGTCCGCGCCAAGCTGATTTACTACCCCACGGTGACTCGCGAACCCTATCGCAATCGCGGCCGGCTCACCGACCTGATCACCAGCGGTCAGCTGTTCGAGGACCTCGGCATGCCGCCCCTCGATCCCCGCGAGGATCGCGCCATGATCTGCGGCAGCCCGAGCATGCTCTCCGACCTGTCCGCCATCCTCGACGCCAACGGCTTCAAGATCTCGCCGCACATCGGCGAAGCCGGCGACTACCTCATCGAACGCGCCTTCGTCGAGAAGTAAGTTCTCTGGGGGACACTCGTCGCGGTAGCGACGTGTGTTCCCCCCCCATTCTTCATCCTCGCCTCCGTCCGCTCTCGCGCTCTCATTGATGGAGCAACGCACGCGGAGCAGTCCTGCAAGTGATTTTTCTCTGCTCCGCGTTCTCCGCGCGCCATATCTTTCGAACGCCTGGCCGTTGCCACAGTACTCGCGACTACCCGCATTGGAACCCTGGCCCACTGCACCGACAGCGGCAGCCGGAATGGCTTCAAGAATATGGCGCGCGGAGAACGCGGAGCTGAAAAGAAAGAGAAAATAAGCAGAAAAGACGGAACAAAAGCGCGTTTGTCTATTTATCGCTCCGAATTAGACAGGAGCCGCCCGCCTCCCGGTAAATCCAGTACACCAGGGTAAGTACTCGCCGCCTATGCGATAGCCGCAAGGCTCGGTGATAAGCCTTTCTATTGCCATCTCAACAACAACACCACGCGCCGGCCGCTGCCTGCAGTGAAATAGCTGTAAAAACCCAATAGAAAAGGCTCCACGAATTAGACAACGTCGCGACGGTGCAACTCGTATTGCAGCTGTAGGGAACCTCTTGCGATCAGCGCGCGTTGGACTGCCACACAACTATTCGAATGTCCAGTTAACGTTCAACTCGAGGTCATCGTCATGAACAAGATTTTCGTCTCTCTCATCGCAGCCAGCTCGGTGGCGCTGATGGTGGGTTGCGGTGGCAGCGTGTCGGCGCTCACCAAGGACCATGTTTCCAAGAGCGACGTGGCCGTGCAGCAGGCAACCCAGACGCTCGGCAACACCGAAGCAGGCGCAATCGAATTGCAGCGTGCGAAGGACAATCTCGCACAAGCCAAGGCAGCTGTAGCAGCCAAGAACGACAAGGCGGCGGACCGCTTCGCTTCGATGGCGCAGCTCGATGCCGAACTGGCCGTGGCGAAGTCGCAGACTGCTTCGACTCGCAAGGCTGCGGATGAAGTCCTGGCCAGTGTCGAAACGCTGCGTAACGAAGCAGCGCGCGGCACTCCTTGAAGCCCGTCGATGCCATCAGCGTTGCCAAACATTTTCGGAGAATATCCATGAATCGTACACATAGTTTGCTGTTGGGCGCGACGGTTGCCGCATTGCTGGCCGCCTGTGCTTCTGCGCCGAAGACCTATCCCGAACTCGATACAGCCCGAGCGATGGTGCCGCAGGTCGAAGCGTCGCCTCGCGCTGGTGTTGCAGCCACCCAGGTTGCCGAAGCCCGCAAGTCGCTCGATCGTGCCAATCGCATGGCTGAGAGCGGCGGCAAGCCCGAAGACATCAACTTCGAAGCCAACGTCGCTTCCAAGAATGCGCAGATCGCCAACGAGAAGATCCTCACGGCGGAGGCCAAGGAACAGATCGACAAGGGCGAGGCGCAGCGCCAGGCAGTGCTGTTGCAGGCTCGTGAGCGCGAGAACCAGGTACGCACTCAGCAGGCACAGATGAGCGCTGAGGATGCAGAACTCGCGAAGCAGCGCGCCGCATCTCTCGAAAAAGAACTTGCCGACTTGAAGGGCAAACAGACCGATCGCGGTCTCGTGATCACCTTGGGCGACGTGCTGTTCGACACCGGCAAGTCGACGCTGAAGCCGGGTGCCTACGCCACCGTCGACAGACTCGCTACGGCGCTCAAGGGCAATCCCGATCGCAAGGTGGCCATCGAAGGCCACACCGACAGCGTGGGTTCGGAAGAGTACAACATGGAACTGTCGCAGCGTCGTGCCCAGGCCGTGCAGAGCGCATTGCTGGAACGCGGCGTGAGTTCGAGCCAGGTCTCCGCTTACGGCAAGGGTAAGACCTTCCCGGTCGCGAGCAACGATAGCGCTGCCGGCCGCCAGCAGAACCGTCGTGTCGAACTGGTGTTCTCGAACGAAGTGAAGACTGCGCGCGACGGCGCCTGAATCGGCTGGGGGGATGGCCGTAAAGACCGAAGGCGGAGTTCGCAGAGCTCCGCCTTTTCTTGTGTCTGTTCCAGCGAGTGTCTACTCGGGGATGGGCACCCACGCCAGCCCGACTTCCGTCACATCGATATCGGACTTGCGAGCTTTGACGGTAAGCCGTTCGATGGCCACTGAGTCGGTCGAGAACTGCTGCTGCAGGGTCGCCGTCTCCCGGGCCATGTCCTGTTGCAGGTCGTTGTAACGCTGCTGGAGGACCTCCACGCTTTCGGAGGCGCGATCGACGTCGGCGCTTTCGCGGCCAATGCGGCCGGCGCTCCGGGCAGCGGTGCCCACACGACCCACATCGCCGACGCCGAATCCCTTGCGTCCGAAGAAGGCGCCGAGAATCGACGCCCCCACCGAAATCGCCGTGTTCATTTTCTGTTGCGACAACTGCGAGCGTTCGCGTTCGACGCGTTCCTGCGCACGTCGTAGTTGATCCTGCAGCGTTTGCAGTTTCGGCCCGTATTTGCGCTTCAATGCATCCACCGCTGCATCGCGTTTCTCTCGCAGTCCCAAGGCAAGCTGTGCACGAAAAGCTGCTTCGGTGCCGCCGGGCGGTGCCGTGGCTTTGAGCGTCGGGCTCTGCAACACCTCGATGGCGCAGTTCTCGTACGCATGCGATGCGAGCTCCTTGCGCCATTGCGTGTAATTGTTCGCTCGCAGCAGTGCGCTGGGCACGTCCAGGTACCTTGCCGACGCATCGTTGAGAGTCGGCGCGGTGTCCAGCTTGCCGCTCACGTCAGCCGCACTCCAGTCAGGGCGCGACTGCGTATCGGACAGCGGCGCGAGCCAGGTGCGTACCTCCCAAGTATCGATACCGGCGCTCGTATTCACGAAATGAAGGCGAGCGACGCCCATCACGCGCGCCACATATTTTCGTCCCGCTCCATTGGCAGAGGGCTTCACGTAGTACTCCGAGATGCCTGCTGGAATGACGGGTTTGTTCGCCCCTGCATTCGATGACACTGGGTTCGATGGACCAGGCCCCGCGACGTTGGCAGCAGCGCTCGCCGAGGGCGCAACCGATTTCGCAGTCGCAGGCTGTGATTGGCTACTCGCACTGGACAGCTTCGCGATTTCATTGAGCGTGAGCGGTCCACGCAGGTACGACAACGCCCAACGCGTTCTGAACAACACCGGCGACGCTTCGTGAGCGTTCCTCATCAGGAACACGCGGGTTTGCAGGTTCGCCAGCAATGCTTCGAGTTGAGTACGGTCGAGCCCATCGCCGCCGGCACTCAGCATGCCCTCGACGACACGAGCCTTGTCGCGCTCGGTTTGCAGGCGACCGATGAACCACGTGCCTGCATTCGACAGGCCCTTGTAGTCCAGGTCCACCGGATTCTGCGTGGCCAGCACGACACCCAGGCCGAACGCACGCGCCTGCTTCATGAGCGTCAGCAGCGGTAGCTTCGACGGCGGCATGGCGGTCGGCGGGAAGTAGCCGAAGATCTCGTCCATGTAGAGCAGTGCACGCAGGCTCGACGTCCCCGATTGCCGCCGCATCCAGGCGACTAGCTCTCCCAACAACAACGTCACTGCGAACATGCGTTCCGCATCGCTCAGGTGAGCGATGGAAATGATCGCGATGCGCGGCTTGCCCGCAGGCGTGTAGAGCAGGCTCTGGATGTCGAGCGGTTCGCCTTCCATCCAGGCCGCGAAGCCGGGCGCCGCGACCAATCCGTTGAGCGACATCGCCAGTTGCAGCCGCTCTTTGGCCGGATAGAACGTGTCGAGATCGAACACGCCCACCTTGTCGAAGGGCGGCTTCTGGATGCCCTGGATGAGCCCCGCCAGGTCGAGGTCGCGGCCCGCGCGCCAAGCCTGGTCCAGCAGGGTCGAGAGCAGGATGTGCTCGCGGCTTTTCAGCGGATCCGCATCGACACCGATCAGGCCCAGCAGGCCGGCAACCGTCGAACCGATTCGTTCGCGAATGGCGCCGGCATCGCTACGCAACTCAGGCGGAGGCGCGGCAAATGATTGCAATACCGACAGCGGTCGACCCGCAGTGCTGCCTGGGGTGTAGATCGCCACATCGGTTGCTTCCCGGAAGCGCCGGATGCGATCGCCATCCTGATTCCAGTCGGCGAGTCCTTTCTTCCAGATCTGCGCCGTGCTCTGCGCCAGCTGATCGGTAGTGACGCCTTTGCGAGCCGCATCGCCGTCATCGATCCAGGGACGGAAGTCCGCGGCGCGCAGTTCGGGAAAGCTCAACAGCAGGTTGCCGATGTCGCCCTTGGGGTCGATCGCGATGGCAGGTACGCCATCGATGGCGGCTTCCTCCAGCAATGCGAGGCACAAGCCGGTCTTGCCGCTGCCTGTCATGCCGACGCAGACTGCGTGGGTAGTCAGGTCGCGCGAGTCATATAAGAGCAGCTCATCGCTGTCTTTGCCGGTGGCCGCATCGACTTCCCTGCCGAGATAGAACGAACCGAGCTTTTCGTAATCGGAATTCATGGCATGGGTCGCATCGAGGTGGACTGGTTTATTGTGACCGGTTTGCCGAGTCGAGGGCAGGACCGGGCCAAGGGCCACGGGCTTGGGCAAGAACAGACCTCCCTCCTGTCTTGCCGTGGCCCGTCGGCCGTCGCCCGTCAGCCGTCGTTATAACCGCTTTGTTACCTCCGCGAGACTGACCTTATCACCAGCGACCGGTAAGCTCCTCGCCCCTATGTCCATTACTCTCGATCAAGTCACCAAGCGGTATCAAGGATCGCCAGTCGTCAACGATGTCTCTCTCGAAGTCGCGGAGGGTGAATTTTTCGTACTGCTCGGGCCCAGCGGCAGCGGCAAGAGCACCTTGCTGCGCGCCATCGCCGGGCTGACTGGAGTAGATCACGGTCGCATCGCGTTGCATGGCAGCGATGTAACTCATCTGTCGGCGCGCCAGCGTGGCGTGGGCCTGGTATTCCAAAATTACGCGTTGTTCAAGCACATGTCCGTCGGTGACAACATCGAGTTCGCGTTGCGAGTACGTAGAGTCCGAGCCGCCGAACGGCGGGCGCGCCGCAAGGAGTTGCTGCGGTTGGTAGCGCTCGAAGGCATGGACAATCGCCTGCCTACACAATTGTCAGGCGGCCAGCAGCAGCGTGTCGCTGTCGCACGCGCGTTGGCCCACAAGCCGCAGGTATTGCTGCTCGATGAACCTTTCGGCGCACTCGACGCCAAGATCC
>Ga0207675_100003013_pt1 | contig 16515 bp, 13 predicted proteins | sample KBSSwiS42_FD_184305 | JGI IMG/M metagenome (GOLD analysis project Ga0207675, IMG submission 184305) | Switchgrass rhizosphere microbial communities from Kellogg Biological Station, Michigan, USA - KBS Switchgrass S4-2 (SPAdes) (version 2) | ecosystem: Host-associated > Plants > Roots >... | reverse complement strand
CAGGGGACGATCACGGACGACGACCCGCTCCCGACCGTCTCCATCAACGACGTGACGGTAGCGGAAGGCAATGCCGGCACGGTCAATGCCGTGTTCAACGTGACGCTCTCCGCGCCCGCCACGAGGATGACCACGGTGGAGTTTGCCACCGCCGACGGCACGGCCGCCGCGGGCTCGGATTTCGTGGTCCACGCCGGCACGGTCACGTTCGACGTCGGCGACACCGTGAAGACGGTGACGGTGGTGGTCAACGGGGACATCAACGTAGAGGAGAACGAGACGTTCTTCGTGAGCCTGTCCTCACCCACGTGGGCGACGATCCTGGATGGCCAGGGTCAAGGCAACATCACGGACGACGACCCGCTCCCGACGGTCTCCATCAACGACGTGACGGTCACGGAAGGGAATGCGGGCACGGTCAATGCCGTGTTCAACGTGACCCTGTCCGCGCCGGCCACGCGGATGACGACGGTCGAGTTCGCCACCGCCGACGGCACGGCCGTCGCGGGCTCGGATTACGTGGCCCACGCGGGAACGCTCACGTTCGACGTCGGCGACACCGTGAAGACGGTGACCGTCGCCGTGAACGGGGACATCAACGTGGAGGAGAACGAGACCTTCGCCGTGAGCTTGTCCGCGCCGACGTGGGCGACGATCCTGGACGGTCAGGGGCAGGGCACGATCACGGACGACGACCCGCTCCCGACGGTGTCCATCAACGACGTGACGGTGACGGAAGGGAATACGGGCACGGTCAATGGCGTGTTCAGCGTGACGCTGTCCGCGGCCGCCACGCGAACGACCACGGTCGGGTTCGCGACCGCGGACGGCACGGCCATCGCCGGAGCGGACTACGTGGCCCACTCCGGCACGCTCACGTTCGATGTCGGCGACACCGTGAAGACCGTGACGGTTGCCGTCAACGGCGACACGGTCGTGGAGGGCAACGAGACGTTCTTCGTGAACCTGTCCTCACCCACGTGGGCGACTCTCTCCGACGGCCAGGGCCAGGGCACGATCGCCAATGACGATGTTCCGCCCCTGTCGTGTCCGGTGGCGCCGGTGACCGCGGGATCCGCCTTCAACGCGACGGTGTCGGGGGGCAGTTCGGCCAAGGACTGGGTGGCGAGCTACGTGCCCGGCGCCCCCAACACCTCCTGGTTGGGGGCGTTCAAGTACGTGAGCCTGCCTCGTCCCGCCGCCGTGAGCCTGACCGCCCCCGCCACGTCCGGGACGTACGAGCTGCGGCTTTTCGCGAACGACACCTTCAATCGCATCGGCTCGTGCACCTACCAGGTGGAGCCGGCCTCGACGCCCGCGCTCTCAATCGACGACGTGACCGTGACGGAAGGGAACGGGGGAACGGTCAACGCGACCTTCAACGTCACCCTCTCCGCGGCAGCCACGGGCACGGTGACCGTCGCATTCGCCACCGCCGACGGCACCGCGACCGCGGGTACCGACTACGTGGTGAACACGGGAAGTCTGACGTTCAGTGCCGGCCAGATGGTCAAGACGGTGACGGTAGCCGTCAACGGTGACACCACGCCGGAGGCCAACGAGACCTTCTTCGTGAACCTCTCCGCGCCGTCCGGGGCGACGATCGCCGATGGACAGGGACAGGGGACGATCTCCGACGACGACTCGAGCGCGGCGGCGGTGATCTGTCCGACGGCGCCGGTGGACCCGGGCGCCTCCTTCAGCGCGACCGTGAACGCGGGCAGCTCGGCCAAGGACTGGATGGCCAGCTACCTGCCCGGCTCCCCCAACAACCCATGGCTTGGCGTGTACAAGTACGTGCCCTTGCCCCGGCCGGCGACGGTGAGCATGACCGCGCCCGTCACCGCCGGAGTCTACGACCTGCGTCTGTTCGCCAACGACGCGTTCACCCTGATTGGCTCCTGCACCTACCAGGTGGGGACGGGGACCCCGTCGTCGGTGTCGATCAACGACGTGACGGTGACGGAAGGGAACGGCGGGACGGTCGAGGCCACCTTCAGCGTGACCTTGTCCCCGGCGGCGGCGGGAACGGTGACGGTTTCCTTCGCCACCGCGAACGGCACCGCCATCGCGGGCACGGACTACGTGGGAACCTCCGGAGTCCTCACGTTCAACACCGGAGCAACCAGCAAGACGATCACGGTGCTGGTGAACGGGGACGTCGCCTGGGAGGCCAACGAGACCTTCTTCGTCAACCTCTCCGCGCCGTCGGGAGCGACGATCACGGATGGCCAGGGCCAGGCGACGATCACCGACGACGATGCGACCGGGAGCGCGCTGATCTGCCCGGCTTCGCCGGTGGCTCCGGGCGCCTCCTTCAGCGCGACCGTGACCGTGGGCAGCTCGGCCAAGGACTGGATCGCGAGCTACGTGCCGGGTTCCCCCAACACCCCCTGGCTGGGCGCGTGGAAGTACGTGCCCCTGCCCCGGCCGGCGACGGTGAGCATGACTGCGCCCGCCACCGCCGGAACCTACGACCTGCGTCTTTTCGCCAACGACGCGTTCACCATGATCGGCTCCTGCACCTACCAGGTGGCGAACTGAGGATGTGACTCCGCCGCCGGCCCCTCGGGGCCGGCCGGCCCGGCCGTTCGTGAGCATCCCCCCAAGTCATTTCGTGATCACCCTCAACGCCGACGCCCAAGCCTTACGAGGTGTTCGCATGATCGAAGACCGTCGTTTCGTGGAGATGTCGTCGTGAAGGTCGTGCTCTTCTGTGGCGGGCAGGGAATGAGGATGCGCGACTACTCGCAGGACCTTCCCAAGCCCCTGGCCGACCTCGGCGGCCGCCCGATGGTCTGGCACCTGATGAAGTACTACGCCCACTTCGGGCACAAGGACTTCATCCTCTGTCTGGGCCACGGCGGCAACGCGATCAAGAACTACTTCCTGAAGTACGACGAGACGGTGTCCAACGACTGCGTTCTCAGCGGGGGGGGCCGCGTCGAGCTGGCTCACCGCGACCTCGACGACTGGCGCATCTCGTTCGTCGACACCGGCCTGACCTCGACCGTCGGGGAGCGGCTGCGGCTCGTGGAGCCGTACCTGAAGGGGGAGGAGATGTTCCTCGCCAACTACTCCGACGGCCTCGCCGACCTGGACCTGCCTGCCTATGTCGAGTACTTCACCCGCCGGAAGAGGATCGCCAGCTTCCTGAGCGTGTCCGTTCCCCACACCTTCCACATCGTGGAAGCCGACGAAGACCATCAGGTGCGGAGCCTGGAGGCCGTGGCGCGCTCCGCCATCCGGATCAACGGGGGCTTCTTCGTCTTCCGCCGGCAGATCTTCGACTACATCGACGAGGGCGACGACCTCGTGCTGAAGCCGTTCGAGCGGCTCATGCGCGAACGACAGCTCCTGGCCTATCCCTTCGACGGCTTCTGGAAAAACATGGACACCTTCAAGGACAAGCAGGAGCTCGACACCCTGCTCGCGCGCTCGGCCGCGCCCTGGCAGGTGTGGAAGCGCGAGAGCGCGGCGGCGCCCGAACGGAAGGCGCCGGCGCGATGGGGGACGCGATGAGCACCGTGTACTTCGATTCCCGGGTCGGCGACGCCGAGCGGCGGCGCCTCCTCTTCGAGGGGAGCCTCTTCGTGTATTCACCCCGGCCGAGCACCCTGGAGCTCTGCCAGCTCGCCCGGGACCTGCTGGAGGAGGCTTTCCCCGGGCTCGCGCCCGCCCGGGCCCAGCACGCGTTCTCGGTCGAGCGCTACGCGCAGATCCTCGCCGAGCTCAAGCCGAAGTTCATCCACCACCCCAAGGCCAAGGAGTGCCTGCGGCGCGTGCTCGCCGACTTCGGTAGCGACCTCGAGGCGACGTATTTCGACGTCCCTCGCCTGCGCAGCTCGACCAGCGATGGCTATCTCACCACCGGCATCGCCTATGCCTGGCACCCGCACCGCGACACCTGGTATTCCGCTCCGCACTCCCAGGTCAACTGGTGGATCCCGGTGTACGACATCGAGTCGTCGAACGCGATGGCCTTCCATCCGCGCTACTGGGGGAAGCCGGTCGCCAACGACTCGCGCCGCTACGACTATGCGGAGTGGAACGAGAAGTTCCGGTTCCAGGCCGCCCAATACACGAAGGAGGACCCGCGGCCCCTGCCGCGCGCCACGGAACCGGTCGAGCTCGAACCGCAGATCCGCCTCATTCCCCCCGTCGGGGGCGCGATCGTGTTCTCGGGGGCCCAGCTGCATTCCAGCGTTCCCAACACGTCCGGAGTGACGCGATTCAGCATCGATTTCCGCACCGTTCACCGCGGCGACGTGGAAGCGTTCCTCGGGTCCCCCAACGTCGATTCGCAGTGCACCGGCACCACCATGGGCGACTACCTGCGCGGCACCGACCTCGCCCACCTTCCGGATCATCTCGTCGCCGCCTATCAACGGCGCTAGCTTCCCTGTGATCTTCCGCGAGACGAAGCTGGCCGGTGCCTACCGCATCGAGCTGGAGCGGCACGAGGACGAACGCGGCTTCTTCGCGCGCACGTTCTGCGAGCGGGAGTTCGCGGCCCGGGGCCTGCGCACGCGCTACCCGCAATGCAACGTGTCGAGGAGCCCGCGCCGGGGCACGTTGCGCGGCTTGCATCTGCAGGCCGAGCCACACGGCGAGGTCAAGATCGTGCGGTGCCTGACGGGGGCGATCTTCGACGTGGCCGTGGACCTGCGCCCGGCCTCCCCGACCTACCGCCAGTGGGTCGGGCTCGAGCTGACCGCCGAGCAGGGAACCGCCTTCTACATTCCGGCCGGCTGCGCCCACGGCCTCATCACGCTCGTCCCGGACGTCAACGTCTTCTACCAGATGGGCGATGTCCAGGTCCCCGAGGCCTCACGAGGGTTTCGCTGGGACGACCCCGCCTTCTCCATCCAATGGCCCCTGGAGCCCGTCGTCATCTCCGCGCGGGACCGCGCCTATGCCGATTTCGATGCCACCCACGTTGACGCCTGAGGCGAGCGCGATCCGCGTCCCCGAAGGGCTGGGGACGGAGATGCAGGCGCTCGTCGCGGAGCTGTACCCCATATGCCGCAGCATCACGGGCAACGGGGTGCGGGAGACGCTGCGGATCCTGGGGAGGCTCGTGCCCCTCCAGGTCACGGAGGTGCCGTCGGGCACGCCCGTCCTCGACTGGACGGTGCCGGACGAGTGGAACATCCGCGAGGCCTGGATCGCCGATGCCACGGGCCGGCGCGTCGTCGACTTCGCGGACTCGAACCTCCACGTCGTCAGCTACAGCCCGCCCATCCACGGCCGGATGAGCCTCGAACGCCTTCGGCCGCACCTCCACGCGCTGCCCGAACACCCGGATTGGATTCCCTACCGGACGTCGTATTACGAGCGAGAGTGGGGCTTCTGCCTGAGCCAGCGGCAACTGGACACGATGGCGGACGGTGACTACGAGGTCCACATCGATTCCTCCCTGGAGCCGGGTCATCTCACGTACGGCGAGGTCGTGCTCCCGGGGGAGAGTGACGACGAGATCCTCATCTCGACCCACGTCTGCCACCCGTCGCTGGCCGACGACAACCTCTCCGGCATCGCCGTCTCCGTCTTCCTGGCCCGCCACCTGGCCGCCCTCCCCTCCCGCCGCCACACGTTCCGGTTCCTCTATGCGCCGGGGACGATCGGAGCGATCACCTGGCTCGCCCGCCACCGCGACGGCGTCGCGCGCATCCGGCACGGCTTGACCCTCACCTGCCTCGGTGACGGTCATCCCTTCACCTACAAGAAGACGCTCGCCGGAGACGCGGAGGTGGACCGCGCGGCCGCGCACGTCCTGGCCCGGAAGGGGACCGATCACGCGGCCGTCGAATATTTTCCCTACGGCTACGACGAGCGGCAGTTCAACTCGCCCGGCTTCCGGCTCCCGGTCGGCTCCCTGATGCGCGGACGTCACGGGCAGTTTCCCGAGTACCACACGTCCGCGGACGACCTCCGGTTCGTGTCGTCCGCGCGGCTCGCCGAGTCCTTGTCGCTCTGCCGCGACATCGTGGACGTGCTCGACGGGAATCGGACCCTGCGCAGCCTGCAGCCCTGGGGCGAGCCCCAGCTCGGCCGGCGGGGCCTCTACCGGGCGGTGGGCGGCGCGGGGTTGCCGGGGTTCGAGCTGGCGATGCTGTGGGTGCTCTGCCTCGCGGACGGCGGCCACTCGCTGCTCGACGTGGCCGGGCGCGCGGGCCTGGACTTCGACGTCGTGCGAGCGGCGGCGAAGGCGCTGGAGCAGCACGCGCTGCTCGAAGAGGTGCCGGGCCGCTCCGGTCCGCGCGCATGACGATGCGACGCCTCCTCCTCCTGTGCCTCGTCGCCCTTGCCGCCTGCGGCGGGGATCCGTCCCCGCGCCCGGTCCCCCTCCTCGAGATGGCCGGCGCCTCCGCGGGCGAGGCGGAAGGACCGGCCTGCGGCCCCCTGCGCGTACTCGCCTCCAATCCCCGGTTCCTCACGGACGGATCGGGGCGTCCGATCTGGCTCGCGGGAGCGCACACCTGGAACAACTTCCAGGACTGGGGAAACGGGGAGCCGCCACCGGCGCTCGACTATGCGCAATACCTCGCCTTCCTGCGCGCGCGAGGGCACAACTTCACGCGTCTGTGGACCTGGGAGCAGGCGGCCTGGCTGGCCTGGGAGACCGATCCCATTCGGATCACGCCGCTTCCGTACCTTCGCCCGGGCCCCGGCCTCGCCCGGGACGGCCGGCCCCGTTTCGACCTGCACCGCTTCGACCAGGCCTACTTCGACCGCCTTCGGGATCGCGTTCACGCCGCGGGCGCGGCCGGGATCTACGTGTCGGTGATGCTCTTCAACGGCTGGAGCCTCTCCGACAAGAAACGTCCGGAAGGGGGCAACCCGTGGCGCGGCCATCCGTTCAACCGGGACAACAACGTCTCCGGGATCGACGGCGACCCCGACCGCGATGACCGCGGCACCGAGATCCAGACGCTGCTCATGCCCGAGGTGACCGCGCTGCAGAAGGCCTACGTGGCCAAGGCCGCCGAGACCCTCAATGACAGCGACAACATGATCTGGGAGATCAGCAACGAGAGCGAGCCGTCGGCCCGGGACTGGCAGTACGAGATGGTCCGGTTCCTCCGCTCGTACGAAGCCACCCTGCCCAAGCAGCACCTGATCGGCATGTCGGTGGCCTTTCCGGACGGCGTCAACGACCACCTGTTTGCGGGCCCCGCGGACTGGATCGCTCCCCGCGCGAGCTCGGAGGAGCCGTATCCCATGCTTCCGTCCGCGTCGGAGGGCAAGGTCGTCCTCAACGACACCGACCACATCTGGGGAATCGGAGGCAATCCGGGCTGGGTCTGGAAGAGCCTCCTGCACGGGATGAATGCCGCCTTCATGGATCCCTACAAGTCGCCCGTCCGGAGCAACGAGCCGGTGATCGGCGAGCTGAAGGACGCGACCGCCTATCGTGCCGCCCCCCCGGTCGCGCAATGGGAACCCATCCGGGCCAACCTCGGCTATGCGCGGGCCATGGCGCGTCGTTGCGACCTGGCCGCGATGGCACCCGCGGACCGGCTCGTCTCCCCGGGGTCCTTCTGCCTGGCCAAGCCAGGGCGCGAGTACCTCGTGTTCGTGCCCGCACGGAGGGGCGTCCGGCGTCTGCAAGCGAATCACCTCCCGGGGATCTTCCGCAGCGAGGTGACCGTCGACCTCTCCGAGCGGACCGTGCCGTATTCGATCGAGTGGCTCGATCTCCGGACGGGGGAGCTCCATCCGTCCGGCCTTATCGCGGGAGGAGGCGGCGTGACCCTTTCGCCGCCGTTCGCCGGCGATGCCGTCTTGCACCTTTCCTCGACTCCCGCGGGCGCGGCCGCGGCCTCGCGCTGATGACGATCGACGCCCAGACCGAAGCGCGGCTCTCCGGAAAGCGGATCCTTGTCACCGGCGCGGCCGGGTTCCTGGGCCGGCATCTCTGCCGCCGCCTCGCCGCCGCGGGCGCGGAGACGCACGCCGTGTCCCGCTCGCCCCGCTCGGACGAGGAGGGCCGCGTCCGATGGTGGCAGGCCGACCTCGAAGACCTTCGCGCCACCTGCGCCCTCGTGGCGGACGTGAAGCCCGACGTGCTCTTCCACCTCAGCGGACTGGCCGACGGCGCCGCGAACGCCGGCCTCCTCATGCCCACCTTCCAGAGTCTCCTCGCGAGCACGGTGCATCTCATCCAGGCCGTCAACGACGCCGGACGGGGACGGCTCATCCTCATCGCCTCGCTGGAGGAGCCGCGCACGGGAGAAGAGTGCGTCCCATCCTCCCCGTACGCGGCGGCCAAGTGGGCGGCGTCGTCCTACGGGCGGATGGCGCACCAGGCGTTCGGGACGCCCGTCGTGATCGTGCGTACCTACATGGCCTTCGGCCCCGGCCAGGAACCGCGGAAGGTCATTCCCTACACGATCACGTCGTTGCTGCGCGGGATCCCCCCCAAGATCAACCGTCACTCGCGGCGGCTCGACTGGATCTACGTCGACGACGTCATCGACGGATACCTCCGCGCCGCGGGCGAGCCCGGGATCGAGGGCTCCACGATCGAGCTGGGATCGGGGAGCGCCATTTCGATCCGTGAGGTCGTCGAAAGGCTGGCCGGGATGATCGCGCCCGGCCTCACGCCCACCTTCGGCCCCACGAGCGATCGCACCGTGGAAGACATACGCATCGCCGACACCGAGCGTGCCTTCTCGCGCATCGGCTGGCGTCCCCGGACGTCCCTCGACACAGGTCTCGCGCTCACGGCCGAATGGTTCCGTGGTCGCCAGGAGTAGACATGGGAGAACTGCCTTTTCAGCAGGCGGCCGACATCGTTCGCACGAAGGCGACGAGCGCCGCCGTGACGTGGACTCCAGCGGACCTCGAGTCGACCCTCGACCTGCGGCCGGGCGAGATGGTCGAGGTCCGGAGCGCGGGCGAGATCCTGGCCAGCCTCGACGAGCACGGGGCGCTCGACGCCCTGCCCTTCATGCCGGAGATGCTCCAGTTCTGCGGGAAGCGGTTCCGGGTTCACCGACGTGCCGACAAGACCTGCAACACGATCAACGGCTGGGGCGGCCGGCGCATGCAAAGGACGGTGCACCTCGCCGACCTCCGCTGCGACGGCCAGGGCCACGGCGGCTGCCAGGCGGGGTGCCTCGTGTTCTGGAAGGAGGCGTGGCTCAAGCGGGTCCCCGATGGCCAGGCCGGCGTCCCCCTGGTCCAGCTCGAGCGGTCGCCCGCCGCCGCCGCGAGCCGGAGCACCGACTCGCCGGAGCGTGAGCGCCTCCAGCGCGCCGCTTGCGCCACCGACGCGGACGGGGAGCGGTTCACCTGCCAGGCCACCGAGCTGCTGCGCGCGAGCTCCCATCTGGCCTGGTGGGACGTGCGGCAGTTCGTGCGGGACATCCGGACCGGCGACGTCACTCCCGCGCAGATGCTCCGCGTCGCCGTCCTTGCCCAGCGCGACTGGCTCCAGCGCCGGCTGATCAAGATCGCGTACACCGCCTTCGCTCCCGCCGGCGGCGTCCGTCGGCGGCTGCGCCGCCTCACCGGCGCTCCCGGGCCGAGCACGATCACGCCGTCGGAGCCGCTGGACCTCCAGCCCGGCGATCTCGTCCGCGTGCGGCCGGTCAAGGAAATCCTGGCCACCCTGGATCGAAGCTCGCGCAACCGTGGCCTCTACTACGACATCGAGATGTGGCGGTTCTCTGGAGGCACCTACCGCGTGCTCCGCAAGGTCGAGCAGATCATCGACGAAAGAACGGGACGGATGAGGAAGCTGCTCGGCGGCTGCGTGATCCTCGAGGGCGTCGTCTGCTCGGGTGAGCGCAGCGCCCGCCGGCGGTTCTGCCCTCGCAGCATCTACTCCTACTGGCGCCAGATCTGGCTGAGGCGAGTGGCATGAGCCAGGAAGCCGGAGTCGTCGCCGTGGCCGCGGCCGCAGCGGCACGAAGCGAGAGCCCGCTGCCCCGCGCGTTCACGATCTCGGGGGCGCCGAGCCTCGCGGAGACGGTCCGCGAGGTCTGGGCCTATCGAGAGCTGCTCGTGTTCCTGGCCTGGCGCGACATCACGATCCGCTATCGGCAGACCCTCCTGGGCGCGTCCTGGGCACTCCTGCAGCCCCTGGCCACGATGGCGGTGTTCGCCTTCCTGTTCGGGAGGGTCGTGAAGGTGCCCACGAACGGGCTTCCCGTCCCCCTCTTCTACCTGAGCGCGCTCCTGCCGTGGATCTACTTCTCCACGACCGTGACCACGGCCGGCAACAGCCTCCTCGCCAACTCCGAGCTCATCAAGAAGGTCTACTTTCCCCGGATCATCCTGCCCGCTTCGGGAGCCTTGATCGGGCTCATGGACTTCGCCGTCGGCGGGGTGGTCCTGGTGGCCATGATCGGCTACTACGATCTCCTGAGCTGGCGGCTGCTCCTCTGGATCCCGCTGACCGCCCTCCTTTGGCTCTTCGGGGCCGGCGTGGCCGCCTTTCTGGCTGCGGTCAGCGTGAGGTACCGGGACGTGAAGTACGCGATCCCGTTCCTGATCCAGATCTGGCTCTTCGTCACCCCCGTCATCTACCCGATGACGGCCGTACCGCCGCGATTCGCAGTGCTGCTTTCGATCAACCCCCTGAGCGGGATCATCGAGGCCTTCCGGGCGACCACCACGCCCTCGGCCCTCGTCGACTGGCCGCAGCTCGGGGTGTCGGCGCTCTTGACCGCCGTGACTCTCGCCGTGAGCTTCGCCTACTTCCGCCGCGCGGAAGGCTACTTCACCGATGTCGTCTGAACCGGGGATTTGACCATGACCACGGCCATCACCGCCGAGCAGCTCGGCAAGCAGTACCGGTTGGGCGACGCCGGGGGCACGAACATGCTCCGGGAGGCGCTGGTCCAGCTGGCCCGTACGACCCTGAAGAAGAGGAAGAAGGACGACGGACGGTTCTGGGCCCTGAGGGACGTCTCGTTCGATGTCCGGCCCGGCGAGGTCGTCGGGATCATCGGACGGAACGGAGCGGGGAAGAGCACCCTCCTGAAGATCCTGTCGCGCATCGTCCGGCCCAGCGCGGGCTCCGCGCTTGTCCGCGGACGCGTGGCGTCGCTGCTCGAGGTCGGCACGGGCTTTCACGAGGAGCTGACGGGGCGGGAGAACGTCTATCTCAGCGGCTGCCTCCTCGGAATGCCCAAGAAGAGGATCGACGCCAAGCTGGAAGAGATCGTGGCCTTTGCCGAGGTCGAGCGGTTCATCGACACGCCGATCAAGCACTACTCCAGCGGCATGCGGTTGCGCCTCGGGTTCGCCGTGGCCGCCCACCTCGAGTCGGACATCCTGCTCGTGGACGAGGTCCTGGCCGTGGGGGACGGCGAATTCCAGCGCAAGTGCCTCCAGGCCATGGGGGACCTGCACACGACCGGCCGCACCGTGCTCTTCGTGTCGCACAACCTCGCCGCCGTCGAGAGCCTGTGCGCGCGCGCCATATGGATCGACGGTGGCCGTCTCCGCGCAGACGGCCGTCCGTCCGAGGTGATCCAGTCCTACATGTCGACCTTCGCCACCCTGGACGACGGCGCCAGCGACCTGCGCGCCACGGGCGACCGGCACGGCAGCGGCGACGTGCGTTTCACGAGGATCGAGTTCCTGGACGCCGAGGGCCGCGATCCGGTATCCGTCCGCTCCGGTGACAGCTTCGTCGTGCGGCTCTCGTTCGAGGCCGCGCGCGAGGTCACCCAGCCGATCTTCGGCCTCGACCTGCACACCTCGCTCGGAACCATGGTCGCCCAGGTGCACACCTACAACAGCGGTTACGACATCCCGCTGCTGAAGGCCGGTCCGGGCCACATCGACGTCCGCATCGCCGACCTCAACCTGCTGCCCGGCCGGTACTCGGTGTCGATATTCGTCGCGAACTACGGTCACATCTACCACGACGTCCTGGAGCACTGCATCAGCCTGGACGTCGAAGCGTCCACCCGCTACGGCCTCATGCGTGGCATCAACAAGAACCCGATCATCGCCCTCGCCTGTGGCTGGAACATGTCCAGCGGGCGCGAGCTCCCGGAGGTGGCCCGTTGAGCGCAGCCTCGTCGCTGGTCATGCCCCAGCCCGCGTCCACGGCCGCGAGCTGCCGGTTCTGCGGGTCCCGGCTCGATCACACCGTGGTCGACCTCGGCCTGTCTCCGTTGTGCGAGAGCTACGTGCCCGCGGAGAAGCTGGGGGCCATGGAGGCCTTCTACCCGCTTCACGTGCGGGTGTGCGCGGAGTGCCTGCTCGTCCAGATCCCGGAGTTCGTGCCTCCCGACGACATCTTCACCGAGTACGCCTACTTCTCCTCGTATTCCTCGGCCTGGCTCAAGCACGCCGAGGACTACGTGGGGATGATCTCGGAGCGCCTCGCCCTCGACGCGGGCAGCTCGGTGGTCGAGCTGGCCAGCAACGACGGCTATCTCCTTCAGTACTTCGTCCGCCGGGGCATCCCCAGCCTGGGCATCGAGCCCGCCGCCAACACCGCGCGCGCGGCGGCGGAGAAGGGCGTCGAGACGCTGGTGCGCTTCTTCGGACGCGGGCTGGCCGAGGAGCTGCGAGCGGCGGGCCGGCAGGCGGATCTCGTGATCGGCAACAACGTGCTGGCCCAGGTGCCGGACCTCAACTCCTTCGTGGCGGGCATCCGCGTCCTGCTCAAGCCCACGGGCACGGCCACGCTCGAGTTCCCCCACCTGCTGCGCCTCATCGAAGGCAACCAGTTCGACACCATCTACCACGAGCACTTCTCGTACTTCTCGCTGCTCGCCACCGAGCGCATCCTCGCCGCCCACCGCTTGACCCTGTTCGACGTCGAGGAGCTCTGGACGCATGGCGGCTCGCTGCGGGTCTACGTCCGGCCCGCGGAGGACTCTTCGCGGCCGGTGAGTCCCCGGGTGACGGCCCTGCGCGAGGCCGAGCGGGCGGCGGGGCTGCATCGGCCCGAATCCTACGCACGCTTCCAGGAGCGCGTGCGCGAGACGAAGCGCAAGCTGCTCACCCTGCTCATCGACGTCAAGCGGCAGGGCAAGCGCATCGCGGGCTACGGCGCCCCCGGCAAGGGGAACACGCTCCTCAACTACTGCGGCATCGGCCCCGACTTCCTGGACTTCACGGTGGACCGCAATCCCTACAAGCAGGGCCGCTTCCTGCCCGGTACCCACGTCCCCATCCACGCGCCCGAGCACCTCGCCCGCGAGAAGCCCGACTACATCTTCATCCTGCCCTGGAACCTCAAGGACGAGATCGTGGCCCAGCTCCGCGACGCGCGGACCTGGGGCGCGCGCTTCATCGTGCCCATCCCCGAGCCCGAGATCCTTTCCTGATGCTGAGCGCCGTCCTGGGCGGGAACGACGCGCCCCTGCGTCTCCTGTGCCTGGGCGCCCATCCCGACGACATCGAGATCGGTTGCGGCGGGACGCTGCTCCGCCTCCTCGCGCAGCGGCCCGACACCTCCGTGACGTGGGTGGTCTTCTCCGGAGACTCCGTCCGGGCGCGGGAAGCCAAGGCCAGCGCGGAGGCGTTCCTGGGCGGGGCGACGGGAGAGGTCCTCGTCCGGGACTTCCGCGAAAGCTACTTTCCGAACGTGGCGTCCGATATCAAGGACTTCTTCGAAACGCTCAAGCGCGGCGCGGCGCCCGACATCGTCTTCACCCACCGGCGTGAGGACCTCCACCAGGACCACCGCACCATCGCCGAGCTGACCTGGAACACGTTCCGCGACCACCTCATCCTCGAGTACGAGATCGCCAAGTACGAGGGGGACCTCGGCCACCCCAACGTCTTCGTGCCCCTGACCGACGCGCTCGCGCGCCGCAAGGTCGAGCTGCTGATGCGGCACTTTCCTTCCCAGAGCTCCAGGAGCTGGTTCCGCGCGGTGACCTTCGAGGCCTTGATGCGCCTGCGCGCGGTGGAATGCAACGCCCCCGACGGCTTCGCCGAGGGGCTTTATGGCCGCAAGATCCGTCTCTGAGCGGCCGCGGGATCTGAAATGAAGGTACTGCTTACCGGGAATCGCGGTTACATCGGCGTCGAGATGGTGCCCGCGTTGCGGGCGGCCGGCCACGAGGTGGTCGGGCTCGACATCGGGCTTTACGACGCGTGCGACTTCGCGTCCCCTCCGGACGAGGTGCCGGAGCTGGAAGGGGACGTGCGCGACATACGGCCCGAGCAGCTCCGCGGCTTCGATGCGGTCATCCACCTGGCCGCTCTTTCCAACGATCCCCTGGGCGACCTCGACGCCGAGCTCACCTACGACATCAACCTCCGAGGTTCGGTACGGCTGGCCCGCGCGGCCCGGGAGGCGGGGGTTGCCCGTTACCTCTTCGCATCGTCGTGCAGCCTCTACGGCGCCGGTGGATCGGATCTGCTGGACGAGACGGCCCCCTTCAACCCGGTGACGCCCTACGGCCAGTCCAAGATCCGCGTCGAGCAGGAAGTGGCCGCCCTCGCCAGCGAGCGCTTCTCGCCCGTCTTCCTGCGCAACGCGACCGCCTATGGCGTGTCCCGCCGCCTGCGCGCGGACGTCGTGGTGAACAACCTCGTGGGTCACGCCTTCACCACGGGGAAGGTCCTCCTGCAGAGCGACGGCACGCCGTGGCGGCCCCTGGTGCACTTGCGGGACATCCATGCGGCCTTCCTGGCCGCTCTCGTCGCGCCGCGGGAAGCGATTCACAACCAGGCCTTCAACGTCGGCCGGACTTCCGAGAACTTCCGGATCCGGCAGGTGGCGGAGATGGTCGCCGAGCTGGTGCCCGGGTGCAGGGTGGCATTCGCGCCCGGCGCTCCCCCTGACACGCGCAACTACCGTGTGGACTTCACGAAGGCGGAGACACGCCTCCCCGGCTTCGCGCCACGCTGGACCTTGCGCAAGGGCATCGAGGAGCTGTACGAGGCCTACCACCGCTACGGGCTCACCGCCGAGGAGTTCCTGGGCCCGCGCTACTACCGGCTCAAGGCCGTGCGGGCTCTCCAGGAGGGCGGCCTCCTCGACGGGCAGCTCCGCCGCCGGTCGCTGGTGGCGGCGGAGGTGGGACGGGCATGAGCGCGGGGCCGTCGCCGCTCGTCAGCGTGTTGACGCCGTTCTACAACACGGCGCCCTACCTGGCGGAGTGCATCGAGAGCGTCCTCGCGCAGACCCGAGGCGATTTCGAATACCTGCTCGTGGACAACTGCAGCACGGACGGCTCGGACGACATCGCCGCGGGCTACGCCGCGCGCGACCCCCGCATCCGCTTCCTCCGCAACGAGACGTTCCTCACGCAGCTCCAGAACTACAACCACGCCCTGGAGGCGATCGCTCCCCACACGCGTTACGTCAAGATCGTCCAGGCGGACGACGCCATCGTCCCGCAATGCCTGGCCGACATGATCGCGCTGGCCGAGGCCTACCCCCGCGTGGGCCTCGTCAGCTCCTTCCGCCTGTTCGGGCGCCGCCTCTATCCCCGCCTCGGCCTGTCCCACACCCCGTTCGTGATGACCGGGCGCGAAGCGGGCCGGCTCACCCTGGTCGACGATTTCTACATGTTCGGCTCCCAGACGACCGTGATGTACCGCGCCGACATCGTCCGCGGGCGCCGGCCGTTCTATCCCGAGCACAGCACGTTCGCGGACGCCGAGGTCGCCCTCGAGATCATGCTCGATCATGACTTCGGGTTCGTCCCCCAGATCCTCAGCTTCAGCCGGGACGACGACGCGTCGACGTGGGGGTCCGTGCGGTCTTTCGATCCCATCCTCCTCTTCGAGATCCTCGCCCTCCACCGGTACGGGGCGAGCTTCCTCACGCCCGACGAGCACTCGGCGGCCTCCGCCGCCCACGAGAAGGAGTACCGGCGGTTCCTCGCGGAGTGCTGGTTGCGGCGCTTCCCGCCGGCGTTCTGGGACTACCACCGCGCGGGCCTGGCCACGATCGGCCGGGGCCTCCGCCGGTCCGACCTCGTCGGCCCGGCCCTGGCCGTGGCCGCCGACTACCTGCTCCAGCCCAAGACGGTCGGAGCCGCGCTCCTCCGCCGGTTGCGCCGGCGGGGAGCGCCGCCGTCATCGGTCGAACCGGACGTCCGAATGGGGTCGGCTTGACCGCTTCCCGCTTCCCCGGCGGATCCCGGGGAAGCGAGCACGGCGACTACGTCGACGGAAGCTAGGGCGTGACTTGATACGTGCAGGAGCCGATCAGGGTGAACGCGTCGTTGGCGAACAGCCGCAGCTCGTAGGTGCCACCGCTGGCGGGCGCCGTCATGCTGACGGTGGCCGGCCGCGGCAGGGGCACGTATTTGAATTGTCCGAGCCAGGCGGTGTTGGGAGATCCCGGTACGTAGCTGGCCAGCCAGTCCTTGACCGCGCTGCCGCCGGTGACCGTCGTGTTGAAGGAGGCGCCCGGGGCCACCGACGTCGGACAGGTCAAGGGGCTCGCGCTGGAGTCGTCGTTCGTGATCGTGCCCTGGCCCTGACTGTCCGAGAGCGTCGCTCCCGACGGAGCGGAGAGGTTGACGAAGAACGTCTCGTTGGCCTCCGTCGTCGTGTCGCCGTTGACGGCCACCG
>Ga0207675_100003011_pt1 | contig 16524 bp, 13 predicted proteins | sample KBSSwiS42_FD_184305 | JGI IMG/M metagenome (GOLD analysis project Ga0207675, IMG submission 184305) | Switchgrass rhizosphere microbial communities from Kellogg Biological Station, Michigan, USA - KBS Switchgrass S4-2 (SPAdes) (version 2) | ecosystem: Host-associated > Plants > Roots >... | reverse complement strand
TGGGGCTCGCCGCGCGTCTTCGGCGTCGTGCGCCACCGGGGCGACTGGGTCGCGGTCCAGGCTCCCGAGCTCGGCAACGGCGAGGTGGCCTGGATGCCGGCCAATCGCGCGCGGATCGACTGCGTCCGCTGGTCGATGCGAGCGGACCTCTCGCGCCGGCGCCTCTACGTCGAGCACAACGGGAAGACCGTGCGCCGCTTTACGATCGCGATCGGCCGCAAGGGGAACCCGACCCCGAGGGGCCGCTTCTCGGTCACCGACAAGCTCCGCGTGACCGACCGCAAGTCGCCCTACGGCTGCTGCGTCCTCGCCCTGACCGGCCACCAGACCCGGCTGCCGGCGAGCTGGCCTGGCGGCGATCGCCTCGCCGTGCACGCGACCAAGGAGCTGTCGACCCTCGGCAAGCCTGCGAGTCTCGGATGCATGCGAGTCACCTCCGCTCAGGCCCGCTGGCTCATCAGGACGATCCCCCTGGGCGCGCCGATCGTCGTCCGCTCCTGATCTCACGGACGGCGGCGTCACTTCGTTCTATGAGTGTGAACCTGCCCCCCTTTCAGGCTCTCCTCGAAGAGCACCGCACCGACGTGTACCGCTTCCTGGTCGCGACGGCGGGGAGCACGGAGGCCGACGACGCCTTCCAGGAGACCTGGATCGCCGCCCTCCGCGCGTACCCGAAGCTGCGCCGAGCCGACAACCTGCGCGCCTGGCTGTTCCGGATCGCGCAGAACAAGTCGATCGACGCCCACAGGGCCAGAGGCCGCCGGCCGGTGCCGGTCGCCACGCTACCCGAGCGCCCATCGCCCTCCGTGGAGGACGACCCGGAGCTCTGGGCCCGCCTGCGGGCGCTGCCGGCGAAGCAGCGCACCGCGGTCTTCTGCCGGTCGGTCCTCGGCATGCCGTACGAGGAGCTGGCCGTGCTCCTGGAGAGCAGCGAGGACGCGGCGCGTAGAAACGTGCACGAGGGGCTGAAGCGCCTTAGAGAGGAACTGACTGATGATTGACATCGAACAGCAGCTGAGAGAAGCCGCACTCGACCTGCCCACCGACAGCCCATCGCTCGCCGAGCGCGCCGCCGAGGAGGGACTGCTCGACGTGGCCTACAGCTCCGTCGACTCCCCGCTCGGGCCGCTGGTCGTGGCCGCGACGCCCAAGGGGCTCGTCAGGGTCTCCTACACGGAGTTCCGCGGCGAGGACGACGTGCTCGAGGACCTCGCCCGCCGGGTCTCCCCGCGCGTGCTCGAGGCGCCGGCGAAGCTCGACCCAGTGCGGCGCGAGCTCGACGAGTACTTCGACGGCCGCCGCGAGGACTTCGACGTCGCGATCGACTGGTCGTACCTGGCCGGCTTTACCCGCGAGGTGCTGCGCGCGACGGCGTCGATCCCGTTCGGCGACGTCTCGACCTACGCCGGCGTGGCGGAGGCCGCGGGCAGCCCGCGCGCGGTCCGCGCGGCGGGGAACGCCCTGGGTGCGAACCCGATGCCGGTGGTCGTGCCGTGCCACCGCGTGCTGCGCACCGGCGGGGCGCTCGGCGGCTACACGGGCGGGGTCGAGCGCAAGGAATTCCTACTGCGCCTGGAGGGCAGGCTGCTCTAGCATCGACCCCCTCCGGAGAGGTGGCCGAGTGGCTGAAGGCACTCGCCTGCTAAGCGAGTATGGGGGGAAACCTCCATCGAGGGTTCGAATCCCTCCCTCTCCGCTTCAGGCGGCCGTGCTTCGCCGCAAGAGCGTCTCGAAGCGGTCGGCGGCTCCCGCCGCGGCGGCGTCTGCCCGGCGACCATTTTGCTCCGCCTGCGATGCGTGGCGAGCGTAGGCGGCGCCGTCGTCCCACAGCAGCGCGAATGCTTCGAGCCAGCCGTCGACGCCCGCGCGCGGGTCCACCAGCACGCCGCCGTCGCCGACCGCCTCCGGCAGCCCCCCGAGTGCGGACGCGATGACCGGGATTCCGCTCGCCTGGGCCTCGCCCGCGACCCGGCCCCACGCCTCGGGGTAGGTACTCGGCACGAGGAGGACGCGAGCGTCCCCGTAGAGCTCGGCTGGGTCGGCCGTGCCAGGCCGCACCTGGACGTTGCCGAGGCGGCGCGCCTCGGAGTTCAGCTCGTGAAGGGCGGCGTCGTCGATCGGCCAGCAGCGGTTGAAAGCGAAGCTCACGTCGCGACGGGCGCGGGCCATCGCGAGCACCGTGTCCAGCCCCTTCTGCGGGATCGGGTTGACGAACAGGGCGACCGAGCGCGAGCTGTCGACGCGGTAGCGGGCGCGGGGGACGATCGGCGGCACCGTGACGGCGTCGCCCCCGCGCGAGCGGATCTCACCGGTCACGAACTCGGACACGGCCGCCACGCCACCGACGGCCGGCCCGGCCGCGGCGGCGAGCTCGACGCCGCCCACGTCATGGACGTAGAGCAGTGCGGGGAGGGGCGCAGCCCGCTCGAGTACCGACTGCGTCCAGCCTGAGCGCTCCCTGTTGACGGCGGCCACGACCACCACGTCGGCGCCGAACGACGCCGCGACCGGGCGGACCGCGAGGTCCGTCCGCGGAGCGGCGAAGACCGGGTAGTCCAGAGAGTGGTCGACGCGAAGGGCATCCCCCGCGGGCAAGCCCTCGAAAGTGAGCACGGCCGGCTGGTGACCGCGGCGGGCGAGCTCGAGCGCAAGCCAGTGGGTCGTAGATGTGACTCCGCCCAGCCACGCGAGGTGATACCGCACGGCGAACAGGACCCTCACGACGCGATTTCTACTACGTTGGCGGACCTTGGCCCGCCCGCTCGTCAGCGTCGTGGTGCCGGTTCGCCGGACCCACCTCGCGTACCTCGAGGCCTGCCTTGCAAGCGTCTCCACCCAGACGGCGGTGGAGTCGTGCGAGCTCGTTGTCGTGGATCATGACTCGGGCCGCTCCTACGCCAAGGGTCTCGATCGGGTCCTGTCCCGCTTCGATCGCGTCGTCGCGCTGCACCGGGTGACGCTCCCGCGCCCTTCTTGGCCGGGGGGAGCGCGCGCCGCCGGGTTCGAGGCGAGCACGGGGCGCTACGTCCACTTCCTCGACTCGGACGACCTGCTCGAGCCGGAGACGGTCGAGAGGGTGACGCCTCTGCTCCAGACCGGGTGTGCCCTGGCCTTCACCGACGAGGCGCGCGTGTCGGCAAACGCGCAGAAGGTGATCAGCGTCCGCGACAAGCGGGCCTACGCAGCGCTGCTCCGTGAGCACGCGGGCACGCCCTTCGACCCGCTCGTTCACGCGACCTTCGTCGTGCACGGGCAGTTCGTGCGCCGGGTCGAGCTCCAGGCGATCGGCGGTCCTCGCACCGACGTCGAGTACGGCGACGAAATGGACACGCCGATCCGGATAGCCGAGGTCGCCGGGCCGGAGGGCCTCGTGCACGTGCCGGAGACGCTGTACCTGTACCGCCGCAACCCGCGGAGCGTCGTCCATCAGCCCGACGAGTGGAAGCTGATCGTGCGTTGCAACGAGCGGATCGTGCTGGAGGGCGCGCAGCGTCGCGGCATCGACGTGGCGCGCGCGGTGCGGCTCGGCCGCGCGAAGCCCTTCGACATCACGCACTACGCGCTGTTCGACGCGAGCGGCCGGCAGCTCCGAGCGCCGTACGTCGACTACGACGAGCTGAGCCTGCGCTGGCCCGCGGCGACCGAGGCGGACGCCGCGTCGTAGTAGCGGTCGAGGTACCAGTCGGCGATCTCGTCGCTCGTCGTCAGCCAGACGTCGTCGTGGCCGGCGATGTGGGCGAGCGCGCGGTCGAGGTACTTGAGCCGGAACGGGTGGCCGACCAGGAAGGGATGCAGCGGGATCGCCATCACGAGCCCCGTGTCCTCTGCCGCCGCGTACAGGCCGTCGAACTGGTCGACGAGGACGCGCTCGAAATCGGGCCCGGTCATCCCCTTCGTCGCGAGCAGCGGTATGTCGTTCACCTCGATCGAGTACGGCACCGAGATCATCCGTCCGCTCTCGACCCGCAACGGGTACGGCTGGTCGTCGTTGCACCAGTCGCACACGTAGTCGTAGCCGAGCTCCGACAGAAGCGAGGGCGTTTCGAAGGTCTCGGTGAGCGCGGGGCCGAGCCACCCGCGCGGCGACGTCCCGGTGGCGTGCTCGAGCGTCTCCGTCATGCGCCGCAGGTAGTCGAGCTCCTCGTCATGCTCCATGCCGGTCTGGAAGGTGGAGTTGTCGTGGCCGTGGGCGAGCCAGGTCCAGCCGCGCGCCCGGCCCTCCTCGACGAGCTCGGGATACAGCTCGCAGACCTCGGCGTTCACGAGCGCGCAGGTGCGCATGCCATGCCGATCGAGCACATCGGCCAGCCGCCAGATCCCGACACGCATTCCATAGTCGCGCCAGCCGTAGTTGGCCGGGTCGGGCACGAGGCCGACCGTGGGCGGGACGATGCTGATGCTGGGCTTGTCGATCGCGTAGTGCTCGACGTTCACGCCGACCCATACCGCCACGCGCGCGCCTCCGGGCCACTCGATCGGGGGCCGGCGCGGGAGCGGCGAGTACTCGAACGGAGGGCCGCTCATGGGACCGGGACGCCGCCGGGCAGCGAGGCCAGACGGGCGAGCACCGCGTCGGCGGAGACGACGTCCGCGTACTTCGCCTGGAGATCCCGGAGGCTCTGCTGGTGGGCGGCCGGGTCACGGTCGCCGACCGCCTCGCGGACGACGATCGGGCGAAGGCCGTTCTGGATGGCGTCGACGGCGGTGGCGCGGACGCAGCCGCTGGTCGTACAGCCCACGATTACGAGCGTGTCGACGCGCAGTGCGTTCAGCCGGCTCAGCAGGTCGGTGCCGAAGAACGCGGAGGCGTACTTCTTGACGAGAATGCTCTCGCCCTCGTGCCGTCCGAGCCTGTCGTCCTGGTCCACCTCAGGGCTCCCCACCCGGAGGGTCGCGCTGGCAGGGACCTTGATCGCCCAGACCCCCGCGTCCACAAGGTCCGCGTCCTCGTATGCAACCGTCGTGAAGAGAATCGGCAGGCCCGTTCGCCGGCCCTGGTCCAGCACCCGCCGCGCCTGCTCCACGACGGCATCCAGGTCAGACCCGAACGGGAGCCGCGGATCGGTGAAGGCGTTGACGAGATCGACGGCGAGCACGGCGGGCCGCTCGCCGAAGCCGAGCTCGCGCGTCAGCCCTCGCTCCTCGAGCCTGTGCAGCCGGTCGTCGGTCACGCGGCCACCGTATTCGATCGCGTGCGGCCGGCACCACACTCGCGGTCTCCGCTCACTGCACCGACGCGGAGGCGAGCTTGTCGCAGCTGCGGCCTCTGCAGCGCCGGAGGTCGCCGAGGACGCGGCGGAGCGTGTTGCGCTGCTGGCGGTAGCGCGGGTCGAGCGCGAGCGAGTTCAGCTCCCAAGGGTCGCGCCTGAGGTCGTAGAGCTCGCTGCCGCGACCTCTGTAGGCCACGTACAGCCAGCGCGTCGTGCGCACCGCGCCCCATGCCGGCACGCGTGTCTCGGTCCCCCGCGCCCCACCCTCGCGCGTGTTGGTCCGACCATGCGAGCCCTGCCCGGCGGTCGTGTGCAGGAACGGCCTGAGGTTGCGCAGGTGCGTGTTGCGCGCGTACGGCAGGACCGAGCGGCCGTCGAGCACGTGTCCAGGACGTGCCGGCGTCGCGTCCATGACCGTGGCGGCGAGATCGACGTCGCCCACCACCGCCTTCGTGCGCCGGCCTCGCGGAACCCCTGGGCCGCGGATCAGGAAAGGCAGGTGCGTCGAGGCGTCGTAGGGCAGCATCTTGCCCTGGCGCACCCTGTGCTCACCCTGCATGAAGCCGTTGTCGGAGGTGAAGATCACGTAGGTGTTGTCGAGCTCGCCTTCGCGGCGCAGCTCGTCGACGATGTTCTCGACGCCCTCGTCCACCGCGAGCAGCGACTCCCAGCGCTCACGGAACCGGGTCTCGATCGCCGCCTCGCGGCGCGGGGTGATGCGCCGGTTGTAGCGGCCGAGGAAGGAGGGCTTGTCGTGGACGTCCTGCTCGTTGTAGTTGGGCGGCCTGGGCATCGGCAGGTGCGCGTAGCGGCCGCGATGCCGGGGAGCGGCGCGCACGAGCTGGCCTGTCTTCTTCTGCGTGGCGCCCGACTCGTGGTGAGGCGCCAGGTAGGCGACCGAGAGGAAGAACGGCTTGTCGCCGCGCGCACGCTCGTCGATGAACCCGACGGCCTTCCTCGTGATCACGTCCGTCTGATACAGCCGCGGGTTGCGGCGCATCACCTGCCCGTAGGTCACGCGGTGGTCGTTCTCGAAGAAGCTGTAGCCCCACATGCGGTAGGTGGAGTGGTCGATCAAGCCCTGCCAGTCCGTCCAGCCCCGCGGGCGCATCGGCGTTTCTTCCTCCTTGCCGTAGCCGTTCAGAAACTTGCCGATGTGGCCGGTCACGTAGCCGGCGTCCTGGAGCCAGACGGGCAGATAGTTGCGCTGGTTGAGGCGCCCGTAGCCCCCGCCGCAGTCGGGGTAGAGGCAGCGCACCCCGTGGTTCTGCGCGTACTGGCCCGTGAAGAAGGTCGCTCGGGCCGGACAGCAGACGGGGTACGACGCGTAATAGCGGGTGAACGTCACGCCCGCCTGGCCGATCAGCCGCCGGGTCCGAGGCATCGTCGCCATGTCGTCGTAGCGCTCGTCGTCGGTCATGACGACCACGACATTCGGCGCACCGCGCGCCGGGACCGCGTCCTGGGCCGAGATCCCGCCAGTGGGTATGAGGAGCACCGCCGCAACCGCGAGGACGGCGGTCCGTCTCACCGCACGAACCTCCGGAAGACGGCGAGTGAGCCGAGGTAGGTGTCCTCCGAGGCGACGTAGACATTGCGCCCATCGGGGCTCACGGTGACCGCGACGGCGACGGTCAGCCCGCGGCCCTCGGGACAGCCGAAGCCCCCGGCCCGGATGAAGCAGCCGAATCTCCCGGGCAGCTGGCTGAGCCGGCCCGTGGTCTGGTTCCGGGACATCGCGCTCAGCATGTTCACCTTCGACGAGACGGCGTAGAGGTTGCGCCCGTCGGGGCTGACCGCGACGCTCCAGACCTCGTCGAGGCCGCGGCCGCGCATGCAGAGGCCGCCGCCGCCGGACTGGCTGATGCAGCCCCGGCGGCTGAGGTCCTGGGTGAGGACGCCCGTGGCCCTGTCGCGGCGCAGGATCGCGACGGCATCGCCGATCGACGAGGCGACGTAGACAAAGCGCCCGTCCGGGGCGACCGTGAGATCGACCGGGCCAGACAGGGCCTTGCCGACGCCACACCCCTCCGGGCCGCCACCGCGAGCGATGCACCCCGCCGCGCCGTCGGCCTGCGAGAGGCCGTCGGGGCCGGCGCGAAGCACGACCACGGCATTGCTCCGCATGCCGGCCACGAGCACGTGCCGGCTGTCCGGCGTGACCGTGACCTCCTCGGGCGAGGCGAGGCCGCGCGCAACCGCGCAGTCGGACCCGCCCGCGTGGCTTACGCATCCGGCGGGACCCGCGCCCTGCGTCAGGCTGCCGTCGGTCGCCCTGGCGAAGATCGAGATGGCGCTCGGGAACCTGCGCCCTGCGACGTACACGCGCCGGCCATTCGGGCTCACGGCGATGCTCGTGGGCTCGTTCAGGGCGCGGACGAGCGTGCAGCCGCCGCCTGGCCGCTGGCTGAAGCAGCCGGCGGCGCCGGGGAGCTGCTGCAGTGCCCCCGTACGCCTGTTGCGAGTGAAAACGCTCAGCGCGTCGCTGCCCGCCGCGGCCACGTAGAGGTTCTGTCCGCCCGGGCTGAGCGTGAGCGCGGCCGGACCGCCGAGCGCGCGGGCGCGGGCACAGACGCCCGGCCGCGGATCCGCCGGTCGATGATGAATGCACCCACGCCGCCCGGCCAGCTGTGTGAGCGTGCCCGTGCGGCGGTTGCGCGCAAAGATCGCAATCGCGTGGTTGCCGTAGGAGGCGAGGTAGACGAAGCGCCCGTCCGGGCTCACCGCGACGTCCTCGGGGCTCGTCACGAAGCGACCGGTCGCACAGCGGTTGATGCCCTTGCGGTGGACGCAGCCGTCGTGCCCGCGCGGCTGGACGAGCCGCCCGACTGGCTTCGAGGCCGATGCACCGGGCCTGTCCGCGGCCGCGAACGACACGAGGCCGAGGAGGACCAGCAGCGCCAGCGTCAGCGTCGCGAGACTGCCGCGCGTGTGCGGGGCGCATCCCATGGCTGCAAAGTCCTCCGCCGACCCTAACCGCTCAGAGGTTCTGCTGCGAGGCCCCAGATTGGGGACCCGTGCGACCGCCCCACCGCGGTTCGCAGGCACCCGGTTCATCGCTACCCTTGCACGCCGGGCGCCCGTAGCTCAGCTGGATAGAGCGTCGGTCTACGGAACCGAAGGTCTCAGGTTCGAATCCTGACGGGCGCGCTTCACAAAGGCCGGCTTAGCTGGGGTTTTCGCTGCACTAGCCGGGCCGAGCCCCTCTACGCTTGCCTGTCGGCCACTGTGGTCATTTGATCGAGAAGTTAGCGCTGTGGGTCCCCCCGTCAGCGAGCGTCACGAACAGTTCGTAGCAGCCGGCCGAGCTGGGGGTCTTCCAGTTGTAGACGAAATGGTCGTCTTCGAGGCGCAGGCTGGTCGCGCCGGCGGCGGTCGCCTCGAGCGCGTCGCTGGGGTCGCCGGAGAACGATCCGCAGGGAACCGCCTTGGACTTGATCGAGTCGACCGCGGCGATGTCCGTAACGACCGTCCCGTTCTTGTCGCGGATCTGGAACTTGACGGGGTAGGTCCTTCCGGTGCGGCCGGTGTTGGTGGTCGGGCGGTTGTCGACCGGCTGGATGAAGCCGCCGAAGTTGTGGTTGTCGCAGGCGTCGCCGATGCCGTCGCGGTCGGCGTCGGCCTGGTCCGCGTTGCCGGTCGCGGGACAGTTGTCCGTGTCGTCCGGGACGCCGTCGAGGTCCCCGTCGGGGAACCACCCCAGGTCCTCGAGCATCGGGAGCGCGAGGTCGGCGGGCGGCGCCAGACGGTGGTCAGCCTCGCCGGGGATTGGCTCCAGGAGCTGGTTGGGCTGGGCGATCGGGTCGAGGCTGTTGATCGACTGGCCCACGATCAGGGGCGAGGGGGCGAACAGCCGAAGATTTCCGTCCGGGCCCGCCCCGGCGCGCGTGCTCCCATCCCGCCGCAGCGTCACGTGCACCGTGGCACCTGCCGCGAGTTGAGTCTTGATGCTCGCTCCGTCCTCAAGCGTGATGCGGCCGGAGGGGATGTTGATCGTGGGATCACTGCCGCCCAGGGCTCCTGGAGGGCTGCCCCCTACGTTGTCCACGACGAGCACGGCGACCGCCCCCGCCGCCTGCACGTTGCTGACCTTCTGGGTGAAGCCGCAGGTACCGCGGTCGACGAGGGCGACCCTGCCGGTGACGGCGCCGCCGGGGACCGGCTCGCACGCGTCCGTCGGCGAAGAGCCGCCTGTGTCGGTCGCGACCGCCACGTCGGCGCTGACCCCGGTCGTCGTCAGCGCCGGGCCGAACGAGGCTGGACCGATCGGATACGAGCCGGCGAGCTGTGCCGGCGCGGTGATGCGCAGCTCGGGCGAGCCGAGGTCGAGCACGCTCGGGATCGCAGCCGCCGTCCTGGGGCCGACCCACACGACGTGGCCGTAGTTGCGGGCCGAGACGGCACGTTCGGCCTGGGTCATCGCGGTCCAGAACTTGCCGGCGCTGAGGTCGAAGATGTGGTTCATGAAGACGTCAGAGAACCCTCCCACGAGAGCTCCGGTCGTCAGGTTGGCGGGGGTGGCGAGCCCGAGCCCACGCGCGAAGCGGGCGAGGGCAACCGTGACGAGATCGAACTGCCCCGCCGGTGGCGCCGCGTCGAGCCCGAGATAGAAGTCGGCGTCTGAGTCGAAGGTCGCGCGGATGTCCGAAACGACGTCCGGGAAGAGGTCCTGGCCGGCGATCTTGTTGGCGAGCGCCTCCGGGTACCACGTGTTGGGCTGGCTTCCCGGGAAATCCCGGACGAGGTTGGTCGGCCCGGCGTTGCCGAGCAGGTCCGAGTTGAGCGCCTGGAAGCGTGCCTGGATGCGGACCTCGACAGCGCTGTCCAGCTGCGTCGCCCAGAGGGAGGCCGCGTACTGGAGGGCGAACAGCCGCTGCTGGCCCAGCGTAAAGCCGGGGTTGCCACCGACGGGCGCGACCGGCGTCGGATCGTTCATGCCGACGCCCGGGGCATCCACGTTCTCGATCGTGATCCTCATGTTCGCCTGCGCGCCGGAGGCGGCAAACAGCAAGACCACAACCACGCTCAGTGCGACCGCCAGACGCTTCGGAACGCGCACCACGTCAGCGGACATGTCTGCTCCTTTCGCGAAAATGGTCAACGGTGGTCCACCGACGCGGTCGGGTCGCCCGGCAGCACCGGTGCGGTGTAGATCCCGTACCTCCCGCCTGGCTCGAAGCGCCCGCCGGTGCGAGGGGCTGGACAGGTGAACGTCACGGTGGTGGGCGCCGAGTCGCTGACCATGACATTGGCCAGCATCGCCGGCTGGTCGCTCACCCCTGGCTGCAGCGGGACCCACGAGTCCTCGTAGCGGGCTGGGATCGGCGACCCCAGCACGTCGCTGAACTCGGTGAGCCGCACCACCTGCGGCGGGGCTCCGGCCTTGACCGAGAAGGTCACCGTCTTGGGCTGGCCGGGCGTGCAGCGTGCCACCTCTGCGCGCGTGCCGAAGCCGCAGTTGCGCAGCGGCCCGATCTGGCCCCTCGTGCAGGGCGAGTTGATCATCCCGATGCCGTGAGGCTCGATCGTCTCCTGCGTGGAGTCCGTGTTGTTGTCGTCCCAGGTCGGGCTCAGCCTGCAGAGCGGCGCTTCGACAGGCTCGCCGTTCTCGCCGGTCAGCCCGGTAGGGGCCCACACCACCGGGTCGGACGGGCCGAGCGGCACGCCGTTCTCGTCGACGAACTTGCCCTCGCACAGGAACCCCTTCGGGTTCGAGTGGAAGGAGCGCGTGCCGGCGCCCTTGGGGATGTCGGTCGTATCGATCCACTGACCGGAGAGGCCCGCCTGGTACTTGTCGAGCCATCCGGCCGCCACGCCCTGGTAGAAGCAGCTGGCGAACTTGTTGTGCAGCGGGCTGGTCTCGCGGTTCGCGGGGCGGCCGGTGGACTGGAGGCAGAAGCCCAGCTTGGAGGCCGAGACCACGCCGCCGCCACTCCAGCTGAGGTCGCCGTAGTACTTGAAGTGGTAGTGCCCGTGGCATGGGCTCAGCTCGAAGAGGTTGTGCAGGTCGAGCTCCCCGGACTTCCCGCTGAGGAAGTAGTCGACACCGCCGATCGTCAGGTCGTGGTTGCCGACGTTCTCGTCGGAGGTGTCGAACTGGAGCAGTCGCCTCCAGCCGGTACCGCCGACCGAGTGCTCTTCCACCTCGCAGCCGCCGCTTCCTTCGGCGTGGATATAGCGGTAGTTCGTGCGGCTCGGGGCGAAGTCTGGCTCGTAGATCTGGAGGTCGGGGTCCTCGCCGGTCACGCGGCCGAAGCGGAACTGGTCCGCGACCGCGGCGCTCCATGGCAGACGCTCGTACAGGATCGAGGTCTCGACCCTCCCGATGTGGTCACGAATCGCGTCGACGCACGACTGCGTCGGCATCACCGTCTGGTGGTAGCCCTCCTTCGACAGCGCGGGCTCCACGACGGCGGTGTCGTCGTAGAACGTGTCGACCTCCTCGCTGTCGACGCTCGCGAACGGGAACTGTGCCTCGTCCATGCATGCGTAGCCGGTGCGCTGCATGATCAGCTCCGGGTCGATCGGCAATGTGAACGGCTCACGCCAGGTGCCCCCGACACTGCGAAGCCGCTGTTCCGATACGCCTGGTGACGCCTCGTCGGACAGCAGCACGCTCGAGAACCTGTAGTTCGCCGCCACGACGTCATGGCCGTCGACGGTCTTGCGACTGGGGGCGCCGTTCAGCGTCACGTTCCACACCGGCTCAGGTGGGAGCGGCAGCGCGTCCCGGCCCGGGTGGTAGAACGCGGAGCGGAAGACCAGGCGGTAGTTCGTCAGGCGCAGTTGCGTTTTCGCTCGCTCTCGCCAGAAGCTGCCCGGCTTCGCGATCAGGTCCGCGGCCGCGCGGGTCCGAAGCGACGCGGGAATCTCGTCGAGCACGACTCCCACCTGCGACTGCACCGTGGTACGTACGAGCGAGCCAGGGTCAGGTGTCGCTGCGCCGGCGGGGTGGCTGGCGAGCGTCGCGGCGAGAGCGGCCGTTGCGGCAACCAGGCGGGTGGTACGCATCACAGATCTCCGTTTCATGACGCCTCTAGCAGGCGAGACGACCCGTCGAGGCTACGGCGCGCGCGAGCCCGGAGAAAGTGGGCAAATTCCTACACTTTGCGCCCCTCGTGATTCGCGTTCAGGCGGCTCGCAAGCTCGGTCCGGGAGTGCACGCCAACCTTGCGGTAGATGCGCGAGAGCTGCGTCCCGACCGTCTTGGGCGTGATGAACATGGCGGCGGCGATCTCCTTGTTTGAGCGTCCTTCGAGGACCAGCGTCGCGATTCGTCGTTCGGTCGGCGTCAGGTCGCCGCTGGCGGCCGGGCGGCCGCCGATGCGCGCGAGTTCCGAACGCGTCCGCTCGGCCCACAGCCGCGCGCCGAGCCTGTCGAACATGGCGAGCGCCTGCTCGAGGGATTCGCGGGCCCGTCGCTTCATCCGGACCCGCCTTCTCGTTGCGCCGAGCACGAGGAGCGTCCGGGCACGGTCGAACGGGACCTCGACGCGCTCGTGGTTGGCCAGCGCACCCTCGAGCGATGCCAGCGCACCATCGAGATCGCCGCGGCTGGCCGCCAGGAGGCCACGGCAGCGATCCGCCAGTGCCAGAGCAGACGTCCGGTCGAGCTCCCGCGCCCATGCCTCGATCCTGTCGAGATGAGCCTCCGCCTCGTCGGCGCGACCGAGCTCGACAAGCGCCTCGATGTCTTCGAAGACGAGGCGCATCGAACCGGGCTCGCGAACACCCCCTTCCTCGAGCTGCTCGACGAGTGGGCCGAGCTCGCGGTGCGCCGCCTCCGGCGCCCCGAGGGAGAGCTCGAGCACACCCAGCGCGTGGGCGGCGGCCATGGTTGCGGACATCACGCCGCGCGGCACAGAGCCAGCGAGGGTCTCGGCTGCATCGGCCCGAGCGTCCTCAACTTCACCGCGTGCCGCCCGGGCCAACGCCCGCACGCCGAGCGCACGCAGACGAAGCGGCTCCTCACTGGTCTGGACGGCGATCTCCATGGCCTCTTCGGCGGACAGGATCGCTTCGGGCCAGTCGCCTGCCTGGAACTCCGCGACGGCCAGCCAGGCCAGAATCCAGGGCAGCGAGCCCTCCTCGCCGCGCGCGTCCGCCTGCTCCAGTAGCGCGCGCAGTACCGACCGCGCCTCGTCGAGCTCGTCAAGCCAGATGAGCACGATCGAATGATGGAACGCCGGGCTGATCACCACATGGATCGGCCAGGTGAGGGCGATCGACTGATGTGACGCCGGGCTGATCACGGGATCGATCGGCTCCCCAGCGCGCTCGAGCTCGAACGCCCGGTCGAGCGCCGCTCTCCACGCGGGCGCTCCCATGACGGCTTCGATCAGCGCCTGCTCAGCCAGCGCCGTTACCTGGCGGTATCGGTCACCGACGCGCTCGGACAACTCAACCGCGGTCCGGGCGTGGCGGAGCGCGGCAGCGAGATCGCCTCGCATCATGAAGATCGTGTCCGAGAGGAGGTGGTGGAGCCGCGCTCGAAGCGCGACATCGTCAGCAGCCTCCGCCAGTCCAGCCTCGAGGAGCTCGCGGGTACGGTGCAGGCTGCCTTCGTACAGCTCAATCGTCGCGAGCCAGAGGAATATCTCCGCTCGCTGCGGCCCTGCCGCGAGCGCGCCGTCAAGCTCCTGCTCGAGTAGGGCGCGCGTCCGGCGGCTGTCGCCGGCTTCGAACGCGAAGACGGCCGTCTGGATCGCGCGCCGATGGCTCTCGTTCTCGTCTTCTGCCGGGGTCAGACGGCGCGCCTGCTCCGAGAGCTCGGCCGCCGCGGGCAGCGCTCCGCGCGAGTGCGCACGCCAAGCGGCGCGATCCAGTGCGACCGCGACGTCTCGCCCGGGCCCCTCGGCCGCGCGCGCGAGATGCAGTGCGCGCTCCTCCGGGTCGACGACAAGCTGCGCGAGTCGCCGATGTAGTGCCCTTCGCTCACCGAGCCTCGTGGCGACGTAGACGCCCGACGCGAGCAGCGGATGGGTGAACCGGATACGTTCGCCGTCCAGCTCGATGACGTTCGCGTCGCGCGCGGGAGCGAGGCGCCGCTCCGCATCCCCGCCTACGGCGCTGGCCACACGCGCGAGCGTTGGCTGCGACAGCGCCGAGGCTGCGAGAAGCGCGGCCCGAGTTTCGTCCGGCAGCGCCGCGAGCCGCTCCCGGACGAGTGACCCGAGCGCGGTGGGTAGGGGCTCGCCCTCCTCCAGCCGGATCGATCCGCGCTCCAGAGCCCGCGCGAGCTCCAGCGCGAAGAACGGGTTACCGGCCGACAGCTGATGGATGCGACGCAGGTTCGGCCGCGAGAAGGCATGGCCGAGCCGGCGCTCCAGCAGGCGGTGTAGGCCACCCAGGCTGAGCGGTCCGACCGTAAGCCTTCGAAATGCCTCCTGAGGCAGGACGCGCTCCAGCCCCAGCGGCGCAGGGTCGTCGCCGATTTTCAGTGTCAGCAGAACGACGACCGGCTCCTCACGCCAGCGGCGGAGACCGAACTCGAGCATGAATGCCGAGGCCGCGTCGAGCCACTGGATGTCGTCTATGGCGAGGACGACCGGTTGATCGCGTGCCAGGAGCTTGAGCGCACCGACGAATGCGAACGCGACCGCGCGGTGATCGGGCGGTACGCCCTCCGCGTCATCGAGGAGCAGGGCGATCTCAAGCGCGCGTCGCTGCGGTGGCGGCAGCTCCGGCAGCACGTCCGCGAGCACCGGCTCGAGCAGGTCGGCGAGCGCCGCGAACGACAGCCTCGTCTCCGTCGTCGCCGGGATCGCGGTGAGCACCCGGAGGCCCCGCGTGCGCGCCAGGTCCACGCCCGCCCTCCAGAGCACCGTCTTCCCGATGCCCTGCTCACCCTCCACGACAAGTGCGGCGGGAACCCGGTCGACGGCATCGAGAAAGCGCCGCAGCTCGGCAAGCTCCTCGTCGCGACCGATGATCTCGGTGGCCACCACCTGCGACTTTGGAGCCTTTGGCAGTGGGAAACAAGTCCCGAGTGCTTCCGACGCCGATCGGCCGCGGGCGCTTGCAGTCCTATTGTCGACGCGGGCGACACATCCGCCCGGCCCGTGGTTCAAACGTGGTTCAATTCTGAGCAGATCCGGGCCGATCTGAGCGAACGTCAGCCGCTCTAGACAGCGGTTTCAGAGCCTGACACTGGGACTGCGGGATAATTGCCCGCCATGATCGCCACGCCACGGCTCATCATCCAGCTGCCCCGCGACGGCGCGCTCCATCTCCAGCTCGCCGCGGACCCGCCGCAGAGCGTTGCCGACGGCGAGGTGGTGGTCGACCCCGGCCCGACCGACGCACACGGTCACCTCGAGATCTCCGGGACGGGCGACGTGGTGCGGTCGGTCGGGTCGCCCGAGACGCTCGCGCGCGAGGCCGACGAGCTTCAGCGCACCATAAGAGGCGCAGGCACGGGTGACGAGCCGCTCGTCGTCGTGGTGGAGGCCGCCGAGGAACTCCGTGAGGATGAGCTCGCGCCTGTCCTTGAAGCGGCCCGTCACACCCCGCGCGCGGTCATCCTGCGCGTAATGGGCGACGGCTGAGCGGCGCCGGCGATACGTCGCTTGACGTAGCCGCAAGTGTCCCCTTGCGACGGACGACGGTTCGACGTCCCGTTTGCACACTGGAAGCCCGACGCAAGGAGCACGGCATGGCCACACTCCACGCCCACCAGACCACCACCTCGACGCCGGAGCAGTTCGTCGCGAGCCTCACCGACTTTCGCCCGGGCCGCTCGAAGCTCTTTGCCAACAGCGCCGACGACTACCTGAAGGTGCATGACCAGGGCGTCGATCAGGCCGATGTCACAGAGGGCTCGCGGGGCGTCTGGGAACGCCTGCACTACGACTGGTCGGATCCCAACCGCGTCGTCCTGACGACCACCGACTCCAACACATGGGGAGGCCACTCGGGCTTCACCTACACCTTCACGCGGCAGCCCAACGGCATCACCGACTTGGACGTCGTCGTGGTGCGCGAGGGCAAGAACCTCAAGGGAAAGCTGCTCGCGATCGCGGTCGGCACGCTCGGCGAGCGCGCCTTGGCAAAGCAGCTGGCCAAGACCGTGAAGGTGATCGAAGCCCGCAACAACGGGACCGAGAACCCGCCCTCGTGAGAGGTCCCGCTGGTCGATTTCACCAACAACTCCGCCCTGGACCACGACGTGGTGCTGGTCGATTCACAAAACAAGAAGATCGGTCAGACGCCGGTCTTCCAGGGCGCACACGAAGGGGAGATCGGACTCGGCCTCAAGCTGGCCGGCCTCACCTGGGCGCGCGCGACGCTGAACCTGCATACGGCGCCGATCAGC
>Ga0207675_100003010_pt1 | contig 16526 bp, 9 predicted proteins | sample KBSSwiS42_FD_184305 | JGI IMG/M metagenome (GOLD analysis project Ga0207675, IMG submission 184305) | Switchgrass rhizosphere microbial communities from Kellogg Biological Station, Michigan, USA - KBS Switchgrass S4-2 (SPAdes) (version 2) | ecosystem: Host-associated > Plants > Roots >... | reverse complement strand
GCCACGCAGCACCGGCACCTCGAGGCCAATCTCGGGGATGCGGAGCACCGCGAGCGGAGCCAGGGCCGGTTGACTCAGCGCTTTACGCCAGGCGTAGACGCGAACCGTGGACCAGAGGGACTGATCCGGCTCTGCGGGCTGCAGCGCAACAGACTGAAGCGCGACGAACCGATTCACGAGATTCCTCGTCGAAGTAGTGACCGCGATGTGGAACGCGCCCCACCACACAAGGCCGGCAACACCGAATGCCCAGCTCGTTCGCTCGACGAGTACCAGAAGGCTGTGAAGCAAAATCTCTCCGTCGTCAGAATGTGCGGCACTCCCCGTTTGTGCCTATGCCGTTCCGGCATACGCTCGCTGCTGATCGAACTGAACCACCTGAACGGCGGGTGACGGCGCAACGGGCGGCGGCGGGGGCTCGCCGCCACATTGCGCCGTCAGAACGACGCCCAGCAGCGCTGCGGCTGATCGCCCATGGCGAGCACGCACTCGGGACATCGCAGACCCCAGCCTGACGCGAGCCGCGAGGCGCGACTATGCGTTTTCGGCGGGCGCGCTTGACACGCCGCCAGGCTCCAGACCTACGATAGGCATAGGTAAGCTATGCCTAGGGACACTGGCCTCCCACCCGGGACGCTCATGATGCTGGTGCTGCGCGTGCTCAAGACGCAGCCGCTCCACGGTTATGCCATTGCGCAGCGTATTCATCTGCTGACGGCTGACGAGCTGCGTGTTGAAGAGGGCTCGTTGTATCCCGCTCTCCAGAAACTGCTCGTCAAAGGCTGGGTGAAAGCGGCCTGGCGCGAATCCGATTCGGGTCGCCAGGTGCGCGAATACCGCATCACCGCCAGCGGACGACGCCAGCTCGAGACCGAAATGGCGGAGTACCGGCGCACGGCGACTGCGATCGGATGGTTGCTGGAAGAGTCGTGAGGTTCCGCATGTCGACGATCGGTGAATGGATCCGCCGTCTCAACTTTCTGATCCGCCGACGTGCCCTAGAAGACGAATTGCGCTGCGAGATGGAGGCGCACCGGGCGCAGATGGGCGATCCGCGTGCATTTGGAAACACATTGCGATTGCGGGAGGAGGCGCGCGACGCCTGGGGCTGGGTATGGCTCGATGACATGGTGCAGGACACGCGTTTTGCGCTGCGGACGTTGCGGCATAGTCCCGGGTTCGCGCTCACTGCGATCGTGACGCTTGCGCTCGGCATCGGTGGCAACAGCGCCATGTTCAGTTTCGTGAACGGGTTGCTGCTCAAACCGTTGTACGACGGCGCCGACAAGGTGATCAGCGTGTACGGCCGCAGCACAACGGCATCGCCGGATTATCGGGGCATGTCGTACCCGAACTACCTCGATCTCAGGGACGGCACGACTGAGATCTTTGCCAATCTTGCGGCTGTTGCAACAGCGTTTGTCGGTCTTGACGCTGGCGAGGGCGCCAGGCGCACGCTGGCGTCCGGCGTGACTGCTAATTACTTTCAGATTTTCGGTCAGCCACTCGCGCTTGGCCGTTCGTTCGCGCCCGACGAGGAAAAAGCTGATGCGCGCGTCGCGATCGTCAGCTTTCCAGTCTGGGAGCAACGTGGTTCCGGCGCGAGCGCGCTCGGACAGACCATACGCGTCAACGGCGAGCTATTCACAGTGATCGGCGTCACCGCGAAGGGGTTCACCGGCACTGCCATCCCCGGGCCAGATGTCTGGTTACCGCTTGCTGTTCACGATGCGTTGAATACCGCTGAACACGTCAGCCGGTTGGGTGCGCGGGGCGAGCACGCGCTGGACGTGCTGGGACGACTTCGGGATGGCATTCCGGTCGAGCGTGTGGCGCCGGCGCTTGCTACCGTTGCGCGCAGACTCGAGCAAGCCTATCCGGCGGTCAACGCCGGCTACACGCTCGCGATGAGAACGCCGTCGCGTCTCCTGTTCCTGGCGGGTCCCGGGAGCGGTGCCATGACGGCAACTTTCACTGCGCTGCTCATGATCATGCCCGCGATCGTCCTGCTGGTGGCGTGCCTCAACCTCGCTGACCTGTTGCTGGCCCGAGGTCACGTGCGGCGGCAGGAACTGGGCATCCGATCGTCGCTCGGCGGGGGACGCTGGCGCCTCACTCGCCAGTTGCTCACCGAAGGGTTGGTTCTCGCGCTGGCGGGAGGCGCACTCGGTCTGTGGCTCTCCACGTGGGCGATCGAGACCTTGATCGCATCGCTGCGTTCCGTGCTCCCGGTCGCCGTCACCCTCCCTCGAGTCGAACTCGATTGGCGCGTGCTCATCGGAACCGTCGTGTTCAGCCTCGTGGCCACCCTGGTGTTCGGTGGCTGGCCCGCTTGGGCCCTCTCGGGTCGCGCGGTGGTGACTGACATCAAGCGGCATGGCGGGGAAGAGAGGCACCGGCCCGGAGGCACGAGGATCGGGAATGCGCTCGTCATCGGCCAGGTCGCGCTTTCGCTACTGCTCTTGACATCCGCTGGACTCTTCGTGATGAGCGCGACCTCGGCGGCCACAGCCGATCCCGGATTTCGCCTCGACAGAGGAGTGCTCGCGGAGATCGATCCGAGTCTTGCCGGGTACGACGAGGCGCGAGGGAGGCAATTGCAGCGCACGCTCGTGGATCGGCTGCGGTCGGTGGCGGGCGTGGAAGCGGTGACCATCGCCTCGAGTTTTCCGTTCTCGGGTCTTAACGACAGTCGCAACGTGGCTCCGGCCGGCGTCAGTGCGGCCGCGCCGTCGATTGACTCTGTGTTCAGCGTGGTCGGTCGCGACTACGCTCGAACGCTCGGACTTTCATTGCTTCAAGGCCGGGACTTCAACGATGCCGAACTGTCTCCTGGTGTCGGCGAGCGAGTCGCCCTCATCGATGATGCGCTCGCACAGCGTCTCTCACCGAAAGAGAGCGCACTCGGGTCGCTGATTCATTTTCTCGATGGCCAGGCGTCAGAGGCCGGCCAGCCCATGCGAATCATCGGCGTCATCACAGCTGTGAAGCATTCGCTCGGTAATCCTCGACCGTTCCCGCATGTATACGTGCCCCTTGGACAGCACTACGAGGCTGACATGACGCTACAGCTACGCGTGACTGCCAAGGGAGCCGAACGTGCCATGCTGGGCACCGTCGGTCGCATGATTCGAGAGGTCGATGATCGAGTGCCCGTTCTCCGGCTCGAGGAATGGCGCGAGCATCTCGATTCCAGTCTCGAGGTGTGGCTCTATCGCGTCGGCGCGCGGGTGTGCTCGGCGTTCGGGGCAATAGCGCTGCTGCTGGCCGTGATCGGCGTCTTCGGAGTCAAATCGTACGTCGTGTCACGCCGGACGCGCGAGTTCGGCATCCGGATCGTATCCGGCGCTCATCCACGCGCGCTGCTGTGGCAGGTACTGCGCGAGGGTGGCCGCGTCACGATTGTCGGCATCGGGATCGGGCTGTTGCTGGCCCTCGGCGCAGGGCAACTGCTCCAGGGATTTCTGTATGGGGTGGACGCGGTCGAACCGGTGGTGTTGCTCGCTGCGCCGCTCATCCTCTTTGCCGCGTCGCTCCTGGCCTCGTTCATTCCGGCACTCCGCGCCACGAAAGTCGACCCAACCGTGGCATTGCGCTCCGAGTGATGCGGCATCTGATAGGCGCTCATCAGCGAACGGGAGCCTTGGGCAGGCTGATCAGATTCGCGAACTGGCGATACGCACCCGGCACGCCTGCGCGCAGTTGCCGGAACCATGAGTAGGACGTGTAGACGTACCAGCCCTTGCCGACCGGTGCGATCACTTCGCCGCCGCGCTGAGCCGGTTCACCCGGATCGGCCGATTCGAGCAGTGGCGTATAGCGAGCATCGAAGCTTCCAAACGAATAGAGATTGCGTTCCTGCACCCAGCCGTTGAAGTCGGCGGACGTGATCCGGTTTGGAAACGTAAAGACCGGGTGGGTCGGCGACAGGATCCGGACGGCGGCCGTTTCATCCGTCACACGCGAATTGCCTGGCGACTTCACGGGGAACGGCGGGAGCTTTCGTTCCACGTAATCGGTCTGTTGATACTGAACGATCAGCGTGCCGCCACGCTCCATGTAAGCACGCAGCCGAGCCTGGTTCGCGACGAAATCCGGTCTCGCCTCGGATGCGCGGACGCCAACCACGATTGTGTCGAACCGGGAGAGGTCGCCGGTGGCCAGCCTCTCGCGATCGATCATCGTGACCTCCACGCCCATCCGCCGCAGCGCGTCAGGGACATCGTCGCCGCTGCCCATGATGTAGCCCACTCGCACGGGCGCGACGACGAGGTCGATGACTTCAACTCGCGCCGCGGCCGCCGAGTAAAGGCGATGGTTCTGAATGTGAGGATAGGCGACTGTCTCGATGCTCGTCGCATACACTCGCCCGTTGGTTGTCGCCTCGGCACCGATGACAACCGTGCCAGCGGCTCGCTGCGCCGGCGGTGTGACGACGAACGTCGCAGTCGCGGAAGCGCCTGCCGACGGAACCTCGAACGGCGCTGATGCCGGGGCGGACGTCCAGCCGGCCGGCAGCCGTAGCTGGAACGTGCCGGTGATCGGGCGCTCGACGAAGCTCGTCGTACTGACGACGAGCTGTTGCGGCCGGGGAGCGCCGGAGGTTGGCACGACGAGCAGATTGGAATCGAAGCTGACCGACAGCTCGGGCACTACGTTGAGTTCGCGACGAAGCTCGCCGCGAACTCGATCGGCGAAGCGGTAACGCACCGGCCGTGACAGCGTGAACTCGGTTCCCGCGACATTGAAGGTGACGCTCGCCGAGAGGAGCGGCGGCTCAAATGGCAAGCCGCGCGGCGCGTCGGCGGGCCAGTCGTAGACGTTGCCGCTACGGGGCTTCACGAGGAAGTACGGCTGCGTCGGTGCCGCGTCCGCCGGCACTGTCACGTGATATCGGGCGAGCGCCGTTGGCGATTCACGACGCGGACCGCCCGCGGATTCGGCAGCTTTAGCTGGCTCGATGCGCCATCCCGCCGGCGCACGGACGTCAACTCGCCCGATCGTCGCCAGATTCGAGTGCTCCAGAAACGAGCGGACGTTCACGTCAACTGAACCGCCGGGCACGACCGTCTCTTCGTCGGCGAGCGGATCGACGATGATCCCCGCTGCCTGGGCAAGTGCCTCGACGAAGTCCGCTTGTGTGTGAGCGAGGACGAAATCGACGTCCGCCTTCGCATCGGCAGGGCCGGGTACCGATTGCAGTGCCTGCCGCGCGGCTCGAGTTGCCTTCAGGCCGGTCGCAAGCGCGGGCACGATTCGTTGCGGCTCGAGCGCGCGAAAATCACGAAGCGCGTCGTGTGCCGCTGCGTCAATCGCGCCGAGCTCGGCAGACAATGTACCCGCGCGAAGCCCCATCAGGCCGGCCAGTCCCGTGATGCTGGTGTCGAGGCCGTCGAATATCGAGGTTTCCTGCGCGGCGGCCGGCGCGTCCGCGCGCCCTTGGCTCTCGAGCAGGTGCAACCCCGACGCCGACGGGCCGAGCGGCTCGATGCCGCCCATCTCCTGCGACTTGTGCTGACTACGCCCCTCCGCCGCGATCGCCGCGTAGGAGCGGCCGATCACAGGATCGAGGATGCCGGTCTGCACCTGCGTCGTGACCGCGTTGTTTGCGCCCCGGCCTCCCGCTCGATACAGCTTCCGCGGCTGCCACGGCCGAAGTCCTTCCGCGATCTGTTCGGGATACTGATTCGGATCGGCGGCCGCCTTGTATGCCAGCGGCGTCAGGTACCCGGCGAACTGGTGTTGCCCATGGCCGTCGATTTCGTTTCCCGCAAATCTCGAATGAACCACGAGCGGGCGGAACAGGCGGATCACGCGAACCATGTCGCCAAGGATCTCGCGCTCGTTCCACTTGGATTTGGCCTCGGTCAGCGTTTTGGAGAAGCCATAGTCGAACGCGCGCGAGAAGAACTGCTCGCCGCCGTCGAGTCGCCTCGCCTGCAGCAGTTCCTCCGTGCGAATGACGCCGAGCGCGTCGAATAGTTCCGGGCCGATGATGTTCTGTCCGCCTTCACCGCGGGTGAGCGACAGATACCCGACGCGTGCGTTGTCGCCGCGGGCGGTTCGTGCGATGAATGCAGAGTCCTCATCATCCGGGTGTGCTCCCGTATGGAGGACGCTGGCAGTGGTCTGCAATCGTCCGAGCAGATGTGAAAGGCCGGCGGCACCGGAATCATAGATTGGCCGTACTTGCGCGTCAGGGCTGGCCCAGAAAAAGACCGCACACGCGGCGACAATGACGAAGAGGACGCACCTGCGCACTGAATAAAGGCCTGTCGTCGCCATGAGTTCTCTAGAGCCAACCTGACCGCTTGAAGCCCAGATACAGTGCGACGCATGCGCCGACCATCACGGCAATCGACGCATGATACCCGTACGCCCAGCCCAGTTCCGGCATGTTCTTGAAGTTCATCCCGTAGATGCCTGCAATCATGGTGGGCACCGCGATCATCGCGGCCCACGCCGTGATGCGCTTCATGTGCTCGTTCTGCGCGTGCGAGATGATCGACAAGTGCGCTTCAAGCGCGGTCGTGAGCAGCTCGCGCTGCGCGTCGATCGTCTCGTTGAGCCGCAGAATGTGATCGTATACGTCGCGGAAGTACAGCCGGGTGTCCTCCGGGATGTGCGGGAGCTCGAAGCGCATCAGGCGATTGCACACCTCGACCAGCGGTGTGACGGTCCGACGCAGCGCGAGCAGATCGCGTTTGAGCTGGTAGACACGGGCGGTGGCGTCACCGGTCGCCTCTTCGCCGAAGATCGTTTCCTCGAGGTCCTCGACCTCTTCCTCGATCTGCTGGACGATCGGAAGGTACTGATCGACAACGAAGTCCATCAGCGCATACAGGACGTATCCCGGACCCTTGGACAGCAGTTGCGGTGTCGACTCACATCGCTGCCGGACACCGATGTGCGAACGCATCGATCCGTGTCGAACCGTGACGAGGTAGTTCTTGCCGAGGAAGATATGGGTCTCGCCGAACTCGAGGTGGCGCGGCGACTGCGCCATGTGTGCGGTCCGCAACACCACGAACACCGAGTTCTCGTACAACTCGAGCTTCGGCCGTTGATGCGCGTTGTAGGCGTCTTCAATGGCGAGATCGTGCAACCCGAACTGCTGCTGCACGGCGCGGAGGATGTCCTTTTCCGGTTCGTACAGTCCGAGCCAGACGAACTGATCGTTGCGCTCGAGTGCTCCACGAATCTGTTCGAGGCCGACATCGGCAACGCGGACGCCGCCACAGTACGCCGCGCAGTCGATCACCGTCGTCGACGGCGGTCGCGCCGCTTCGGGCGCCAAGGGCTGGAGCGTCTCTGGCATTCCCTTCAGCTTACTCCCGTAGGCCGGGTCTTGTTTTATAGACCCGGCGTCCCGGCGGGTCCACAAAGCAGGACCCGCCCTCCTTTGAGAACCTGACCCGGCCGACGCACGTAAGGCTACGTGAGAGAATCGCGGCTGCTGTGACGGCACTTTCCTCTGCGTGGCGGGCCTGGAAAAGCGCCAAGGGCGTCGCCCTCCTCGCCATCGTCGCGTTTGCCATCGGAATCGGGTCGGCGACGGCCATCTTCACCGTGATCAATGGTGTGATGCTGCGGCCGCTGCCGTATCCCGATGGCGATCGCTTCGTGGCGTTGTATTCGGCAGAGACGACCGAGCCGGGGCGGTACGGCTCGCTCTCGGTTCCCGATCTCATCGACTATGAGAAGGCGACGACCAGCTTCGACGTCTTCGGCTGGTTTCGCCTCGCCAACTTCAATCTGACCGTCTCGGGCGATCCGCAATATGTGAACGGGGCGGCCGTCACACCCTCGCTTGTTCAAAACCTGGGCGTCAATCCCGTCCTTGGGCAGTGGTTCAGCAGCCAGGACGGCGCCGTCATCTCGTACGCATTGTGGAGGCGCCTCGGTGCCGATCCGAACATCGTCGGCACATCTCTCCGGCTCGACGATCGCCAGTTCACGGTCACCGGTGTGATGCCGTCGGCGTTCCGCCTGCCAGCCACCGTCGTGGTCGACGAAGGCAGCCGGCCGGACGTGTGGATCTATCTCGATCCACGTGCCGAGGATCGCGGTTTCAACGCGTACTTCGCATACGCCCGGCGGAAGCCCGGGGTGTCGCTCGCGCAGGCGCAGACGGATGCCAAGCGGGTGGCCGCCGACATCGCCCGCCGGGACCCTGTGTCACATGATTCGTATACGGCGGAGGTCGTGGACCTTCGCACGCATTCGTTCACGAATCTCCGCCCGACGCTGCTTCTGCTGCTCGGCGGGGCCGGCCTTCTCCTGCTGATCGCGTGCGCGAATGTCGCCACGCTGTTGCTGGCACGGTCGGTGACACGGGCTCGTGAGACTGCGGTCCGGCTTGCGCTCGGCGCCACGCGACGCGATCTGGCCTTCCGGTACCTTGCCGAAGCGTTGTTCGTCGCGTCGCTCGGTGCCGCAGCCGGCTTCGCACTCAGTGCGGTCCTGGTCCGCGTCATTCTCGCGGGTAGTTCTGAATACGTACCGAATGCCGGCGAAATTGCGATCGACACCCGGGTTGTGGTGTTCGGGCTCGCCGTGGCACTCGTGACGAGCGCATTGGCGAGCCTGGCGCCTCTAGGGCAGGCGATTCGTACGCCGCCGAGCGCGGCGCTGAACGAAGGCATCCGCGCGTCGGCTGGCGTCCGGGCACGCAGGCTCTCGCAAGGCCTGGTCGTGGTAGAGACCGCCCTGGCATTTACGCTGCTGGCGCTTTCGCTGACGCTGGTCGCTCACCTGCGCAATCTCTCCCGGGTGCCGACCGGGTTGGACCCGAACGGTGTCATGAGCTTCGAGTTGACGGCCCCACAGGGAACGTCGGATCAGCTCGTGCCGTATCAGCGCCGGCTGATCGAGGCGATTCAGCTGACTCCAGGTGTAACAGCCGCAGGATTGGCAAACCAGCTACCGCTCGACGGCTGCTGTATGGGCGGCAGGGCGTATTCAGAAGACGGGCACGAACGAGGTCAGAGCCGTGACGTCGCTTTCGTGTTCGTGACGCCCGACTACTTCCCGGCGATGGGCATCCAGTTGCGCGCCGGACGATTTCTGACCGAAGCTGACACCAGCGACGCGTTCCTGTTCACGGTCATCAATGAAACGACGGCGAACAGGTACTGGCCCGATCGAAACCCGATTGGCGCTTTCGGTCGTCTCAACCAACCGGATGGAGATCGCTTCCAGGTCGTCGGAGTCGTCCGTGATGTGCGCAACGACGGCCTCGGCAGGGTTCCAAGGGCGGAGCTCTATCTACTTGCCACGATTGCTCCCATCGTCAACCCGATGCGGGTGGTGGTGCGTTCTTCGTTGCCGCCGCAGCAATTGATTCCCGGCATTCGACGCGTAATCCAGGCTGTCGATCGCACGCTCGCCATGCACAACGTTCAGACGATGAATCAGATCGTGATCAACTCGCTGCAACTGGAGCGGCTCAGCTCGCTGATCATGGGGTTGTTCGCGGTGGCGGCGCTCGTGATGGCGGCGCTCGGCACGTATGGCGTTGTGGCCTACGCGGTTCGTCAGCGCACCGTCGAAATGGGAACGCGCATGGCTCTGGGCGCAGTGGGCCGTGAGCTCCTGCTGCTCGTCATCGGCGGTGCACTGCGGACGGTGACTGCCGGCATCGCGCTCGGCGTGGTCGCGGTCGGCTTCGGCGTCTGGCTCCTCAGTCGCGTGCTGGAGGTGCGCGACGCAAGTTGGCTGCCCCTGCTGTCTTCGACTGGCGTCGTGGTCGCCGTTGCCGCCGTGGCCTCTTATGTACCAGCCTGGCGTGCGAGCCTGCTGTCGCCGATGGCGGCCATTCGCGACGAGTCCGCGTCGGCATGGCAGTCGATACGACGACGATTCGCTCGCGCTGTAGGGGATGTCCGAAAGGCCGTGGCCAGCGGGCAGGCGTCGGAGCCGCCGCCGACACTGCTGACCGAGTTCGTGGCTGCCGCGCGCGCAGCCGATTCTTTCGATGAGGCGCTCCAGGGAGCGCTGGCGACGTTGAGCCGGCGGAGCGGGGTGGAATCCGCCATCTTACTGGAAAAGCATGCCGACGGCTCGTTCCGAAGACGGGTCGCCATTGGGTCGCTCGAACGAGTGGACTGGAACGTTCCCTCCGATGGGTTTCTTGCCAACCGTCTTGCGGCCTATCCAATGCCGCTGCCATTCGAGCGTGACGAGCTCGCTGCGCTCACCGAGTGGGCGGCGGCCAACAGGCCCGAGCGTCTCGACGAGATCAGCACCCTGGCTCGACTCGACATACGAACAGCGGTTCCGATGAGGACGCGTACCGAAGTGATGGGGATCCTGCTTCTGGGGCCGGCCGGCGATGACCGATTACCGGGCCCAGCCGATAGACACGTGCTGCGCAGTTGCGCCGATCAGTTCGCGTTGATGATGGAGAACGCGCGGTTGACCGCTCGCGTAGTCGGCCAGGAGGCGCTGCGCCGCGACCTTGCGCTGGCCGCCGAAGTTCAGAAACGTCTGCTGCCGTCATCGCCGCCGTCAGCAGACATCGCTGAGTTCGCTGCCATCAGCGTCCCGGCACGCAGCATCGGAGGCGACTACTACGACTTCATCCAGGTCGGCGATCAGCGAATCGGCATCGCGCTCGCCGATGTCTCGGGCAAGGGCGTGGCTGCTGCTCTCATCATGTCGGTCGTGCAGGCGTCGCTGCGCATCATCGCCTCTGATGGCGACATCTCGCTGCCGCGGCTGGCTGCGCGTATGAACGAATTCCTGTTCCGGACCACGCCGGGAAACAAGTACGCGACCTTCTTCTACGCTCAGGTGGATGGCGATCGGCGGCAGCTTCGCTACGTGAATGCCGGTCACAACCCGCCATATCTCGTGCGTGCGGGCCAGAGGCCTTCAGAGGGTACGGACGGGGATTCATCGCTGCAGGAGCTCACGATCGGCGGTGCGGTTGTCGGAATGCTGCCGGGCATGAGCTACGAGGAGGCGACTATCGATTTGTGTCCGGGCGACGTGCTGCTCTTGTACACCGATGGCGTCACCGAGGCGCACAGTCCCGACAGCGAGGAATTCGGCGAGGACCGACTGAAGGCGTTACTGAGGGAGGTCGCTCATCTACCCGCGGAGAACATTCGCGAGCGCATCTCGGCCGAGTTGAGGGAGTGGATCAAGGACGCCGAGCAGTACGACGACCTCACGTTTGTTGTTATGAAAGTTCATTGATGCCGGGTCCACAAAGCAGGACCCGGCCTACGGGACGGGTCTTGTTCTTCAGACCCGCCGTGAAGAATCGTTGGACCCACCGTGTCGTGGGATCAAGAAATCATCACTTTCCTCGGGTACTGCGAGTTGTCCTCGAGGAACGTCTTCTTGTTCTCCAGATCTTTTTCCGTCGGCTGCACGAGGCCGGTGACATCGGTCACGCGCGACACGAGCGTGTGCTCGCCCGGCGTGGCGCCGGTCCACGTGTAGTTGAACAGCTTCCACGAATACTTCTCGCTCGTGGCCTTATCGATCGTCGCGGCCTGCCATGGGCCGTCGTCGACCTTCACTTCGACCGACTTGATCGGGGTGCCGTCGTTGAGGATCACGCCGCGCACGTTGTAGCGGTCGCCGTTCTTCGATACGCGGGCGATGAACGACTTGAGCTGCATGCTCGTGACCGCGGCCTCGGTCCACTTCATCTCGCCGTCGATCATCTCGCCCCTCAGCGTGCGGTACCAGCGCGCCTGATACTTGCCAAGGTACTGATCGTCCTGGGCGTGGATCTCCGACAGCCACTTCACGTTCGCGACGCCGTACCAGCCGGGCACGATCAGCCTGAGCGGGAATCCCTGATGCTTGGTGAGTGCCTCACCGTTCATGTTGTAGGCGAGCAGCGGTTCACCCGAGAGCGCCTTCTCGCGTGACATGCTGCGTCCGAACTGCTGGTTGACCGTGAACTTCTGCGTCCGGAACTCCACCTCCTCGTCGCCACGATCGGCGCCGAAGAAGACGAACTCCTTGGCTTCGTTCTTCACGCCGGCCTGATCGAGAATCGTGCGGAGCGGTACGCCCGTCCAACGTCCATTGCTGCACAGTCCCTGGAGGGGCCGCCGGTTACCGGAGCACTCGAAGCCGAACGTGATCTCCGTTGTCTTCATCCGCCGCAGGTCGTCGAGCGACAGCGCCAGCGGCTTGTTGACCAGCCCTGACACCTTCAGTCTGAACGCCTCCGGATCGACTGTCGGGTGTCCATAGTGCTGTGTGGTGAAGAACGAATCCTTCGGCGTGAGCACGCCGTCGATGGTCCGCACGTCGAGCAAGCGCCGATCGGGCGCCTGGGCCGGCGCGGTTGCGGGTAGGTCGGTGAAGGGCACGAGCGTCTCACTCTGTGCCAGCGCCGGCAATACCCAGTCGGGCATGCCCAGAGCGCTCAGCCCGGCTACGGCCAATCCACCTTTCAGAATGCCCCGCCTGGTGCTGTACATGGTCATGATTTCGGCTCCCTGCTCAGAGTTTTCGGCGCGCGCGCCCTAATGTTCTGTCATTGGCGGCTGAGACGCAACAGTCATGGTAGCGTTTCGCGGCAATGGATGAATCGGAGGCTGTTAGACGAGCGGCCTTGGATGTGGCCGCCGCCATCGAACGCCGGGATGTTTCCACCGTCGCGGGCGCCCTTGCTCCGGGTTTTGTTCATCGTTCACCGGGTGCACCGCCGGTCGACGCCGAAACCTTCCTCAAGGGAATCGCGGAAATTCCCGGCGAGATTGTGTTCGTCCGGCTCGTCGACCTCGACATCGACCTGTCAGAGACGGGCGCCCTGGCGACCGGTATCCAGCATGCCAGGGTCCGAATCGACGGGAAGGACACAGACGACCGTCGCGCGTTCGTCGATTGGTTTATTGCCCACGATGGCAAATGGAAGATACGGGTTGCGGTTGATCTTCCGTTCGAGCCGCCGGCAAGTGCTTGAGTGACGTGGGATGTTCACCCTCGATCAAGTGGTTCCCTGGGGCCGTTCGTTCGACGAGTATCGGCGTATGTTCGCCCTCAGCGACGCGGACCTCGGTTTCAGGATTCTCGGTTGCGGCGACGGTCCGGCCAGTTTCAATGCCGAGGCCACTCGTCGCGGCGCCAGCGTCATATCCTGCGACCCGATCTACCAGTTCGACGTTAATGACATTCGCGACCAGATCGCGGTCACATACGAGCGGATCCTCGACGAGCTGCGGCGCAACGTTGACGATTTCGTCTGGGATTCAATCGCGTCAGTCGACGAGCTCGGCCGCATTCGCATGGCAGCGATGCAGGAGTTCCTGGAGGACTACGCGCCTGGTCGAGCGCAGCGCCGGTATATCCAGGGCGAGCTGCCCACGCTGATGTTCGCGGACTCGTCGTTCGATCTTGCCCTGTGTTCCCACCTGCTGTTCCTCTATAGCGATCAGTTGGGGGAGGCATTTCATCGAGCCTCGCTCCTCGAGCTCTGCCGGGTCGCACGCGAGGTGCGAATCTTTCCATTGCTCGCGCTTGGCGGACAGCGTTCGCCATTTGTCGATCGGGCGGTCGAAGAGCTTCAGGCTGAAAGGCTGGCCGTTTCGATTGAAACCGTGCCGTATGAGTTTCGGAGAGGCGGCAATCAGATGATGCGGATACGAGCGTCCTGACGGGAACAAAAAGCCGGGATTACGCGTCCGGTTCAATCATGACAGCCGCTCAAACGGATCACTCGTCTGCGAGGAAGTCTCTTCGGCTCTGGCCCGGGATCTTCGTCGCAGCGCTGGTGTTAATCGCCAGACTCGTGGTGCCGGTGATTTCTCCCGACGCCGGCATGCTGGGCATCATCGGCGGGTTCGTCGGCGCGTTTCTCATCTTGTTGTGGTGGGCACTCTTCAGCCGGGCGCCGTGGTCCGACCGGCTCGGCGCAGTTGCCCTGATGGCCGTCGCACTGTATGCGACGTCATACGTCGTTCACGAGTCCATCTCAAACGGAATGATGGGGATGATGCTGTTCATCCTCGGCATCCCTGTCCTGAGCCTTGCGCTTGTTGCCTCGGTAGTCGTTGCTCGCAACCTTTCGAACGGCCCGCGCCGCGCGTCGATTGCTGCGGCCATCCTATTGGCATGCGGAGGGTTCACCCTCTTGAGGACAGGTGGCATCAGCGGCGGCGGACAGTCCGACCTTCATTGGCGTTGGACGCCAACTCCAGAAGAACGACTTCTGGCGCAGCCCGTCGACGAACCGGTCGACACCGCTCGAAACACTCCGCCGCCGGCGCCTGTTCCTACCGGGACCGTGAATGAGCCGGCTCGATCGGTCACCGTCGGAGCGCCGGTGGCGAACGATGAGTCCGAGCCGGCCGCTCCAGCCGTGATCCACACGAAGGCCGAGTGGCCTGGTTTCCGCGGTCCCGACCGCGACAGCATCGTCCACGGCGTACGAATCGAGACCGATTGGAGCAAGTCGCCGCCAGTCGAACTGTGGCGCAAGCCGATCGGGCCGGGGTGGTCGTCCTTCGCCGTCCACGGCGATCTCTTCTACACACAGGAGCAACGTGGCGACGAGGAAATCGTGGCGTGTTACCGGCTCAGCACCGGTGAGCCGGTATGGCGACATCGAGATCCGGCACGCTTCTGGGAATCGAATGGCGGTGCCGGCCCGCGCGGGACGCCGACGCTGAGTAACGGCCGTGTCTATGCGTTCGGTGCGACCGGAATCCTGAATGCGCTCGACGAGCGAAACGGCGCCGTGATCTGGTCGCACAACGTGGCATCTGATACCGGTGTCGAAACGCCCGGTTGGGGGTTCGCGAGCTCGCCGCTAGTCGCCGATGACGTGGTGATCGTTGCCGCCGATGCCACACTCGTTGGCTACGACGCGGCGACCGGTCGCAAACGATGGGTCGGCCCCGCCCATCGAGGCAGCTACAGCTCCCCGCACCGAACGACCATCGATGGTGTCGAGCAGATCGTGTTGCTCGGAGGCGCTGGCGCAACGAGCGTCGTTCCCGGCAGCGGCGCGGTGCTTTGGGAGTACGACTGGCCGGGCACGGCGATCGTGCAGCCGGCGCTCATGGCGGACGGCGACATCGTGATGAACTCGCTTGCGGCGACCGGCGGCCTTGGTACCCGGCGTGTCGCCGTCACTCACGGGCAAAATGGATGGAGCACCGAGGAGCGCTGGACCTCGAGCAGTCTGAAGCCGTACTTCAACGACTTCGTGATCCACAAGGGATACGCCTTCGGGTTTGATGGCAGCATCCTCGCGAGCATCAATCTCGAGGATGGCAAGCGCGTGTGGAAGGGTGGCCGCTACGGCAACGGCCAGATCGTGTTGTTGCCGGATCAGGACCTGTTGCTCGTGCTGTCGGAAGAGGGCGACCTTGCGTTGGTCAACGCAACGCCGGACGAGTTCAAAGAGATCGCTCGCGTCCCCGCGCTGCAAGGAAAGACCTGGAACCATCCTGCCCTCGTGGGCGATGTCCTGCTGGTCCGCAACGGCGAGGAAATGGCGGCGTTCCGCCTGTTCATGGCGGGTCGCTGACAAAGATACGACACGTCGCCCTTTGGCAACGCCTGCCCCATCGCTGTGACAGCGTGCGCGCGCGTTCAACCGCCCTGCGCATAAGTCCCCGTGGTGTGCCTCTTGCTCGCACCTCCACGGGGGTCTCGGATGCCTCGAACATACCCACGTGTCTTGGCCGTGATAGCTCTAGCGTTTTCTGTCCTTTGTGGCGTCGGCACACCAGCCTCAGCGCAGTACTTCGGGCGGAACAAGGTTCAATATCGCGACCTGGACTTCCAGGTCCTCAAGACTGAACACTTCGACATCTATTTCTATCCAAGCGAGCGGACCGGTGTTGAGATCGCTGCCCGCATGGCCGAGCGTTGGAGGGTGCGGCTCGAACGCCTGTTGGGGCACGAGCTTCGCGGCCGCCAGCCACTCATCTTGTATGGCTCCCACGTCGAGTTCGAGCAGACCAACGTCATTGGCGGCGAGATCGGCGAGGGCACCGGCGGTGTGACCGAAGGACTGCGTCGGCGCATTGTGCTGCCGCTTGCGGGTCCGCTCGCGGACACCGACCACGTGATCGGCCACGAGCTGGTACACGCATTTCAATACGACATCACGAAGCCGCCTGACAGCGGCCCTGGAGAAAACGGCGCAGAGCGATTACCTCTGTGGTTCATCGAGGGCATGGCTGAATACCTGTCGATTGGCCCCGTTGATTCCAACACTGCGATGTGGCTTCGCGACGCAGCGCGCCAGGAAAAGCTTCCCTCGATCAGGGACCTCGATAATCCCAAATACTTCCCGTATCGGTGGGGACAGGCCTTGTGGGCCTACATTGGCGGCCGCTGGGGCGACCAGGTCATCGCGGACATGTTGTCAGTGGCGGGACGGGAGGGCATCGATGTGGCCTTCCAAAAGGTGCTCGGTGTGCCTTCGAAGCAGGTGTCTGAGGACTGGCAGGCGTCGATTCGCAAAGCGTACGCCCCGATCGTCGAAGTCGAGATTGGCTGGCGCACGCGCCTGCTCGGCGTGATCACCAACCCGAGCATCGCCT
>Ga0207675_100003008_pt1 | contig 16531 bp, 15 predicted proteins | sample KBSSwiS42_FD_184305 | JGI IMG/M metagenome (GOLD analysis project Ga0207675, IMG submission 184305) | Switchgrass rhizosphere microbial communities from Kellogg Biological Station, Michigan, USA - KBS Switchgrass S4-2 (SPAdes) (version 2) | ecosystem: Host-associated > Plants > Roots >... | reverse complement strand
GCCGAGCGCGAGTTCAGGGATAATCCGACCGGAGCCAGGCGACCCTGTGTCGTAACTGGGCAACTGCGCCGTCCGCAGTGCCCCCCAAAGGCCGCCCGGCCCCTCATTTCCAACGATGTGGCTCTAGATCAGAACTCGCAACCGGTCATTGGGCCAGATCTCCACGACCAGCACCGGAGGTCGGTCCGCGTCGTCATCGCGTATGCCAGCCAAGTTACTAAGCGCCGAGTAGTCGCCGTTCTCCCGTGGCCTTAGCAGCCGCAGGAGGCCAGGTGGCGGCCTACTCGGCGCTCTTTGCAAACGGCTCGGCGGCGTTGAGGGTTACTCGCCCATTTCCACGACTAGCACCGGAGGTTGGTCGGCGTCGTCATCCCGAACCGCGATGACGGTCAGCATGCTGCGGCCCAGCTGGATCGTGTCTCCGGCGCGCCACGTCGAAACGGCGGTCTCGAACGTCGGCGGATCAGCGTGTGTCCCGCCTTCGAGCTCGAGCCTGAACAGAAAGCCTGCCATTCGGATTCCCCTTCCGTGTCGGTTGGGGCCGAACGGTTCGGCGAGCGTATCGCAGGCGGACGGCGCGCAAGAAACAGACCCCAAATCGCATCTAATCAAGTGGCCGCGCCCGTGCTCTGCGGTTGAGGGATCGGAACCCAGTCCTTCTCCTCTCCGACCCCCCGCGGACGCGGCCCCGGCTCGCACGGCATGGCGTTTGTTTCTCTGCCGAAGCGGTAACTCGCTTACCACTCGCGCCTATCTACCTGAGCAGGGGTCTGCAGAGCATGGAGCGCAACCTGGGGCTGGGCTAAGCGCTCGCCTGCACCCTTCTAGGAGCGAGTAGGGGCGGCTGGCGTCTTGGGAGAGCGTTGGCCGTCTCCCCTTCTTTGACTAGCCGCATAAGAAGCGCCCCGACGTCCCGATCGAGGCCGGGGCTGAGGGCGGGGAATTCTAGGAGCCCGCGGTATGCACCGCACGTGCTCGACTGGCACGTACGTTCGCGTCCGACTCGCGTGGTTGAGCGAAACGCGCTTGCTCAAAAGGGCTACGAAGGCGCATACGGGATTCGAACCCGTGCCGCCGCCGTGAGAGGGCGGTGTCCTAGGCCACTAGACGAATGCGCCCGGCGGAGGCGTAGTGTAGCGACGATCAGAGCGAACTTCGGCGCATGACTATCCTGATGCGCGTGAAGCGGGCGCTCCCAGTGGTGATGCTTGCCGCGCTCGCGCTCGCAGCCTCCTCGTGTGGCGGCGGCGGGGACAAGCAGCTCTCGAAGTCGGAGTACGAGACGCAGGTCGGCGCGATCCTGCAGCCGCTCCAGGGCACGACGCTCCAGGATCTCGTTTCGATCAGCCCGGCAGACAAGGATCAGGCGATCGCCGCGCTGAAGAACGGTGAGACGAAGCTTCACGACGCTGCCTCGAATCTGTCGTCGATGCAGCCTCCCGACGACGCGGTCGACGCGACGCAGCGCCTCGCGCACGGCGTCGGCCAGATCGCGGACGAGGTGACCGCCGTGCGCAAGGGTGCCGAAGCTGGCGACTTCTCGAAGCTCGTCCAATTCAAGGTCTCCCTGGCCTCTGATCCGGCCGTGTTGGAGATTCGAGACGCGGCGCTCGAGCTGATCAACCTGGGCTACAACGTCGCCGGCTCCGGGCCATGAAAAAAGCCCTGCAAGCGCAGGGCTTTCGAAAGGCTGCGGGGCTAGGATTCGAACCTAGACTACTCGGTCCAGAGCCGAGCGTCCTACCATTAGACGACCCCGCAACGCGCGGTTGCGGCTTCGGGGGAGTGTAGCCGAGCTTTCGCCCGCTCAGACCCGAAAAGCCGCTGCCCTAGGCCGCGTCGGCGGCCCAGTCGCCGTAGAGCGAGGTATAGAGCCCCCGCTTCTGCATGAGGTCGGCGTGGGTGCCCTGCTCGACCACCTGCCCGTGCTCCAGCACGACGATCAGGTCGGCGTCGCGGATCGTCGAGAGGCGGTGGGCGATCACGAAGGCGGTGCGGCCGGCGAGGAGCCGCCGCAACGCGGACTCGATCTTTCGCTCGGTGCCGATGTCGACCGATGACGTCGCCTCGTCGAGGATCAGGATCCGAGGATCGGCGAGCAGGGCCCGGCCGAGCGCGACGAGCTGCCGCTGACCGAGCGAGAGCCGGGTGCCACGCTCTTGAAGCTCCGTCTCGTAGCCGTTCTCCAGATGGCTCACGAACTCGTGGGCGCCGATCGTCTCGGCGGCGCTGACGATGTCGTCGGGGGGAGCATCGGGCCGCCCAAACGCAATGTTCTCGCTGACCGTGCCGGCGAAGAGGAAGCCCTCCTGCGGCACGATCCCGAGTTGATGGCGCAGTGACGACTGCGTCACCTCACGCAGGTCGTGCCCGTCGATCGTGATTCGGCCCTCGCGCGGGTCGTAGAAGCGCGCGAGCAGCTTGGCGATCGTCGACTTGCCGGCTCCGGTGTGACCGACGAGGGCGACCGTCGTTCCAGCCGGGACGTCGAGGTCGAGGCCGTGAAGGACTTCCGGTCCTTCGCCGTAGCCGAACCGGACGCTTTCGAAGCGAACGTGCCCCTCGACGGGCGGAAGCGGCTTCGCGCCCGGCTCGTCGCGAACCTCCGGCTCCTCGTCGAGCACGTCGGCGATCTTGTCGAGGGCAGCCGTTGCCGACAGGAACGTGCTGTAGAGCTGCGAGAGCTGCTGGACCGGGTCGAAGAAGTTCTGGACGTAGAGCAGGAAGGCGAAGAGCGTCCCGAGCGTGATGTCGCCCTGGAAGTAGAGATGGCCGCCGTAGCCGAGGACGACCGCGAGCGCAATGGACGAGAGTAGATCGACGAAGGGGAAGTAGAGGCCGTTCAGGACGACGGTCTCCATGTTCGAGTCGCGGTAGCGCTCGGTCACCTTGCGGAAGTTCTCCGTGTTCGTGCGCTCGCGGGTGAACGCCTGGACGATGCGCATCCCTGCGATGTCCTCGGCGAGCGTTGCCGTGACGAGGCCGAGCCGCTCGCGCACCGCGGCATACGCGCGGCCAGAGCGCACGCGGAAGATGACGGTCGCGATGCTCATGAAGGGGATGACGATCAGCGTCGCCAGCGCGAGCCGCCAGTCCAGGATGAAGAGAAGGATCGCCGTACCGACGAGCGTCAGCGTGTTCTGCACGAGGCTCGTGACCCCGTCGGTGACGAGCTGGTCGATGGCCTCGACGTCGTTGGTGAGCCGGCTGATGATCACTCCTGCGCGATTGCGCTCGAAGAAGCCGAGCGAGAGCCGCTGGAGGTGGTCGAAGAGCCGGTTCCGCAAGTCGGCGAGGATCCGCTCGCCGACCCAGCCAGTGAGGTAGGTCTGCGCGTAGCTCATCGCCCAGTTGAGCAGTCCAAAGGCGAGGAACGCGGCGACGATCCACCAGAGCGCGGTCAGATCCTGGCGCCGGATGCCGTCGTCGATCGCGTACTTGGCGAGCAGCGGCGGCGCGAGCGCCGTGGCCGTCGCCAGCAGCAGCGAGACCACCGACAGGATCGTCCGCGTCCGGTACGGGCTCGTCAGTCGGAGGAGCATCCCGAGGCGACGCTGCGTGCGTCTCCAGGACCAGTCGTCGACCCGGGCGCCGCGCTCCCGCATCAGATGGCTCCCGGGCTGCCAGACCCTCAAAGCGCACCCCCACCCGACTCGAGGGTGGGGACCGACCCACCGCCCTCACGGGCGACGATATCCCGGCGAGGCGCACGCGTTTGGGTCGATTTCGGGCCGAAAGCGTGAATCACGATGCCGCCTCCAGCGCCTCGTCGCCCGCCCGCGCCTCGACCGCGTCGGCGAACCGGCGCTCGAGCAGCCCGTGCTCGTAGATGTCGCGATAGACGACGCTCGTCTCGAGCAGGTCGTCGGACGTACCGCGGGCCGCGATGCGCCCTGCGTCGAGCACGACGATCTCGTCCGCCAGGGCGATCGTGGACAGGCGGTGCGCGATGATCACCGTCGTCCGGCTCTTCATCGCCTCGCGCAGGCCCAGTCGGATCCGCGCCTCCGTGGTCGCGTCCACCGATGCCGTCGCGTCGTCCAGGATCAGGATCCGCGGATCGACCGCGAGCGCGCGGGCGATCGCCAGCCGTTGCCGCTGGCCGCCCGAAAGCGTGATCCCGCGTTCCCCGATGATGGTGTCGTAGCCGTCCGGGAGCTGCTCCACGAATTCGTGTGCCTGAGCGAGTCGCGCGATCTCCTCGACCTCGACCGGGTCGAGATCCGGGGCGCCGAAGGTGATGTTCTCGCGCACCGTCGCCGAGAAGAGGAAGGGATCCTGCGAGATGACGCCGATCGCATGGCGCAGCGAGGTCAGGTCGACGTCTCTCACGTCGACGCCGTCGATCGTGACGCGTCCCGCGGTGACGTCGTAGAAGCGTGGGACGAGCGAGGTCAGCGTCGTCTTGCCCGACCCAGTCTGGCCGATGAGCGCGATCGTCTTGCCCGGCGCCACGTCCAGCTCGATGCCGTCGAGTACGGGCCTCCCCTCGAGGTACTCGAAGCGCACGTGCTCGAACCGGAGGTGGCCGCCACCCTCCGGGAGCTCGACCGCGCCGGGCCGCTCGGCGATCTCCTCCGGCTCGTCCATGACCTGGAAGATTCGCTCGCCCGAGGCGGTCGCGCGCTGGGCCTGCCCGATCCACATCCCCAGCGAGCGCAGCGGCATGATCAGCATGCCCAGGTACAGGTTGAAGGCAACGAAGCCGCCGACGGTCAGCTCGGCGTGCTGACCGGTCGAGACCATTCTGGCGCCGACGAGCAGCACGGCTGCCTGGGCCACCAACGGCACCCAGGCGATGAGGGGGACGTAGAGCGCGCGCTGGCGGTTCGCGCGCAGCGTCTCGCGGAAGACCGCTTCGGAGCGCGCATGGAACTTCGCCGACTCCTGCGGTTCTTGCGCGAACGACTTGACCACGTGGACGCCGACGATGTTCTCCTCGGCGACCGTGGCGACGTCGGCGAGCTTCTGCTGCACGTCGCGCAGTGTCGGGTGCGCGATGTGGCTGTAGCGGTAGGCGAGGGCGACGATGATCGGGATCACGGCGAGCACGATCAGCGCCAGCTTCCACTGGAAGAAGAACAGCACCGCGGTGACCGAGACCACCGTGAGCACGTTCTGGAAGAAGAAGATCAGCCCGTAGCCGAGGAAGAAGCGAACACCCTGGAGATCGACCGTGGCTCTCGACATCAGCTGCCCGGTCTGGTGCCGGTCGTAGAAACCGAAGGAGAGCCGAACGAGGTGTGAGTAGAGGTCTCGGCGCAGGTCCATCTCCACGGAGAGCGCCTGGCGGCCGGAGATGAGGCGGCGCCCCGCCATCAGGACGGCCCGAACCGCGCCCAGCGCCACGATCGCTCCGACGAAGAGCCACAGCGTCCGCTCGTCGTGTGGACGGATGGCGGTATCGATCACGTCCTTCGTGATCCAGATCAGCGCGATCTGGGCCATCTGGGAGCCGACCGCAAGGATGATCGAGACGATCAGCGACGCCTTGTAGGGGCGGAGAAACCCCATCAGACGGGCGAAGGTGTCCCGATATCTAGGGGTTTCTGCCATCGGACAAATCTAGCCGCCGGACCCCGCGAGCCGGCTGAGCTCCTCGCGGATCAGGGCTGCCGCATCCTCGACTCGGGCGCGGTTGGCGGAATCGTTCAGCCAGCCGCTGGCGCCCGAAGGGTGGGGCAGGGGGATGGCGACCGCCTCGTCGAGCTGGAGTCGCCGGCCCACGCATTCGGTCACGCTCTTCAGGCCGAGGAGGCGGCGCGCGGCCAAGCCGCCGACCGTGACGACGAGCTGCGGCTTCATCAGGCGGAGCTCCCATTCGGGCCAGAACGAGCAGAGCTCCTGCTCGCGCGGCGTCGGTGTCCGGTCGCCGCGACCGCTCACGGCACGGCCGGGGTAGCACCGAGTGACCGAGGCGCAATAGAAGGTGCCGTAGAACTCGACCTCCTCGAGCTGCAGCCAGCGCCGCAGCGTCTGCCCGGCGCGGCCGCGCCAAGGCAGGCGCTCCTTCCCCTCGACGACGCCCGGCGCCTGTCCGAACATGAACGCGCGCTGGTTCTCGTAGGGCTGGACGACCGGCTGCGACTCGAGCGGGAATCCTTCCTCGGAGCAGGCGCGGCAGGCGCGGTTGTCGCGCTGGAGCGAGGCGATCGACCGGTAGTGCGAGCGCCGCCGCGTCAAGAGCGGACGGCGACGAACCAGCGCCCGGCGAAGACCGTGTTGCCGCCGCCGAGCTCGGCGGCGAGGGCATCCGGCTCGAAGTAGCGCTTGAAGACCTGCCAGCGGGAGCCGTCGTTCAGGGTGCGCTCCTGCCACTCCTCGCGGGGGACCTCTGGTTGGACGGCCGAGTCGACGATCACGAGCTCTCGGCCCACCCGCCGGGCCTCGCCGAGAAACTCCTCGCGCTCGGGCGGCTCGAGATGGCCGTAGAAGTGGCCGCTGAAGACGCGCTCGAATGCGCCGTCCTCGAATGGGAGCTCGAGCGCGTCGCCGCGAACGTACGTCGCGTCGGGCGCCTGACGGCGGGCCTCGTCGAGCATCGCATCGCTCTGGTCGAGGCCGACGATCTCTCCGGGGAGGTGCCGGGTCAGGAACCCGGTGCCGCAGGCGACGTCGAGCGTTCGTGCAGCCGGGAGCGCCTCGAGCGCGCGCCGCAGGGCGTCGATCTCCTCGTCCCAGCCGGGTCGCTCTCGGTCGGCGAAGCGGCCGTTGCCCCGATACCACTCGTCGTACTCCGGCGCACGAGTGTCGTAGTACGCCTTCACCGCTCCTAGACTACGCACGTGGCGCGGCCGCTCGAGTCGGTGCCGAACTTCTCGGAAGGCCGTGACCGGGCGACGATCGACGCGCTCGCCGAGGCGCTCGGATCGCGGGCCCGCCTGCTCGACGTGCACGCCGACGAAGACCACAACCGCTCGGTCTTCACGCTCGTCGGCTCCGAGGACGAGCTGACGGCGGCGCTGCTGGCAGGGATCACGTGCGCGCGTGACCGCATCGACCTGCGGCGCCACGACGGCGCGCACCCCCGAATCGGGGCCGCCGACGTGGTTCCGCTCGTCCCGCTTGTCCCGGAGGACCTGGCGCGGGCCCGCGAGGCGGCGTTGCGACTGGCGGAGCGGGTGGGGACCGAGCTCGGCCTGCCGGTCTTCCTCTACGGCGAGCTCGGCCGCGACCGTGGGCCAGCCTTCTTTCGCGCCGGCGGGCCGGAGGAGCTGCAGCGGCGCATCGACGGCGGCGAGCTCGCCCCCGACTTCGGGCCGGCGAAGCTCGATGACCGGGCCGGGGGAGTGCTCGTCGGAGCGCGCAGGCCCTTGATCGCCTTCAACGTCAACCTCCGAGGGTCGCTCGAGGCCGCGAGGGAGATCGCAGCGCTCGTCCGGGAGCGGGACGGCGGCTTCCCTGGAGTCCGGGCGCTCGGGCTCGAGCTGCCGCGAGCCGGGCTCGTGCAGGTGAGCATGAACGTCGAGGATTTCGAGGCCGCAGTGCTGCACGAGATCGTCGCGCACGTCGAGCACGAGGCCGCGGAGCGCGGGGCGGAAATGGTGGGCTCCGAGCTGGTCGGCCTGCTGCCGGCAAAGGCCGCGGTCGCCGCCGCGGGCTCGGCCCTCCGAATCGACGGCTTCGACGCTTCGAGGGTGCTCGAGCTGCGCCTGCTCGAGGAGTAGCGGCGGGGCCTGGGAGCGCTCGGGCCGAGGGATACACTCGCGCCGTGATCGAGAGCAAGGCGCTGACGGGCGACGACCTCGCTCTGGCGGACGTTTGGGCGGTAGCCGTCCGGCGCGAACCGGTCTCGCTCACCGACGACGCGCGCGAGCGGATGCGCGTGGCGCGCGAAGTCGTCGAGCGGGCTGCCCACGGCACCAGCGAGCACACCTACGGCGTCAACACCGGCTTCGGCAGGTTCGTCTCGCGCGCGATCCCCGAGGAGCTGACGGAGGAGCTACAGCTCCGGCTCCTGCGCAGCCACGCCTGCGGAGTAGGGGAGCCGTACCCGGATCAGATCGTGCGCGCGGCGATGCTGCTGCGGGCGAACGCGCTCGCGAAGGGGTACTCCGGCGCCCGGGTGGTCACCGTCGAGCTGTTGATCGAGTGCCTGAACCGTGGCGTGCTTCCACATGTCCCGAGTCGCGGCTCGGTGGGTGCGAGCGGCGATCTCGCACCGCTCGCACACCTGGCCCTGCCGCTGATCGGCGAGGGCGAGGCCTGGGTCGATGACAGGCGGCTTCCGGGCGCTGCGGCGCTCGAGGCGGTGGGGCTGGAGCCGGTCCGGCTGCAGGCGAAGGAAGGCCTCTCGCTCGTGAACGGCACGCAGTTCATGGCGGCCTTCGGCGCGCTCGGTCTCTTGCGGGCGCAGTGGCTGGCGAAGACCGCGGACATCGCGTGCGCACTGTCGCTGGAGGCGCTGCAGGGCTCGCGCACGAGCTTCCTCCCTCAGGTGCACGCGGCTCGTCCGCTCCGTGGCCAGGCGGATTCCGCCGCGAACGTGCTCCACCTGCTGGAGGACTCCGCAATCAATGAGGCGCACCGCTGGTGCGACCAGGTTCAGGACGCGTACTCGCTCCGCTGCGCGCCGCAGGTGCACGGTGCCAGCCGCGACCTGCTCGACTACGTCGACTACACCGTCACGACGGAACTGAACTCCGCAACCGACAATCCGCTCGTTCTCGTCGACGACGACCTGCTCGTCTCGAACGGGAACTTCCACGGCCAGCCGCTTGCGTTCGCCCTCGACGCCCTGGCGATGGCCGTCGCAGAGCTCGCCGACATTGCCGAGCGGCGCGTCGAGCGGCTCGTCAACCCGAGCCTCTCCGGCGGCCTGCCTGCGTTCCTCACCGGCGACGGCGGGCTCAACTCGGGTTTCATGATCCCGCAGTACGTGGCCGCGTCCCTCGTCAGCGAGAACAAGGTGCTCGCGCACCCTGCGAGTGTGGACTCGATCCCGACGAGCGCGGGGCAGGAGGATCACGTCTCGATGGGCAATGCCTCGGGCCTCAAGGGCTGGCAGGTGCTGGCAAACGCCGAGCGTGTCCTGGCGATCGAGCTGCTCGCCGGCGCCCAGGCGGTCGAGTTCCTGGCGCCGCTGCAGCCGGGCGCGGGAGTGCGCGCGACGCGCGAATTCGTCCGCTCGCTCTCCTCCCGGTTGCGTGACGACCGTCCGCTTGCCCCCGACATCGAGGCCGTTGCCGCCGCGATCGGGGACGGGTCGGTCGTCGAGGCGGTCGAGGCGGAGGTCGGGGAGCTGCGGTGACGAGCGGAAATGGGCAGGTTCCGTCGAGGCGGCGCTCCGTTCACCCCTACCGGGACAGCGCGCTCGCCTACGCGGTGCTCGGCACGGTCGTGTTCCTGATCGCCTGGCTGACGGGAAGCTCGGTGCTCCGGGCGCTCGCCGGAGGCGGCGGGGCGTTCGTGCTCGCGACCGCGTGGACGTGGTGGAGGCTCCGGGCTCGCGAGCGTGCTCGGGAGCGGCCGTGAGCGCAACCCGCTCCCTCGATGCCGCGGTCGAGGCGTTGTGCGGCGATCTCTCCGCGATCCGCGCGCCGCGCGGTACCGAGCTGAACGCCCGCTCGTGGTCGACCGAGGCGCCGCTGCGCATGCTCCTCAACAACCTCGACGCCGACGTCGCGGAGCGGCCGGAGGAGCTGATCGTGTACGGCGGATCCGGCAAGGCAGCGCGGAGCCCGGAGGCGCTGAAGGCTCTCGTTCGCTCGCTCCTGACCCTGAACGAGGACGAGACCCTCCTCGTCCAGAGCGGGAAGCCGGTCGGGGTTTTTCGCACGAGCACGGCCGCCCCGCGGGTGCTGATCGCCAACTCGCTGCTCGTGCCGCGCTGGGCCACCTGGGAGGAGTTCCGTCGACTCGAGGCGCTCGAGCTGACGATGTTCGGGCAGATGACCGCCGGGAGCTGGATCTACATCGGGACGCAGGGGATTCTCCAGGGGACGTACCAGACGTTCGCCGCGGCAGGCGAGAAGCACTTCGGCTCCCCCGACCTGTCGGGCAGGACGATCCTGACCGCGGGACTCGGTGGGATGGGCGGCGCCCAGCCGCTGGCGGCAACGCTGGCCGGTGCGGCGATTCTCTGCGTCGAGGTCGATCCCGCTCGGATCCAGCGCAGGCTCGAGACCCGGTACCTGGACGAGGCGTCGGAGTCGCTAGACGAGGCGCTGGCCCGCATCCGAGCCGCTGCGGCGGACGGGAGGGCGTTGTCGGTCGGCCTGCTCGGCAACGCCGCGGAGGTCGTGCCCGAGCTTGCCGCTCGCGGCGAGCATTTCGACCTGGTCACCGACCAGACGGCGGCGCACGATCCGCTCAACGGCTACGTCCCCGTCGGGCTCGGCGTCGAAGAGGCGGCCGAGTTGCGTGCCAGCGAGCCCGAGGAGTACCTCCGGCGGGCCACCGCGTCGATCGCGCGCCACGTCGAGGCGATGCTCGAGTACGTCCGCGCGGGCAGCTATGTTTTCGATTATGGCAACAACCTGAGAGGGGAGGCGCTCGAGGCAGGAGTCGAAGAAGCCTTCTCCTACCCGGGCTTCGTCCCGGCCTATATTCGGCCCTTGTTCTGTCGCGGGATCGGGCCGTTCAGATGGGCGGCGCTCTCGGGCGATCCGGAGGACATCGCCGCCATCGACCGGATGCTCCTGAACCTGTTCCCGGACGATTCCGCCCTCCAGCGTTGGCTGTCGCTCGCTCCGGAGCGCGTCGCCTTCCAGGGGCTCCCGGCTCGGATCTGCTGGCTCGGCTACGGGGACCGCGCCCGCGCCGGCCTGGCGATCAACGAGCTCGTCCGCAACGGCGAGGTCAAGGCGCCCGTCGTGATCGGCCGCGACCACCTCGACTCGGGCTCGGTGGCCTCTCCGTACCGCGAGACGGAGGCGATGCGCGACGGCTCGGACGCGATCGCCGACTGGCCCATCCTGAACGCCCTCGTCAACGTCGCTGCGGGCGCGACCTGGGTGAGCGTGCACCACGGCGGTGGCGTCGGGATCGGCAATTCGATCCACGCGGGCATGGTCGTCGTCGCCGACGGCTCGGCCGACGCCGCCGAGCGGCTCGAGCGGGTGCTGACCTCGGATCCCGGCACCGGCGTGCTGCGCCACGCCGACGCGGGCTACGCGGAGGCGATCGAGGCCGCCGAGCAGCACGGGCTCGAGCTGCCGTCGCCGCCCACGGCCGGGACGTGAGCGATCCAGAGCCGGCCGCGGTCTCGCGGCTGCTCGTCCGCGACCTTGCACAGCTCGCCAGTCCGGCCGGACGTGACGCGCCGCTCCGGCGCGAGGCGTTGGGCACCGTCGACGTGCTCGAGGACGCCTTCGTCCTGTGTGAGAACGGACGCATCGCCGCGACGGGCCGGATGCGTGACCTCAAGCGGCTTCCCGGCGAGGTGCAGGAGCTCGACGGCTCGGGTCGCTGCGCCGTCCCGGGGCTCGTCGACTGCCACACGCATGCGTGCTTCGCCGGCGACCGGGTGGGTGAGTTCGCCCTCCGCGCACGCGGGGCGTCGTATGAGGAGCTGCACGCAGCCGGAGGCGGAATCCTCTCGACCGTCCAGGCCACGAGGTCCGCAGGTGAGGCGGGGCTCCGAGCCGCCGTGCGGACCCACCGGGAGTGGATGCTTCGAGCCGGGACGACGACGTTCGAGTCGAAGTCCGGCTACGGGCTCGATCGCGAGACCGAGCTGGCCTCGCTTCGGGTCATCACCGCCGAGGGCGGAATACCGACCTGGCTGGGCGCGCATGCGGTGCCGCCGGAGTTCGCCGACGCCGATGCCTATGTCGACTTCCTCGTGGCGGATGTGTTGCCGGAAGCTGCGCGTCTGGCCGAGGCCGCAGACGTCTTCGTCGAGGAAGGTGCGTTCGAGATCGAGCAGGCGCGCCGCTACCTCGAGAGCTGCCGCGCAGCGGGCCTGGAGCTGAGGATCCACGCGGACCAGTTCACAGAACGCGGCGCCGTCCCTCTCGCGGTCGAGCTCGGCGCACGGTCGGTAGACCACCTCGAAGCGACCGGCCCCGAGGGTCTTGGCGCTCTGGCGGCGAGCGAGGTCGTGGCGGTCCTGCTGCCCGTGAGCGCCCTCTTCCTCGCGCGCCCGATGCCGCCAGGGCGCGCGCTGGTCGACGCCGGTGCCGCCATTGCGCTGGCAACCGATTTCAATCCGGGCAGCTCCTTCTGCGAAAGCCTCCCGATCGTGTGCTCGCTGGCCTGCACCCAGCTCCACCTCTCGCCGGAGGAGGCGCTCTCCGCGTGCACGGTGAACGCCGCGCACGTCCTTGCCCGAGCCGATCGCATCGGCCGCGTAGCCCCGGGGTTCGCGGCGGATCTCGTCCTCCTCGATGCGCCCGACTGGCGCTACCTCGCCTACCACCTGGGCGGCGAGGTGGTCGCGGCGGTCATCCGAAGCGGCGAGGTCGCCTTCACGGGCTGAGACCGCGCTACGCTTGCGCGAAATGCCGACCCGGAAGCAACGCCGCAGGCGCCAGAAGGACCGCCGGCACGAGTATGAGTTCGTCTACGTGGACGAGGAGGGCGACGAGGTCGAGGTCGACGAGGAAGAGCGTCCAGCCCGCCGCCAGAACGGGAAGCGTGAGTCGAAGCAGCCTCAGAAGGGGCGCGCGGCCTCGGGCGCGGTGCGCGAGGTCAAGCCGCCGTCTTGGAGCAAGGTGGGTAAGCGGGCGTTGATCTTCTTCCCCCTGATCTTCCTCGCGTTCTCGTTCATCAACGGTGGGCAGGCGATCGGGACGCGGCTCGCCGTGACGGTCGTCTACACCGCCTTCTTCATTCCGTTCATGTACGTGATGGACCGGACGATGTACCGGTCGTACCTGAAGCGCACCGGACAACTGCCGCCGCGCCAGCCGCGGAAGCGCTAAGCCGGGGCGACCTGTTCTCGGCCGCGGTAGTGGCCCGGTCCCGGCCATGGAGCCAGGAAGAGGAGGATCCGCGCGCCGTTCTCGGTCGAGACCGCGCGCCGCTCGTCCGGCTCGAAGGTGAAGAGCGTCCCGGTGGGCGCCTCGAGGCTCTCCCCGCCGGCGTCCACTCGAACCGTCCCCTCGACTACGAGCACGAAGGCGTGCTCCTTGACCTGGTGCTCGCCCAGCTCCTGGCCCGGATCGAGGCCGATCAGGACAACCCTGGCGGCGTCGTCGGAGTCGAGCACGACCGGCGACCGGCTTCCACTCGGCGTCTCGATCTCGTGCAGGTTCCAGCTTCGCACCAGGCCGATCCTAACGGGGGAAGCGGCACGGTTTCGGCGCGGTCTGGCCACACACCCGTGCGTTGCTGATCGATACGCTCGCAGCGGGGAGGAGGCTGGGCGCGCCTTAAACAGGGGCCGGGAACGGGCCGTAACGGCGCCGTTAGACTCAGCCTCCGGTGAGCGCCCTGTGAGCCTGGTCGTCGATCGCTACGAGCTCGGCCCGATCGGGACGAATTGCTACGTCGTCCGTGCCTCGCAGGCGGCCGACGAGGCGGTCGTCGTCGACCCGGGCGGCGATGCCGCAGACCTTCGGTTGGAGCTCGCGCGGCTCGGCGCCCGCTGCGTTGCGATCCTGATCACGCACGGGCACTGGGACCACCTCGGCGGCGTTGCCGAGCTGGCCGAGGGAACGGGGGCCCCGGTTTACATGGCGGAGGAAGAGCGGGCCCTGCTCGAGAACCTCCCCGACCTCGTGCCGCCGGGCACTCCTGCGCGCTCCTACACCGCGGATAAGTTGCTGGCCGGCGACGAGACGCTGGAGCTCGCCGGGATCAGGTTCGAGACGCTGCGCGTGCCCGGCCATTCGCCCGGGCACCTCGCCTTCCACGCCGAGGACAGCCTCTTCTCCGGCGACGTGCTCTTCGCAGGGTCGGTCGGGCGCACGGATCTCCCGGGAGCGGATCACGACACGCTCGTCGCGTCGCTGCGCATGCTGACCGAGCGATTCCCGCCCGAGACGGCCGTGTACTCCGGGCACGGCCCGCCGACGACCCTCGGAGCCGAGCTGGCGCGCAATCCCTTCCTGGCTCCGTTACGCGCCTCGTGACGACGTTCGAGGCGCCTCGCGGCACCCACGACATCCTCCCCTCCGAACAGCCGCTCTGGCGGCTGGTCATGACGGAGGCGGAGCGGCTCTGTTCGCTCTACGGCTACCGGCCGATCCAGACGCCGGTATTCGAAGACACGGCGCTCTTCAGGCGCACCGCGGGCGAGGGCTCCGACGTGGTGCAGAAGGAGATGTACACCTTCGAGGATCGCGGTGGCCGCTCGCTGACGCTGAGGCCCGAGGCGACCGCACCGATCGCCCGGGCCTACCTCGAGCACGGCCTCCACCGCGAGGGTCAGCCGGTCAAGCTCTACACCCTCGCGACCATGTACCGGTATGCGACGCCGCAACGCGGCCGCTACCGCGAGCACTGGCAGCTCTCGGTCGAGGCGATCGGTTCCGACGACCCCGCGATCGACGCGGAAGTGATCCAGCTATACGACGAGCTGCTCGCGCGGCTGGGCGTGACGGAGTACGAGCTCCTGCTGAACTCGATCGGTGACGCGACCTGTAGGCCCGCATACGTCGAGCGCCTGACGGCGTGGCTCGACGAGCACCAGGACGCACTCGACGAGGAAGCGAGGCAGAAACGGGCAACGAGCCCGTTGCGGGTGTTCGACGTCAAGAGCCCGGCGGTCCAGGCGGCTCTGGCCGACGCGCCGAAGATCGGCGAGGCGCTCTGCGACGAGTGCAAGGCCCACTTCGAGGCAGTGCAGGCGCACCTCGAGAACTACGCGGTCGAATTCACGCTCGCTCCGACCCTCGTCCGCGGCCTCGACTACTACACCCGCACGACCTTCGAGTTCGTGGACGAGGCGATCGGCGCGCAGAGCTCGATCGCCGGCGGCGGTCGCTACGACGGGCTCATCGAGCAGCTCGGTGGCCAGCCGACGCCCGGCATCGGCTTCGGTGCGGGGATCGAGCGGTTGCTGCTCTCGCTCGAGGCCCAGGGCGTGTCGGCCGAGCCCGAGGGCCTCGACGTCTTCGTCATGCTCCACGAGCAGGACCTGAAGCCGCGTGTGCTCCCGCTCGTGCAGGAGCTCCGCCGCAACGGCCTGCGCGCCGAGGTCGACTACGGCGGCCGCTCCCTGAAGGGCCAGCTGACCCACGCGCGCCGCCTGGGCGCGGAGGCGATCGTCGAATGGGGGCCGGAGCGCTCGACGCTGCGGCGGCCCGGTCAGCCGGACCAAGAGGTTCCGACCGCGGAGCTGGCGGAACGGCTGCGGCGATGAGGTGGCGCGACCTCAACGCGGGCGAGCTCCGCAAGGAGCACGTCGGGCAGCGCGTGGCCCTTGCGGGCTGGGCTGCCACCCGCCGCGACCACGGCGGGCTCGTCTTCATCGACCTGCGCGACGAGAGCGGCCTGGCGCAGCTTGTGATCAACCCCGAGCGGGCTCCCGAGGCGGCCGGGGTCGCTCACGGCGTCCGGAACGAGTTCGTCCTCCGTGCGGAAGGGGAGGTCGCGGCGCGCGCAGCCGATGCCGTCAACCCGAATCTGCCGACCGGCGAGGTCGAGCTCCAGGTCGACCAGCTCGAGGTCCTCTCGAGCTCGCCGCCGCTGCCCTTCCAGCTAGACGAGGAGAACGTCGACGAGACCCTTCGCATCCGCTACCGCTGGCTCGACCTGCGCCGCCCGAGGATGCAACGAAACATCCGGACCCGCGCCAGGATGGTCTCGATCATTCGCGCGGAGATGGAGGCCGCCGGCTTCGTCGACATCGAGACGCCAGTGATGGGGAAGCCGACGCCCGAAGGCGCCCGTGACTTCCTGGTGCCGACGCGGCTGCAGCCTGGGCGGTTCTTCGCGCTGCCCCAGTCGCCGCAGATCTACAAGCAGCTGCTGGTGATCTCCGGCTTCGAGCGCTACTACCAGATCGCCCGCTGCTTCCGTGACGAGGACCTGCGTGCCGATCGGCTCCAGGAGCTGACCCAGCTCGACGTCGAGATGGCGTTCCCCGACCAGGAGCTCCTCTTCGAGCTGCTCGAGCGCACGATGCAGCGCGTCTGGCGCGACTGCCTCGACATCGAGGTCGAGGTGCCCTTCCAGCGGATGAGCTGGGACGAGGCGCAGGAACGGTACGGCTCCGACAAGCCGGACCTTCGCTTCGGCCTCGAGATCGAGGACGCCACCGAGCTGACGCGAGGCTCGGAGTTCGGGGTGTTCGCACAGGCACCGTGCGTCCGGTTCCTGCGGGTTCCGCAGGCATTCTCGCGCGCCGAGCTCGATCGGCTGGAGGCGTTCGCCAAGGAATGGGGAGCGAAGGGGCTCGCGTACCTCGTTTACGACGAGGAAGGTGAGGTGCGCTCGCCGATCGCGAAGTTTCTTTCCGAGGGCGAGCTCGAGCAGTTCCGCTCGGAGCCGGCGACGACGGCGTTGTTCGTCGCCGACGAGCCCGCGAAGGTCGCCCGCGTGCTCGGTGCCCTTCGTCTCCATCTCGGTCGGGAGCTTGAGCTGATCGACCGCGACGCCTGGCGCTTCCTCTGGGTGACGGATTTTCCGTTGCTGGACTGGG
>Ga0207675_100003007_pt1 | contig 16534 bp, 20 predicted proteins | sample KBSSwiS42_FD_184305 | JGI IMG/M metagenome (GOLD analysis project Ga0207675, IMG submission 184305) | Switchgrass rhizosphere microbial communities from Kellogg Biological Station, Michigan, USA - KBS Switchgrass S4-2 (SPAdes) (version 2) | ecosystem: Host-associated > Plants > Roots >... | reverse complement strand
AACAAGTCGAAGGTCTCGACGCCGGCCTCCAGGCTGCGCGAGAGCGTGCTGGACGTGCTGAAAACCGAGGGTTTCATCCGCGGCTATGCGGCGGTCGAGCACTCCAGCGGTTTCAAGGAGATCGAGATCGAGCTGAAATATTTCGACGGCGCGCCGGTCATCCGCGAGATTGCGCGGGTGTCCAAACCCGGACGAAGGGTCTATGCGTCGGTGAAAGCCTTGCCGCGCGTGAACAACGGGCTGGGTGTAGCGATCCTGTCCACGCCCAAGGGCGTGATGGCGGATCACGACGCGCGCGACAACAACGTGGGCGGAGAAATCCTCTGCACCGTGTTCTGATTTGAAACGAACGGGCCCGGGTATGGCGATCGGAAGGTCGTTCTAGTCGGATGCAATTGGAATAAGATCATGTCTCGTGTCGGAAAAAAACCTGTTGCGGTCCCCTCCGGCGTCACCGCCAGCGTGGACGGGCAAGTCGTCAACGTGAAAGGCCCCAAGGGCACGCTTTCGCTCGTGCTCCACGGCGACGTGGCGGCCAAGGTGGAGGGCGCCGAGATCAAAGTCGATCCGCGCGTCGACACCCAACGCGCCCGCGCCATGTGGGGCACCTACCGTTCCCTGCTCGCCAACGTGATGACGGGCGTGACCAAGGGTTTCGAGCGCAGGCTCGAGATTACTGGCGTCGGCTATCGCGCCGCCCTGCAGGGCAAGAACCTGCAGGTCCAACTCGGCTACAGCCACGATATCGTGTACCCGATCCCGGAGGGCATCACGATCGCGGTGCCCAAGCCCACCGAGGTCGTCGTCACCGGCATCGACGGCCAGAAGGTCGGGCACGTCGCCGCAGAAATCCGTTCCTTCCGCAAGCCGGAGCCGTACAAAGGCAAGGGCGTGAAATACGCGGGCGAATACATCTTCCGCAAGGAAGGCAAGAAGAAGTGATGGGAGCGCACGATGGCGACAGTTATTGATCGTACGCTGCGGCGAATGGCGAAGGTGCGGCGGAACGTCCGTCGCGCCGCCGGCGAGCGCGCGCGGCTTTCGGTTTTCCGCTCGTCGAAGCACATCTACGCGCAGGTGATCGACGATGCGAAAGGCCAGACGCTGGCGTCGGCCTCCTCGCTGGAAAAGGACATGCGCGACAGCCTCAAGACCGGCGCCAACGTCGAGGCGGCGAAGGCGGTCGGAAAGCGGCTCGCCGAGCGGGCGTCGGCGAAGGGCGTAAAGCAGGTCGTGTTCGATCGCGGCAGCTATCTCTACCACGGCCGGGTCAAGGCGTTGGCCGACGCCGCGCGCGAAGGCGGCCTCGATTTCTGAACTCGAACGACACGACTGAAACTGCAGGACGAGAACAAGTTGGAACAAGATCATGGCACGTGAACCACATCGCCGCGACCGCGAAGAGCGCGACAGTGAATTCACCGACAAGCTGGTCCACATCAATCGTGTGGCCAAGGTGGTGAAGGGCGGACGTCGCTTCGGCTTCGCCGCGCTGGTCGTCGTCGGCGACGAGAAGGGCCGGGTCGGCTTCGGCCACGGTAAGGCGCGCGAAGTGCCGGAGGCGATCCGCAAGGCGACCGACGCCGCCAAGCGCGGTCTGATCCGCGTTCCGCTGCGCGAAGGCCGCACGCTCCATCACGATGTGGCCGGTCGCCACGGCGCCGGCAAGGTGTATCTGCGGGCGGCACCGCCCGGCACCGGGATCATCGCCGGCGGCCCGATGCGCGCCGTGTTCGAGACCCTGGGAATGCAGGACGTGGTGGCGAAATCGCTGGGCTCGTCCAATCCATACAACATGGTGCGCGCGACGTTCGACGCACTCAAGCATCAGGACTCGCCGCGTTCCGTGGCCGCGCGCCGGAATATCAAGGTATCGACGCTGCAGTCGCGCCGGCGCGAGCCGGGCGAGAGCGAGCAGGCCGCCGACTGAACCTCGTCAGGCGCGCCGGGAGGCCGACATGAGCAAGACCGATAAAAGCATCAAGATTGAACAGACCGGCAGCCCGATCCGCCGCCACCATACCCAGCGCGAGACGCTCATTGGGCTGGGCCTCAACCGGATCGGGCGGGTGGCACAGGTGCCGGACACACCGCAGACCCGCGGCATGATCGCTAAGGTCAGGCATCTGGTGCGCGTGGTGGACGCAAAGGGAGAGCGTCAATGAAACTGCACGAACTCGCCGACCGTCCGGGGGCGCGCAAGAAGCGCTCACGCATCGGCCGCGGCATCGGCTCCGGCACCGGCAAGACCGGCGGTCGCGGCGGCAAGGGCCAGACCGCCCGCTCCGGCGTGCGGATCAAGGGCTTCGAGGGCGGCCAGATGCCGCTCCATCGCCGGCTCCCCAAGCGCGGCTTCAGGAACGGCGCGTTCGCGCTCAAGCTGAACGAGATCAATCTCCACCGGGTGCAGGCGGCGATCGATGCCGGCAAGCTCGACTCCGGTGCACCGGTCGACGCCGAGGCTTTGGTGAAGGCGGGCGTGCTGAGGCGGGCCAGGGACGGAGTCCGGTTGCTCGGCACCGGCGAAATCAAGGCCAAGGTCGCGTTCACGGTGTGGGGAGCATCCAAATCGGCGGTGGCGGCGGTGGAGAAGGCCGGCGGCTCGGTCACGGTCCTGGCGCCCAAGCGGGAGGCGGGCGAACAGCCGGCCTGATGCCTATATAGGTCGGTCGGGGCGCCCAAAGGAACGTTTCTGGGGGGCGGAACGGGAGCTCAAGCCCATGGTCTCTGCAGCAGAACAACTCGCCGCCAATCTCAACTTCTCGGCCCTCGCCAAGGCCGAGGAGCTCAAGAAGCGCATCTGGTTCACCCTCGGCGCGCTGCTGGTCTATCGCTTCGGCACCTATATCCCGTTGCCCGGCATCGATCCTTCGGCGTGGGACCAGATCTTCCGCTCGCAGGCCGGCGGCATCCTCGGCATGTTCAACATGTTCTCCGGCGGCGGCATCCACCGCATGGCGATCTTTGCGTTGAACATCATGCCGTACATCTCGGCGTCGATCATCATCCAGTTGATGACGACGGTCTCGCCCACGCTCGAACAGCTCAAGAAAGAGGGCGAGCAGGGCCGCAAGGTCATGAACCAATACACGCGCTACCTCACGGTGGTGCTCGCGTGCTTTCAGTCGTATGGCATCGCGGTCGGCCTCGAGGGCGCCGGCAGCGTGGTCACCGATCCGGGCTGGTTCTTCCGCATCGGGACCATGATCACGCTCACCGGCGGCACGATGTTTCTGATGTGGCTGGGGGAGCAGATCACCTCGCGTGGCATCGGCAACGGCATCTCGCTGATCATCCTTGCAGGCATCGTGGCGGAGTTGCCTTCCGCGATCGTCGGCACCCTCGAACTTGGCCGCCAGGGCGCGCTCTCGACCGGGCTCATCGTCCTGGTCCTGGTGATGGCGGTCGCCGTGATTGCCTTCATCGTCTTCATGGAGCGGGCGCAGCGTCGGCTGCTGATTCAGTATCCCAAGCGTCAGGTCGGCAACCGCATGTTCGAGGGCCAGTCCTCGCATCTGCCGCTCAAGCTCAACACCTCGGGCGTGATCCCGCCGATCTTTGCATCTTCGCTTCTGCTGCTGCCGACGACGGTTGCCAATTTCAACGCCGGGCAGGGACCGGATTGGTTCGTCACGATCACCACCCAGCTGGGCCACGGACGCCCGCTGTTCCTGATTCTCTATGTCGCGCTCATCGTCTTCTTCGCCTTTTTCTATACGGCGATCGTGTTCAACCCGACGGAAACTGCGGACAATTTGAAGAAGCACGGCGGCTTCATCCCCGGCATCCGGCCCGGTGAGCGCACGGCGGAGTACATCGACTATGTGCTCTCGCGCATCACGGTCGTCGGCGCCGGCTACCTTGCCCTGGTTTGTCTCTTGCCGGAAATTCTGATCTCTTATGCCGCGGTGCCGTTTTACTTCGGCGGCACGTCGTTGCTGATCGTGGTCAGCGTCACTATGGATACGGTGGCGCAAGTCCAGGGCTATCTGCTGGCGCATCAATATGAAGGTCTAATCAAGCGATCGAAGCTGCGGGGGCGGCGTAGATGAGATTGATCCTGCTTGGCCCGCCGGGGGCCGGCAAAGGCACGCAAGCGCAACGGCTCGTGGCCACACATGGTCTGGTGCAGCTTTCTACGGGAGACATGCTGCGCGCGGCGGTCAACGCCGGCACGCCTGTCGGCCTGCGCGCCAAGGAGCTGATGGCGCGCGGCGAACTCGTGCCCGACGACGTCGTGGTGGCGATCGTTTCCGACCGCATCGACGAGCCCGACGCGCACAAGGGGTTCATTCTCGACGGGTTCCCGCGCACGGTGCCGCAGGCACATGCGCTCGATCGCATGCTCCGGGAGAAGGGCCTCAAGCTCGACGCGGTGATCGAGCTGAAGGTGGACGAAGGCATCCTGCTCGATCGCATCGAAAGGCGAATCGCCGAGACCAAGGCGCGGGGCCAGCCGTTGCGTGCCGACGACGATCCGCAGGTCTTGCACCGCCGTCTCCTGGCCTACCGCGATCAGACGGCGCCGCTCGCCACCTACTACCAGCTGCAGAACGTGTTGCGGTCGGTCGACGGCATGGCTCCGATCGCGGAAGTCTCGCGCGCCATCGACCGGATGCTCCAAGCGCGACCCGGCGAACGCGCGCCGGCCGCAGCTCCGCCCGCTGAAAAAGCCCCGGGCAACGTGAAAAAGAGCGCCAAGACCTCGGTTTCCGTGCCCGCCGGCAAGGCCGCCACGGGCAAGCCGGCCGCCCGCCCGCCGGCGGGGGCCAAAAACGCCGTGGCGGGGGCCAAAAAAGCGGGAGCGGCACCGAAGGCCCAGCCCAAAACCAAGGCGAAAGCCAAGACCTCGAAGACCAAGCTCAAGGCCAAGACCAAGGCCAAGACCAAGGCGGGCAAGTCCGCCGGCCGCGCGGCGTCATCACGCAAAAGCAATCGCCCGCGGAGGTTGACGAAACGACATTGAATCCATTAATAACCGGCATCCAAGTCGAGAGATCGAACGATGCCGGGCCCCGGGGGACGGGGAGGGTGTCGCGTTATCGTTTGCCATCGAATGGAATGATCGCCGGCCGCTTCGGTGGCGCCGGCAACAGGAGTGGATAGCTGTGGCCCGCATCGCCGGCGTTAATATACCGACCAATAAGCGCGTCGTTATTGCACTGCAATATATCCATGGGATCGGGCCCCGAAAGGCCAACGAAATCATGGCGAAAATAGGAATTCCGGACGCGCGGCGGGTATCTCAGCTGACCGACCAGGAGGTCCTGCAAATCCGCGAGATGATCGACCGCGACTACATCGTGGAAGGCGACCTCCGGCGCGAGGTCGCTATGAATATCAAGCGGTTGATGGACCTGGGGTGCTACCGAGGGTTGCGTCACCGTCGCGGACTACCTGTCCGCGGGCAGCGCACCCATACCAACGCCCGCACCCGAAAGGGCCCGGCGAAGCCGATTGCCGGCAAGAAGAAGTAAGTCCGCGTCCGCGTCCCGGACCTATTGGCCTGCTGCTCCCGCGCAGCGAGAGGATCGAGAATGGGCAAAGAAGCCACCCGCGTTCGCAAACGCGAACGCAAGAACATCGCTTCCGGCGTCGCGCATGTGAACGCCTCGTTCAACAATACCATGATCACCATCACCGACGCGCAGGGCAACACCATCGCCTGGTCGTCCGCCGGCACCATGGGCTTCAAGGGTTCGAGAAAATCGACACCCTATGCGGCGCAGGTGGCAGCCGAGGACGCCGCCAAGAAGGCCCAGGAGCACGGCATGCGCACCCTCGAGGTCGAGGTCGCGGGGCCAGGCTCGGGCCGCGAGTCGGCGTTGCGTTCCCTGCAATCAGCCGGATTCACCATCACTTCCATTCGCGACGTGACGCCGATTCCCCACAACGGCTGCCGTCCACGCAAGAGGCGCCGAGTATGACAGACGATATTCTCATCCGGCGGGCCGCCGAGGAATCCGCCGCAGATCATTCCCACGGGGCGGAGTGGGGGACGCGCCCCGCTGCCGCGCCGGTCAAAGCGATGGGTGCCAACGTGACGATCCAGAAGAACTGGCAGGAACTGATCCGACCCAACAAGCTCCAGGTCTCCCCAGGCAACGAGCCCAAGCGCGAGGCGACGGTGGTTGCCGAGCCGCTCGAGCGCGGCTTCGGTGTGACGCTGGGCAATGCGCTCCGGCGCATCCTCTTGTCCTCGCTGCAGGGCGCTGCGGTGCAGTCGGTCCATATCGACGGCGTGCTGCACGAGTTCTCGTCGATCCCGGGTGTGCGCGAGGACGTGACCGACATCGTGCTCAACATCAAGGATATCGCCATCAAGATGCAGGGCGAAGGCCCCAAGCGCATGGTGGTGAAGAAGCAGGGACCGGGCACGGTCACGGCCGGCGACATTCAAACCGTCGGTGACACCGTCGTACTCAATCCCGACCTCGTCCTGTGCACGCTCGACGAGGGCGCCGAGATCCGCATGGAGTTCACGGTCAATACCGGCAAGGGCTATGTCCCGACCGAGCGCAACCGGCCGGAAGATGCGCCGATCGGCCTGATCCCGGTGGACAGTCTTTTCTCGCCCGTGCGCAAGGTCTCCTACAAGGTCGAGAACACCCGCGAGGGCCAGATCCTCGACTACGACAAGCTCACGATGCAGATCGAGACCAACGGTGCGCTGAGCCCCGATGATGCGGTTGCCTACGCCGCGCGCATCCTGCAGGACCAGCTCAACGTCTTCGTCAACTTCGAGGAGCCGCGCAAGGAAGTCGTGACCGAGGCGATTCCTGACCTCGCCTTCAATCCTGCCTTCCTCAAGAAGGTCGACGAGCTCGAGCTCTCGGTACGCTCCGCCAACTGTCTCAAGAACGACAACATCGTCTACATCGGCGACCTCGTTCAGAAGACCGAGGCCGAGATGCTGCGGACGCCGAACTTCGGCCGCAAGTCGCTCAACGAGATCAAGGAAGTGCTGGCGCAGATGGGACTGCATCTCGGCATGGAAGTGCCGGGTTGGCCGCCCGACAACATCGACGAACTGGCCAAGCGCTTCGAGGATCACTATTGAACAGAGGACAGTGCCGGACGACGGACGTCAGATCATTGACGTACTTGCGTCCGTCGTCCGTCTTTCGTCCGTCGCCGTCTGAGGTCGCCCATGCGTCACGCCAAGGCCCATCGCAAGCTTAACCGCACGCCCGAGCATCGTCGCGCCATGTTCGCCAACATGTGCGCGGCCTTGATCAAGCACGAGCAGATCGTGACCACGCTGCCGAAGGCCAAGGACTTGCGGCCGATCGTCGAGAAGCTGGTCACGCTCGGCAAGCGTGGTGACCTGCACGCACGCAGGCAGGCGATCGCGCAGATGCGCGACCTGGCGATGGTCAAGAAGCTGTTCGATGTGCTCGGCCCCCGCTACAAGGACCGCCACGGCGGCTATACCCGCGTTCTGAAGGCCGGCTTCCGCTATGGCGACAACGCCCCGGTTGCGGTGATCGAGTTTGTCGATCGTGACGTGGAGGCGAAGGGCAAGGACTCCGGGCCGGTGATGGAGAAGGCCGCAGCCCAGGCGGATGCGACTGCCCCGGCGTAACACGAAGACGGCACGGACTGACGCGAGGGCGGCCACATTGTGCCGCCCTTTTGCATGGGAAGCGCCGGCCGTTTGTTCCTGGTGATAACTCGTTGGCAAGTCCGGCGAAGTCGGTAAATTGCCGGCGGGCGACGAGGGTGACTGCAGCCGGCGTGAGCCGGTAGAACGAGGAGGGCTGGGAATGAATCGTGGCGCCTATCTTGGTTTCGTGGCTTTGCTCGCAACTGGGCCCGCGACCACCGCCGTCGCGCAAACGCCGGTCGAGCGCGGGAGCTATCTCGTCAACACTGTGATGACTTGCCACAACTGTCACACGCCCATGGGACCGAACGGTCCGCAATTCGACAAGGCGTTATCGGGCGGCCTACGGTTCAACGAGCCCCCGTTCGATGTCACCGGGTCCAACCTCACGCCGGATCCAGAGACCGGTCTCGGCAAATGGAGCGACGCCGACTTCAAGACGGCTTTGTTGGACGGCGTACGGCCCTCGGGCCATCATCTGGCCGAGGTTATGCCCACCGGCTTCTACAAGATTCTCACGCCCGGCGATCTCGACGGCATCATCGCCTATCTGCGCTCGCTTAAGCCGGTCAGCAACAAGGTGAGGGATCCCGTCTACAAGATGGAGATCCCGCACAAGGTGTTTCCCGGCGCCGAGAAACCCATGTCCGAGACCGATCTCGGCGACAAGGTGAAACGCGGGTTCTATCTCGTCACCATTGCGCACTGCATGGAATGCCATACGCCGTTTGGTCCGCCCGGATCGGGAGCCGATTTTCAGAATTCGCTCGGCAAGGGCGGCCGTGAATTTCCCGGGCCGTGGGGCACGTCGACCTCGCGCAACATCACGTCGAACAAGACCAGTGGCATCGGCGATTGGAGCGACGCCGACATCAAACGCGCCATCACGCAAGGCGTGCGCAAAGACGGCAGCAGGCTCAAGCCCCCGATGGGGTACCCCTACTATGCCAAGATGACCGATGGCGACCTCGACGCCATGGTCGCGTATCTGCGCACGGTGCCGCCGAAGGAGTGACGCTCCTGTTCACGGCAATGCGACACCTCATTTGCGCCGGCGCGGCTCCCTGCCCATGACGTCGTAAACGTCGGCCGGCGCGAAATCATCGGTGATGACGTCGCCCGTGGCTCCATGCGCCCGCGGCGTGTCCATGCGCCGCGACAAAATCTGCGGCAGCGGAAAGCGAAAGCCGTGACTTGCCTGCAGCGCCGCGGCCCTGCGCTCCAGCTCGTCCTTGCCGAGCGGCGCAACGCTGGCAACCGCAATGACCTCGCCCGTTCCGGTCGGATAGAGATCAAGCCCGGGAAAGACTTCGGCCAGCGTCTTCACCGTCGAAGCATACAGCTTGCTGCCATCATGGACGTTGAAGGCGGCGGCGCCGCCGGGTGCGAGCCGCTGCTTGACCAAGGCGTAGAACTCGCGCGTCAGCAGATGGAACGGGACGTAGCCGCCACGGTAGGCATCGAGCAGGATAAGGTCATAGAGATCGGTGCTGCGATTGAGAAACACGCGGCCGTCGCCGGCCCGGTAGCGCATGCGCTCGGTCTCACGCAGGCCGAAATAGGTCTTGGCGGCGGTGATGACACCGGGATCGATTTCCACGGTGGTGATCACGGCCGCCGGCATGAAGCGCCCGAGATAGGCCGAGATCGAGCCGCCGCCCAGCCCGAGCATGAGGATCCGGCGCGGCGAATCGGGATAGATGGTCGCGATCGTCATGACCTGCGAATAGCGCAGCGGCAGGTCATCGGGGTCGAGCAGGTTGGCGACCGATTCGGTGTAGTCCCAGCCTTTGACCTGAAACGACATCACGAGCTGGTTCTGCCGCTTGGTGATGAAGATGTCGTTGTATTCGGTTTCGATGTGGGCGAGCCGCCCGTTCGGGCGCTTGAGCATGTCGGCGCGGATGCCGTCGTCGACCAGGCTTTGGGCCCGGCTCGCGGAGGGCGCGAGCGCCGCCAGCGCGATAACGATGAACGCGGCGCCCGCACGGCGTTCGAGGCGCGCCAGCGCCAGCAAGGCCAGCCCCGCGATCAGGCCGAGCACGCCCAGCGTCAGCGTAATCGCGCGCGAGCCGATCGTCGGAATGAGCAAGAACGTGGTGCCCAGCGTGCCGACGATCGAGCCGGCGGTGGAGACGCCGTAGACCGCGCCCGAAACGCTGCCGGAGCGCTGCGCGGAGCGCAGCAGAAGCCGGATGGCGAAGGGCGAATACATGCCGAACAGGGCGACTGGGAAGAACATCAGGGCGAGCGCGGCCAGCAGGCTGCCGGCGCGGATATCGTCTAGGCCGGCGAGCACGAATTCGAGGATTCCCTGCGCGAAGCTTGGCAGCGCCAGCAGATAGAGCGATGCGATCATCACCGTGAGGGCCAGGATCGCCACCGAGGCGGTGCGGTCGGCCAGGGCTCCGCCGAGGAAGTAGCCCGCAGTCAGCGCGATGAGCACGGTGGAGATCAGCGCCGCCCAGGTGTAGATGCCGCTGCCGAAATAAGGGTTGAGATATCGCGAGCCCAGCATCTCGAAGCTCATCACGATCCCTCCGGTGACGAAGGCGGCCACATAGATCACGGCCCGCCCGGGCGCATGCAGGTCGCCGGCATCCGATGGTCCGGCAGGCGATTCGGCGGGGGGCTGGTTCACAGGAGCCTCGGCGGGGAGGGGACTGCGGGTCAGTTTAGGCTTTACTGCAGCCCTTGTTCCACTGGCGGGGCCAGGTCCAGTCGCCCTTCAATTGCCGCGACGCCGGGGTTATATCTCACCGCGCCAGGATCGGATCCCATGTCTTTACAGCCGAACAAATTGCCTCGCCTTGGCCGGCTCGCCACCGCCATCCTCGTCGTTCTGACCCTGGCTCCGCTAGGCGCCCTAGGCCAGGAACGCGCCCTGGAGCGGCGCGTCCCGGCCTCGCCCAACGAAGTTCGGCTGTCCTACGCACCGATCGTGCAGCGCGCGGCGCCTGCCGTCGTCAACGTCTATGCCGCCAAAACGGTCGCCGTCCGCAATCGGTTGCTCGACGACCCGATCTTCCGTCGCTTCTTCGGGGTACCGGACGGCCCCGGGGGACCAGGTGAGCAGGTCCAGCGCTCCCTGGGCTCCGGAGTCCTGGTCGACGCCGCAGGCCTTGTGGTGACGAACTATCACGTCATCGAGGGAGCGGACCAGGTCAAGGTGTCGCTGTTCGACAAGCGCGAACTCGAAGCCGAGATCGTGCTCAAGGATTCGCGCTCGGACCTCGCGGTGTTGCGCCTCAAGGCGCAGAACGAACGCTTCCCCGCGCTCGAGTTCGCCGATTCGGACGCGCTTCAGGTGGGCGACCTTGTGCTCGCCATCGGCAATCCGTTTGCCGTCGGCCAGACCGTCACGCACGGCATCGTTTCGGCGGTAGCGCGCACCCAGGTCGGGATCACCGACTACCAGTTCTTCATCCAGACCGATGCCGCCATCAATCCCGGCAATTCGGGCGGCGCTCTGGTCGATCTCGGCGGGCGCCTGGTCGGGATCAACACCGCGATCTTCTCGCGCTCGGGCGGGTCGCAGGGCATCGGCTTCGCCATTCCAGCCAATATGGTCAAGGTGGTCGTTGCCTCGGCCAGGAGCGGGGGCTCCGTGGTCAAGAGGCCGTGGCTGGGCGCGAAGATCCAGGCCGTGACCCCGGAGATCGCCGAGAGCCTGGGGCTCAAGCGCCCATCCGGCGCGTTGATCGCAAGCCTGACGCCGGCGAGCCCGGCGTCGCGCGCCGGGCTCAGAACCAGCGACCTAATCATCGCCATCGACGGGCAGATCGTCGAGGACGCGAACGCGTTCGATTACCGCTTCGCGACCAAGGTGATCGGCGGCAGTGCCAAGCTCGGCGTCGTGCGGGCCGGCAAGGAATTGTCCCTGAACGTGGCGCTCGAAGCGGCACCCGAGATGCCGCATGAGGAGCTCGTGATCGCGTCGTCCTCGCCATTTCAGGGCGCCAAGGTGGCCAACCTGTCGCCGGCGCTTGCCGACGACCTACGGCTCGATCCCGCGGTGCAGGGCGTGGTCATCGTCGACATCGCCAACGGTTCGCCGGCGCAAAGCCTTGGCTTCAAGCGCGGCGATCTCGTGCTCTCGGTCAACAATTCCAAGATCGCGAAAACCCGCGATCTCGAGCGCGTCACCGGCCAGCAGAGCCGGCGCTGGAGCATTACGATCGTACGTGGCGGCCAGCAGATGTCGGTGGAGTTCCGGGGATGACGCCGCCGCGCGCCAAGCGCGGAGACCCGAGCCTGTTCGCTGCCGCGGGACTTGAACGCGATGCCCCGCGCCCCCTTGCCGACAGGCTGCGGCCGACGGAGCTCGGCGAGGTTGTCGGTCAGGATCACCTGCTCGGTTCCGACGGCGCGCTCGCGCGCTTGCTGGACACCCGGACCTTGGGCTCGCTCATCTTCTGGGGGCCGCCCGGTACCGGCAAGACCACGGTCGCGCGCCTCCTGGCGCAGGCGACCGACCTGCATTTCGAGCAGATATCGGCGATATTTTCCGGCGTGGCCGATCTCAAGAAGGTATTCGACGCCGCGCGCGCACGGCGCGAGACCGGGCAGGGGACACTGCTCTTCGTCGACGAGATCCATCGCTTCAACCGTGCGCAGCAGGATTCCTTCCTGCCCGTTATGGAAGACGGCACCATCGTGCTCGTGGGAGCCACCACGGAGAATCCGTCGTTCGAGCTGATTGCGCCAATGCTCTCGCGGGCGCGCGTATTGGCGTTCAAGCCGCTCGATGCCGCCGCGGTCGAGAAGCTTCTGGCCCGTGCCGAGATGATCGAGGGCAGGAAGCTCCCCCTCGATTCCCAAGCGCGTCAATCCCTTGTCCGCATGGCCGACGGCGACGGCCGTGCTGCGCTCACGCTGGTGGAAGAGGTGTGGCGGGCGGCGCGCGAGGGCGAGTTGTTCGACGCCGTGAAATTGCAGGACGTGGTGCAGCGCCGCGCGCCGATCTACGACAAGAAACAGGACGGCCACTACAACCTGATCAGCGCCCTGCATAAATCGGTGCGCGGCTCCGACCCCGACGCCGCGCTGTACTATCTCTGCCGCATGCTTGATGCGGGCGAGGACCCGCTCTACCTCGCGCGGCGGGTCGTACGCATGGCGGTCGAGGATATCGGCTTGGCCGACCCGCAGGCGCTGGTGATCTGCAATGCCGCCAAGGACGCCTATGATTTCCTGGGCTCGCCCGAAGGCGAACTGGCGATCGCTCAGGCGGTGATCTATATCGCGACGGCGCCGAAGTCGAATGCCGCCTATATCGCCTACGGCGCCGCCATGCGCACCGCCAAGGAGGCGGGCTCGCTGCTGCCGCCGAAACACATCCTCAATGCGCCGACCAAACTGATGCAGTCCGAAGGATACGGCGACGGCTACGACTACGACCACGATGCGCCGGACGCTTTTTCCGGGCAGGACTATTTCCCCGACGCGCTCGGCCGGAAGACATTCTACGATCCGCCCGAACGCGGTTTCGAGCGCGAGATCAGGAAACGGCTGGAATATTGGGCGAAGCTTCGAAGAGAGCGGAGCCGGGCGTGAAGCCCGCGCGGCTCATGGCGTGGGCGGCGGGCGCCGGGATCGTCATCCTTGCTGCGCAGCCGGGCAGCACGCTGTCCGCGCGCGCTGGCGAGCCGTTCGATGGTCGTTGGGCGTCGGACCTCCAGGCCTGTGTCGGCGCGAGCGCGCCCGCGTCGCCCGTCGTCGTCAATTCGCTATCGTTGCAGTGGCGTGAGGCCGCCTGCGTCGTGCGAACGAGCTACCGGGTGCGGGACGCGTGGCACATCGGCGCGCGCTGCTGGGGAGAAGGTGCTATCAGCAACGTCCCCATCACGCTGCGGATGCGCGGCGAGCAGCTCCTGCTCGGTTGGGCCGGCGCGCCGGCGGAAGAACTGCGACGGTGTCCATGACCACGGCAATCAAGAGCACGGCAACCAAACCAGGGCGCGGCGACGCCGCCGTTGCCGAGCGCGTGACGCCGTCGACCGGCGTGCAGACTGCCAAGGTGAGCGCGGACGAAGCCGGCATGCGCGTCGACCGTTTCCTCGAGGCGCGTTTCCCCGGGCTGTCGTTCTCCCATATCCAGCGCGTGATCCGCAAAGGCGAGCTGCGCGTGAACGGCAAGCGCGCGCAGCCCAAGCAGCGGCTCGAGGCCGGACAGGCGGTGCGTATCCCGCCGCTGCGCCTGGACCAGCCCAGGCCGCGCTCGCCTGAAAACGAGGCGGATGCCAAGACCCGCGATTTCCTCAAGTCGATCACGCTCCACGAGGACGCCGACGTGCTAGTGCTGAACAAGCCCATGGGGCTCGCGGTGCAGGGCGGCTCGGGCACCACGCGCCATCTCGACGGCATGCTCGAGGTGCTGCGCGACGCGCAGGGCCAGCGTCCCCGGCTGGTGCACCGCCTCGACAAGGACACCGCCGGCTGCCTGCTGGTGGCGAAGACGCGGTTTGCGGCCACGGCGCTCGCCAAGACGTTCCGCACCCGGTCGGCGCGAAAAGTCTATTGGGCCCTGGTCGCGGGCGTGCCCAAGCCGCGCCAGGGCCGGATCTCGACCTATCTGGCGAAGGAAGAGCGCGAGGACGACTCGTTCATGCGTATCGCGCGCCACGGCGAGGAGGGTGCCAGCCACGCGGTGACCTACTACGCCGTGGTCGACACCGCCGCGCGCCAGTTGTCCTGGCTCTCGCTCAAGCCGGTGACGGGTCGCACCCATCAATTGCGCGCGCACATGGCGCATGTCGGCCATCCCATCGTGGGCGATCCGAAATATTTCTCCAAGGAGAACTGGGAGCTGCCCGGCGGCATGCAGAACCGGCTGCATCTGCTGGCGCGCCGCATCGTCGTGCCGCATCCGCGCGGTGGAACGATCGACATCACGGCGCCGCTGCCGCCGCACATGCAGCAGTCGTGGAATCTCATCGGTCTCGATCCAAAACGCTACGATCCGATCGAGGAAGCACCGGAAGAATAGCGCTGCCGGAACGATCGGTTCACGCAATTCCCTGATGCGTGCCGATGGGGACGGCGGCGCGCGCTATCCGCCCTTCCGTTGCTTGCGGCGCTAACGCGGACAGATCTTCATCCGAGCGCATGACGACGCGTGACGGCTTGCCCCGCGTCGCCGATATTGGGGTTGACAGGCAACCAAATGGTTGCATATTGTCACCATGGACGATGTGTTCAAGGCCCTGGCGGATGCCAGCCGCAGGGAGCTTCTCGACCGGCTCTACGCGCACAATGGCCAGACCTTGAACGAGCTTTGTGCGCGCCTTGCCGAGACGGGAACGTCCATGACGCGGCAGGCGGTGAGCAAGCATCTGGCCATACTGGAGGGCGCCAATCTCGTCGCGACCGTCAGGCGCGGCCGCGAGAAGCTGCACTACCTAAATCCGGTACCGATCCACGAGCTCGCGGAGCGATGGATCGGCAAGTACGAGCGCCATCGCCTGAGCGCGCTCGCCGAGCTCAAACGCGGTCTGGAGGCGAAAAAATGAGTGAGCCGAAATTCATCTATGTCACCTACATCGCGACCACGCCGGAAAAGCTGTGGCAGGCCCTCACCGATGGGGCGTTCACGCGCCAGTTCTGGTTCGGCACGTCAGTCGAATCCGATTGGAGCCGCGGCAGTCGTGTGATTTTCCGCAGCGGCGGCGAAGTGCACGACACCGGTGAGGTTCTGGACTGCGTGCCGTATCGCCGCCTGTCCTACAGCTGGCAGGTGGAATTCCACGAGGTCTTTCGCCGCGAGAAGCCGTCGCGGGTGACGTTCGAGCTTGAGCCGACGGGCGGCCCCGAGGTCAAGCTCACGGTGACCCATGACGAATTCGAACCGGGCAGCAAGGTGCACGCGGCCGTCAGCAACGGCTGGCCGATGATCTTGTCGAGCCTGAAGAGCCTGCTGGAGACTGGCCGGCCGTCGGCGTCAACGAGCGCGGAACAGGCGCATGACGCGCGCGAGCGCGCGATCGCCCTCGCCGAGAGCAATGCCGGATAACGAGGAGCCGGAAGATGAGCGAGCCGAAATTCGTCCCTAACACCGTCTACGTCACCTATATCGCCAGCACGCCCGAGAAGGTGTGGGAGGCGCTGACCCGTGCCGAGTTCACCCGCCAATATTTCTTCGGGCACAGCATCGAGGTCGAGGCGAAGGTCGGCGGCAATTTCATCCTGCGCGCACCCGACGGCAGCGTCCACATGAGCGGCCGCGTGATCGAATATGATCCGCCGCGCCGGCTCGCGACCACATGGCGCGTCGAAGGAATGGAATCGTTCCGGGAATTGCCGGAATCGCTCGTAACCTACGAGATCGAGCCGATGGGCGGCAGCGTCAAGCTGACCATGACCGAGGCGCACCAGTGGGACATCCCCGATGCCATCCTGGCCGGCGGCCGCCAGGGTTGGCCGTTCATTCTCTCGAGCCTCAAGAGCGTCTTGGAAACCGGCAAGCCGATCGAGATCGGTGTGAAGATGGGTCCGCCGCCCGAGATGATGGCGGCCGTCAAGGAGGCGGTGGCGAGGAAACCGTGGGTTAAGTCGGCCGAAAAGCGGTGAGCCATTGATGGGGCGGAGCACTCCACGTGTCACCCGCGGGCTTGACCCGCGGGTCTATCTTCTTGACCACGATTCTTGCGGGAAATGATGGATTGCCGGGTCAAGCCCGGCAATGACAGCTGAGAACCGAGCACGATCAACGCAGGCCGGCGTTGATCTTGTCCAGCGTGGCCGAGCCCGGGCACAGCTCCTGGTCGGAGAGGCTGTTGAGCGGCGCCGCGACGGTGTTGAAATGGCGGTGCAGGTCCTCGGGCTCGCGATCGACATAGAGCAACCCGGTGACCACCTGCCCCAGGGCGGCGTGCCGTTGCAGAAAGCTCATGGCGCCGAGCCGGTCGTGCGCGTCGTAGTCGGCGGCCA
>Ga0207675_100003004_pt1 | contig 16543 bp, 15 predicted proteins | sample KBSSwiS42_FD_184305 | JGI IMG/M metagenome (GOLD analysis project Ga0207675, IMG submission 184305) | Switchgrass rhizosphere microbial communities from Kellogg Biological Station, Michigan, USA - KBS Switchgrass S4-2 (SPAdes) (version 2) | ecosystem: Host-associated > Plants > Roots >... | reverse complement strand
GCCTGCGGCGCGGAGCCGCCCGGCGATGTAAGACATGGTCTCTGTGAGATCAAGAGGACGGAGCTCGCAGCGGAGCGCAATCCGTTGTTTCGCACGGCCAATGTTGCCGCGCTGATCGCGCCTCGCGAATAACCGTACACGCCGACCCGAGTGGAATCGACGTAGCCTTCCGCGCGAAACCGGTGTAACGCAGCTTCCAATGCTTGCGTGGTGCGAGGTCCGCAGAAATCCGGATTTCCGGTGGAGCGGCCGAAGCCGGGCATGGTCACTGCAACGCAGGAAAATCCCTGCGCGGCCAAACGCACCCCGAATGGCACGTAATCCCGAGCCGTTCTCGAAAACCCGGGAATGATGAGGATTCCCGGATACGCGCCGGCCGCGGAGGGATGAAACGCGATCGCCTCGACCGAGTCAGCGCCCAGCGCGAAGTCGGCGCGGGAGAGAGTCACCCCAGTACCCTGGAGCTCGACCGTGCCCTTTGCGTCCAGGGCTTGCAGCACGTCGGAAAGGTCCTGGGCCCGGACGAAGGTGGGCATGGCGAGGGCGAGCAGCATCGTTCCCAAGATCGAAACACGTGTCATCGTCAGATCCTTGAGCCGTCCCAGGTTCGGGCGAGTTGGAAGGGCTTGATTCTACCAAAGGCGCATGGTCGGAGGCCCGAAGCGTGTCTCCGAACCGCGTGCTATGTTTGGTGGCTTGTTCGGCTTATCTACTGTTCGATCCAAACTCGATAGAGTGACTCCGCCCCCGGACCCCGGCCCCGATAGCATGGCCGAGGCACCGGAGCACGGTTCCCAAGGCAAGCTCGCCTTGGCTGCCCTGGGGGTCGTGTACGGGGACATCGGTACCTCCCCCCTGTACTCGATCAAGGAAGTCTTTCGTCCCGAACACGGGCTATTGCCCGATTACGCCACCGTGCTCGGCGTCCTGTCTCTCATCTTCTGGTCGCTCACCCTCGTGGTCTCGATCAAGTACCTGATCTTCGTGATGCGCGCGGATAATCGGGGAGACGGGGGGATTATGGCCCTCTTGTCTCTGGTCATGGTTCCGGGGGCGCGATGGGCGCCGACCCTCGTGTCTCTGGGACTCATCGGCACGGGGTTGTTGCTGGCCGATGGCTGCATTACTCCGGCTATTTCCGTGATGGGTGCGGTGGAAGGGCTAGAGGTAGCGTCCCGCACCTTCAGCCATCTCGTCGTCCCGGTCACGATGATCGTGCTCGTGCTCCTCTTTGCCGTGCAGCGGCGTGGCACCGCCGGGATTGGAGCCATCTTCGGGCCGGTCATGCTGGTTTGGTTCATCGTGCTCATGGTGCTCGGGATACCTTGGATCGTGCGCGAGCCCTCCGTGCTGCGGGCGATGAATCCAATGCATGCGCTCCGCTTCTTCAGCGATCACGGGTTTCATGGATTCCTCATCCTGGGCGCGGTCGTGTTGTGCATTACCGGAGCCGAGGCGCTCTACGCCGACATGGGGCATTTCGGCAGAAAACCCATTCGTCTGGCTTGGTTCTCGCTGGTTGGACCCGCGCTGGTGGTGAACTATTTCGGGCAGGGTGCGGCCATCTTATCCCGCGGCGAGGTGTCGCATCCCTTCTTCGGGCTGGTGCCGGCGCAATTCATCATTCCGCTGGTTATTCTCTCCACGCTGGCTGCGGTCATTGCGTCTCAAGCTCTGATCTCGGGATCGTTCTCCCTCGCGCAGCAGGCGGTGCAGCTAGGGTATCTGCCCCGGCTCACCATCGTGCACACCTCGGCCACGATGCGGGGTCAGATTTTTGTGCCCCAGGTGAACTCGATGCTCATGGTGGCGTGTCTGGGCCTCGTGTTGGCCATGCGGGGCACGTCGGGACTGGCCGGCGCGTATGGGCTCTCGGTCGTGGGCACCATGACCATCACCACCATTCTTCTGTATCGCGTGGCGCGTCTCTACTGGCACTGGTCGCGAGCCCGTGCGCTTCCGTTCACCCTGCTGTTTTTGTTGGTCGATTTATCTTTCTTGATCGCGGGAACGGCAAAGATCAAACAGGGTGGATGGTTCCCGCTCATGGTGGGACTGGGTCTCTACGTCGTCATGACGACCTGGAAGCGAGGCCGGGCGCTTTTGGTGGAGCGGCTCCAGGCTTCCACGTATCCCATCGAGAAACTGCTCGATGAGCTGGAGCGCGAGCACGTGGTACGCGTACCGGGGACGGCGGTGTTTCTTACTTCCGGCTCGGAAGGCGTGCCGCTCGTGCTCTTGCATCACTTCAAACACAACAAGGTGTTCCACGAAAAAGTAATTCTGTTGACCGTGCAGACCGAAATGATGCCCCGCGTTCGCGGGGACGGACAGGTGAGCGTCGAGAATCTTGGGCACGGATTCTTCCGGGTCGTATCGCGACACGGGTTCATGGAACAGCCGAGCGTGCCCGGAATCCTCATCGCTTGCGAGCGCTACGGCCTCAAAGTGCATCCTCTCGATGCCAGCTACTATCTGGGGCGAGTCACACTGATCCCCAGCGGAAGCGCTCCTCTCTGGCGATGGCGCAAACGCATCTTCGTCTTTCTCTCCCGAAATGCCCGCAATGCTACGGCTTATTTCGGGATTCCTGCCAATCGGGTGGTTGAGCTGGGAGCCCAGGTGGAGATTTGAGGCGTTCGCGCAGCACCTCCCGATAAATTTCAATCGTGCGCCGGGCAATCACATTCTCGTCCAATTGGGGCCGGAGCGACCGCCCATTGGCTCGCGTATCGGTGGCGAGAACGGTCAGTACTTCAGTGGCCATTTGTTCGAGCCAGGCGTCACCGAGTGGGTCATCGGGCCAGGACATGACACATCCGGGATAGATGCCCTCGAGGAGCTCGCGCGCGTCGCCCACGTCCACCGAAACCACCGGGAGACCAGTGGCTAGTGCCTCTTTGATCACGGTCGGCGAGCCTTCCTGGCCCTGCTTCGACGTGAAGAGCAGCACGTCCGCGGCGTTCAGCTTGTCGATCACGGTTGCGTAATCCTGACCGAGTTGAGTAAGAATGAGTGCCTCGGTGTCGGGGCGTCGCGATCTCACCCGAGCCATGACATAGGAGAACAAGTCGTAACCCTTGACCGGGTTCGTGGGAGAGCTGCCGAACAGAATCCATCGGCGCGAAGGATCGAGGCCCAGCTTGCGGCAGGCTTCCGTGCGGTCGGCGGGACGGCAGCGGCCGAAATCGATGCCGTTTGGCAGAACAACGTTGCGATCCGACGGCCACTGCTCGGCCAGGCGGCTCGACACGAAGATCCGCCGCGCCGCATGCGCGGCCACCCGGCGGGCAATGAATCGCGACCGGGCGAGATTGATGTCGCTCCCGTAAAACGTGAACACCGTGGGAATGGACGGCGACACCCAAAGCGTCGCCAACCCGGTGAGACCGTAGTGAACGTGGACCAGGTCGTAGCGTCCCCTGGACCAGATGCGGTGCAAGCGCGGGTTGGCGAGCAGATAGTCCGGCTTCCCTCGATCCTGAGCCACGAGCTCGAGATCGACTTCGATGCCCTCCTGCCGGCGCAGTGCTTCCAGCGCCTGGCTCACGAAGTTTCCGCGAAACCCAAATCGCGCGGAGGGGATCATGTTGGTGAGCCAAAGCACGCGCATCACGAGGATTCTAATAGCTCGAGCACGGCCCGCTCGAGCAGCTCCGACGTGCGGTCGATAATGCGATCGGGGTGCGCCGCTTCGAGAATCGAACGCTCCCGGATGCCGTTGGTAATCGCGATCGTGGCAAACCCCAGCTCCTTACCGCTTCGCACGTCCGTGTCGGTGTCGGTGATGAGGACATGTCGCGCCGCCCGGCCGGGATGTTGTTTCAAGTGCTCGCTCACCAACCCATATTTCAACTTCCAACGTGGATCGCTCACTTCGCCCGAACTCAGCACCGCCGAGAAGTGCCGCGTCAAGTCCTGGTGGTGAAGTTGCCAGATAAGGTTCTCCGTATCGTGTCGGAGCGTGACCAGGACTTGCTCGTAGGTTTGCCCGAGATGCTCCAGCGCTTGAATGGCTCCGTCTTGAACGCGATCGAGCTCGATATACGGCCGGGCCTCGATGCGGCACTGCCGCTCTTTCTGATACTCCAGAGACAATGCGCCTGCGCCGCACGCTTCCGCAATCCGTGCTTCGGGCTCTTTTTTGCGCTTCAGCCCCCAATAGCGTTCCTTCTCCAGAAACGAACTGCCCAGCTCGGACAACGTATCGCGATGCACCCGCCAGTAACGTTCCGATACGTCGAGAATAGGCCCGTCGAGATCCCAGAAAACGATCAGGAGATCACCTCCCTGTCCTCTCCAATCGATTTCAATCCACGATAAAAATAACTCGCATCCTCGTCCAAGCCGCTCGGGGCTTCGCCGCGGCAAACCAAGCCGACCAGATGGTCAAGCTGCCGGTTGGAGATCGTGCGGCCATGGATTCTCCAGATGCCGGAACGCGACAGCCCTTCCGCCAGTTGATTGGCCAGATCCTCCACGAAAATGAATTCGTTCCTGCCCTCGGACATCGTCATGGACTGGCCGAGGCGATATTTCGCGAACAAACGTGGCACGAGCTTGTCGTGGGTGTCGCCTGGGCCGAACACGCTCGGTGGCCGCACGGCGAGATGCGAGGCGCTGCGTTCCAGCACCAGCCGTTCCGCGTCGCGTTTGGATGTGGCATACGGTGTGAGCGTGTCGCGCTCTACGTCCGCGCTGGAGATGAACACCATTTTAGCGTGGGGAAACGCATCGAGGAGGCGACGCGTGCCCTCGACATTCACCTCGTAGAGCTCGGGACTCCCCCAGTATTTTTTGTCCACCATCGCCGCGGCATGAACGATCAAATCGAACTGGCCGCGAGGAAACGTGTCGGGATCCCGGACGTCACGCCGCATCCGGGTGACGCGATGTCCCTTGGACTCGAGGGTCCGGGCAAGGTGAGAGCCCACAAACCCGGTGACGCCGGTGGCGAGAATGGCGCGCGGAGAGAAATCGGTCACAGCGCGTCGAGGAGCCGCTGGTACTCGTCCACCTTCGCCGTCACCTCGCTCTTATGGACGAGAACCGGAACCACGTCGATGCCCCGGATCCAGTGCATGTCCGGACGACAAGGATTGAGCACGCCGTATGGCCCTTTGTATTCGCCGAACGCCAGCTGCACGAGAATGTCCGGCATGTTGCATCCCGTCCGGGTGAGAAAATGGTGCGTGGTGAAGAACTTAGAGATGTTGATCTCGGTCGGGTTGGGCACACCCTTCTGGTCGTAGGTGTAATCGACGCTGAAAATACCGTGGGGCTCGGGATCGGCGGCCCGAATGCACCGCACCGACAACGCGTCCAGAACTGGGTCTGAGATCGTCGTTCCGGTTCCGGTGAGCCCGGTCACGCCGGACTGCGCGCGATTGCCAAATGCCCAGTATTCGCGCTTTCGTCCTTGCGCCACTACGAGCTGTCCGCGGTCCCAGATCGACTGCCAGGTCGTGGTGTCGCGGGTGAGGTGCGCGGCGGCCACCGTTTTTCCCCATCCGTTTCGGGATTGAATATCGGCGAGCGCCGTCTCGTAGGTGGGCCGGGAGAGAGAGCCTTTGCCCGCCGCCCCGATGGTTTCGCGAATCCAGATGTCGTTGCCGAACCGCTCGTAGGCGTGCTTCAAATCCTCCTCGGAGTGGATCTCGATATTTTCCGGCACCTGGATTCCCGCCTCTTTCCAGATCCGGTAGGAACGGGACTTATCGCGCAACGCCTCGATCGTTTCCTGCCGCGGCATGAACAAGCGGCAACCCGTGCTCGAGATCTCGTCGCGGTATTTTCCGATCGTGTACGCCTCGATCTCCGGCTGGGAGTGCAGGAAATCAATCCGTTCCCGGCGAATGAGCTCCTTGAGGAACGGGATGTAACGAGGATCGCTGGCCGGAGGCGCGAGATAGGTTCGATCTACTTCCGCCCGCAGAACGTTAAAGCGGTCGCTATCGGTGCCAACGATGTGGTATCGCGTCCGGTCGGGGTCGGCATCGCGCAAGCTGCGGGTAAAGCTGAGCGTGGAAGGACCGCCACAGGCGGTGGCCAGTATGCGTTTCATCGTTTTAACGAGGGTTCCATGGGTTTCAGAAGGGGTTTCGCGGACTGAAATAGCGCGTCATTATACCTCAGCCTTCGATGGCATCCGAGGCTTGGGCGCCCTCTCCACCACCAGGACACCCATGAGCACGATCGCCCCGCCGAGGAGCGTGAGCCCGCCGGCCCGTTCGCCAAGAACAAGCGAGGCGGCGGCCAACGTCACCAAGGGTTCCAGGTACAAGAACGCCGCCACGCGCGACGCTTCCAACCGCTCGAGCGCACCGTACCAAAATAGGTAGCCCAGTCCAGAGCAGCCCACCCCCAGGAACACCACTGATATCCAACCGACCGTAGACACGTGGCCCAGCTCGCGCCATCCGGCGTGGGCCAGGAAGAGGGGGGTAAGCATGAGCCAGCCCAGAATCATCGCTCCCGCGGTTGCACGCACCGCGCCCAACCGTCGCAACGTGCCATGCCCGAGCACGCTGTACACCGCCCAGTTCAAGGTGCTCAACAAGACGAGCAGGTCGCCGCGGGTGGCCGGCAACGCAAGAAGTTGCGAGGACAGGTTTCCTCGAGAAATGAGAAGAAGCGCACCTGCGAATCCCAAGAGAAGCCCGATCACTTTCTGCCTGCTCATCGGTTCCTTGAGCACGAACCGAGACAGCACCGCCGTCCAGAGCGGAATGAGCCCAATGAGCCAGCCCGTGGTGGTGGCAGTGGTGAGCTTGAGCCCGTGCACTTGAAGCAGCTGGTGCACGAAGATGCCCACGAATCCCATGAGACCGAGCCACGGCCACGTGGCTTTGGGTGGCAACGACATCTCGCGTCTGAATAGCAGGATCACAATCATTAGTGCGCTGCCCTGAGCAAACCGCACGAAAATGAGGGTGGTTGGGGAAAGCTCACGGAGTGCGATTTTGGTGGCGACGAATGAGGTTCCCCAGAACATCACTGACAAGAGCGCGCCCGCGCGGGCCCAAACTGGAGACGAGGTTTGTGACGACATGCGGCGGTCTCCCCGGAAAGCGTCGCATTGTCATGAATCCACTAAGGCGGCTCAAGAAAAGAAAACAGGAAAGAACCATGCTTCTTGACACGTCCGTCCCCGCTACCTAGCATGCCAGTGGCCCCACCTCCCGGAAGCTGGTTGGCGGTTGAAATGCGTCGCCAGGCGTGGTGGCCGTTCGGTCTGAGGAGCTGGAGAAGGAGTTCCTCGTTGCCACGCCATGTTGTGGAAGGGTATGCCATTGAACGGCATGCCATTGAAAGGCATGTTCTTTTGACATGTCTTTTCGGACACGCATAGCCTGCCTCGGGGCGTCCCCTGCGCTCGCTTGGCCTCATCGTGCCCAGCGTGGCTCTCCTCCTCCTCCTGCTCTTTACGAACGGGAACGAATTTCCGGGAGGTCGAGCCATCATGCTATCCGCCTTAGTGTCGTTGCCCAGGGGAACGACACGAACCCGGCTACTCAAAGAGCTGCGTCGCCTCGGCGTGAAGGTGCAAGAGCTGTCCGACCTGCCGGTAAAACTCGGCACGATGGACGTGGATTTCGTGGTCGTTGGCACGGAGGAGGACGCGACGCGTCACCTTCTAAAGCGTCTCGGCGCGAAAGGTGCCCGGCTTCCCATCATCATGGTCGAGACGTCGGGCTCGCTCCACGAATCTTCCGAATATGAAAACTACATGTGGTGTCTGCACCGGCCGGTGCAGTCCTGTTTGATTCGCACCTATGTGCAATCCATCATGGACCGGAAGAAATTGTCCGCACGGTTAGCGCGTGTGGTTGCCGCATCGAAAAATACTCACACCGTGGATGACATGTGGTTCGACGTGTTCAAGAGGCTCAAGGATATTTCAAGAAAATGAGTGCTATTTCGTTAACTAGAGTTTTCTTGTCCGGTATTGCCGCATTCGTTTATGCCATTGATGGTTGCAAGAAGCAGGAGTACCCTATTCGGGCCCGCTCCCGGGGGAGGTTCCTGCTTCATGAAGCTCAGCCGAGCGTCCGCGATCGCGGTTTTTGCCGTCACATTGATGGCAGAGACTGAAAAGGACGAGCCCAGACAAGGCCGCGATCTGGCCAAAGAGTTGGGCGTGCCGGCCGATTCACTGCTCAAGGTGATGCAGCAGCTCGTTCGGTCGGGACTCTTGCTGTCCAGCCGAGGCCGTGCCGGAGGATTCCGCTTAGCGCAGCGTCCAGAGAACATCACGCTTCTCAATGTCGTGGAGGCGGTGGACGGAGAGCTGGGTGGTCAGCTCGCGAGCGCGGATGACATTCGCGGCATGCCCAAAACCAAGGCTGCGGTTGAATCGGCATTCGCCAGCACCGTTCACTCGATACGTAATCTCCTCGGCCAGACCACCATCCGCGATCTCATGAATCACGGCCATTGAGGCCAATCGAACCGCTAAGTATTTCCTGCCGCCAACCGATAAAAGGTAAATCACGTTCCTTTTTTACCTGCATAGAAGGAGTCTCGGAATGGCTGTGCCTATCAGCCCATTTATGGCGTTGCTTCGCATCACCCGGCTTCTTGGCTCGTCGGCAAGCTTGCAAGAGACGCTGGATGGCATCACGCAAACCGCGCTGGATCTGTTCGAGGCTGAACAAACCTCCATCCTTCTATTCAATGAAACCTCGCGTGATCTCGAGGTCCGCTCCGCGTCAGGACTTCTTGGGCCGGGTGTGCTGGGACACCGGCAAGATCTGGGGAAAGGCATCGCCGGCCAAGTCGCCATATCCGGACAGGCGGTCCTCATGGGACCCGATGTCGACCCGAAACGTTTTCCCGGAGTCCGTAAAAGTGCGCACAATCTCTCCGCCTCCATGGTCGCCCCGATCCGCTTACGGGAGGAGTTGGTCGGGGTCCTTTGCGTCAGCCGGAGGACGCCGGGACGCAGCTACGACGCGGAAGACTTGAGCCTCGTCCAGGTGTTTGCTGAGGTAGTGGCGGTATACATCCGGCGCACGCAGCAAGCCAATTGGATGCGGGAAACCATTCATCGTTTGGAAACCCTCGTTTCAGCCGACAAGCGGCGCGTTGCCTGAGCGATTGGATTTCGTGAACCCAACCCCAAAGACATGGGGCCGGCGGGGTAACCGCCGGCCTCGTGTCCGAGGTTAGGTCTCTTGGATCAGGACCGTGACGTCGCCTTCAGCGACACCGAGTCATACCGGGCCTTGAGCGATCCCCAGGTGATCTGGCGGGTAGCCACCGGACCACATCCCGCATCCGAGAAGGCGCCCAATGGTCCGTTGGGATTGTGGAGGCAGGGCGAAGCCGAGGAGGGACGATAGTCCCCGTTATCCATCCCACAGAGCTGCGGATCCGCGCTCAGGTTTCCGTCGGTTCCCACCCAGTTCGCGCAGTCTCCGGCGGATTCGTCACCGGCGTTGTCCCAGACCAGATTGTCCCGGATCGAAAGTCCACTCTGGCTGCAACGAATGGCCCCGCCCGAAGACGAGAAGCAGATGAGGTTCTTCTCGACACTCCCGCCCGAGCAGGCGACCAGCACGAGGTTCCCACCCAAGCTGACGTCCGACCCCTGCACGCGGTTCTTGACCAGCGTGTTGCCGCTCACCAGAACGTTGGTGTTTTGCTCGAGGTAGATCGCTCCGCCGCCGTCCTGGTCCGCGGTGCGGGCCACGTTCGACACGAACACATTCCTCGAGATTACCACCGACTGAGCAGCATTCTTTCCGTAGAGTCCTCCGCCCAGGTTCACGGCCAGGTTGCTGTCGAAGGTGTTTTGCTCGATCCGGGGCGCGGCCTCGGAGCCGTCGTACCACAGCGCTCCGCCTTGCGAGGCTTCATTGCGCTTGAGCGCGTTTTGAGTGATCAGAGGAGCGGCGTTGTTCCCCACCGCAATCGCACCGCCCGCGGTTCTGACCTGATTCTCCTCGAACACGTTGCCAGAGATGACCGGGGACGACAGCGCGCCCGAAGCCGCGGCGCAATAGACGCCGCCGCCGTAAGAGGCCTCCGCTCCCACCATCATGTTGTTCGCGAAACGGTTGTTGCGCAGAGTGGGGGAGGAGCCAAGGATGTAAGCCCCCGCGCCATAGCGGGCGCCATTGTCCAAACGTCCCGTGCCGCCGGTGATTGTGAACCCTTCGAGAATGGACGCTTCGGATTCGCCGTTTTCAAACGTGACCGCGGCATTGTCCTTTCCGGCCGCGTTCAGCACCGTGACCTCGGGGCCCGACCCGAGGACGTGAATCTCCTTACCCAAAAAGTCGAGGCGTTCGTAGTAAATGCCGGGCATGGCCAACACGACGTCGCCGTCTTGTGCGGCCTCGATGGCGGCTTGCAGAGTCGCCAGGTCGCCGGAACCGTCGGAGTAGACGGTCCAGGTCTTAGCCATGGCCGACGAGACGGGAAGGGCAGCTGATAGGAGCAACATCCACATGAGTGGGGGGGTCGGGCGGGACATGAGAACCTCCTGCTTCCGGGTCTAATGACCTCTAATTACTGGAAGTCCTGGAGGAAAGTTGATGCCCGGGCCAATATATTTATTTGATTTACCTGCAACAGCTTACAACTAATGGAAACGGGGAGACCCCCGTCGTCTTACCCCAGGCCCCAGCGCTCGCGAAGCCGGCGCTCCATGGTGCCGAACACGAGCCGGTCGGTGGCGAGGCCAAGCGCGATGATGACCACGATGACCGCCAGTACCTGGCTCATGTCGTTGAGCTCCCGCCCCATGGTGAGGAGGTGGCCCAAACCAGGAAGGGCATACAACAGCTCCCCCGCCATTAGTGAACGCCACGCAAACGACCAACCCAGCTTCATGCCGGTGACGATGTTGGGGAACGCGGCGGGTAACACGACCGCGCTATAGATGCGGAGCCCACGCGCACCCAGATTGCGGGCCGCCTTCAAGTACACGGGAGGGGTGTTCCGGATCCCATCCTCGGTGGATTGCGCGATCGAGAAGACGGCTCCCATGACGACCACGAATAAGATCGCGCGCTCGTTGAGGCCAAACCATAGAAGGGCCAAAGGCAGCCAGCAGATGCTGGGCAAGGCTTGCAGCCCCATGACCAATAAGCCGAGCGTCTCTTTGATCGGGCGGACACGGGCCAGAACGAGACCAAGCATGAGACCAATCACCAGCGCCGCGGTGTACCCCCGAAACAAACGCCACATGCTCCCCGCGATGCCGATCAGGACGGTGCCATTTTGAATGCCCTTCCAGAGTGAGACCGCGACTTGCACCGGAGACGGGAACAAGTAAGGCGGCCAAAGCCGGGCCGTGGAGAGGACGAGCCAGAGGAGCAGGAACCCCAGGAAGAAAAGGCTACGGCGGACGACGAGGCCGCGGGTCACTGATGCAGCCGCCGTTGCTTACGGGGTGGGCTTTCCTCGTGGGTGAGACGCAAGTCTTCGGCTACGTGCTGAGCGATTTCGATCACGCGTTCTTCCTCTACGCGCCGGGGATGGGGGAGATCGATCCGGTGTTCGGCCGTGATACGGCCGGGCCGGGGAGACATCACCACCACGCGATCTCCCAGCGCCACCGCCTCCCGCACATTATGGGTCACGAACACGAAGGTCTTGCCCGTGCTCTGCCACACTTCCTGCAGCTCGCCGTGCAGCATGTCACGGGTCATGGCGTCGAGCGCGCCAAAGGGCTCATCGAGCAGCAGGACTTCCGGCTCCACCGCCAAAGCCCGAGCGATGGCGACCCGTTGCTTCATCCCGCCCGAGAGCTCGTGCACCCAAGCTTTCGCGAACTGCTCGAGGTGCACCACACGCAGGAGCCGTTCGACGGTTCGGGCGCGCTCCTTTCGCGACATGCGCTTCATTTTGAGTCCAAACGAAACGTTGGACTCGACGTCGAGCCAGGGAAAGAGTGCCGCATCCTGGAAGATGAGCACGCGGCTCGAAGCGGGGCCCTTGATGGGTTGTCCGCCGGCGCGAACGGAACCCGAGGTTGGAAATTCCAGTCCCGCGATCATGGATAAGAGCGTGCTTTTCCCGCAGCCCGAGGGCCCGATGATGCAAACGAATTCGCCGTCGTCGATATTGAGGTTGATGTCCTCGAGGGCAACCACGGATCGACCGCGCGCGTCGAACACCTTGCCCACTTTATCGATTTCTATTTTCAATGAACCTCCGGAAGACCCTTGTCACGGAGGACCTGATTGAGGGGATCCAGCGCATAGATGCCGTTCAGGTTGGGACGTTCAGGAAGTAAGCCCGCCTCGAACGCGGCTTCCGCGGACTGCTGCAAATTCCCCGAGAGCGGATCCCAGGTGGGACGCAAGTTGCGCCAAGCGCGGTCGAGGACTGCCGCCGATAGCTTCTTTCCGGTCAGCTTCTCCAACGAGTTGTTGAGTAACGGGAGCGCTTCTTCCGGGTGATTTTGTTCCCACTGGGTGATCTCGACATGGGCGGAGAGCCATTTACGCACCAGCTCCGGCTGTTGGTTGAGAAAGTCGGTTCGGACGATCACCTGAGCAGTGACGAAATCGCCCGCAGGCCAGAGCTCGCGTTCGTCCACCAGCACGCGCCCTTTGCCGTCGAGCACGAGCCGGCTTGCCCAAGGCTCCGGAACCCATGCGCCATCGATCCGCCCTTGAACGAACAAGTCAAAGATATCCGGGTTAGGGGTGGGGAAAATCTCCACGCTGCCGCCCGTGTCGGTGGTGGTCAGCCCGTGGACTCTCAAGTAATTGCGTAGGGCAATATCCTGCGTGTTGCCGAGCTGCGGCGTGGCTAATTTTTTACCCGCAAGATCGTTCGGGCCTTCTATGTGTGAGTCGAAGCGCACCACGAATGCTGCCCCGCCACTGGTCGCGCCGGCCACCACCCGGATGGCCTTGCCTTGCGATTGGATGTAGCCGTTCACTGCGGGATTGGGGCCAATGTAGGCCAGATCGATACGTCCGGCGAACATGGCTTCGATGACGGAGGGGCCGGCATTGAAGATCGTGGAATCGATGGCGACCCCCGCTCCCAACACCCGGCGGAAATCCCCGCGTGCCATACCGAGTAAGGCTTGGGAATGCGTGATGTTGGGGAAGTACCCGACGCGGATTTTTTGCGGGGATGAGGGCGTGTTTTTGGTGCATCCACCCGCCACGAGGAGGTAGCTTAGGAGGAGGGATACAAGGACTCTTGTTTGCACGAGGGGCTGGCCTCCAAACGGTTTTGGGGCGGGACGATGAACCGTTTTCAAACGAGCGCGCCCCCCTCCATGGCTCGGTGATTGTAACGTACGGCTCCGGAGGCTGGAAGCCGGACAACCCCAGCCGGGTAAATATGATAGGAATATTTCGTACCCGGGACCAAAAGGAGTATTCGATATGAAGTCCAAAGAAGTGATGACAAAGGATCCTGCCTGCTGCGTCGCGTCGGACACAGTGCGGCAATGCTCCGAGTTGATGAAAACCCACGACGTGGGTTCGCTGCCGGTTGTGGAAGACGAATCGTCTCGACGCCTGGTCGGCATGATCACTGACCGGGACATCGTGGTGAAGGCGCTGGCCGAAGGCATGGATCCCGCAACGACCTCGGTCGGAGACGTGATGTCGCGCGAGCCGGTCGTGGTGCGTCCGGATGAAGAATTGGATCAGGCCATGGAGCGCATGAAGGACCGCCAGGTGCGGCGCGTTCCTGTAGTGGACGAAAACAACCGACTGCTCGGCATCATCGCTCAAGCGGACGTGGCCACCCACGGCCGCGACAACAAGAAGACGGGCGAGATGGTGCGCGATATCTCGCAACCCTGATCACCTAAAGGGACGGGCGCCTCCGGGCGCCCGTCCATGCACCTCTTATGCTGGAACGGATAAAGGCCCGCCTCCGTCGCGGCGCCGTCACCTATACGAATGCGGTCTGGAGGGCCATGCGATCGGTGCCGTCCGATCGCATGAATCGTCACGCGTACGCGCTGACGTTTCAAACCTTGGTCGCCATCGTGCCCTTCATTGCCGTGGTGTTCTCGATCTTGAAAGCGTTCGGAGGGCTGTCCTCGGCCGCACTGGCGGTGCAGGGGAAAATGTTCGAGAACCTCGCTCCCGGCACGGCCAGCGAGGCCAGCCGCTACATTTGGACCTTCGTCGATCGTTTGTCGTCGGGTGCAGTCGGCAGCGTCGGGATCATCTTTCTCATCTGGGCCGCCATCTCACTCATGACTTCGATCGAGAAATCGTTCAACGATTTGTGGAACATTGAACGTGGACGCCCGTGGTTGCATCGATTGGTCATCTATTGGTCGCTGGTGACGGTAGGCCCGGTACTCTTGGGGCTGTCCTTGACCTTGACCACCGCCATCCAAGCCGGCGCATTTTTGGGAACGGGAAGTATTCTCGATGGCGCGTTCTTACTCGTGCCATGGATGTTGAGCTGCGTATCGATGACGTTGCTCTACATGATCATGCCGAATACCCGTGTGCGTCTCTATGCAGCGCTCGAAGGCGGTTTCCTGGCCGGAACGATGTGGGAGCTAGGGAAGCTCGTGTTTGCCTGGCTCTCGAGAACGTTGTTTTCTTACAACGCCGTGTACGGTTCTCTCGGCGTGCTCCCGGTGTTTCTGCTCTGGATGCAGGTGGGATGGATCATCGTCTTGTTTGGATCGAAAGTGACCTACGCCGCGCAGCATGCCGAAGCGCTGCGGAAAGCGCCCCCGGTCAAGGACATCGGCCAGCGCATGCGGGAATGGCTGGCCGTGGTGGCGATGGTGCAAGTGGTGCGGGCGCACCGACGCGGGGATCCTCCGCCAACCTCCATCGTTCTCGCCGCGTCCTCGAAAGCTCCGGTCGAAGTGGAACAACGCGTGCTGAACCAGCTCGTGCATCGCGGTTTTCTGGTGCGCGCCGCGGAATGCGAAATCGCGGATGGGTCCTGTCAGGCGCCGCATCACGCGCATGGCAAGAACAAGGTGGGGGTGACCGAGAACGTGGATGATGAGGGATATCTGCCCTCAAGAGATGGAAGCCAAATTCTGCTCCAGGACGTGCTGGACGCATTTCGCACCGACCCGTCGGACAAAGAGGTCGAAGAGGCGCTGTCTCATGAGCCGATCGCAGTCTGGGTGCGTGATCTTCTGGATCATGCCGAAGAAGCGTCGACCAGCATGGCCAAATCGCTCTCATTGACGGACATCGCGGAACGCATCGAACCCAAAGTGCACCGGTCGGCCTCTCGGGCCTGAGACGAAATGGTTTGGGGTGGCCTTGGTATTTTTTCCCAGGCGCCGTCTAATTTAGTATCATGGGTACGCTTACCTGGGCTTGACGGAGGCACGTCAATAATGACGATTGCCACTCGCCAACGGATCAGGATTAACTGCCACATCCTCGGTCCAATCTCCTTACTGATTGTCCTACTTTCAGGGGTTTTTCCCGCTTCAGTTCCAGCCTCGACCAACAATGTCCTCACGGATCCACCTACGAGCCGGATCATTTATCCGAATTTGGCCGGCCCGAATGGAGCGCTTCTCAGGCTTGGGGAAACGCTGACTGTTCGCGCTGCCGGTGAGGACCCGGACTCTTCCTCGAGCACCGGCTTGCCGGTGGCGTATTTATTCAAAGTGCTTCGTCTGGACACGTTGAATCCTCCCTATACCGCGCTGAATGCCCCGACGAGCCTGCTCATGCAAGGGGGAGATTCAACCTGGACGCGCTACGAGGGAGATACGCTCGACGTTTCGCAGCCCTTGGCCGTTCCGGGCGAATATATGGTCGGAGTGAGGGCAATCGGCGAGGGTGGTGCGATCGAGGGTGACTTGCTTCTGAGGCGGAATGTGTTCAAGTTTCAGGCCTTTGCCAATGCGGGCCGTCCCGACATAACTCTCAAGGAGCCCAGTGCCGGGTCATTTTTTATTCACGACAGCTTTGTTTCTTATGAATCCGAGGTCCCCGCAAACACGCCGCTTATATTCAGCTGGACTGCGGATGCGTCCCGGTACGGCGGGTCTATCGACGCATATAGCTGGGGTCTTGATCTGGCCGACGTCAATTCCGAAACCGGCTGGTCTTCTTGGAGCGACCTGACCTCGACGGCGCCGCTAGTATTCCAAGGCGGCACGCATTTCTTTTACATTCGCGCCCAGGATTCGGTGGGTGCGATCCTGTTGGGCACCCTCACCATCCACGTTGTCGAGATGGCTTTCGATCGCGAAGTGCTCCTTGTTGATGATTCGTTCGACAATCTGGCCCCAAACGATTCGGAAAACGATGCGTTTTGGCAGGATCTGGTAAACGACTATGTCGCGAATTCGGATTTGACCTCGGACCAGTTCTCCACGTTTTCGGTGTTCGGCGACGGAGACCGAGGAAATCTGGAGCCCAACGCTCCCACGTTGAGCGAACTGGGGCGTTACAAGGTGGTGATTTGGGACAATTTGGGGACCGGGTATAACTCCCAGAGCGCCCTTTGCATCGTGACCGCGTTAACGAACCGTCTGGCCGCTTATCTCCGCGCGGGAGGCAAGCTGTGGCTACAGGGTCGTATGACGGCCGCAGCGACAATCGCGGATGTGAATGGA
>Ga0207675_100003002_pt1 | contig 16558 bp, 17 predicted proteins | sample KBSSwiS42_FD_184305 | JGI IMG/M metagenome (GOLD analysis project Ga0207675, IMG submission 184305) | Switchgrass rhizosphere microbial communities from Kellogg Biological Station, Michigan, USA - KBS Switchgrass S4-2 (SPAdes) (version 2) | ecosystem: Host-associated > Plants > Roots >... | reverse complement strand
CGCGAGAGACGCGTAGCCGCAGCCGAGCAGAATGTACGGCCATGGGGCGACGTCGAGCAGTTGCGGGGCGAACCGGCCCACAGCGAGCGCCCCGGCGGTGGCGCCCAGCGCGGTGCGCCACCACGCCAGCCAGGTGCGCTCCGCAGCCATCGACGTACGCCGCTCCTGATCGAGGTCGGACGGCGACGTCGGAACTGTAGGCGCTTCGTCTGCGGCGTCGGTGTGCTCTGAACCCGGTTGCGGCTGCGCCATGGCTGCATATAGCACAGTTAGTCAGGTGGACGGTGCGGGGGCCGCCTCGGTCTCAGAACGGCGCGCGGCGGTCGACCCCCTGCCTGCTTTTCGCCGCTCGGTAGCACGACGCCACATCAGGCGAACGCCCTATCCGGCATGAAGGAGGTCGTCCTCGCGCAAGCGGCTGCGCTGTTGCCGCAAGTGGCGAGGCTCGCAGCCGTCCGTGCGATCAGCTCACACGTGTCGTGCACTCTTCCGCAAGAGGTTCCGCACCCGAGAGGAGATCTCGATGACCGATCACACGGTTGTAAGCCACGAGGAGTGGGCCGCTTCTCGCGAGGAACTGCTCGCGCGCGAGAAGGAGCACACGAGGCTGGGCGACGAGCTGGCGCGGCGGCGGCGAGAGCTGCCCTGGGTCCGGGTCGAGCAGGAGTACCGCTTCGAGACCGACGACGGCACGCGCACGCTGGCGGAGCTGTTCGACGGCCGCTCGCAGCTGGTCGTCTACCACTTCATGTTCGGCCCGAGCTACGAGGCTGGCTGCACGACCTGCTCGTCGATCGCGGACGCAATCAACGGCGTCGTCCCACACCTAAACGCGCGCGACGTGACCATGCTCTTCGTCTCGCAGGCCCCGCTCGAGAGGTTGCAGACCTACAAGCAGCGCATGGGCTGGAGTTTCCCCTGGGTCTCGTCGGCCAACAGTGAGTTCAACCTCGACCTCGGTTACTCGAACAGCGAGGAGCAGACGCGCGCGTGGGTCACGCCGATACTCGAAGGCCTGCCGCCGATCGCCGAGCGCAATGCCAGCGACAGCGGCACCGACCTAGTGGGGTACCTGACCCAAAGCCAAGGTTTCAGCTCCTTCGTCCTGGATGACGGGACCGTCTACCACAGCTATTCGACCGGGGCTCGCGGGGTCGAGTTCCTGATGGGCTACTACGGGATCCTCGACCGGACGCCGAAGGGGCGGGACGAAGGCGACGCGTTCCAGGTGTGGATCCGCCCGCACGACGAATACTAGGTGGTCACGCGCGTGCCGCTTGTGTGGGGACCTGGGCCTCGACCGGCGGCCGATGGAGTCCGATCGTCCCGCGATTGTCGCGGCACTTCGCTATCACTACTCGGCGATGAGCCGGGATGCAGGCGCTGCCCTGGCCTCGGCCGAGGCGCAGGTCGCGGCGGTGCGCGACGATCCGGCGGCGCGTCTTGCGTTGCTGGACCGGCTGTTCCACGGGCCGACAGGCCGGGCCCCGCGACACTTGCCGTTCCGACAGGCGGCGTTGTCGTTCATGCGCTGGCAGGTACACCGCGGCGTGCTCAATCCGCTCGACGCCTCGCCGCCCGGCAGCGTGTGGTGGCGCGCGATGAACGAGCGACTGCTGCGGGACGGATGCGAGGCGGTAGGGCTGCTGGGTGGGCCGGCCGGCGAGGCGTCGTCGCGGGCAGTGCGGCTGTGGCTGGAGTTCAGCGCGAGACCGACGGGGAGTAACTGGTACCGAGCGCACAACGCGAGCATCGTGGGCGGCTACCTGGAGCACCGCGACCTCGCCGAAGTAGAGAGCCCGCCGGAACGCTTCTTCATGAACGTAGCGCTGGTCCGCGTGCTCTACGCGCACGCACTCGTTGGGGCGCCGCGCCTGGCGCTGGGATGGTTCGCTCCGCTCGGCCGCCTGTTGGGCGACCCGCGGCTCGGGATGGTCGGTGCCTTTCTCTCACTCCGCCGCGTGCTCCCAAACCGCTATCCACTCGCCCTCGACGTGGAGGGCTATATCGCCGACGAGCAGCGTCTTGGCCGGCTGCTCGACTACGCGGTGATCGTGCCGCGGTTGCAACGCATGTACGAGTGGTCCGCCTTGGAGCTCGGCGAGCCACGTCTGCTCGAGCTGATTCGCGACGGCAACCCGATCTACGCTTGGCCCTTCGCAGAGCGACACGTGTGGCGCTCTGCGCACATGCCACCGGTCGGGCGGGCTCTGGAACGCGCCACCAGGGCGCGACCGAGAAAGTAGCGACGGTTGCTCCTCGAGACGATTTCCGAAAACGTGAGCTTCGGGTCTCTCGACGGTGCGTTGGCACAGCTACCGCACGAGGTTCGCGACCGCGTTGATCGCGACCGCGATGATGGTCGTGCCGAAGACGAAGGAGAGGATCGCGTGCCTGAGCACGATGTGGCGTATCCGCTTCTGGCTGATCCCCGTGTCGGAGACCTGGTACGTCATGCCGATGGTGAACGCCATGTAGGCGAAGTCCCGGAAATCGGGATCCCCGTCCTCGAAGTCGATTCCGCCGCTCGGCGGCGTGTAGTAGACGCGCGCGTAGATGAGCGTGAACGTCGTCTGAATGACCGCCCACCCGAGGACGATGCTGAACACGGCGAGCGCGGCGAGTAGCACGGCATCGGCTCCGCCGCTCTTCGACGCCTCGGCGAGAGTGAAGAAGATCGCAACAAGGCTGACGACGGTGGCTCCGAGGATCAGACCGTCGCTGGCAGCACGCGAGTCGTCCTCTGCCATCGCGAGACGCTCCGTTCCCTTCGCGTCCTTCCGCATGATGGTCGCCCAGACCCAGCCGAGGAAGACGAGCGTGACGGTATCCCAGCCGACGAGGACGGAAACGGACCAGGACGCGCCAACCAGCAGGGTAATTGCGAGGGTGACGATCCCCGCGCCGGTTCCAACCAGGACACGACGCCGGCCGAGGCCCTGAATATTCAGAGGCTCCCCCATCCCCAAGACCATCTCTGATCAGGGGCCGGCCTGCGCGGGATGCGCGAAACCCGTTGCGCCGACCCGCCGTGATTGGATCCGCTGCCTACTCGTTCCGTCCCCCCTCGCGGGTCTGTTCGTGTGGCCGCTCCGGTAAGGCGTGAGGTCTCAGCGAAGCTGCTTCGGAACGACGTAGGCCGTCAGCAGCGCGGCACCCGGTTCGACCTGGCTCCACGCTCTCCTCGGGATTGTCAGGGTGGCGAGCGCGGCGGTGGGGAACTTCTCCTCGAGACGTTCCAGGTCGATTCCGTCCTCGGCGAGAAGGAGGGCCAAATCCCGGAGACCTGGGTTGTGCCCGATGAGCATCACCGAGGCGATCGCCTCGGGTACGAGGCGGATGCGTTCCAAGAGCTGCTCAGCGGAGGCGCCGTACAGCTCGTCCTCCAGCCGCACAGCTGACCCACCGCCGCGGGCGATCCGGAGCCGCTCGAGCGTCTCTCGAGTCCGCACCGCGGACGAGCACAGGACGAGCTCGGGCTGGATCTCGAGTCGGACGAGGTGCTTGGCGATTCGGTTGGCGTCCCGGCGGCCTCTCGGCGCCAGCGGCCGGTTCCGATCTGGGAGCGCGGGCTCAGCCCAGCTCGATTTGGCGTGTCGGAGGAGATAGAGGGTGCGCATCGCCCAGCCCAGCGTACGGCGGGGTGCTCACACGCTAGCGTCGCGACATGCGGTCGACAACCAAGATCGTTGGAAGCGTCTCCGAGCAACTGAGTCTGCAGCTGATCGTCAGCAAGGCGCTCGCGACCGCGCGCGAGCGGTTCTGGGCGGTGATGCTGCCCGCAGTCGTCCTCTTCGTGCCTCTGACTCTCCTCGATACATATTTGGAGCACTTCGCCGACGAGCAGACAAGCGAGTCCAGCGCGGCGGGTGTGCTGGTGAAGGGGTTTTCGCTGGCAGGGACGAGCGGACTCCTTTTCGGCTGGGTGCTCTACACGGGTCTGCTCGACACGGTCGTCGGCGCTCACCAGTTCGGTCGCCCCGAGGAGCCTCTTCGTCGGCGTCTGCGGAATCTGCCCTACATGCGCCTGATCGGCGCGAGCATCGTCCTCGACGTGCTCGTCATCATCGGGAGCGGGCTCTTCGTCGTTCCCGGCCTGCTCGCGCTCACGGTGTTCGGAATCGTGGGGCCGGTCATCGTCATCGAGCGCCACGGAGTGGTGGGCGCCTTCATCCGGTCGGCTCGACTCTCTCTTCCGCACATCATCGTCGCCTTCGGCGCGATCGCGTTGCCCTTTCTCGCCGAGCAGGCGATCGAGGATCTGATGCTGATCGTGTGGCCGCACAATCTCTGGGCCGGAGCCTTGGTGGCGATCGGCCTCACGCTCTGCGTGGGAGTCTCCGTCAGCCTGATCGAGGTCGTGTTCGCCAACGAACTGATAGCGAGAGATCTGGCCAGTGAGGAGTAGAGGCTGAACGAGGTGGGAGATCGTGCGACGGGAACTAATCCTTTGGGTCGGGCGGGGTGCGTAGGGTTCGGTTCAGGTCGGGTCAGCCGCTCTCCGCCTTGAGCCATACTCGCGAAATGGTGACCGCCTCGATCGTGACGATCGGGAACGAGCTCGTCTCCGGCGACACGGTCAACACGAACGGCTCCTGGCTGGCCGCGCGGCTCGAGGGGCTCGGTGTGGACGTCCTCATGATCGCGGCGCTCCCCGACGAGGAGGAACGCGTCGCCGCGTTCGTCCGAGCCCAGTCGACCGAGGTCGACGTCGTCCTGGTCACCGGTGGCCTCGGCGGCACGCCCGACGACATCACGCGCGAGTCGATCGCCGCTGCGTTCGGCGTGCCCCAGAAGGAGCTGCCCGCGGTGGCGGAGGCCCTGCGTGCCCGTTTCCAAGGCGATCCGGACTACGTCACGCGCTGGGCCCAGCTTCCGGCAGGCAGCCGGCCGCTCGAGAACCCGCTCGGTGGAGCACCCGGCTTCGTGCTCGGCAACGTCTACGTCCTGCCGGGGCTGCCGGCGGAGATGGAGGCGATGTTCGACACCGTGGCGGCGGAGCTCGCCGGCGGCAGCCCGATCGGCTCCTGGCGCCGCAGGTACCCCACGACCGAGAGCCGGATCGTGGCGGTGCTCGAGGCCGGCGGGGAACGGCACCCGGCCGTGCGGGTCGGCTCCTACCCGAGCTTCGGCGCCGAGGGCAGCTCGGTCGAGGTCGTGCTCAAATCCAGCGATCCAGAGGCGCTCGCGGCCGCCACGGCCTGGTTCGAACAGGCGCTGGACGACGCCACCACCTGACCATCTGACCCTTCCGGGTCAGGTCCTCCAGCGGGGATCGCTGATAACCTGCCTTGTGGTCGCGCCGATCTGGGCAGTCGCTGTGACCAGCGCCCCAGACCGATGCGGACCCAACTGACCACGAGTACGGGTTACTCACCCTTCCAGGGGTTCGCGGAGCTGCGGCGAATTGCCGATGCGGTGAGGGTGAAGGTGGGTCGCCGCAGTCTGGCCGCCGCGCTGGTTCTCGTCTCCGGGATCGGCGTCTTCCTGCTGGTCCAGCAGACCGGCACGAAGGTCTTCTCCGCCGCCGCCACCCCGGACTGGAAGTACCTGATCGCCGGCCTCGTGATCTGCGCGGCGGTGCAGCCTCTGCGCGCTCTCGCCTGGACGTCGACGGTTCGCTCGCCGGTCGGCTTCCGCGCCATGTACACGGCCAGCTCCGTCGGCTCGTTCCTCGACACCGTCCTGCCCGGGCGCCTGGGCGAAGCCTCGAAGGTCGCCGTCCTGAAGGTGGCCGCCGGACCGCGCTGGCCGGGCTTCTCGCGCGCCGGGGGCAGCCTCCTTTGCGCCCACCTGCTCGAGATGGTCGCGTTCGTGCTCGTCGGCGCCGCCTCGGTGTTCTTCCTGCCGGTGCCTGCATGGGCGAAGCTGACGATGGTGGTCGGCCTGCCGCTCGCCGCGGGCGGGCTGGTGCTCCTTTCCGTCCTGCACCACAAGGTGAGCCATCGATTGCCGCAGGGCTTCGGGGACTTCCTCGCGGGCGCAGCGGCTCCGAAGCGGATCATGCTCCGCGCCGGCGTGATCCTCGTCGTAACCTGGGTCGCCCGCTGGTTCGGCGTCCTCTTCCTGCTCCACGCGGTCGGCGTCCACGTCGGAATCGGCTCCGCGCTGCTCTACATGGTCGTCACCGGGCTCGCGAACACGATGCCGTTCCTCCCCGGGAACGTCGGCCTCTACCAGGGCGCCGCGATCGGTGCGCTGGCCATGGCGGGCCACAACGGCACGACCGCCGTGGCGGCGAGCGTCTTCACGCCCGCTGCCGGCAGCCTCGCCACCGCGGTCGCCGCGATGGTCGGGCTCGCGCTCTACGGCCGCCGCTTCGGCGAGTTCCGCCGGGCAGCCGTCCGCTTCTAGCCCAGCTTCTCCGGATCGGCGGGCCGTCCGTCGCGGCCGACGTAGCCGTCCTTGGCCCCGACGACGAGCAGCACGAGATCATCGTCGCCGATGTTCGTCACCTGTCGCGGTGTCGTCGACTCGACGTGGCAGAGCCCGCCTGGTCCTAGCTCGCGCGACTCGCCGGGGAGCGCGAAGCGCGCGCGGCCCCGGTGGACGAAGTAGACCTCGTCCTGCTCCTCGTGGTAGTGGGGCCGCGAAACGGTCCCCGGCGGGAGCACGACCGCGTTCATGCCGAACGCCGTCACGCCGAGCTCCTGGCGCACCTTCCGGAAGACGCCGTCGCCCATCTCCTCGATCGATCCGAACGCGTAGCCCATGCCGCGAGCGTACAGGCCCCGGTGACAGTCACTGTGAGGCCTGAACCGGAGTCAGTGCCGGCTCTCCGCGCTCAACGGCCAGCAGGTTATCGACCATGAGCCGCGTCATCTTCGCGCGCGTCTGCCAGGTCGCGCTGCCGAGATGGGGCGTCAGGACCACGTTCGGGAGGCCGAAGAGCTCCCGTGGCACATCCGGCTCGTGCGCGAACACGTCGAGCCCGGCCCGGATCCGGCCCGAGACGAGCTCGGCGACCAGCGCGGGCTCGTCGACGATCTCGCCGCGGGCGGCGTTCACGAAGCAGCCGCCGTCCCGGAGCAGCGACAGCAGCCGCGCGTCGACCAACCCGGCTGTCTCGGGTGTCAACGGCGCGTGGATCGTGATGATGTCCGCCTCCCCGAAGAGCGCATCGAGCTCACGGAACTCGGCCAGGTCGGTCTCGGCAGGCCGGCGTTGTGTGTAGAGGACGCGGAGCTCGAAGCCGCGGGCGCGTCTTGCCACCGCGCTCCCGATCCGCCCGAGGCCGACGATGCCGAGCGTGGCCCCGGTCACCTCCTGCGCCAGCCCGCCCTCCGACCACGACCCCGCCCAGCCGTTCGAGCGGACGAGGCGGTCGCCCTCCACGACCTGCCTTCTCGTCGCCAGGATCAACGCGAAGGCGAGATCGGCGGTCGCGTCGGTGAGCACTCCGGGCGTGTTCGTGACGACGACGCCGCGCTCCGCGCAGGCCTGGACGTCGACGCGGTCGTAGCCCACGCCGTAGTTGGCCACAATCCGCAGGCTCGGCAGCAGGTCGAGCGGAACCGGCTCGTTGGCGACCACCAGCGCCTCCACGTCAGCGCGGGGTCGCGTCAGCTCGGCAAGCGGTGAGACCTCAACGTCGTCGAGCTGTTCGAACGCGGGCCCGGGATAGCGGCGGGTGGCGAGAACCTTCACTGGCGCACGCAGGATCTCGCATCTCTCGGCTCGACGGCGCCCCGGTTGACCTCGCCCGACGGGCATGCTTCAGTCGTTCCACCTATGGAGGAGGGAACGATGAGTGTGTCAGGCAACACGGGCCCCCTTGGCCAACCGCGCGGCATCGGCTTCGGGATCCTGTTGTTCATCATCACGCTCGGCTTCTACGGCTGGTACTGGATCTTCAAGACCATGGAGGAGATACGGCAGCACACCGGCGAGGGCCTCGGCGGAATTCTGAGCCTCGTCATCTGGATCGTGATCAGCCCGGTCATGGCGTTCGTAACCCCGTCGGAGATCGGAAAGATGTATGAGAAGAGCGGGAGGCAGTCGCCGGTCACCGGCTGGACGGGCCTCTGGCTCTTCCCGTTCGGCATCTTCCTCATCCCCGCGATCGTCTGGTTCGTGAAGGTGCAGGAAGCCCTGAACCGGTATTGGGAAGAGATGGCGCCGCAGGCGGCTGAGACGGTCCCGGCCCAAGCCTGAACTGGCGCTAGCATCGGGCCTAAGGCGCCGGCTTGCGGCGCCGACGTCAGGACGCACGGGTTCCCCGTGCATCCGTCTGAAATGACCGGTCGACCCGTGAATATCACCGAGCCGCAAACAGGAGTTGCTTCTCCGGAGCGCTATCTCGCCGACCTGAATCCCGCGCAACGCGAGGCGGTTCTCGCCACGGAAGGCCCGCTGCTCGTCATCGCCGGCGCGGGCTCCGGCAAGACCCGCGTGCTCACCTACCGGGTGGCGCACCTGATCAACGCCTGCGGCGTGAAGCCGAACGAGATCCTCGCGATCACCTTCACCAACAAGGCGGCAGGGGAGATGCGCGAGCGGCTCGAGGACCTGCTCGGCCCGGTCGCACGCTCGATCTGGATCCTCACCTTCCACGCCGCCTGCGGCCGCATCCTGCGCCGCGAGGCCCAGCGCCTCGGCTACCGCTCGAACTTCACGATCTACGACCAGGCCGACCAGGTCCGTCTGACGAAAGCGTGTCTCGAGGAGCTGGAGCGCGACCCGAAGCGGTTCGTTCCCCGCGGCATCCACGCGCAGATCTCGGCCGCGAAGAACCAACTGGTCACGCCGCAGGAGTACGCGAGCCGCGTCGCCTCCTTCTACGACCAGACCGTGGCCGAGGTGTACGACCTCTACCAGCGGCGGCTCTTCGCCTCGAACGCCGTCGACTTCGACGACCTGCTGATGCTCACCGTCCAGGTGCTCGAGAGCTTCCCGGAGGCGCGCGAGCGCTGGCAGAAGGCCTTCCGCTACATCCTCGTGGACGAGTACCAGGACACGAACCACGCCCAGTACCGGCTGCTTCAGCTGCTGGCCGAGAAGCACCGCAACGTTTGCGCGGTCGGCGATCCGGACCAGAGCATCTACGCCTTCCGCGGCGCCGACATCCGCAACATCCTCGAGTTCGAGCGCGACTTCGGCGAGACGAGGACGATCGCCTTGGAGCAGAACTACCGCTCGACGAACACGATCCTCGAGTCGGCGAACGCGGTCATCTCGCACAACCGGGAGCGCAAGCCGAAGAACCTCTGGTCCGATCTCGGCGAGGGTGACCCGGTGCGCGCGCTGGAGGTCGAGGACGAGCACGCGGAGGCGCGCTTCGTCGCCGCCGAGATCGCGCTGCTCGTCGAGGAGGGCTACAACGGGAGCGAGGTCGCGGTCTTCTACCGGACGAACGCGCAATCACGCGTGCTCGAGGACGTGCTCGTCCGCCAGGGGGTCGGCTACCAGGTGATCGGCGGCCCCCGCTTCTACGAGCGTGCGGAGGTGAAGGACGTCGTCGCCTACCTGCAGGCGATCGACAATCCGTACGACGCCGTCTCGCTGCAGCGGATCGCCAACCGCCCTCGGCGCGGGATCGGCGACGCCTCGCTCGCGCGGCTACAGGCCTACGCTGACGCGCAGGGGCTCTCGCTCTGGGAGACGCTGGGGCATGCGGAGGAGGCAGGGATCGCGGCCGCGCCGCTGCGGGCGGTCCAGCAGTTGCAGTCCCTGCTGCAGTCGCTGCAGGCCGGAGCGCTCGAGCTCGAGGTCCCTGAGGTGATCGAGCGCGTGCTCGAGCGCAGCGGCTACCTGGAGTCCCTGCGCGCCGAGCGCACGATCGAGGCGCAGGGGCGGGTCGAGAACCTCCAGGAGCTCGTCGGGGTCGCGCACGAGTACCAGGCGACCGCAGCCGAGCCGTCCCTGTCGGGCTTCCTGCAGGAGATCTCGCTCTACTCCGACCAGGACGCGATCCGCGGCGAGCAGAGCCTCGTCACCCTGATGACGTTGCACAATGCGAAGGGGCTCGAGTTCCGCGCGGTCTTCATGATCGGGATGGAGGAGGGGATCTTCCCGCACGCGCGCTCGATCGAGGAGCAGGGGCTCGAGGAGGAGCGGCGGCTCGCATACGTCGGCATGACGCGTGCGCAGGAGCGGCTCGTGCTGACCCACGCCTCGGCGCGCTCGCTCTGGGGCAGCCGCTCGTACAACCTGCCCTCGCGCTTCATCGACGAGCTGCCCGAGGACAAGATCGAGCGGCACCGGCTGCAGCCCGCGTCGTGGTCGGGGTACGGCTCGCCGACCGGTGTGGCCCCGCGCACGGACGCGCCCTCGCTCTCCACCGGCGACTCGGTCCGGCACGAGACGCTCGGCGAGGGGGTCGTGACCGCGATCGAGGCCGGCGGCGTGGTCACCGTTCGCTTCGCCTCGGACGGGAGCGAGCGGCGGCTGATGCTGGACTACGCGCCGCTCCAGCGCGTCTCCTAAATGGCCCTCGAGGTCAGAGCCATCGAGCCAAAGGAGGTGGCGAGCGCACTCGCGCCGATCTGGCACTACTTCGGCAGCCGCCCGGAGCCCGATCAGATCGAGCGGCTCGGGACGATTCTTCCAGTCGAGCGGATGCTGGCGGCCGTCGACGGCGGACGGATCGTCGGCGGAGCGGGCGCGTACCAGTTCGACACGACGGTTCCCGGCGGCGCCCAGGTACCGACCGCCGGCGTGATGGCCGTCGGCGTCTTGCCGACGCACCGTCGCCGCGGGGCTCTCACGGCGTTGATGCGCAAGCAGCTCGCCGACGCGCACGAGCGAGGCGAGCCGATCGCGATGCTCTTCGCGAGCGAGGGCGGTATCTATTCGCGCTTCGGCTACGGGCTCGCGTCCCTCGCGGGCGACATCGAGTTGCCGAAGGAACACGCGCGGCTGTGGGACGATGAGCCGCTCGGGCAGGCACGGTTGCTCGAGGCCGACGAGGAGGTGCTCGAGATCCTCCCCGGGATCTACGACCGCGTGCAGCCCGAGACGGTAGGGATGTTCACGCGCTCGCGCGAGTGGTGGAAGGTGCGCCGTTTGCGCCAGGGGCAGCAGGGTGGTCAGCAGATGCGTGCCGTGATCGAGGTCGACGGCGTGCCGGAGGCGTACGCGCTCTACCGGCTCAACTTCGAGGTCAACCACATGATCACCGAGACGAGCGTCGAGGTCGGCGAAGCCCTCGGCACGTCTCCATTGGCGCTCGATGCGATCTGGCGCTTCTTGCTCTCGATCGACTGGGTCGCCCGGATCGACGCCTTCTGGCTGCCGCTCGACCATCCGCTGCTCCAGTGGATACGCGAGCCGCGTCGGATGCGCTTCGCGGTGCTCGAGGCGCTCTGGGTGCGCTTCGTCGACGTCGGTGCGGCGCTCATCGCCCGCCGGCTGGGTGGGGGCGAGGTCGTGCTCGACCTGCGCGACGAGTTCTGCCCGTGGAATGCGGCGCGCTGGCGCGTAGCCAACGGGAGTGCCGATCGCACGACGGCTCCGGCCGACCTGAGGCTGAACGTCGAAGCTCTGGCCTCGGTCTACCTCGGCGGCTTCACCTTCGAAGGCCTGCGCTGGGCGGGCCGGCTCGAGGAGCTGAAGCCCGGCGCAGTCGCACGCGCTGACGTGTTGTTCGGCACCGAACGCCTCCCGTGGTGCCCTGAGATCTTCTAGCGGACTGCCTCGACCCAGTCCAAGGCCCGGCCACAGAGCGAGCGGGCGTCTCCGGGCGAGGTTCTCGTCACGGGCTCACGCGAGTCGACCAGGCTGAGGGCCGCGGGGCCGAACGAATACGGCGTACCGCCGCTGCCCGGGCGCCAGCCGCCCGTCTCGTAGCGGATCCGAACCAGGTGCTCGCCGGCCGAGAGTCGCGTCGAGCCGAGGTCGGTGTAGAGGCCGGGCCAGTTCAGCTCATGGCGCTTGGAGCCGACGGTGCGCCCGTCGACCGAGATCGAGGCGAGCCCGCGCCAGTCGCCGCCGAGCCAGGCGGTGTACTCGCCGCCCACGGGCACTCTCACGGTCAGGGCGAGCTGGCCGCGCGCGGGCGGATAGCCCAGCGGGATTGCCTGGGGCCTGGTGGCGGTCACCAGCGTGCCACCGAGCGATCCCAGACGAAGCACGTCCGCGCAGCGCGGCACCCCAGCCGCCTGATTCTGGCTCCCGAGGGGTAGGTGCTGGAGGATCGTCGGCGGGCCCTGCGGTCGCTGCCACACCTCGTAGTAGCGACCGCGCCAGACGAGCCGGTAACTCGACGGCGGCCTGCTGGCCGCGGGGCCCCGGCGAAGCACGAGCGTGCGGTAGACGAGCAGCCCGTCGAGGCGGATGCGGTCGATGTCGGCGGACTCGCCCTTGCTCAGGACGGAGCCGTTGGTCAGGTAGTCGAAGCGTCGCCGCAGCTCTGAGGCTCCCTCCGGGTCGAGGCGCCGCAGGAAGTGGCGCACGCCGTAGGGCTCGTAGGTGCTCATCAGCGCCGGCCCCTGGCCCGCGAAGTCGTGTCCGATCGTCTCGAGCTCGTGCAGCTGTCCCCGCGGTGCCAGCAGGACGTCGTGGTACTGGAGGGTGTTCGACCAGAACACGCCGGCGGCGATCGCCAGCGCGGCGACGGCGGCCTCGACGACGCGTTTGTGCGCAAGGCCCGCCGCGCAGCCGCCGAGCGCCGCCGCCAGCGCAGCCGGCGAGGCCATGGCAAGCGTCTTCCCTGCGACCCAGGGCGAGCTGACGGCGAGGAAGAGGGCACAGCCGAGGCCCGCGATCACGACGTAGGCGAGGAGCTCCCAGGCGACCCGCTCCCAGGCCCACCAGATCCCGACGACGCCTGCCACGATCACGAGCGCGATCAGGACGTAGGCAGGTGCCGAGTCGTGTGGGTGGACGCGGAAGTCGCCCGACGGCCAGATGCCGAAGAGCTGGAAGCCGCTCAGGGGGCCGATCAGGTTGCCGAGATTCGTCTCCTTGTCGAAGGCGCCGATTCGCGGCAGCCAGTCGACCGCCGCCACGAAGGCCGGGATCGCGAGCAGCGCGAGGCCGGCGACGAACACGCCCGCCTTCGGCAGCAGCCGCTGCGGCCGGCGCAGGAGGAGGACCGTGGCAACGAGCGCAGCCGGAGCGAGCCACACCGCTCCCGGGAGGCTGAGAACGCAGACCAGCGCCGCGCAGGCCGCGGCCAGAGGCAACGCGGCGCGTGCGCGCCTGCTCTCCTCGAGCGTCCACGGCAGGAGCGCCGCGATCAGCGCGAGGAGGAGCGCGCCGGCCAGCTCCTTGATCCCGCCCCAGAGCGCGTAGCCGAACAGGATCGCGGGCTGCGCCGCGACGAAGACCGCGACCGCACGCAGCGGCCGCGAGGGGATCAGCCGCGAGAGCACCGCGTAGAGCGCGAGCGCGAGCAGCGCCGCGAGCACGGTGAGATAGGGCTGGAAGAGCCACGCGATGTCGTACGAGAGGAGCTGGTGGCCGATCCCGAGCGGCATCAGGCTGCCGGTCGGGTAGCCGATGGAAACCGTCGTTCCCAGGGTCGCCTCGTACGTCGAGGGAGCCAAGCCGGCGAGGCTGCGCCCGTGCTCCATCACGCGGTCGGTCATCGCGAAGTAGGTGGCGGTGTCGTCGAGCTTGATGTAACCGGCGAAGGTCGCCTCGCCGGAGAGGACGATCGGCGCCGCGAACACGGCGAAGACACCGACGGCTGCACCGTACGCCCATAGATCAGGGCGCGCACGCCACGGAGCGCTCAGAAGCAGGCCGGCCGCCGCGAGCCCGACCACGAGCGGTCCGGCGAGCTCGGCGGTCGCATCCGCGAGGGTCGCGAACTGCCCTGCGAGGATCACGACCGTCAGGCCGGCCGGAAGCACGAGCGGTCGCGGGAGGCGATCGCCGCTCGCCAGCTCGAGCAACCGCCCGCAGCCGAGGCAGAGGCCGGCGAGGACGAGCGGGAAGAAGACCCAGGCTACGAGCAGGGCGGGCAGCTAGCCGACCGGTACCACGGCGCCCGACGTGATCAGCTCGCGCGCGTGCTCGGCCGACGGGTCGAACACCTCGATCTGCAGGTTCGAGCCCGGATAGGCGACGTAGACGTTCGTGGGGTGCGACGTGTCGTACACCGCGAAGCCGTGGTGGGGTGCCGAGAACGACGTCTCGCCCGGTTTCTTGGCGAGCTCCTGGAGAACCTTCAGCGCGCCCGGAACCGGGTACGTGCCGACGATCGTGAACTCGGCCTGGCGGATCCCGACGGGCACGTCGCTCGGCAGGTAGCGCACGAACACGCGCCCGTTCGTGGTGCGCGTCAGCTCGTAGGTCATCCCGTTCTTGGGCCCGGCCCAGTAGATCGGATGCCCGGCCTCCTCCGCGAGCGCGCTGAGCCGATCCTGGCTGGCCCCGGTCGGTCCGATCGGGGAGGTCGTGGTCGCCGACGTCGACGACGAGTCGTCGTTGCGGATGAAGAACCATGCGACGAACGCGATCGCGATCGCGACGGCGACAGCCGCCCCGATTCGCACGCTGGGGAAGCGGCTCGAGCCCGCGCCCGTCCGTTCGGTCATAGCCACGGAGGATAGGTTCCGCTCCGGCGGGGAGGGTCCTGCCGTCCGAAGCGTGCGAGGCGAGCCGTTCGGCTCTACCGCATAGAGCCATCTCTCAAGCTCAGAGGGCCCCGACGGCTGGGCCTGGAGATCCGCGGCGGCGCGGGTTGCCAGTTAGGCCGTCTCGAAGCTACGGCGCGGGGTCGCGCGGCGGCTCGAATTCCTGCAGATCGGCCTCGGCGACGTCGGCTGCGTCAGTGCCTGCCAGCCCTCCGGTCAACGGTCCGGCCGCCGCGACCTGCTCGACCTCCGTCTCCCCCGGGTCGTCGCCGCCGAACTCCTCCCGCTCGGCTGCCTCGTCGCTGCGGCTACCGCCGATTCCCTTGATCCAGTCCCAGAGGAACATGGCCCGATCTTACGCCTCGTCCTCGGCGTGTCTCGGAGGGCTGATCGCGCTTCGGCTAGCTCGAAGCCTGCACGCTGTCCTCAAGGTGGCTGTGGGAACGGATTTCCACACTTCCCGCGAGCGCGCGTGAGACAGGGCAGACCTGCTCCGCTTGCTGCGCCGCGCGCTCCAATGCCGGCTGGTCGATGCCGGCAACACGCCCGATCACTTCGAGCTCGCTGGTCGTGATCGTGTAGGTGCCTTCGACCTCTTCAAGGGTGATGACGGCGCTGACTGCAAGCCGCTCGGGCGGCGTCTGCTCGCCCGCCAGGATCGAGCCGAGCGCCATCGTGAAGCACGTCGCGTGTGCGGCGGCGATCAGCTCCTCCGGGGTCGTCTTGCCCTCGGGCTCTCCGAAGCGTGAGGCGGCCGTGACCGGCAACCCGGCAAACGCGCCGCTGCCGCCCGACAGCTGACCCCCGCCCCGCGCGATCGTTCCTTCCCAGACGACGTTCGCAGATCTCTTGATCCCGGCCATCTCACCTCTCCTCTCGTTCCTCGATCAACATTGGTCTTCGTGCTGAGCACGATCGCGGTCACAGCCGTCGCCGTCATCACGGCGAACGTCCATCTCGACTACCGACCAACCGGAGCCCGGGCGTTGGTGCTAGCTCATGTCGCCATGGCTCGCGTACATGCCCAAGTTTCCGCGCGCGACGTAGCCTCGCGCGTCCATTCGACCAGCGTCGATCGAGCTTTGCGCGGGTGCGCGAGGCAGGGTTGGCCTTGAAACGGGGGGCTTCGAAGATGCGCGTACGCGAGGTGCGCCGCTACATCCAGTACGACCCGGAACCCCGGTCTGATCGTCGATCCGAGCGTGCGCTAGCATGGGCACGCTCTTGGGCGGTTAGCTCAGTTGGGAGAGCACCAGCTCGACAAGCTGGGGGTCACTGGTTCGAGCCCAGTACCGCCCATCCTCACTATCAGCCTGGTTGAGCCCTTCCGGCTCAGCCTCGCCGCTCTCCTGCAGCTTCTCGTTCAACGCGGAACGTACGAGCGCCTCCAGCCGATCGGCTTGTTCTCCTGCTTCTGACCCGCCGGCGGCTGTATCCAGGAAGATGTGGACGTGGAGCGGCCGTTTGTCCCGTCCGGCTTCGTCGTCCCGCTCGGTCTCGCGACGGAGCAATTCAGGCTCGAACCACTCGGGCCGCAGCACAATGACTCCGACTATGAGGCGTGGTCGTCGTCGGTGGAGCACATCCACATGACGCCCGGCTGGGAGACGAGCTCCTGGCCCGACGACCGCAGCCTGGTGGACAACCTGCGCGACCTGCAAGCGCACGCCGACGACTTCGAGAACAGGACGGGCTTTACCTACACCGTCCTCGATCCTGCAACCGCCGACGTGATCGGCTGCGTTTACATCTATCCCGACGACAGCGAGGAGCACGACGCGCGTGTGCTCTCATGGGTGCAGGCGAGCCGGCCCGAGCTCGACGTGCAGCTGTGGCGGGCGGTTACAGACTGGCTCGCGGACGAGTGGCCGTTCGAGCGTGTGGCCTACGCCGAGCGCGCCGACGGCGCCTGACGCTACTGCTCCGGGCTGACTCAGGGTCGCGCTCGAGTGACATTCCCGAACCGCAACTCCCCTTTTTTTCAGATGTCGTCTGTCTTCACCCTTGTCTGACCGTCGGGCGCGACTTCGCGGTCG
>Ga0207675_100002995_pt1 | contig 16589 bp, 13 predicted proteins | sample KBSSwiS42_FD_184305 | JGI IMG/M metagenome (GOLD analysis project Ga0207675, IMG submission 184305) | Switchgrass rhizosphere microbial communities from Kellogg Biological Station, Michigan, USA - KBS Switchgrass S4-2 (SPAdes) (version 2) | ecosystem: Host-associated > Plants > Roots >... | reverse complement strand
TAGGTGTTGCTGTACTTTTGTCGTCGTCGTTCTTCGCTCGTCCCTGGTCGCCTGCTTACCAGATGCCGCGACGCGACGACGCGCTTGAACTGGACCGAGCTGCCGAAGTTCATGACGAGGCCCACTTCAATTCACCAGCGCTCCGCCACCTCGTCGAGACGCCGAGCCCACCACGCCCATTCGGCGTGCGCCGCTTCGCTCGCGACCGCGACCTGCGCGCCCTTCGCCCAGAGCATCGTGCGCGCGCCATACATAACGGCGACATCCTCGAGCCGAGCCCAGAGCGTGTCATCGAGCTTTTGTTCGAGCTCGCGCTCGAGCAACTCGCGGTAGCGGGCGATCACCGCCTCCTTGCTCCGTGACAGCCGGCTGGCGTTCACGGCAAGGTACCAGCCAAGATCGGTGGTCGATGGCCCCGCCCCGATCAGCGCCCAATCGAACGCAGCGACGCCGCCCTCCGGCATGGGAGCGAAGTTCGCCACCTTGACGTCGCCATGGACCAACGTCTGCGGAAGGTCGGCCCACGCCTCATGAACGATCGGCGCCGGACAGCGAAGCACGTCCGCCGCACGGACCGACAGTCGCGCGAGTGCCGCGCCCCACCCGAGCCGCAATCGGTCGCGAAGCGCGGGCGGCATGAGCGCAAGCGCCGCGGCATCCTCGAGCACGTTCGGGAGCACGATGTCCGACGTCGCTGACGCACGTCCGAGCCAGCCGATCGAGAGCGCAGGTGAATGCCAGAATCGCGCGTGGAGTCGGGCCAATGCCGCCAGCAACTCGTCTTCGTGCGGGCGCGCGATGGGCTCGCGCACGTCAGGGAACACGTGCGCGGCGAGGTCGTCCATCAGCAAGCCCGATTGGCCACCCTCGACCGCGTACGCGACGTAGGGCGACACGAACGCATCCCACACGGCGTCGAGCGAACGCTCGGCGAGCAGCGACCACTCGCGCCCGACACGGTCGCCGGACCGAATCGCGGTCCACTCGCGCGCGGGATCGCAGAGCTTGAGGACGAAGCGTCTCGTCTCGCCGGAAGGAAGCACCGCAACGAGTCGTCGGTGCGTGGCTCCCGAGAACCCGACGGTCGACAGGGGCTCCTCCCGCACGCTCACGGCACCGAGCGATGCCGGGTCGGTCAGGTCCGCGAGGCAACCCAGGCGAACGGTCCGCATGACGCGACGATTCACCCCGTCCGGGGAGGGCGCAAGGCCGCTAAACCTTTCGGCCACTCCACCCGTCGAACTCGTACAAGCCAGTGCTACATAGGTAGCGGGATAATGTACCGGAGGAGACGGGACCATGTCCGACATCACGCACTCCGTCATCGGCGACATCCGCTTTGCTGCGCGCCAGCTCCGCCGCAACCTGCCGCTCACCATTGCCGCGCTTCTCTGCTTCGCACTCGGCGTCGGCGCCAACACGTCCATCTTTTCCGTCGTCAACGCGGTGCTCTTCCGGCCGCTGCCCTTCCCGGATGCCGACGAGCTCGTGATGGTGAGCGAGGGGATCCCGAAGCTCGCCGCCGACATCGGCTCCATCTCGGCGGCCGATCTCCTCGACTACAAGGAAGCGGAAGGCCGCGTGTTCGAGTCGCTCGCCCTCGCACAACAGCGAGGCGTCACCGTCATGGTGGACGGCGAGGCCGACATGGTGCCTGGCGCAGCGATCACGCCGTCGGCGTTCAGGGTGCTTCGTGTGGCTCCCGCGGTCGGACGCGCGCTCGTCGATGACGATACGGCCACAAGCGCGCCGCCGGTCGTCGTCATCAGTGACGCGCTCTGGCGTCGCCGGTTTGGTGCCGATCGGTCTATGGTCGGCAAGCAGATCACCTTCTCGAGCGGCCAGACCGCCGAGGTCGTTGGCATCATGCCCCGCGGATTCGCCTTCCCGCTGCCGGGCCTTGGCATGCCGGTCGCCGACGTCTTCTTCCCGTTCTGGTTCTCGCCGACCGTGATCCGTCAGCGCGCCGACAATTTCGGCACGCTTGCCTTCGGGCGCCTCCGGAACGGGGTATCCATGGCCCGCGCCGAGGCGTCGCTGACCGAGATCGTGCGGCAGTTGCCACAGCGATATCCCGACAGCTGGGGGAAAGCTCAGGTCAACGGTGGTACTCCGCTCATCCACGTGAAAGGCCTGCGCGCCGCGGCGGTTGGAGAGTCACGTCGCCCGCTGCTCGTGCTGCTGGGGGCCGTTGGTTTCGTGCTGCTCATCGCCTGCATCAACGTGGCTAGCCTGTTCGTCGCCCGCGCCTCGGCCCGCAGGCGCGAGATCGCGATTCGGAAAGCGCTCGGTGCCACGCGCGGCCGCCTAACGCGGCAATTCCTCGCGGAGGCGTTACTGCTGCTCGCCGCGGGGTCGGCGTTAGGTCTCCTCGCGGCACGGTGGGGGACGCGCGTGTTGGTCGCTCTCGCGCCAGGCGACTTCTATTCGTCGTTCGATGCCTCCATCGACGCGCGAGTGCTCGCGGTGACTGGCGGACTCACGATGCTCACCGCGTTGGTGTTCTCGATTCTCCCGGGCTTGCGCGGCCCGCAGTCCGACGCCGAACAGTCGTTGCGCACGGAGGAACGGTCGTCTACAGCGAATCGCGTGAGCCAACACGGTCGGCGCGTGCTCATCGTGAGCGAGGTCGCGTTCGCGCTCGTGCTGACCATTGGCGCGGGACTCATGCTGAGGAGCTTCGCCCGCGTACGTGCGGTGAATCCCGGCTTCGATCCGGAGAACGTCGTGAGCTTCCGTGTAAGTCTCCCCCCGGACGCGTATCCTGACGCCGACCGGATCAAGCTGACCGAGCTCGAGATCCTGCGGCGCCTGCGCGAGATTCCCGGCCTGATGTCGGCAAGTGCGACGTCGACTCTGCCGATGCAGGGTGACTGGCTGATCGTCTTCACGCCCGAAGGTCCAACGCCGTCGCAGTTGCCGGTCGCCACCAACGCACTCGTTCTACCTGGCTTCTTCGAAGCCATGCGCATTCCGCTCCGTGCCGGCCGGCTGCTCAATGAGAACGACACGAAAGGCACGCCACGCGTGGTGGTCATCAACGAGACGATGGCGCGCAAATACTATGGAAACGCGAATCCAATCGGTCGACAGTTCAAGTGGGGATCGCGCGATTCGCCGGGTCCATTGAGTGAGATCGTGGGCGTCGTCGCCGACGTGAAGACCCGTACGCTCGACGAGGAACCATCTCCCGCGGTGTATCATCCCGTCCTGCAGCAGGACACAACGCAGATGTCGGTGGGTATGTATCGCGGGCTGTCGTATGTCGTGCGGACGAGATTGGCGCCGGCGACCGTCGCCGCGTCGCTCAGGACAGCGGTGCGAGGTGTGGACCCGAAGCTCGTTGTCTTGAACGTCCTGCCGATGGGCACGATCGTCGGCAGCACAATCGCGTCGCGGAAGTTCAACGCCGCGCTGCTGGGTCTGTTCGCGGCGCTGGCGTTAGCGCTCGCGGCTACCGGTGTGTACGGCGTGCTTCAGTATTCGGTGATTCAGCGCAGACGTGAGATGGGAATCCGCCTCGCGATCGGCGCGACGTCGTCGGACATGATCCGGCTCATCGTCGGCCAGGCGGTGGGTCTCGCGGCCATCGGCGTTGCGATCGGACTGGCGGGCGCGTTTGCGCTCACGCGGGTGATCCGTGCGCTGCTGTTCAACACCGATCCGCTCGACGCCTTCACGTTTGCTGCGAGCGCCGGGGTTTTGCTGGTGATCGCGGTGTTGTCCGCCTACTTGCCGGCGCGGCGGGCGTTGCGCGTCGATCCGACTGTCGCAATGCGAGCAGAGTAGACAGCGCTTCCTCACGACATTGCGAACGGCGCCTCGGATAACGGGCGTGTTACAGAGAGGTAATTGCGGCTCTAGGAAGCTCGGATAACTTGGGGTGGACAACGCATTCTCTCGACGCGAGTCCGTTCGCGCCGCTCTCGCTGTTCGGCAATTCTCCAACGACGAGCCCTATGCCCCTGCCCACCATCTTTGATCCGAGCGGTGTCTCGGACGTCAAGCTTCTCAAGTACGGAAAAGTCTATCTCCTGACGATGGGAGACGGGTCGGAGCTGGTCATCAAGGCCGAGTCGCAGCAATTCCAGATCACAGATCGCATTGCCGAGCGGAAAAAGATGGACTTCGGGTTCCAGATTGCGCAGAAAGTGGCGAGCGCTGGTAACTCGCGCGTGATGGACCAGGTCGAGGTCAAGCGACTTGCCAGGTTGCAGGCGGCCTTTCCCGATCCCGCGTTTGGCTGGGACGTCTCGCTGGATCCGAGATACAATGCGCAGACCAGTTGGCTCCTCATGGAAGCCGCTTCCGGCCTCAAGAACCTCGAGGACGTGATGGGGAAGGGCGAGGGCAAGCAGTTTCTCTCGCTTCTCATGCTGTTCGGGCTGCACCAAAAGGACAATCTGGTCGCTCTCGGAAAGATCCTGGCGATGGACTGTTTCCTCGGGAATTCCGACCGTTTCATCGTCGACGACTCGACGGCGCAGGACCCGATCAAGAACCTTGGCAACGTGTTCTTTCAGAAACAGTCGGACAAGTCGTTCAAAGTTGTCGGGATCGATCCGATGGATCCCAATTCCGGGTGGGCCAAGCTGGATCAGGACATCCTGACGGTTACGCAGGCGGTGTCGCGGCAGGGCGGGCGCCAGGTCACGGAAGAAATGAAGCAATGGCCCGGGTTGATCCTCAAGAGCGACAAACGCATGCGTGACCTGGCCAAGCGCTGCCTGCGGGCCGTCAACGATCACCTGATGGAGTTCGCCAAGCTCAGTGACAAAGAGAAGAAGACGTGGACCGTCCGCGGCAAGCACTTCGATCTCGTGGAGAAGGGGATCAAGAAAGGGCGTGACGAGATCAAGTTGATCGCGAGGGCACGCGTGGCGCCGAAGGGCGGCCGCGCCGGTGCGCCCACCGGGTTGATGAGCCGCATGCAGACGTTGGGTTGGGCCTGAGCGCCGGCTTGCTACGTAAGCCGCAGGTCAGCTGTCGGCTCTGACGATCGCGGTTCGTCCCTGCTTGCAGTTTGCTGACCGCCGAGGAGTGGCGGGCCGGCGCGCGTCGGTCAACATCGAGATGACACGCGTGTCGAACAGTCTCCTCGAGCGAGGCATCCGTGCGGCGACCCTCGTACACTCTTCCCGCCATTGCGCTGGCGATGCTCGCCTGCGCCCCGGCCGAGCCGAAAGCATTCAGCTCGGCCGACGAGCGGGCGATTCGCCAGGTCGATTCACTCTACGTTGCCGCCTGGCTGCGCGACGATACGGCTGCGGTCCTCCGGACACTGGCGCCCGACGCCGTGCTGATGCCGGCCGGGCAGCGTCCGCTCGCGACGCCTAACGATATCCGGGCCTTCTGGTGGCCCGCCGACGGGTCGCGGACGAAAATCCTGACGTTCCATCGCGTCATCGACGAGATCGCGGGCGACCCGAGTCTCGCGTGGGTTCGTGGGACGGACACGCTCACGTTCACGTACGACAAGGGTCAGACACACAGCCAGCTCGCCAGTCGCTCCATGACGCTGGCGGTGTGGCGGCGACAGCCGGACGGCTCCTGGCGCATCAGCCGGATGATGTGGGGCACGCGTGCCCCGTAGCGAGCTGCCGTATTACCCGACGTACGAGAGAACCACGTAATCCGTCCCATCGAATACAAAGTCAGCCACCTCGCGCATGCCCATTTTCGCGTGCGCACGCAACGATGCCGGATTGTCGCGCCGGATGAACAGAACGCCTTCGCGTCCCGGCTCCAGTTGTCGCAATTCTGCAACCATCTCCTGCGCCAGTCCTTTGCCACGTTCTTCTTCGCTCACGCAGATGGGGCCATAGACATACGCGTCGGGCGAGCCCGGGTATGCGTCCAGCATCGCGCGAATGATGGGAACATCGTCATTCATCTCGCGTGGACTATTCATGAGGAAAGCGACGATGCGGCCATTTCGGCGCGCAACGATCAACGGCATCGCGCGCATCATTGCGGCGACGCGAGAGCGAGGCAGCTCGGCAGACAGCAACCCGCCGCGTTCGGGCTGGTTTGCCGCTTGCAACTCCAGAATGCCATCCAGATCGCGTTCAGCCGCCCTGCCGATCTCCACTCCGGAAATGGTCACGACTCTAACCTCCGGCGCCTAACGCTGCCGTTTCAGATCGCGGCTCAGTGGTCAATGCGGCGCGCATTCGGTTCAGGTCAACTCGACTGGCCCTTGCCGTGCCACTTGAGCCCGATCTGGGCGGATTGGCGTAGGCGCTCCGTCAGCTGTCCGGTGTGGTGTTGGAGATGACGAATGTTCACCAACTGATGCTCGAGCTTTCCCATCTGATACCAGGGGAAACCGCACTCCGGCGCGTTGAGGTCAAGCGAGTCGACGGCCAGGTCGATCCGCGACTCGAGGTCCTTCCAATAGGCCGTCAGCTCCTCCCTCGAGTAAGGAATACGTAGAGTTCCGTCGGGAGCGGGCCCGAGCTCCCAGTAGCCCTTGCGGTGCTGAGACCAGGGAACGAACGCCTGTTCGGACGCGCTCAGGTAGAAGTCGGTGTAAAAGAGCGTGTGATAGATGACCTGCCAGGACTGGTTCCTGTACGAGTCGTCGGCCCAGAGCCCCTCGGGACACGAGTCGAGGGCTGCTCTCAGCATTGCCATGCCCCCGTGATACTGGCTTTTGAGCGCGGCTTGGATTGTCATGGACGGGTAAGTCAGGAGTGTGGCTAGTCCTCGCGCTTCATGCGCTCGCGCCGCGCGCGTTCAGCGTCGCTCGGTGAATCGAGCGCGGTGTCGCCGATCTCGATGTCGCCCGCGCGCTCGTAATGACCGATCAAGAGGCCGGTGCTCGAGACGCGTGATCTGGTCAGCTTGTAGCCGTGCGGCACGGAGCCGTCGGCGAACAGCTTCTTGCCACCGCCGAGGACGACCGGGATGGTGAAGATGCTGATTGCGTCAACGAGGTCATTGGTGAACAGCGCGTGAACGAGCTCAGTGCTGCCCTGGGTGACGAGATTCGGGCCGTCTGCTGCCCGCAAACGCTCCACGTCGGCGATGTCTCGCAGCAGCACCGAGCCCTGCCAACTCGTATCGACGTCGCCCGAGCGCGAAACGAGGTACTTCTTGATGCGCTTGAACAGCCTGGCGATGCGGCCGGCGGAGCCGGTTTCGTCGTAGTAGGGCCAGTATCCGGCGAAGATCTCGTAGGTCTTTCGCCCGAGGAGGAGATCGCAGTTCTCCGTCAAGACGCGGTCGATCTCTTCGCCGAACACCTCGTCGAAGTAGGGCATAACCCAGCCGCCCAACTGAAAGCCCCTGGTGGGATCCTCCCAAGGGCTGCCGGGCGCCTGCATGACTCCATCCATGGAGACCTGGGCGCCGACAATGATCTTTCGCATGTATCACTCCTGCGCAACATTGGCGCCGGCGACGAGCAGGATCAACCGTCGCGACGCGGGCGGAGTACTCGTCACGCTCAATGTGGACGGGCAGGCATCCAGAACCCAGGGGTCGACCGCATGAGGTCGACCCCTGGGTTCTGGATGCTGGATTCGCTCTCAATTGGCGCGCGGCGCATTTGGCGCCGGCGGATCCTCACGCCACCACCACTGTGTCGGCAGGGGCCTAACGCGCGGCCACATCTCATCGAGCGTGTTGCCGTCGTACAGTCGGCCGTTCTTCATCACGTACCGGATGCTATTTGTGTTCCTGATGTCCTCGAGCGGATTCCGGTCGAGCACCTGCAGGTCCGCGAGCTTCCCGACCTCGAGGGTACCGAAATCCTTCGCGTGACCAATCGCGTCGGCACCGAAATACGTCGCCGCTCGCAGCACGTCGTGCGGCTTCATTCCTCCCGACGCCATCATCCACAGCTCCCAGTGCACCCCGAGCCCTTGCAGCTCGCCGTGTGACCCAAGCCCGACACGCCCGCCCGCGTTCACGATCTTCGCCAGCTGCTCGGCGTGACTCTTGTAGATGTACTGATCGTCGCGGTAGAACGCCGTCGTCTTCCACGCGTCGAGCTCCTCGTGCGGCGTGAAATGCCGAAGCTTCTTGTCCTCGTCGATGTTGTAGTGCGTGAGCCAGTAGGTGAGGCCAATCGGACCACCGTACCCGACGATCAACGTCGGCGTGTACGTGATGCCGCTCGCCTTCTCCAGCTGGACGACGTCGTTGTACAGCGGGAAGATGGGCATCGCATGCTCGAGGCCGGGGTAGCCGTCGTGCATGAGCGTGAGATTCATCGTGAGGTTCGATCCGCCCTCGGTCGTGGTCGTTAGGCCCAGCTCCTTCGCCGCCATGATCACCCACTGCCGCACCTTGCGATCGCCGACCATGTACTGCTTGATCGTCTGCGTGTTGTAATGATCGGCATAGCGGCGGACGACGTCTCGCGCCTCGTCGAGCGATTTGATGTTGTCCGCCGAGAAGATGCCGGGGCCCGTGGAGTAGAGCCGGGGGCCGATCAGCGCCCCGGTCTCCATCAGATCGGAGTACGTGAGAATGTCGGTCGACGACGTCTGTGGATCACGCTGCGTCGTGACACCGTACGCGAGGCCCGCCAGCAGCTGCGTGACCTGATCGCGATGCACGCCCCATCCGAACCAGTTGTGCGCGTGGATGTCGACATAACCGGGCATGATCGTCTTTCCAGCGACGTCGATGACCTTTGCACCCTTCGGAATCGTCACCGAGCCACTGGCCCCCACGGCGACGATCCGATTGTCGGTGATCACGATGTCGCCCTTTTGGATGACCTCATCGCCCTTCATCGTGATGATCCGGGCTCCGCGCAACGCGACCGTGCCGCGCGGCTTGTCCTTCTGCGCTGTGATGACGACGTCGTAGCGCTGCGCCTCGTACACGATCGTTGGTTTCCTGGTCGTGTCCGACCTCGTGGCGGAATCCGACTTCGCAGCGGAATCCGCCGCAGGCCTCGCACCGGCCGCTCCGGCGCCCGTCCCGCCGCCGGCACCGGCCGCGGAGTCAGCGCGAGCGACCGAGTCCCGAACGAGTGAATCCGCCATCGCGAGGTCGTAGCTGAAGAAGCTCTTGCCGATCGAGTAGAACGCGGTGCGACTGTCGTTCGTCCAGCCGATGAAGTCCCCGCCGACTTTCGTTAGGCGAGCCGTCGGCACGACCGAGCTCGACGTCACCGACACCGCGGGCGCCTGGCCGACGACTGGCGGGACGGCGATGAGGTACACGTTGTTCCCTGCCTCGACGAGTGCGCGCCGGCCGTCCGGCGAGAGCAGCACTTCCTCGGGAACCGGCGGTGGTGGCGTGACGCCGGGAGGAAGCGGGACTGCCGGCGGCGGCGGCGCCGCAACGCGCACGACCACTTTGCGGTCGGTGCCATCGAACCGCATCGACACGAGCCCCTCCTGGCCCGCCCAGACGTATATGCGAGAGGAGTCCGGTCCGATGTGTGGAACGTTGCGTCCTTCCTGCGAGGCACCGGCGCCCATCCAGGTCACGCGCGCCACCTCACCGCCGGCCGCGGGGATCGTCACGTACTCGATCTCCGCGCCGCCACCAAGGCCGCCGAAATCCTCGAAGGTCCGCATGCGCACCTGACGCGAGCCACGCACGGCCATGATGCGCGACCCATCGCGCGTGTATCCGATCTTGTCGTAGTACGCCGCCGTTTTCGTCAGACGCTCCGGCTGGCCGCCGCCGTCGGCGCGCACCCGATAGACGTTCCCGCCAGCTGTATCCGTCCACGTCACGTAGGCGATGTAGCGGCCATCGGGCGACCAGACGGGCTGATGCTCGACCATGCCGCCCGGCGTTAGGCGACGCGGATTGCCGATCGTCAGCTTCTGCGCACCGACACCGCCGCGCGCGAGCGTCAGGTCGCCGACGTAGAGATTGTCGAGCGCGATGAATGCGAGGTGCTTTCCATCCGGCGACGGACGCGCGCCGCGAATCTGCGAGACGGTGAGCGTCGAGTCGTTGATGGGATACTCGAACTTCGCGAGCGGGCCCATTTGCTGATCGACGTCGGCCGTGAACGGAATCGGCGTGACTTCACCCGACGGCACGGCGACGCGCCAGATCTTCCCATGGAAGCTGGTGATGAGCGCCTTGGAATCGGGTGTGAACGCCGACCCGGGATAGACGTCGCGATCCTGGGCGCCGCCGCCCTGCGTGTTATCGCGCTGCACGTCCATGAGCAGCCAGCGATCCTCGTTCGTCGTGAGGTCGCGGACCTTCAACCCTTCGCGTCCGTCATAGCGAACGGCGTAGACCAGCCAGCGTCCATCGGGACTCGGCACCGGGCGAAATGCGCCGTCGGCCTCGCCCGAGCGCACGAACGTTTTTCCACTCTCGCGATCGAACTGGCCGATCTGATATTGGCCGAGCCGTCGCGGATTGCTTCGCCCGAGCAGCTCGCGATGATGCTGCTCCTCGTAGCTCTCCTGCTCGGTCTCGGCCGGCCATGTGCTCGCGAGGAACGTGCTCGGCACGTTGCCACTGACGTTGACCCAGATGTACCGTGAGTCGTTCGTCGCGAGCGCGGGTCCGAGGTGTGTTGGGACCGGTGCGCCGCCGGTGGCGGGAGCGCCGTCGGGCCGGAGGCCGGTGAGCTGGACGCCGCTCCCGCCGTCCTTGTGGTACATCCAGAGCTGACCGGCTCGCGCCGCGATCAGGTATTGCCCGTCGGCCGACCAGATGGGGGACGAGAAGTTGATCCGCTCGCCCTTGGTGATGATGTGGGCCTTGGTGCCGTCGGCGTTGGCAATCCAGACGTTCTTCGAGCCGTTGCGGTCGCTCACGAAGACGATCTGGGATCCGTCGGGCGAGTAGCGCGGCTGCTGGTCCCACCCCATGCCGCTCGTGATGCGCGTGGCTTTGCCGCCCGCGATCGGGATCGTGTACAGGTCGCCGAGGATGTCGAAGACGATCGTCTGGCCGTTAGGCGAGACGTCGAGCGAGATCCAGGACGCTTCGTCGGTCGTGAACTTGAGGGGCCGCGTGGTGATGAGCGGAAGCCCGTTTGTGCGGCCCGCCGCTTTTACGGCGCTGTCGTTCTGCGAGGTGGTTTGGGCCGAGGCCGGTGCTGTGAGTGCCGAGGCGAGACAGAGTCCTGTCGCGACGAGGAGACGGAGCTGCTTCATGAACGATCTCCAAAGGGGACAAATACGTGCTGACGTGCGTTCCGTGATCCGAGGACGCACTGTTTGTTCGAACGGGGACGGCGGTCCGGTCCGGCGACCGCGCGCGGGTGCGCTGGGCTCGAAAATACTGCCGCGAGTGAAGTCGGGAAGGCGTGACGGAGTAGCTCCTGCCTTTCAATGAGCGTCACCGAATTCGGTTAACGCTCGCAGGCCTGCGTCCCAAGTTTTCAGTCTCACTTCCGGCTCGTGAAAGAGGAGATGTCACATCCGAGGAGCGATCCGAAGCATCCGAGTGATCCGCTGCATCCGAACACTCCTTCGTCTGTGGGACCGGCCCTCTCATGGCTCGCATCTACGACAAAGGGGTGTTCGGATGCGGCGGGATGCCACGGATCAGCCGGATCGATCCCGACCTGGCGCCTAACGTGGCCCCTACGCGACACTTGTCACTCCTTGCGCGTTACTCGAAGACGACCGCCTGCGGACGCCACGTGTTCGGATCGTTCCAGATTCCGGGCCCAATGAACTCCAGCCAATCCGGCGTCACTTCGATCATCACGAAGTCTCGCGGGAACGCCGGCCAGAAGAACTTCACGGTGGCTGAATCGAGGAACGGCTGCAGTCGCGGATTCTTCGGATCTCGATGCACGGTTGCTCGGCCCATGATCGTCGCGTAGGCCGCGCGCTGGTCCTCATTGAAATAGAGCGTGACGAGCGGGTTCTTCGCGATCTGATCGACCTTCCGGGTCGATGGGCGCGTGAGAATGAAGACCGAAAATCGCTCGCGCGCCGTCGTGGGCTGCTTGAGGCGAAACGCGCGTACGGTCCTCACGCGAGGTCGGTTGAACTCGTCGACGGTCACCAACCCGACGAACGACTGCCGTGCGATCAGCGCGTCGGCACTGTCGAGGACAACGGCTGTGTCACGCGCGAGGCTGAGCTCAGCGCGCGGTATGCTGAGCGTTGTGGCAGTGGTGGTGGCGGCACGGCCGTCGGGCGCACCGCCGCACGCCGTGCCAAGGATCGCAAGGAGCGTTGCCGTGGCGAGGGAAAGGATTCTCACGCGGGGGATGATACGACAAGACGGACCGCCGAGCGACACTGGTGCAATTGGTGCACAGATCACGCACTGAATCTTGCCCCGAGAGCCAACATGCCGGTCAAACACGTTCGCTTCGGAAAGGGCTTCAACGTCGCATTGAGCAACAAGCGCGGCCAGTCAGCGTCGATGGTGATAGCGCCGGGCGACTGCGAGGGCGGCCCCGACAACCGGCATCGCGGTGCCGATCAGTGGCTCTTCGTCCTCTCCGGTTCCGGTGTCGCGGTGCTCGCAGGCCGCAAGCACCGATTGAAGGCAGGCTCGCTCGTCCTCATCGAGCGCGGCACTACACACGAAATCCGCAATACCGGCCGCTCGCCGCTAAAGACACTCAACGTGTACGTGCCGCCGGCCTACCGGTCGGACGGCAACGAGCTGCCGCGCGGGCGCAGCTGAGAACGCGAGGCGTCACGGACGGCGGCCCGTCGCTCCCGCTCGCCGTTCAATGAGCTCGATCGCCAGGCCGTCCGGGTCTTCGATCATGACCGCTTGGGCTTCGCCGAACGCGTATGGCCCTTCGATGACCTTGACCTTTGCAAGGCGAAGGCGCGCCACGAGCTCATCGAACCGCTCGACCGTGAACGCAATGTGATCCAGCACCTGCCCACGCGACCTAACGAGCGGTTGATCGCGACCACATCGATCCCCGACACACTGGCGCGGATACCACGTCATGCTGCCGTTCGCGAACCTGACGCCGCCCGATGGCTGACGCAGCGTGCCGGCCGGCTCGAGCGAGGGCCACCCGGCCTCACCGTAGCTGACGTCGCACGGATCCCACGGCTTGCGAGGTGTCTCCGTTCCACTGCTGTCGCGAACGGGTGGAAGCTCCATTCCCAAGTGCTCGACGTACCAGTTCGCGGCACAGAGCGGCCGCTCGTGAAAGAAGTGGATGTGCGAGAACGAGTCGCGCGTTCCGGGTCCGCCGGTGAGCTCGAACAACACGCCGTCCGGCGCGACGACGTAGCTGAAGCCGCCATCGCGCGGCGGCGCACTCTGTGTCGTCGCGAACGTCTTCGCAGTCACTATGCCTGCGTAGGGCGAAAGCCCCGAGCGCCACACCGTGTTCGTATCGCTGGGTGAAACGAATAACGGGAGATGCTCGACGCCGATCGTCGCGAGGCGCGCGGCGATATCGGTCGTGTTCGTGAACGCGCCGATGTGCCAGAACGCACTCTGCGGCTCCGCGCGATGCAGATCGTCTCGCCACGCTCCCGCGGGTGGTCGGTCCACCTTCTGGAAGAGCAGCAGCATGTCTGCTTCGACACCCGGGAACCCCGCGACCTCCGTTCGTCGAGCGGACGGCCAGATCTCGAGGTACCAGTCGATCGCCTTTGCGGGGTCTACCGAGTTGAGCCCGACGTGATGCAGCTGCGGCATCGATGCCAAGATCGGTTGCTGGGCGGGGACCCCGCTCACAGTCGCAACGAATGCCACCACGAATGCGACCGCAACCCGTCGCACTACGCGACTGCCTCCTCACGCCGCGGGACCCGCTTGGGGCTCGAACCATCACCAACCCGTTGCTGCTGCGCTCGGCCGAGCCAGACGCCGAGCACGCCCCACACAATCGCGAGGGGTATGGTCACCGCCACCAACGCGGTCAGCCCCATGGCAAGACCACGCAGCAGCCCCTCGACCTGGGAACCCACCACGTCACCAACGCGATAGACGAAGGTGTCAATGAACGCCTTCGATTTGTACTTGTCTTCGCGGGATACGACGGTGAACAATGTTTCTCGCGCAGGCCGGACGATCGCCCGTTGTATCGCGCTGAACGCGGCCTGGAGAACCACGAGCGCCGCCAGCGATGCCGAGATAGCCAGTCCTACGAATCCGAACGAAACAATCGCCGGTAGTAAGGCCAACGTTAGGTGCACGCCCAGCCGCTTCATCAATTGCCCGGTCACGAGCGCCTGAAGCACCAGCGTCGTGAGCTGGGTGTAGAGGTCGATACGCGCAAACACCGACGTGCGCATATCGAGGTCGTTCCCGAGGGCGGCAACCATCTGGAGCCGCGTGAAGTAGATGAACGTGCTGATCACCGTGAGGATCAGCACGTATGCGGATATGCCGAGCAGGTACGGTGAGCGAAGCGCCGCGCGGAATCCCTCCCAGGCACTCCCGCCGATGATGGCCCGATCATCGACTTCGCGCGGTGCGCCGGATCCCGCAGCCGCATCCTGGCTCCGAGGTTGGAGTCGAGTGACGGTCCACGCGGCCACAACCGCTATCCCGAGCGAGGTCGCCGCGACGGGCAGCAGCCCCGCCGTGCCCAGCGGACGCGTGAGCTGCGAGGCCAGCCAGGGACCGGCGATCGCACCCAGCGTCCCACCCACGCTGATGACACCGAACAGTCGCTTGCTCTGCTCGAGCGAAAACCTGTCGGCCATGAGCGCCCAGAACACCATCGTCGAGAACAGGTTGAACACACTGAACCAGACGAAGAACACCATCCCGCTCACTTCGCCGATCGCGCCTGGCGCGCCCACGAGAAGGAGATAGAAGCCGACCAGGCTCAGGGCGAAGAACACATAGGTGGCCGTGATGAACACGATGCGCCGGTAGCGGCTCACCAAGAGCGCGAAGATCGGGTTCACCGCGAGCGTGACGACGGCCGTCCCAATGAAGAGCCAGCGCACCGCCTCGATCCCGCGCCGCATGCCTAGCGATTCGCGGGCAGGGCGAATCACCATGAGAGCGGTGAGGATGAAGAAGAAGCAGAGGGCGGAGGCGAATACGGCAGCTCCTTCGCCTTTGCGAACCTGGAAAAACCGCTGAAGCAGGGCCGTCATGTACTTAGCACGCTCCGTTAGGTCAGTTCAGTACTTCACGGCCTCCAACCAGCGCACACTCAACGGAACCGTGTCGAACGGGCGAGCCGTCTCGTCTTCGAGGTAATAGCGCTCGACACCGACCTCCTTCGCGGCACGCAGGACCGCACGGTAGTCGGTCTGCCCGGTACCAGCCGGCACCTCGCTCGAATCGGGGTTCGCGCTGCCGGTGTGCACGCCCGTCGCCACGCCCTTTTTCATATCCTTGATGTGCATCAGCTTCCACCTGCCAGGATACTTTTTCAGCAGCGCCGCTGGGTCGTTACCGGGAAGCGATGCCCAGAACACATCCATCTCGAATTTCACCGCGTCCGGGTCCGTCTCCTTCATCAACACATCCATCGGCAGGACGCCGTCGGCGCCGGGCTTGAATTCGTAGCCGTGGACGTGATAGAAGAATTGGAGTCCCTGTGCGCGCGCCGCCTTGCCCCAGCGGTTGAAGTCAGCCGCGGCTTGCTTCGCGAGCGCGACGGTGATCGGGCCGTCGGGGTGCGGGATCCACGCGGTTCCGACGTTCTTCGGCCCGAGCACCTTGGCAGCGGCGAGCGCCGACTCGAGACTGTCACGGAACTGCTCGTAGCCGACGTGCATCGATGTCGCGGACAAGCCCACGCTGTCGAGCAGTTGACGGAACTGCTGCGCGCTCATCCCGTACGTGCCCGCAAGCTCCACTTCCCGGAAGCCGAGGGACCTAACGCGCGCCAGCGTCCCGGGGACGTCGGTCTTGAAGGCGTCGCGAAAGCTGTAGAGTTGTACGCCGAGCGGGCCCTGGAAGTCGCCGGCCAGCTTGATCTCGGCCGGAGTGGACGCTGCCGCGTTCGATGCCGGAGCGCTCGAGTCGCTCACCGCGGCGTCGCGAGGGGCCGAGCTGCAGCCTAACGCCGACGTGAGGGCCGCGGCGAGGAAGGTGCTGGAAAGTCCCACGATTCGTCGATGCACGGTGTCTCCGGTAGCGAGAGAGGTCGGCCGCCCAAGCAAAATCACCCGTCGCTAGAACCTGGGGTCCTACCTGCCCGCATGCAACCGGACTCCCCCAAGAAAGCGAGCGGCGCCGTTCTCGACGCCGCTCCCTAACGATCCTTAGAAGATCTGGCTCGACTCAGCGTTCTCGCACGACACCTTCGGGTTCCAATCCGCGAACGTGCCCGACGGATTGGTCTTCCACAGCCAGATGTGCAGCTTGAAAATCGGCAGGAAGGAATGCCTCGTAAAACGCTGCCCTAACAGCTGCGGCACATCATTCGGGTCATTGAGATCGTGACCCGCTCCCGCCCACGCGTCCAGCGGCACGATGTACTCCATTCCCACCAGCCGCATATGACCACCAGCCTGCGGCTCGTAGATCACCGTCTCCGGATTCAGCAGATCGACGGTCGCGTCGAACAGGTTCGTGTTGCCGAAATGGTAGCCCATGCCGCCAGCGGAATGGTGCGCCCAGCATGGAGTGATCTGCGTCGAGTATCCGGCCTGCTTCGCCACGTCGATCTCGTGGAACTTGGCCGTCACCTGACGCAACTGCGCTAGCTGCGTCTCATCGGTGATCGGCGCGGCCTCGCCAGG
>Ga0207675_100002994_pt1 | contig 16592 bp, 14 predicted proteins | sample KBSSwiS42_FD_184305 | JGI IMG/M metagenome (GOLD analysis project Ga0207675, IMG submission 184305) | Switchgrass rhizosphere microbial communities from Kellogg Biological Station, Michigan, USA - KBS Switchgrass S4-2 (SPAdes) (version 2) | ecosystem: Host-associated > Plants > Roots >... | reverse complement strand
GCATGACTCATGCCCGCAGCTGACGGGCCAGCGCCGGCAGCTCAGGCCGCTGCCGGACAGCATTCGACTGCGACTGCGCGCTTCTAGCGGGTATTCCTGGAGACGGCGCTGACGCTGGGCGCCGAGCCCCCCCGAGCCTATTTCTGGCGCAGGGCCGGCGCGGCCCCCGGCGCATGCGCGACCTGCTCGCGCGGACGTCTGGGCCGCTGCGGGCGGCGCGGCGCGCGCAGCAGCGAGAGCGCGATGGATGCGCCCAGGATGCCGGCGATGATCCCGAGCGATGCCAGCACGGGTAACGGGAACAGATCCGCGAGCAGCATCTTGGCCCCGACGAACATCAGCACGCAGGCCAGCCCGACCTGGAGGTACTTGAACTTCTCGAGCACTCCCGCGAGCAAGAAGTACATCGAGCGCAGCCCGAGGATGGCAAAGATGTTCGAGGTGAACACGATGAACGGATCCGAGGTCACCGCGAAGATGGCGGGGATGGAGTCGATGGCGAAGATCAGGTCGCTCACCTCCACTGCCACGAGCGCCAGCAGGAGCGGTGTGGCGTAGCGGCGCCCTTGCTGTAGCACGGTGAAGCGGTCGCCGGAGAGCTTCGGCGTGAACGGCACGATGCGCTGGAACCACATCACGACCGGGTTGCGCTCGGGGTGCGGCGGCGCGTCGCGCTGCAGTAACAGCTTCACGCCGGTGACGACGAGCACGGCACCGAACACGTAGAGCATCCAGTGAAAGTGGGCGAGCAGAGCGCCGCCGATCAAGATGAACAAAGCGCGCATCAAGAGCGCGCCGAGCACGCCCCAGAACAGCACGCGGTGCTGATACAGCGCCGGGATGCCGAAGGCCGAGAAGATCACGACGAATACAAACAAGTTGTCGACCGCCAGCGCCTTCTCGATCAGATAGCCGGCGGTGAACTCGAGCGCTCGCTCCGGTCCAGACCAGAGCCAGATGCCCGCGTTGAACAGCAGGGCCAGGCCGACCCAGACGCCGCTCCAGATGGCCGCCTCCTTGGCGCCAACGGCGTGCGGCCGGCGATGAAAGACGCCCAGATCGACGGCCAGCAGGACCAGCACGAAGACGACAAAGCCCAGCCAGGTGAGGGGTGAAGCGATGCTCTCGAACGGTAGCATTGGTACCTGCTCCCCTTCAGCCGTGCGTGGAGTGAATGGGCGAGTGTTCACGGAGCAGCGCCGAAGCTGCGCTGCCACGCCCGGAGCTCCGCTCGCCCATCGCCAGCAGGCGCGCCACGCGCTCCTCGGTCTGCGGGTGCGTGGAGAACCACTTCGACAGCGAGAGCACAGCGCCCAGCGGGTTGACGATGAACAGGCTGGCGGTGGCCGCCGGAGCGGACACGGGCAGAGCTCGCGCACTGCTCTCCAGCTTTGACAGCGCGCTGGCCAGTGCCTCCGGATCGCCGGAGATGCGCGCGCCTGTCTCGTCAGCCTGATACTCGCGCGAACGCGAGATGCCGAGCTGGATCAGGGTCGCCGCAATGGGGGCTACGATGGTCGCGAGCAAGCCGGAGCCGCCGCCGCCTTCTTCCTCCTCGTTCGCGGCTCCCCCGAACCAGGTCGCGAAGCTGAGCGCGTGCGCCGCGGAGCTGATCAGCGACGCGCCCGCCGCAGCCAGGCTGGCCACGAGAATATCGCGATTCTTGATGTGCGCGAGCTCGTGCGCTAGCACGCCTCGCAGCTCGCGCTGATCGAGCAGGCGCAGAATGCCCTCCGTGACCGCGACCACGCCGTGCTGCGGGTTGCGGCCCGTGGCAAAGGCGTTCGGCTGCTCACCGGGGATGAGGTAGACGCGCGGCTTCGGGATCTTGGCCCTGTCGGCCAGCTCCTCGACCAGGGCGTGCAGCTCGGGTGCCTGTGCGGTGCTCAGCTCCTGCGCGCCGTGGGTGCGCAGGATGATCCGATCCGAAAAGAAGTAGGCGCCGAGGTTCATCGCCAGAGCCAGAACCACGAACAGCGCCCAGGCCCCGGGCGCCACGCTGGCCCCGATGCCGACCAGCAGCGCGGAGAGCGAGCCGAGTAACAGGATCGTCTTGAGTTGGTTGTTCATGCAGATCTCCTAGCCCCGCACCGGATGTCGACCATTACGAAATATCTAACCGACCTGTTTGGTTTTACGACATCTAGAGGTAAGACCTCATCGTTGTCGCGCGCGGGACGCGCGCCGGCTATTTGCGCGCGAACAGCTCATGCCGAGCAGTGTCGCAGATGGCCACAACCGCCGGGTTCTTGATCCGGCGCTCGACGGAGATCGCGTAGAAGCGCTCGCGCACCTGATCGATGCGGCCGATCCGCTGCACGCCGTACTGCTCGATGACTCCAGCCTCGACCACGGTCGGGGCCGCAAAGATGCCCACGCCGTCGCCACCGAACACCTGCAAGAGCGCGCTGTCCTCGAACTCCGCGACCACGCGGGGCTGGATGCCCGCGCGCCCGAACCACTGGTTCAGCAGGCGGCGCAGGGTCAGGTTCTCCAGCGGCAGCAGCATCGGCGCGCCGTCGAGCGACTGCGGGAAGCCGCGCTTGTACCTCGCCGTCAGCGCCTTGCTGCCGAAGAAGCTGACGCCCGTCTCGCCGAGCAGGTGATGAAAGGCGCGCACGCTGCCCCCGGGTGGCACCGGCGCATCCGAGATCACGATGTCGAGCGCGTGCAGCGCCAGGTTGGCGAGCAGCTTCTCGTACTTGTCCTCGTGGCAAACCAGGCGCACGGTCTCTCCCAGGGCGAGGGCTGGCTGCAGCAGTCGGCGCACGATCAGCTTGGGCACCACGTTCGCGATACCGACGTTCAGGCGCAGGCCGTACGCGCTGGATCGGCCCTTGACCGTGTCGAGCATCTCGCGGCCGAGCGTGAAAATCTCGTCGGCGTAGCGGTACACGACCCGGCCCATCTCGGTCAGCGCCAGCCGCCGGCCTTGCTTGCTGAACAGCTGCTCGCCCAGCTCTGCCTCCAGCGCGTGGATCTGGGCGCTCAGCGTCGGATGCGAGAGCCTCAGCACCTTGCCCGCCGGCACCAGGCCACCCTCCCGAGCCACCACCCAGAAGTACAGCAAATGGTGATAGTTGAGCCATTCCATGCAGCGAAACATAACGCGGATGGCGCGAGAGCTTCGCGCTACTTTGGCAGCGGGCCCGTGAGCGCGGCGCGCAGCTCGCGAGCAGCCGTGTCTGCGAGTGGACGGGCGGGAGCGTCTGGCGGCGCTCGGCTGAAGCTACTTCTGGCGGGCACTCCTGGAGTCGGCGGCGACGTGCGCTGACGAGCCCACTCGGTGCTGCTGGCGAAGCGATCGCGCGCCCAGGGAGTGAATGGCCGAGCTTTGGCATCTGCCATGTAGGGGGTGTGCGGACCTCGTACGAGCAGTCGTCGAGCACGTTCGCGTTTCGATGCTAGCCTATCTGGCGATGAGCCAGAGGCGCGAGGGAGGCCGCAGGGCGCTGTTTCTCGACCGCGATGGCGTGCTGGTGCAGGACGTGGGACTCGTGACGCGTGCGGACCAGCTCGTGATCGCCAAGGACGCGCCGGATGCGTTGCGCCGAGCCGCGTGGCTGGGGCTGTCGGCGGTGGTGGTGACGAACCAGACCGTCATCGCTCGCGGGCTCGCGAGCGAGGTGGAAGTAGAGGAGCTGCATGGCTCTCTGGAGCAAGCGCTGGCGAGGCGCGGCGCTCCGCGCTTTGCCGGGGTGTATGTGTGCCCGCATCACCCTCATGCACAGCTCGAGCGCTACCGCGTGAGCTGCGGCTGCCGGAAGCCTCAGCCCGGTCTGCTGCTGCGCGCCGCCGCCGAGCTGGGCCTCGATCTGTCGGGGAGCTTTCTCATCGGGGATCGCGCGAGTGATGTTGCAGCCGCACGCGCTTGCGGTGTCGTCGCGCTGTTGCTTTCGGGGCCCGAGAGCGCGGCGCGCGCCATCGTGGGCGCCGAGGCCATCGGAGCGCTCGGCGAGCCCGCGGTCGTGGTGTCCAGCCTGAGCGCGGCGCTCGACTGGATTGAGAGCGAGGTCGACGGGCGCGAGGAGGCGCGCGCGTGAGGGCCCTGGTGCTGTGCGCTGGCTTTGGCACACGCCTGGGTTCGCTCACCCTGGCGCGGCCCAAGGCGCTTCTGCCCGTGGGCGGCGAGCCGCTGGTGGGGCACGTGCTGGCGCGCCTGGCGCGCGCGGACGTACGCGAGGTCGGGCTCAACTTGCACTTCCTCGGCGAGCAGCTGCGCGAGGCACTCGGCAGCGGCGAGCGCTACGGAGTGCGGCTGCGCTATCTCCCCGAGCCCGAGCTGCTCGGCACTGCGGGCAGCGTGCGTGAGCATGCGCCCTGGCTGTTCGAGCAGGGCTCGGGCCTCTTGTGTTACGGAGACATACTGAGCGATCACCCGCTCGATACGCTGTGCCGCCAGCACGCGGAGCATCAACCCGAGATCACGCTCTTGGTCCATCAGCGCCCGGGCGGAAAGAGCGCGGCGCGGGTCGACGCTTCGGGGCGGCTGCAGCAGTTCTGGGAACGACCGGAGCGCGATCCCTTGCTGCCGGGCGAGCCGCGCTGGAGCTATTCGGGCGTGGCCGTGCTCTCGCCCTCGCTGCCGCGCTGGATCCCGCCGGGCCCGGCGGACTTGCCCGCCGACGTGCTGGCGCGACATGTCCCGAATCTGTACGCACGCGCGCTTGCCCACATTGGCTTCCGCGTAGCCGTCGACTCGCCCGAGCGCCTGGAGCTCGCCGAGCGAGCTCTCGCGGACGGGCGCCTGGCAAACGTTTTTGTCGCGCGTCGGCGTCTGGCGCCTGACACCGCAGCGACGAGCGCCTGACACGGCTGCAGCGCGAAAGCGGGCGGCGGGCGCAGCGCGAGAAGGAGCCACCGCCGCAGCAGACCCGGTGAGCGGCCTCGTGGCTCGGCTCGCTCGTTGCGTTCCGCGGGCACGTGTCTTGCTCGGGCACGTGTCTTGCTTGGCTGAGGGCCACATGATGGATTCTCCAGCGCGCCTCGGTCTGCCCGAACGCGAGCCGCGGCCGCTCGAGCTGGTGGACGGCGCCTATCCGCTGGGCGAGCTCATGAGCGGCCTCACCCGCGGGGACGTGGAAGACGCCCTCGCGACCATGGCCAGGCTGGAGGTCGCCCTGGTGGGCGAAACCATCATCGACGAGTACGTCTTCTGCGACGTGCTCGGCAAGTCGGGCAAGGATCCGGTGCTGTCGGTGCGCCAGCGACGCTGTGAGCGTCAGCTCGGCGGGGTCTTGGCCATCGCCAATCATCTCGGCGCTTTCGCCAAGGAGGTGCGGGTCGCGAGCGCGCTCGGCGAGCAGCGCGAGCACGAGGACTTCATCCGCAGCGGTCTCGCTCCGAACGTCCGCGCCGAGTTCACCAGCGTGAGCGGCGCTCCTACCATCGTCAAGCAGCGCTTCCTGGACTCGTACTCGCTCGCGAAATTCTTTGGTGTGTATCACATCGACGACGAGCCGCTGGCTGAGCCGGACGATCGCGAGTATCGAGAGGTCGTGCGGCGCGCCCTCGAGCGCGCGGACCTGACGGTCGTGGCCGACTATGGCCACGGTCTGATCAGTGAACGCTGCGTGGCAGAGCTGTGCTCGGCCGAGCCCTTCCTGTGCATCAACACTCAGATCAATGCCGGTAACGCCGGTTACCACGTCGTGTCGCGCTATCCCCGGGCCGCGTTTGCCTGCCTCCACGAGGGCGAGCTCCGGCTCGACGCGCGCGACCGGCAGAGCAGCGTTGATGTGCTGACGCAGCGGCTGTGCGAGCGGCTCTCCGCGCAGGCCGTGCTCGTCACGCTAGGCAAGCGCGGCACGCATCTGTACGACCGTGACGAGGGCGTGGTGCTCTGCCCGGCGCTGGCGAGCAAGGTGGTCGAGCGCGTGGGCGCGGGCGACGCCATGCTGGCCGTCACGTCACTGGCCATGGCGAGCGGGATCGACCGGCGCCTCGCCAGCGTGTTCGGTAACCTCGCGGGAGCCCAGGTGGTGGGCGTGGTCGGCAATCAACGCGCCGTGTGCAAGCGACGCCTGGTGAGCGACGCCCTGCGTCTCGTCAGCGGCTGAGCCGCGCCAAAGGGGGAACGACTTGAAGAATAACGCATTTGCCGCGAGCTATCTCGACCGCACACGCGGCGCGCTCGAGGCCATGGACCTCGACGACGTCGGGCGCTGCTGCGAGGCGCTGCTCGGCTGCGCGCGCCGCGACGGCACGGTCTTCATCGCTGGCAACGGAGGCAGCGCCGCGCTCGCCGACCACCTCGCCTGCGATCTCTGCAAGGGCGTCCTCGGGCGGAGCTATCCGGTGCGCAGCGGCCTGCGTCCGCGCGTGCACTCGCTCACCGCCAATACGGCCCTGCTGACCGCCTGGGCCAACGACGTCGACTACTCGGTGGCCCTTGCGGAAGGGCTGCGCTCACTGGCCCGCAGCGGCGACCTGCTGCTGGTGATCTCGGCCTCCGGCCGGTCCAAGAACGTGATCGCTGCCCTGGAGGCGGCCAACGAGCTGGGCCTCGAGAAGCTCGGTTGGCTCGGCTTCGACGGCGCGCCCGCGCGGGGGCTCTGCGACAGCTCGGTGCTCGTGCCCGTCTTCGACTACGGCATCGTCGAGAGCGCACACGCTACCCTGGGCCACCTCGTCACCGAGTGGTTGCGCGAGCAGCTGCTCGAGGAGTCTGCAGTCGAGTCTCGCTGCCTGCCCAGAGCCGCCATCGGTTGAGGCCGGAGCGCAGCGCGAGAGGCCCCGGGCGCCAGCAACTCAGCACAGGGAGACAAATGAAAACCATCGTGACTGGCGGAGCCGGCTTCATCGGTTCGCACCTGTGCGAACGCTTGCTCCGGGACGGCCACTCCGTCGCGGTCATCGACAACCTCGCCACCGGGCGGCGCGAGAACCTGCACTTTGCCGAAGGCTCACCCCGGCTCGGGCTGCACGTCCTCGACGTGCGTGACAGCGCGGCCGTGTGCGAGGTCGCGCGCGGCGTCGACTGGGTCTTTCACCTCGCCGGCCTGGCGGACATCGTGCCCAGCATCGAGCAGCCAGGCGACTACTTCGAGGCCAACGTGCGCGGCACGCTCAGCGTGCTCGAGGCCTCGCGGCGCTCGCAGGTGCGGCGCTTCATCTACGCGGCCTCTTCCTCTTGCTACGGAGTGCCGAGCACGTATCCAACGCCGGAGTCCGCTCCGGCCGCACCGGAATACCCCTACGCACTGATGAAGTATCAGGGTGAGCAGCTGGTATTGCACTGGGCGAAGGTCTACGGCCTGCCGGCGCTCAGCCTGCGCCTGTTCAACGTGTTCGGACCGCGCAGCCGCACGACCGGCGCGTACGGGGCAGTGTTCGGGGTGTTCTTGGCACAGCGGCGGGCGGGCAAGCCACTGACCGTGGTCGGGGACGGCACGCAGACTCGAGACTTCACCTACGTGACCGATGTGGTGGACGCCTTCGTGCGCGCGGCCGAGAGCTCATGGAGCGGCGAAGCGCTCAACGTGGGCACGGGCAACCCGCAGAGCGTCCAGCGCTTGGTCGAGCTGATCGGAGGCGAGCACGTCTGCATTCCGAAGCGTCCGGGCGAGCCCGACCAGACCTGTGCCGACGTGGGCAAGATCGCGCGCCTGCTCGGCTGGCATGCCCGCACGCCCTTCGAGGTCGGCGTGGCGACGCTGCTCGCTCGGCTCGACGACTATCGCGACGCCCCCGTCTGGGAGCCCGCCGGCATCGAGCGCGCCACCCGGGCGTGGTTCGAGCGTCTGGCGCCCCAGCCCGGATGAAGCAGCCAGGATGAACGCGCTCAGATGAACGAGAGGTGCTGCGGCGCAGGGCCGTCGGGACGCCGCAGCTGGACCAGGCCTTTGACCTCGGCGTCCAGCACCTCGTTGACCTTGTGTTGCAGGCAGAGCGAGCCGCACATCACCTGGGCGTTGAAGCTCGGGCCCGCGAGGTGGTTCATCACCTCCCAGTAGCGATCGCTCGACCAGATCTCCTTGAACGAGCGATCGCAGATGTTGCCCATGTGAAACTTTTTGTAGCGCTCGTTGAACAGCATCCCGCACGGCGCGACCAAGCCCGAGCCCGAGATCTGGAGCATGAACGGCGCTCCATAGCAGCGCTGGTAGCTGCGCTGGCCCTTGGCCTCGATCTTCGACCATTTGACCGCCACGCGGTAGCCCTCGTCGCTGAGCGCCTCGGCCTGCCGAAACTTGCCGTACAGAGCCTCGTAGCGCTCGTAGTCGACGCCGAGGTCGCCGTCCTCGTTGTCGGAGCAGTGCTTGAGCACCAGGTAGTCCGGTCGCAGGCGCTTGCCCAGCTCGGCGAGAGGTAGGATCTGATCCTCGTAGCTGGGCATGACCACCATTTGCAGCCCGAGCGTGACCCCCAGCCCCTGTTCGCGCTTGATCTGGACCATGTCCGAGATGTTCTGGCACACGCGATCGAACCACTCGGGCTTCACGCCCATGATCTGCGCGTAGCGATCGCGTTCGCCGGCGGAGATGTTGACACGCAGGTAGGTCAGATGCGGCAAGATCTGCTCGGCTCGCCGGCGCGTGATGGCCAGGCCGTTGGTGCCTACGGCCATCGAGAGGCCGAGCCGGCTGCCGTGCAAGATCGCATCGGCGAAGGCCGGCGAGAGCGTGCTCTCGCCGTCGGAGACGAAGCTGACGCCCTTGACACCGAGCTCGGCGCAGTCGTCCAGGAAACGCAGGATCACGTCGCGCGTGATCACCTTCCGATCGTTCTCCTGCAGCATCGCGTAGCAGTACTCGCAGCCATAGTTGCAAGCGCGGGTCAGCGCCATGTCGATGGTGATGGGCGCGATGCGCTCGCCGCGCTTCCATGCCTCGACCCGCTCGAGGTGCCAGGGGATTTTTGTCCCGTCCAAGATCAATTCCGTGTGGTCCGTCATGCCCGTCATACTGCACCCCCCAAGAGCGGCAGTCGCCGCTGGACGTTTCGATCGCGCCGCTCCGTCACATACACTTCCAGCCGCCCATCCACCTCGGCCTGGAGCGCTCGCTCCAGCTCCATCACCAGAGCCGGGGCGTCCGTGCCCGCCGGTGGCTCGAGCCAAAGCTCGACGCGTACGTCGTGGCGAATGGAGTCGATCCGCGCCGAGCTCGGGTCGATTCCTCGAGCGACGAGCGCGGCAGCGAGCGCGCGCGCGAGCCAGGTGCGGCGCTCGGCGTCGCTCGCTCGCTGCCAGGCCTCGCCGGGCTGCTGGTCGTAGCGGCTGTGGACCTCGGCGAACCCGGTCTGCCGGCGGTAGTCCGACAGGGCCTGCGTCGAGAGATCGTGCGCGCAGCGAAACAGGGGGTGCACCGCCTCGGGCAGCAGGATGCCGGCGACCGGGCGCGGCGCCGCGCCACGCAAGAGCTGCTCGAGCCGCACGGTCCCGTGCTCGGCCGCCTCCAGCAGGGGCAGCCCCGTGACGGCGCGGCACAGGCTCTCGAGCAGCCCGATCTCGAGCGGATCCTGCGCCTCGAAACTCATCGCCTCGAGCCGATGTGTGCTCGGGTCGACTGCGATGCGGAGCTCGGCGCTCGAGCTGCTGGCGCGCGCGATGACGTGCCCGGAGCTGGTCGCGAGCGGGCGACCCCGGTGTGCGGCAGCCGCCGCGGCCCGCTCGAGCGCCGGACGATAGACGGAGAGCGCGGCGGCCTCGCGGGCCGCGAGCTCGACGCCCGACGCGGCTGCGGTGCTGCGGGCTAGCAACGCCGACGGCTCGCCGGACGCGGGCCGCTCGGCGCCGGTCAGAGTCACTGGCGCAGCCGGGCCCGCCTCGGCGCGCCGCGCCGCCGGGGCGTCCAGCCCCGAGACGTCGAGCACGGCGCCCGCTCCGTCCAGCAACAGCCGGGCGTCGCCATAGGCCCGCGCCATGACCAGCAGCCGCTCCGGATCGGGGCCGAGCTCGGCGAGCGTCTCGCTGGAAAGCCGCAGCAGCAGCCGGTGCCTGCCGACGCTGGCTGCCGCATCGAGCAGATTGCGCACGCTGGCGAACAGGTCTTCGTCGGGCACCCACAGCTCGAGGCCGGATGCGGCCACGCGAAAGCCGCGCAGATCATCGACGAGCGACGCCAGATAGCGCGCGTAGAGCGCGTCGTAGTCGAGCGGCTCGGGTGACTCCGGCGCGATCTCGAGAGCGACCGTCATGCGTAAAACTCCCGGATGCTGGCGCAGACGTGAGCCACGTCGGCAGGGCCCAGCTGCTGATGGATGGGCAGCGACAGGATCCGCGCGGCCTGGGCCTCCGCGACCGGCAGCGAGCCCGGGCCGTAGCCGAGCGAGGCCGCGGCGGGCTGCAGGTGGATGGGCCGCCGGTAGTGCACCGCTGTCTCGACTCCGCGCTCGCGCAGGAAGGTCGCGAGCGCGTCGCGGCGCTCCACCTGGATCACGAAGGTGTGGAAGACCGAAAAGGCGTCCGGCGCGTCTCCCGGCACGAAGACCTCGGGGATCCCGACCAGGCCTTTGGTGTACTGGGCGGCGTTGTCGCGCCGCGCACGCACGAGCTCGTCGAGGCCCTCCAGGCGAAAGCGCAGCACCGCGGCCTGCAGCGGGTCGAGGCGCGAGACCGTGCCCCACTCGAGCGCCGTGTCGCGATCGACCAGGCCGTGATTGCGCAACCGTCGCAGCCGATCGGCCACGTCCGCGCGATCGGTCAGCACGAAGCCCGCGTCCCCCATGGCGTTGAGGTTCTTGAGCGGATGCGCCGAGAAGCAGCCGATCTGCCCGAAAGTACCGGCATGACGCTCGCCCCAGCGCGCGCCCACGGCCTGGGCTGCATCCTCTACCACGAGCAGGTCATGGCGCGCAGCGAGCTCGAGCAGCTCGCGCATCGGGGCCATGCGCCCCGTCAGGTGCACCGGCAGAATGACCCGCGTGCGCGCTGTCACCGCCCGCGCCACCGCGTCTGGATCCACGTTCTGATCGGGCAGCACGTCGGCAAAGACGGGGGTCGCCCCCGCCAGCACGATGGCGGCCGTGGTGGCGATGAAGGAGTTCGGTGGCGTGATGACCTCGTCGCCCGGCCCCACACCGAGCGCCCGCAGACCCAGCCACAGAGCATCGGTCCCGGAGTTGAGCGCCACGGCGTGGCTCGCCCCGAGACGCGCCGCGATCGCGCGCTCGAAAGCCTCGACCTCCTCGCCGCCGATCCACACACCGCTCGCGAGCACGCGCGCGAGCCGCGGCAGCAGGCTCGCCGCTTCGGCCTCATACTGCGCGGCGAGCGCTACGTAGGGCACCCGAGCGCGATCCGGAGCGACCATCAGCCGGACGCCCCGTAGTACTCGCGCACCACCTCGATCACCCGATCTTGCTGGGCACGGCCCAGGTGCTGATCGCACGGGAAGCTGATCACGTCGTCGGCGTGTGCGTCCGCCACGGGGAAGTCGCCGCGACGGTAGCCCAGGTGGCGGAGCCCCTCCTGGCGGTAGAGCGGGATCGGGTAGTGGATCTTGGACTCCACGCCGCTCTTCAGGCAGTGCGCGTGCAGGCCATCGCGATCCTCGGCGTGCACCATGTAGAGATGATAGACGGCGCGCTGCCCGCTCGGCCGCGGCGGCAGCGTGATCGGGCGCAGCCGAGCGAACTGCTGATCGTAATGAGCGGCCCGCTCGATGCGCCCCTGCGTGATGCTCTCGGCGCTGCCGATCAGCCAATTGCCGACCACCGCTTGCAGCGTATCGAGGCGCGAATTGCAGCCCAGCAGCACCACCTCGTCGCGGTTCTTCAGGCCGTGGTTGCGCAGCAGCCGCAGCTTGGCCGCGAGGGCAGCGTCCGCGGTCACGATCACTCCGCCATCGCCCCACACGTTCAGGTTCTTGAGCGGGTGCAGCGAGAACCCACCCGCCAGGCCAAAGGTGCCCGCTCGGCGCCCGCCGATGTCCGCCAGGATCGCCTGGCAGGCGTCTTCGACGACGGGCAGCCGATAGCGCTCGGCGATCTCCATCAGCCGCGGCATGTCCGTCATGTAGCCGGTGAAATGGACCGGCATGATGGCCCGCGTCCGGGGCGTGATGGCGCGTTCGAGCTGATCGATGTCCAGGCAAAAAGTCGGACCGCAGTCGACGAACACCGGCCGTGCCCCGACCTCCGCAATGGCTCCCGCCGTGGCGATGAAGGTGTTGGCGGCGGTGATCACCTCGTCGCCCGGACCGACGCCGAGCGCCTTGAGCGGCAGCTTGAGCGCGTCGGTGCCGCTGCCCACGCCGATGGCGTACGGCGCACCGATCAGGCTCGCGAAACGCTCCTCGAAGCGGCTGAGCTCGGCGCCCAGGGTAAAGTCTCCCGTCTGGACGAAGGCGCGAATCTTCTCGACCAGGTCGTCGATCTCGGCGAATTGTTCTGACAAGTAAGAGTATCGAACGTGCACGCTCTGGTCTCCGGTGGGATCGCGCGAAAAGTCTCGGTCCTGCTCAGAACGGGCCGCGGAAAGCGGGGTGCGGTGCATCGCAGGGCACGCCTTCCCGCTGCCGTTCGAGCTCGTCTCGCACGGCCGCCAGTGCGTCTTCGGACAGCCCCGCGACGCGCCCGACGGCCTCGGCGATCTGTGGCGCACGCGGGTAATAGTGCTCGGCCAGAGCCGGCGAGCTGGGGGTGGGATGGGCTGCGAGCCCCAGGCGCAGCGGCGCTGCCAGCAGCTGGTCGAAGCAGGCGCTGGTGACGCGCGTGCAGATCTCCGCGCCCACCCCGAAGTCCAGGTAGCCCGAGTCGACGACGACGAGGCGCCCGGTACGTGCCACCGAGTCGACGATCGGAGCTTCGTTCAGGGGGCGAACGACCCGCAGATCGAAGAGCTCCACTTCGCAGCCGACGCGGCTCAGGGCGTCGGCTGCGGCACGTGCCTCCAGCGTCGAATAGGAGCTGGCCACGAGGGTCGCGTCCCGACCCTCGCGCAGCCGCTCTGGCCCGTCGAGCGGCAGCGCCACGGCGGCGATGGGTACGTTGCCGCGGACGGAGTGCACCCAGCGGTGTTCGATGAAGATGACGGGCGCGTCGTCCGCGATGGCACCCAAGAGCAGCCCCTTGGCGTCGAGCGCGTTCGACGGCATGACCACCTTCAGCCCCGGCACGTGAGCGAACAGCGCCTCCAGGCTCTGGGAATGCGCCGGCCCCTGACCCCAGCCCCGCCCGACGATCAGGCGCAGCACCAGCGGCACGCGGTGCTTGCCGGCCGAAACGTACGACAGCTTGGCCGCGTTGTTGACGATCTGCTCGAAGGCCAAGAGCGAGAACTCCACCCGCTGGTGGACCACGATCGGCCGCGTGCCGAGCAGCGCCGCTCCGATCGCCATGCCGGTAAAGGCGTTCTCCGAGAGGGGCATCTCCAGCACTCGCTTCGGCCCGAACTCTTCCAGCAGCCCCTGAGTGGTCCCGAAGATGCCCTTGCGATCGGTGACACCCTCGCCGAGCACGATCACCCGCTCGTCGGCGCGCAGGGCCTGACGAGTGGCCTCGCCGATGGCCTCGGCCGCGCTGATCTCGCGCGCCGGCCCCGCCGTGGGCTGAGCCCCTCGGGTCCGCGGCACCGAGCGCTCGACGGCGGCGCTCGGGTAAGTGTGCTCGGCGCGCGTCTCGGCGCGCGGAAAGGGCGCGGCACGCGCCGCCTCGAACGCGGCGTCAATCTCGCGAGCGAGCTCGGCCTCGACGCGATCGTGCTCGGCTTCAGCCAGGATGCCCTGCGCCGCGAGCGCCTGCCGCAGGCGCGCCACCGGACAGCGCGCGAGCCAAGCGGCGAGCTCTCCCGCTGGGCGATAGCCCAAGGCATCGTCATCCTGCGTACCGCAGTGTTCCAGAAAGCGGTAGGTATCGACGACCACCAGGCTCGGGCCCGCGCCCGCCCGAGCGTGCGCCACCGCCCGACTCATGACGCGCCAGATCGCCTCGACGTCGTTGCCATCCGCCGCCAGCGCCGGCAGCGCGTGCGCCGTCGCGAGCGCCGCGAGCGGCCGCTGAGGCTGCCGCTGCGCGAGCGGCGTGTACACCGAGTACAGGTTGTTCTCGACGAAGAAGACCACGGGCAAGCGCTGTACGGCGGCCAGGTTCAGCGACTCGTGGAACACGCCTTCCTCGAGCGCGCCGTCGCCGAGACAGGCGACGCTCACGCGCGGCTGTCCGGTGCGCGCGAAGTGCAGCCCGGCGCCCAGCGCGAGCGGGATGGAGCTCGCCACGATGGGTACGCTGCCGAGCACGCCCGCTTCTCGGTCAAACAGGTGCATCGAGCCCCCGCGCCCGCCGCAGCAGCCGCTTTCGCGCCCGTAGATCTCGGCGAGCATCGCCTCGAGGCTGCCGCCCTTTGCCAGATAGTGCCCGTGGCAGCGGTGCGAGGAGACGATGAGATCCTCGCGCTCGAGCGCCGAGCAGGCCCCGACGGCCGCCGCCTCCTGCCCGATCGACAGGTGCACGGGACAGCGCATCTCCTGCTCGCCGTAGCGCGCCGCGATGCGCTCCTCGACGCGGCGAATCCGCAACATCGCTCGATAGGCCTGGCAGAGGGCACTCGGGGAGAGTCGTAGCTCGCGGCCCGAGTCGGGCGAGAGGTCCTGCCGCGGCTCGCTTTGCTCCGCGGCCGGCTGGGCGCGGAGCCCACTCCCGTCAGACAACACGGGCTTCCTGCATGCGCCGGATGTTGAAGTACAGCGGGTTGGTGAGAGGATTCTCTATCTTGCCCGTGTCGAACGCCTGCTTCAGATCGAGCACCGCCCGCTCCACGTCGCGACGAGGTGAAAACCCGAGCTGCCGCCGAATCTTCTCGGAAGACACGTGGTAAGAGCGCGGATCGTTGCTGGGTACGACCTCGATCGGTACGCTGCCGCCGAGCGCACGCTGCACGATGCGCGCGAGCTCGAGGACCGTGTGGTTTTCCGAGCCCACGTTGAAGATTTCCCCGTCTATCTTCGCGACGGGTTGATCGAGCAGGTGAACGTAAGCGTCCACCATGTCAGCCACGTGCACGTTGGGGCGCATCTGGTCGCCGCCGGTGACCGTGATCTTGCCGAGGTGGATGGCGTGGTTCGTCAGGATGTTGACCACCAGATCGAGCCGCAACCGCCGCGCATACCCGCACACGGTCGAGGGGCGCAACGTCACCGTGCAGAAGCCAGCCTCGCGCTCCTCTTCCAGGATGCGTTCGCACTCGGCCTTGTACTTGGAGTAGTCCGTGAGCGGCTCGAGCGCGAGCTCTTCGGTGACCTCCGGCTCGGACCTGACGCCGTAGACGCTGGACGAAGAAGCATAGATGAAGCGCTCCACCCCGGCGCGCTTGGCGCTGACGACGAGGGGCCGAAAAGCGTCGGCGTTGACCGATTTGCCGAGCGCCGGGTCCAGGTCATACGAGGGATCGTTGGAGATACACGCGAGATGGATCACCGTGTCCACCCCCTCGAGCGCACGCTCTACCAGCGCGCGGTCGCGAATGTCCCCCCGAAGCTCGCGCAGCCGGGGATGGCGAGCCTGCTCCGCGAAGACGTCCGCCCCATACAGGTACCAGTCGAGCACCGTCACTCGGTGGCCGAGGTCGAGCAGACGGGGCACCAGGGCGGAGCCGACATATCCAGCGCCTCCCGTGACCAGCACAGCGCGCGTCGGTTGGGTCCTCGGACTGTTCACGCCCACTCCGAGTGCAAGCGTCGAGCCATCCTTCGCGCCAACGCCCGCGCTGGTCGGCGCGGGACCGCTGGAGCGGTGAACGGCTGCTCGGAGCTGGCGCGGCCGTTGCTTCGGCGTCAGCCCATTGACAGCCTCGCGCCACCGGGCCGACGAGATGCCCGCTCGAGCGAGGACCCGCTGCTCGACAGCGGGGTGGCTCCCGCGCTGGCCTGGTAGTTGCACGGCGCTCGTCGCAGGGAGTGCTCCGCAAGGGAGGGCTCAGGAAGACGGAACCCAGCAACATGCACCCCTCCGACAGCGGCACGCCCGAGACCGACGCGGCCTCCAGAGCTCAGCAGTCCACACGCGAAGCGTTCGCCTACACGGGGCTCAAGGCGGCAGAGGTGCAGGGGGCGATCCTCGCCGGCGGCGTCACGCCGGAGCTCCTGGTCGCCACGGCTCGACTGCTGCCTGCACCCCGCCCGATCCTGTTGCTCGATACTCTCGAACCGCTGCAGGAGCTGGAGCGACGGGTAGGGGCCAGCCCGGAGCTCGCGGCGCTTGTCGGACGCTGCACGACCTTCGTGCTAGCCGACAGCGCCGAGCCCTTCTGCCTGCAGGCCTATCTCGCCTGCTGGGAATTCCTGCTCGCGCACGCGCTCACGCCCGGGGCGGTCGCGCTGTGTGGCACGGGGCACGCGGCGGAGGGAGCGCTGCAACGCGCCTACAGCGCGGTGGCGGATCTGCTGATCTCCCACAGCAGCCAGCTTCTGGCTCGCGTCGAACGCGGCAGCCTGCCGGTCGCGCAGGTCGTGCGCTGGGCGCTCTTTCTGTCGCGGGCGGGCGCTGCCTTCCACGCGCTCAAGCTGCTGTACGCCCTGCGCGACGCTGTCCCGAGAGAGACGCTGGCCTCCAACATCGTCGAGCTGTGGGCCGCGCTCGGCTGCCCCGAACCTGCTTTCGAGTGGCTCGATGCCCTCGAACCCGAGCAGCGGCAACAGTCCGAGGAGCCTTTG
>Ga0207675_100002992_pt1 | contig 16603 bp, 15 predicted proteins | sample KBSSwiS42_FD_184305 | JGI IMG/M metagenome (GOLD analysis project Ga0207675, IMG submission 184305) | Switchgrass rhizosphere microbial communities from Kellogg Biological Station, Michigan, USA - KBS Switchgrass S4-2 (SPAdes) (version 2) | ecosystem: Host-associated > Plants > Roots >... | reverse complement strand
GACAAGTTAGTCATCTGGGTGGTGACGCGCGACAAGCTGGAGTTTGAAACGAGATCGATCTCCGCGACTGATCTTCAGAAGCAGATCGCCGCTTTCGTAAAAAGTCTCGCAAGCGGCGGCGACGCTCTGAAAGAAAGAACAGCCGCGGTCGATCTCTATCGTGTTTTGATCGAACCCGTTGAGAAGTACATCAGCAGCGGCGATGAGCTATGTATTGTGCCGGACAAGACGTTGTTGCTGCCGTTTGCTGCGCTCGCTTCTCCTGATACGGGAAAGTTTTTGATCGAGAAATATCGGCTTGTGGTGTCGCCGAGCGCCAACGTGTTCATGGCGTGTTCGCGCGATGCAATGCGAAAAGAACGGATGATGGGTAGCGAATCCGTGTTGAGTGTCGGTAATCCGAGTTTTTCGCGAGAAGCGTATCGAGATCTTTCGGACTTACCTTCGGCGGCGCGAGAAGCGGAGCAGGTGGCCGTTGCTTATCGATCGGAGGCGCTGCTTGGTCCAGGAGCAAACGAGCGGCAGGTCAGGTCGCGCATGGCCCAGGCGGACGTCATTCATTTCGCGGCGCATTACGTGATCGATCCAAAGTCGCCGATGATGTCGGAACTCCTGCTTTCACAACCGGCGTCAGGTTCGGGTGTGTCTCATGAGAATGACGGACTGCTACAGGCGTACGAGATCTACACAATGAAACTGCGGCGCACACGGTTGGCGGTGTTATCTGCGTGTCAGACCGGTTTGGAAAAGTCTTATCAAGGGGAAGGCGCAGTTGGGATGGCGCGTTCTTTTATTGCGGCGGGCGTGCCGTTGGTGGTTGCGAGTCTTTGGCCTGTGGATTCGGACACGACTGCTTCGTTGATGATCAAGTTTCACGAGTATCGGAAGGTGCAGGGGTTGTCTACGGCTGAAGCCCTGCAGCGCGCGCAGGTTGAGATGATTGCGAGTGGTGATGAGCGGCTGCGAAATCCAAACGCCTGGGCGGCTTTTGTGATCGTTGGCGGCCACGCGAGGTTTTAGACTCTTTTAGGAGGATCCCCGATGTCTAACATAAGAGAAGAAGAGCAAAGTCAATCACAACGCACCCAGAGACCGGCTGCTTCGGTTCGTGAGTCAAAAGCGAAGACCTACGTTACCACCCGGGATCTGCCGTCAAGACCCCAGGTTAGACTGTTGTTCGAGGGATTGTTGTGGTTCGTTTTCCACGGCAAGGATGAGTGTCAGGTTGGTATTCATAACACGACCCACGCAGGCAGTGGTCACCCTCACCAACACGACTTGGATATAAAGGTATGGACCATCGAGTCTGGTTGTCACACGGCGGGAAAAGTTTGCAAACTCAGACGGCTGCACATTGGTGACCCAAAAACGATAGCGGGTATTCAAATAGACGTAAACTCTCCCGTGACTGAGGGCGTTTATGTCTATCAGAGGAACCCGTTCAACCGATTTGGCACATCTAGCGATCCTAATGACTGGCGTTGGGTTCTTGACCTCGAAGAAGACGAATTCTACGCGGACGGCATCCAGCTCAAAGACATGACGATCAACCCGGGCGTCTCAATCAATCACGGAGTCTTCCATACCCTGCACAGAACGACTTCAACGTTTAAGTTGGTACCCGATGATGACACGGTGCCGATTGAAGTTGGCAGGCTTCCCATGTTAGTTGGCTGCAACATCGAATTGAAAACAGGCGGAGATGTCACTCTCGTCGTGCGACGCACTTTTCCTTCGAAGTCGATTGTCCTGCCATTGAAGCTGGAGGGTGACAAATGTTATCAGATCGATATTCGAAACGTCTGCGTAAAAGGGAATTCGCGATGTCCGCCTGGTGAGTATGGAGACGACGAGAACGATTTCTATATGTTCAACGAAAACTTCACAAGACCGCTTGGCACACCGGAGTACACCTTAAGCCGGGTAGTACACAACACAGTGGAGGAGCCGCCTCCGTACCTCTGTTTTACCCCGGATGACATGTCTGCTTTCGAAGAAAAACAAACACCGAAAGGTCTTAGATCGAGCAACGATGCGCCGTGCGGTCCTTTGGGCGCGGGTGGTGGGGGCGGTGGTTAACCGCCCCACGGTCCTTAATATATGTTGCCGCCGGCCTGTGTTGAACTCACCGCACCACTATTAACGTTCAACGTGTACGCAACTCCACCTGTCCCGGTCCAGGTGGAGAAGTTAAACGTTCCACCCTGCGGCACTTTGTAAACGCCGATATTCAGATACGTCATCGGAGTTCTGTCAGCCAGAACCTGAGCCGGCCCAGGCGCCTGAAGAAAATAAGCAGCCCCAGTTCCCACCATCGTGCCGGCCCCGTTCGGCGTCACGAGTATCGCGGTTCGTTCGTCGATGCCAATACCTCTCGGCTGCGCGGCCCAACCGTTGTTAACAATCCGCGCCAGAAACACAAGCGATCGTCCCATGCGATCGCGCGTCACAAAATGTGAGTCATACAACTTATCTACTCCCAACACAGATTGAAACAGGTCCCGATCGAGGGTGACGTATCGATGAAACGGATTCGCGAGCGCCTGACTCGACGTTACCGATCCAAGCTGGCCTGTGTAAATGAATTGACTCAACACCGCGAGACCTGCACTTGTTCCACCGACTGGCGCCTGCTTCGTGTTAAGAAGAAAGTTCACTCCCGTTTGCACCGCCGTGCCTCGCCATAGCTCAACGTAAGTTGACTGATCGCCACCTGCAATCCACAGGGCCTCAGCGTTCTGTATGTGGCTACTGACGTAGGCGGAGTTTGCGCCTGTAACGCTGGTGATAATGATCGTCTCGATCGAATCCATTTGCGGACAAAGTTGTTGGATGTACGGATTGTAGGCGTCTGTGCCTGTGGTTCTGATTACTACGAAGTCGCCGCCGCCCGCGCGTTGACACATCCATTGAAACGCCGCATCGACGTCTGTGCCTCCACCCATCAGGACCAGTCCGGGGCTTAGGTTCTGCGACTGTTGTGCATCGGCAGGATTACCAACAATGAACGCCTGAAAACCCTGCTTGGGCGCGGCGTAAAGAGAAGTTGCAAGAACGCAGGCGACGCCGAACATGAGAATCGATCTACGGACGACACGAAAAGACACTGCAACGAGACAACGCATGAGCATGAGAGGCCTCCTCAAGAGATGAAGTTTAGAGCTGGCGTTGGGACTTATATCACCTGCGAGCCGCGAAGAAAAAACTTTTTCCGCTTCTTCAAGCTCGTTTTTCCTCGCCGAAATACTTTGCGAGTCGGGCGCATATCAACTTGGCCGACGTCCGCACGGAGATCGTGAACCCGAAAAACGGCCCGAAGTCCTGCGTGGCCGGCATACTCGTGATGAACAGGCCTGGAATCGAGCTTTCGAAATGATCGTCGAGAACGGGAAAACCGTTTTGCGTTTCGAGTCGCTGAAGAAGGTTACGGGAGAGATACGGCAGGCGCGCGATATCGACCTTGTATCCGGTTGCGAGGACGATTTGATCGACGTTCAGTTTTTCTCCATTGCTTAGCTCCGCTTCCAGTTCGCCGTGTTCGCGCTCAGTGCAACTAACGAGTTGCGTATGTGGGCAGAGTCTTACGCGATCGGATCTGAGACGTGGCTCGAGCCACGGTTCGAGTTTGAGTCTTCCTTCGGCCCACATTCTTTGTGTGATGTCGTCTTTTTCTTGTTGCGACAAACGCCGGAACCAACTCGGATCGTCGGCGATAATGTCGACGAGGTCATTGACCCACGACCAATGCGCCACTTCGAACGTAGGACTCGAGTGCCTGTGCGACAAGTGAACAGCGGCGGCTCCCGCTTCGAGGAGTAGCGCTGCCCACTCGAACGCATGCGGAACGCAGAAACATACCTTTCGGCATGTTACGGCGCCAGAACTCCATCGGTTTGCCTGTGACTATGTGTTCAATTCCTTCGTGCGCCGCCTGAGCCGCGACGGCCAATCCAAACGGTCCCGCACCAATGATCAAGACGTCTGTATCCATGCCGACTTTTTCTTTAGAGATTTCTGTGAGGATGGAGGCCGTTCCGTTAGGATCTCGGCCCCGAATGCATGATACACACTTGAATGGTAGCTACCTAAAGGCGCGACGGAATGGAGAGAACAAAAAAATCGGGCCGGGTCGCCCCTGTTGACCCGGCCCACAAGAGGTGTTCAGGTGTACTTCCTGCGTTTCTCCCCACACCAGTCACCTCCAGCCTGTTAATGACCACCGCTTCCGACCTGACCAGAGATACCCTTGTTGATCATTAACCTGATTTCAACTCGACGGTTCTTCGCCCGCCCCGCTTTCGTTGTGTTTTCCGCGACCGCTTCCAGTTGTCCATAACCGAAGGGTTGGACCAGCCTGTTCAACGGCATCTTATACTTCGAGACGATATAATAGATGACCGCGTTCGCGCGCCGTTCACTCAAATCGATATTACGTTGTGAGTTTCCGGTTGAATCGGCATAGCCAATCACCGCCATGACCCAGCCCTTCGTATTCTGAGTCTTGACCCAGGCCGCCGCTTCATCGATTGTTGCCTTCGCCTTCGGACCCAGAGACGCGCTGCCCGTTGTGAAATTAACGGTGATCGTCTTTATCGTATCGAAGTCATCCAGCCCGTTGATTCGATTGTTCGCGTAGTCTGCGGTTTGCTGTGCCTTCTTGGCTGCGTCGGCGGCCGCGTCTGCCGAGGCCTGAGCTTGAGCGGTTAACGCGCGGTTCTCTTCTAGTTGCCCGGCTAGCCGCTCTTGTTCAGCCTGCTGCTGTCTCAGCTTTTCTCTCGCCTCCGCCTCAATCGGATCAACGGTTGCCTTCAGCGCTTGCGCAGAGCGCAAATCCTGTTCGTCAAACCGGATCTTGTCGGCGACTAACTGGCCCTGGTCGTTTCCTGCACCATCAACTTCGAGTCGCAATCCGCGGAGAATGTAGCTCGCGCCGTACTCCTTAGATCCGCGAAACACTCCTTTCTTGTGACTCTTAACTTCGGTGTCGGCCGTCAACAGGACAGTCGTCAGCGGTCCGCCCATGGTGTCAGACATAGTGAATGCATCCGGCTCCCGCTTGACCACAATACCCTTCAGTTTGCTTACCTTCTCACCCGCCGGAACGCTTCGTGTTTGTTGATCTTGAGGTGGTGTCTTCATCCCTTTGGCGAAAGCCTGTCCGACCCCTGTCAGGACAAGAATGAAGGCCATTGCAAAAAGTCCTGGTCGCGACTTGCCGCTAATTCTCATTGATGTGCTCCTTTCAGCAATTGCGATAGTAGGGGTGGTCAGTTGCGACGACTACTGTCAATTCTGACAGTGTTTGCGATGACTGGATGGCGGCTAAGTTGAATAGCAGTTTCCTATGTCCACAACAGACAAGTCGATCAAAGTCATCAAGCGCGAAGACCGGAAGTCTCTTGCCGAAGCAGGAGACAGCGTTGAGCCGCGTTCAAAAACTGCGACTCAAACCAGACGCGAAATACTAAGGACAATCACCGCGTGGATTGAGGATCAAAGGGAGGCGAAGAAGGAATTTCTTAGGCGAAGCAGCTTTTGACACGAGCACTTTGCGCCTGAACTCAGGCCGCGAAGTTCGCCAGGACGACCGTAATGTTGTCACCGCCGCCATTCGCAAGCGCGAGGTTCACCAAGTCCTGACATGTGGTTTGAGCGGGTTTTGACTGACGCAAAACCTGACTGATCGTTTCGTCCTCGACCGTCTCTGTCAGTCCGTCCGTGCAGAGCAGCAGGTGATCACCGCCGCGTAACTTATAACGTTGAACTTGCGGTACCATCTGTGAACCGAGAGAACCAACCGCGGCAGTCAGTACGTGACGCATCGATCGTGAAGCAGGATCGTCGCGGTTCGCCACACCCGCATCGATAAGCGCCTGTGCTAACGTGTGGTCAGTCGTCAACTGCTCCAAACCGCCGTCGCGGAACAAGTACGCGCGAGAATCACCCACGTGCCCGATGATCAAGTCATTCCCTAATGCTCCGGCGATTGTCAGTGTCGTGCCCATACCCTGGAGAGAAGCGTCCTTGTCGACTTCTTTTCTCAACGTTTCATCGATCTGAAGAAAGCGGTCAGTCATTCGATTTAGAACCGTTTTGACGTCTTGCTCGCGCTGAAGGGCCAACGTCCAATCGGACGTGTCAACAATCAACTCAACCAGCTTGCTTAACGCCAAACGACTGGCCACCTCGCCAGCCGCCATGCCCCCCATGCCGTCGGCCACCAGCATGCCGTAGCCGATCATGGCGTAATTGGTTGTCAGCAACTCATCGTCGAGGTTTGTCAAAAGATTATCGAGTGAACGGCCGAATCTTATGACCAGGTAACTGTCTTCGTTGTTTTCTCTAACGTGGCCCTGGTTAGAGAGTGCGCCGAGATCCACCTTCGGAGTTTTCCAGACTTCGTTCAAGTTTGTGCGTCGAGTTAATTCTTTCCTGCTCATTTGGTTCTACCCCTGGAGATCTGCTGCTGGACCGCAGCGGCATGACGGTATTTACGCGAGTCGGAAGTGATGCACCGCGAGCTGCGATCTTATGGGTCTGCGTAGGTGCAACGTACTGGCAAAATTGACAGGGGCGGTTCAGAACTTCCAACCCAACGACGTGCTCACACTGAAATCATTCTTGTCGGCGCTTACCGGCGGCTTGCTGTCAAAGCTTTCGTAGACGTGGAAACCCCACCAAAGGTCTTTCACTATCTTGATCCTTAAATCTGAGTTTGCCTGCACTCGCGTTCGTCCCGGAGTGGTGAGACTTGGAAACAGACTGAAACGCGATCTGATGTCGGTCCGGCTGAAGCGAAAGGTTGCAAAATCCATTCCCACCAAACCGTCGGCGTTGGTTGTGTGCGGTTTGCCGAGCGACATCGAATAGTTTTCGCGCGTCCCGACCACTCCACCGTAAGCGGAGAGTCGTGTGTGTTCTGTCTGCACGAGGTTCCGCCCGGCCAACCCCCCAACTGAAGTGCGCAGGTTGAGACTTTGCTGATCACTGCGGAGAAGATCGAAGAGTCCGCCAACGTACCAACGATTACTTAACTGTTTCCGATAGTCGAAGCTGAATTGGTTCCGGCGCGTGCTGGTCCCTTCGGATTGTCCGCTGAAAGCCGAGTCTATCGACGCGGTGTAAGAATGATCTCCGGTGCGATAAGTCGTGGTCGCAATGAACTCAGTCTGATACTGATCGTTGCCGCTATTAAAACTGAAACCAAAATCGATCGAACCCTCCAGCCGCTTCCAGAATGACTTGTCAGCCGGCGTTATGCGAATTACGTCAAGCTGGTGCACTCGAATGTTCTCGGAATTGCCGATCACAAAATTCGCTGTCTCACTTGATTTCGTCGGAAACAGTCGTATCACGTCCGTGACGAGTTTGCCGTCGACCAACAAGATCATGAAAGTTGACTTGCTTTCGAGTCTTTCAACCCTGGCCCAATCGAGTCGCACCGCCTCCGCCATGTAGTCAGCTTTGACTCTGAGTTCGCCGCTTTGCAGTCCTTTGATTTCTCCCGTTAATCGATCGCCGTTTTTTAGTATGACGACGTCATCGACGTTCTTCGCGATCACCGTTGATGTAAAAACCAGAAGAAGAAAAATGACCCCAGCCGTCACGCAAAATCTTTTTGGGCTGTGATGCTTAATCATTCGCTGACCTCCAGATTGGCGCTACTTTTGGCACGCCGCAGCTTCGATCTCGCCTGTCAAAAATGACAGTTATAAGCGGTTTTCCGCCGCCCTAGAATTCGCCAAACATTTATAGACGCGGAAGGATGGTGTGTGAACATGACGAACATCACTGGGACCAGCAGACTCTCTCGATTGACACTGATCGCCGGCTTGCTTCTCGTCTGGTGTGTGGCTGGTTCGGCGCAGGAGATCAAGTACAACTTCCTGCAGGGAACAGATTTCTCAAAGTACAAGACCTACAAGTGGGTCAAGATACCAAACGCTCAATACCCGAATCAGATTCTTGATGACCAGATCCAACGGGCCATCGACGCGCAACTGTCGCTGAAGGGTTTGTCGAAGACGGAAGACAATCCCGACGTGTACGTTGTGTACCAGGCTGCCGTCAATCAGGAGAAGCAGTGGAATTCCTACAGCACCGGCGGCGATTCCTGGGGCTGGGGAGGCTGGGGTGGCTGGGGAGGTATGTCAACGACCAGGACGACCAGTTCAACGATCAATATCGGCACCTTGAACGTCGATTTATACGATGTCGGTAGCAAGAAACAGATCTGGCGCGGCGAAGCCACCAAGACGCTGGGATCGGGAAAAGATCCGCGCAAGGTCGAGAAGAACTTGAACAAGGCAGTGGCGAAACTCTTCAAGAAGTATCCACCGCCGGCGAAATAGCAGCGACAGCCTTCGGCTTGAAAGGACTGCAAAGGAGTAGGAATGAAAACAAGATTCCTTATCACCTGTTCTGTGTTGGCGGTGCTTGCTCTCGGTTTGGCTGTACCGGCGCCGGCGGATGAAAAGCCGAAAAGCGAGAAGTTTGGAGCGCTTGCGTACCTGCCCGCGGGCGCTGGTCCAGCAATGGTCGGTGCCGGAGCACGCGCGAATGTGGATATATGGGTGAATAGCTACACGAGCGACGCCGATGCAAAGATGATGGCCTCGGCCTTGATCGAAGGCGGCTCGGATGCGTTGCTGAAGAAGCTCAAAGACGCGAAGTCGATCGGCAAGATCAGACTCACCGGGCGCGCAGGGTTTTATGACTTCAAACTCATTCGCTCACATCAAACAAACGAGGGCCGTCGGATTTACGCCGTAGGCGATCGTCCGGTCGGGTTTCTCGAGGTCTACGCCGGAAACAGATCGCTTGACTATCCGTTTGGAATCCTGCAACTCGAGTTGAAGAGAAACAGCAAGGGTAAAGAAGAAGGAGCAGGTGCTCTGATCTACTCGGCGAAGATCAAGGTCCTGGAAGGCAACTCGATTGAGCTTGAGAGTTATGGAATCGATGCGATTCGTTTGTTGGGAGTGCGCAAGCTGTAAGGGCGCGGCTTTAGTAACTTTCTCAATTTCCGGCGCGCTTTATGGAGCTGCGATTTTGAGTTACCGACCGAACATCCGAATATGCCCGCGATCTCCTCGTGGTTGTAACCTTCGACGTCAAACTTCAGAAACACGGATCGCGAGCCCGCGGGCAGTTTCGCCAATGCAGCATCGAGAGCAATTCGATCGAGGAACTGTGGTCCAAACGAAACCTTCAAACCATTAATCGCTTCAAACTCATCAAACCCGAGTAGTCTCACACCGCGACGCGCCAACCGTCGGAAATGCATCAGCACGTAGTTGGTGGTGAATCGATAAAGCCAGGTTGAAAACTGGCTTTCACCTCGAAACGATCCCACCTTTCCGAGCAGTTGAACGAATATCTCCTGCGTCAGGTCCTCGGCTTCACTGGCATTTCCGGTCATCTGCAAACATACCGAATAGACGCGCATCTTGTGTCGCTCATATAGCTCCCCAATGTTCGAGATCGCTCCTCTCGCGATCGCCTGCGTCAACTCGTAATCGGATTGTTTCGCGCCGGTAATGTGATTCATAAGCCGCGTTCGAATGTAGTGGCACGCGGCGTTTGGGTCACCTGTAAGTTTTGCCAGTTACGGACGATCCAGTCCTTCACTAGATTTTCAACACGAATAACAGACTACGCCCCTAAATACATTTAAGGAGCGCGCGCATGAAAACGGATTGCCGATTGAGCTGGAGAACACATGGCGTTGTTGCTTTCGTCGTACTTCTCCTCTTTTGCCCTGTTGGGTCTTCGTTTGCACAAACTCAGGAACCTCCGAAACAACCCCCCTCAGAAGTCGATCAGTTGAAGACGCGTTTACAACAACTCGAGCAGACAGTCGGAGAACTAAAAGGACAGATCGAAGCGCTGGAGGCGAAAAAGAAAAGTCCAACGGCAGCAGTTGTCGAAGCAAAGTATTCGGAACCTGCTGTTTCCCCGGCGGAAACGGCCGCGGCGCCCAAAGCCGAGCCTGCCAAAGCAGCACAGGACGCCAAGGGAGAGAGCACGTTTGAAATCTACGGCTTCGCAATGCTCGATGCGGGTTATCAATTCAAGCAAAACCATCCTGATTGGTTCGACGTCATTCGGCCTACCAAGTTGCCGGCATTTCCCAACGAGTTCGCGCCCAATGGACATGTTTATTACGGCGTCCGACAGAGCCGCCTCGGAGTTAAGTCGTCAACTCCCACGAAGTACGGAGAGTTAAAAACACAATTCGAGTTTGAACTGTTCGGCACCGGTGTCGATGCGGGTCAAACAACTTTTCGGCTGCGACACGCTTACGGTGAGCTGGGCCATTTCGGCGCGGGCCAGACGTGGAGCCCGTTCATGGACATCGATGTGTTTCCAAACTCACTCGAGTACTGGGGACCAAACGGAATGGTGTTCTTCCGCAATGTGCAGTTCCGCTGGATGCCTTTGAAGGGACGCAACTCCGTGACGATCGCACTCGAGCGTCCAGGAGCAAGCGGCGACCAGGGACAGTTTGCGGATCGCATCGAGTTGCAGGGCATACGCTCAAAATTTGATCTGCCCGACCTCTCGGGAAACGTGCGCTTCACAAGAGAGTGGGGCTACTTCCAGGCGGCCGGGATGATCAGGCGGATCAAGTGGGTGGACACGACTGACGATCAGTTTGATCTGGGCGGTTCGGCAGTCGGGGCCGGTATCAACCTCACTTCCAATCTCAAGTTCACTGAGAACGACACGGGCCGCTTTGCATTCGTCTTTGGTCAAGGAATTCAGAACTACATGAACGATGCGCCTGTTGACATCGGTATCGAGCTGACTCCCGGTGGAGATCCGCGGCGGCCAATTAAAGGTGTGGCGCTGCCGATGTGGAGCATGGTGGCGTTTCTCGATCACAACTGGAACAAGCGTTTTAGCACCGCGGTCGGTTACTCATTCATGGACATCGACAATTCAAATGGTCAGACCGCAGATGCGTACCACCGTGGCCACTACGGGCTGGCAAACCTTCTTTTTTATCCCGTGGACAACGCGATGGTGGGCGGCGAGCTGCAGTGGGGAAGAAGAGAAAACTTCCTCGACGGCTTCAAGTCCGACGATTTCCGTATCCAGTTTTCGTTTAGGTACAACTTTTCAAAGAAATTCACCTTTTGATCTTTTGAACCACGATTGACCTTTAGGTCGAGGGAGTAGAGGAAGCAGTTATGTTGAAAGAAAAGATCCAGGCAAGAGTGCTGGTTGCGCTGTTTCTCGTGACGACATTCGTGTCGCTCCCGATACTGGCGCTGGGCCAGAAGGCGAGTCCGGTCGCACCGAACCGTGCAGCCGTGGAAGCGGTCGTGCGCGAAGCGTATGAGAAGTTCAAGAGTGACCCGGGTGGGAAAAATGCAGATTACATTCCTTACCTGGCCCACGTTGATTCGAAGCTTTTCGGCATCGCTATCGTCACGACTGACAACCAGGAATTGACAATGGGCGACATCAAGTACGCCTTCTCCATCCAGTCGATTTCGAAGGTCTTTTCGCAGGCGCTGGCAATGGAGGAGCTTGGCCCGGACGCAGTCTTTCAAAAGATCGGCAACGAACCGACGGGTCGAGCATTCAACTCGGTGTTTGCTGTCGCGGACATGCCAAGTCACACCGGAAATCCATACGTCAATGCGGGAGCGATCTCGACCGTTAGTTTGATCTCAGGCAAGACCGCGGACGAGAAGTGGAACAAGATTCTCGACTTCTACAGTCGCGTCGCCGGCGAGAAGCTCACCCTCATCGACGAAGTCTACAAATCAGAGGCCGCCACGAACACCGGCAACAAAGCGCTCTCGATGCTGCTCGCTAAATACGATCGCATCTATGCCGATCCGTTTGAGTCAGTGGATGTCTACACGAAGCAGTGTTCAGTCGGCGTGAACGTGGCCCAACTCGCGCGTATGGGCGCGACGCTGGCAAACAACGGCAAGAATCCAAAAACCGGGGAGCAGGTGATTAAACCTGAGAACGTGCCACACATCCTGTCCACGATGATCATGGCTGGACTGTACGACGGTTCAGGTGGATGGGCGTGGCGCGTTGGTCTCCCGGCAAAGAGTGGCGTGGGCGGCGGCATCGTGGCCGTCGTTCCGGGCAAAGGCGCGATTGCTGTTTTCGCTCCGCCACTCGATGAAGCAGGCAACAGCGTGAAGGCGCAGAAGGTGATTGAGTACGTGGCTAACAAGCTCGACTTCAATCTATTTTCACCGCGCTCGGTTGGTTTGAAGACTGACTAGTCATTCAACACCTGAGAACCGATGACCCACAGGGTAATGTCAATGACTTCAATTCTGTTCCGGCCGAACCCGGCAACCCGGCGTCGCAACCTGGTGTTGCGCGCCGTGTTGCTGCTGAAGGTGGTCCTGGCTCTTAACGGGATCTGCTTCGCACAAACTGAAAAGATTCCGTCGCAGAGAGCAACGCCTTCCGTTGATAACAAACCTCTGACGGCTGCCGAACGGGAAGAACTACTAAAACTCATTCGCAGTCTCCAGGAACGAATCGAAAAGCTCGAGGCCGCACAGGCGACTCCTTCGCGATCACAGGAAACTGTTTCGCAAACTCCTTCGCCCGCGGCCTCGACCGAGGCGTCGCCTATTCAACCTGCGACAAAGGAAACTCCGAACACGGAAGCGCCCGCACCGATTGAGGAACCACCGCCCAAACAGCCGGACAGCGACGGTAATAAATTCGATGGAAAGTACACACCAAATCTCGGGTTCAAACTGGCAAACACCGAGTACGGCGATCTGAACGTCAGCATCTACACCTACGTCAGGTATCTGAATCAACTCGGACTAAACTCGACCTACACGGATGCTTTTGGAAATACGAAAAACGTCCAACAGCGTCAGGACATGCAACTCCTGAAGCTTCAGATCAAGTTTCTCGGCTGGATTCTGAATCCCAAGCTGCGTTACTTCCTTTACGCCTGGACGTCGAATGCGAACCAGGGACAGGGCGCGCAGGTAGTTCTCGCCGGGAATCTTCAATACACCTTCAACAAATACTTCACTCTCGGCGGCGGAATCAGGTCGTTACCAGGCACGCGCAGTGTCGAAGGCAACTTTCCGTTTTGGCTCAGCGTTGACAGCCGTCACATCGCCGACGAATTCATGCGGCCTTCTTACACGTCCGGTGTTTGGGCCACCGGAAATATCACCGACAGGCTCAAGTACCAGGTCATGCTTGGTAACAACATGAGCACGCTTGGTGTGCCTGCAAGCAGGCTCGACAACGGCTTAAACACGTTGTCGAGCGCGCTGATCTGGTTTCCCACCGGCGACTTCGAAAAAGGCTTCAGCGGACAGGGATGGGGCGATTTCGAACACCACGATAAGTTTTCGACGCGTCTCGCCGTTCACTTCAGTCGCAGCAATGAAAACAAGGAGAGTCAGCCCAACTCGGAGCAGTTCGAAAACACGCAGCTTCGCCTTTCAGACGGAACGGTGATCTTCACGCCCGATCTGTTTGCGCCCGGAGTAACGATCACCGACGCGCGCTATCGCATGACAACCATCGACGGCGGTTTCAAGTACAAGGGTTTTTCTTTGGAAGGCGAGTACTTCTGGCGTTGGCTCGACAACTTCAAATTCCAGACCGGACCGACGCCTGAGGCCCTTGCTCTAGTCCGCCCGTCGTTCGATCACGCTTTTCAGATTCAAGGCTCCGCGATGGTCGTGCCCAAGACGCTCCAGGCTTATGCGGGCTTCTCAAAGATCTTCGGACAATATGGTCAACCGCGTGACGCCCGCTTCGGAGCAAATTTCTTTCCGTTCAAGAACAAAGTCGTCCGTTGGAACAACGAGGCTCTTTACCTCTACCGGTCGCCGGTTGGTTACACGTCCGTTCCTTATCCCGTGGGCGGGACAGGATGGGTTTTTCACTCAAGTATGGAACTCGCGTTTTAGAGAACTCTATGAGTCGACCACGCCGCAAACTGATCGTTGTAATCACCGTTGCGCTGCTTCTTTGTTCGCTTCAAGCGAACGCACAAACACAAACGGACGACTATCTCTTCAACGACTCGCACTTTCACCTGACTAACTACATTCAGGAAGGCATCGATATCCACGATTTCTTGAAGATCATGGGTAACAAGGCGGGCCGTGTGGCGCTGTTCGGCATTCCGTTGCAGCAGCAGTGGTCGTATCGCATCGATGGCAATCGTGGTCCAACTTACTACCTGAACTCCGACGCGCGGCTCTATTACTACTCGTTCACAGACGCCTGGATCGCCACCGCTTACAAGTCACTTACAAAAGAAGAACAGGCCAGGTTTGATCCAATGATCACCGGATTTAATCCGACCGACATGTACGCCGCGGATCACATTCGCCGCGTGCTTACAGCGTTTCCCGGAGTCTTCACGGGCATCGGTGAGTTCAGCATTCATAAAGAATTTGTCTCCGCAAAGATAGCCGGAGAAGTAGCGAGTCTTCAGGATCAGGCGTTGGATCGGCTGCTCGACTTCGCAACTGACGTTGGCCTGGTAGTTTTAATTCACAACGACGTAGACGTCCCCTTTGCCAAGCCCGGCGTCGAACCTGCTTATGCCGCCCAAATGAAGGCGCTCTTCAAGCGCCACCCAAAAACGACATTCATATGGGCGCACATCGGCGTCGGGCGGATCATCCGGCCAGTTAAAGATCAGGCGGCGATCGTCGAAGACATCATCGCCGATCCGGAGCTCACGAATGTCCACTTCGACATCTCGTGGGACGAGGTCGCGAAGTACATCGTTGCCACACCGGAGTCGACGAAGAACGCGGCGTCGGTGATTAACCGATTTCCGGATCGATTTCTTTTCGGCACCGACGAAGTCGCCCCTCCGAACCAGGAGAAGTATCTAAAGGTCTACAACCAGTATGAGCCGCTCTGGAAGCTGCTTTCACCGCTAGCGAGCGAGAAAGTGCGCAAAGAGAACTACGAAAGAATCTTCGATGAAGCGAGACAAAGGGTCCGCAGTTGGGAGGCGACGCACCTGAAAGCACAGTCGTCGCGGATGACTAACTAACTGTCGGGACCAGGTAATTAAGGAGGTTTGCCATGAGCCTAAAAACGTTGCGAACTAAACGTTCACAAAAACTAATTCGTTGTCTTGTTGCGGTTGGCGCCGCATTACTGATCTTGCCCGGAAACGCATTGTCGTTGGCGACGCCGTCTCGGTATGCCGACGACACCGCAGTAAAGATTCCGCCGGAGCAGCTCGATTCGCTTGTCGCGCCGATTGCCCTGTACCCCGACAACCTGCTCAGCCAGACACTGGTCGCGTCAACTTATCCGCTGGAGATTGTTCAACTGCAACAGTGGTTGGAACGAAACGCGAATCTCGCAAAGGACCAAAAGAAATTGGCTGAGGCTGTCAAGAAACAACCGTGGGATCCGAGCATTCAAGCGATGGCCGCCTTGCCCGACGTGGTGAAGCGTCTGTCTGACGACGTTCAGTGGACTACGGATCTCGGCAACGCGTTCCTGGCCCAGCAAAAAGACGTCTTGGATGCCATTCAACGAATGCGCAACAAGGCGGAAGACAGCGGGGCACTGGCGTCGAATCAACAGCAGAAGGTCGAGACAAAGGTCATCGAAAGCAAAGAAGTGATCGTGATCGAACAGTCGAATCCCGAAGTGGTCTACGTTCCTTCTTACAATCCGACCGTTGTTTACGGCGCACCTGCATATCCCTATCCACCGATTTATTACCCGCCCTCAACAGGCGCCGTGATTGCGGCCAGCGCGATCTCGTTTGGCGTTGGTTGGGCCATGGGCGCTGCCTGGGGCGGCGGTTGGGGTTGGGGCGCTGGTTGGGGAGGCGGTGACATCGACGTCAACATGAATAACAACTTCAACCGCAACACAAACATCAGCGGTGGCAATCGCGTGAACAACATCGGCAGCGGAAATCGAACGAACGCTGGCGGCGGCAAGTGGCAACACAATCCGTCACATCGTGGCGGTGCTCCCTACGGCGATCGCAATACGGCGAACCGGTTCGGCGGTTCTGCGCGTGGTGATTCGTTGGCGAACCGCCAGCGAGCGGCGCAAAGAGACATCGGCCGTCAGGGTGGAAACCTGAGAAGCAACGATCGTGCAGGCGATCGTGGCGGCATCGGTGACCGCGGTGGCGTCGGTGATCGTGGCAACCGCGGCGGTGTCGGCGATCGCGGTGGTGTCGGTGATCGAGGCGGAGTCGGCGATCGAGGCAACCGTGGTGGCGTCGGCGATCGTGGTGGTGTCGGTGACCGTGGCGGGGTTGGTGGCAATCGCAGCGGTGCGGGAGTCAGCGACCGGTCGTCCGGCATTGGCAGCCGCGGCGGCGCCAGCGGCGATCGCGTCGGCAATCGCAGCGTGGGCAGCAGTTCTCGCGGCACGGGTGGCGGCTTTGGACGTGATTACGGCGGCAGCGGATCTGGTGCGCGTGCGAGCAGTAGCCGCGGTTCGTCGAGCATGGGAGGTTTCGGAGGCGGTAGCCGCAGCGGTGGTGGAAGCTTTGGCGGCGGCGGTGGAAGTCGCGGTGGTGGCGGTGGAAGTCGCGGTGGCGGCGGTGGTGGTCGCGGTGGCGGCGGTGGCCGAAGGAGGTAAT
>Ga0207675_100002988_pt1 | contig 16617 bp, 14 predicted proteins | sample KBSSwiS42_FD_184305 | JGI IMG/M metagenome (GOLD analysis project Ga0207675, IMG submission 184305) | Switchgrass rhizosphere microbial communities from Kellogg Biological Station, Michigan, USA - KBS Switchgrass S4-2 (SPAdes) (version 2) | ecosystem: Host-associated > Plants > Roots >... | reverse complement strand
AGCACGGCACCACCGCCGCGGGCTCGACGCCGTGCCGCTGCCGCGCGTACCCGGCCAGCGGCCTGGACACGGCCGTCACGGCGCGCGCGCCGCGGATTCCCCAGCCTTCGAGCAGCCCGTAGAGGGCGACCTTGTACGCCGCGGCACCGCTCGCGCGCGTCTCGTCGACGATCGCGCCGCGCCAGTCGTAGACGTAGGGCATGCGAAAGCCCCGGCCCGCGAGTGCCAGCACCACCGGACCCCACAGGCCGCGCACGTAGGCGTGGCGCAGCTGCTGCGTGCGTCGCAGGCGACGCAGCGCGGCGGCCATGCTGAAAAGGTTGCGCAGGAAGCCGCGTTTTTCGACCAATTCGATACGCACGCCCGCGGCGCGCAGCCGCGCGCCGACTGCCTGCTCGAAGCGCGCGGCGTCCTGCACCAGGGCCAGCAGTGCCACGTTCAGTCCGGCGGATTTCCACGCCAGCAGCTGGTCGCCGACCTGCGACTGAAACACCGGCGCGTTCTCCATCATCATCGCCACGTCGATGACCACGGCGATGACGTCTATCTTCCCGGCGCCCGCACTCACTGCCACGCGATCTCCGTGCGCACCCGCGCCGCGTTCACGCACAGCTCCAGCGCGCGGGTCGCCACCGGTACGCCAAACCCGCGGCTGTAGCAGCCCTCGACCAGGCGCGGGTCCGACGCGCCGTCCACGCGCAGCGCCAGGCGCGACCGCGCCGCCACCAGCACGAGTGATGCGCCGTCCGGCGCCGGTAGTTCGACGTTCACGCCGGGGTCGAGATTGAAGCGCAGGGTGCGCGGCAATTCGCTCGGGAAATGGTCCTCGAGGATCAACCGGCCCGGCTCGAGCGTGAATCGCCTCGTGTGCCGCACGCCGAAACCGTCGTGACTGCCGGCCGCCGCGGGCCCGTCGAGCAGCGCGAGGCGCGGGTGACAGCGCTGCGGCAGTCGAAACAGTCCGCCCGGACCCGGTGGAATCGGATCCTGCTCGAGGCCCTCGACCGCGATGGTGCTGTGCGCGGCGGTGGCGCGGAATCGATTGCGCAGCGCCGGATCGCCCGTGTAGACAGGGCAACCGCCGTCCACGATGAAATCCTGATCGTCGACGTTGAGTTCGAAAGACAGCTTGTCGTTGTGTCCATGCCCGCCGCGACCCGCGAGGCCATTGGCGCCGCAGGTGATCGCCACCCAGGCGCGCGGCGCGCGCAGGACGGCAATGCCGGTGTCCGCGAACAGGCGTGCGGGTGGCGCTGCCGTGGAGGGCGCCGCCGGCAGCATCGGCGCCAGCCCACCCGCGACCAGTTCGGCCTCGGCGCGGGCGCGCGGATCCCGCGGCATCAGCTCGCCGGCCCCGCACAGCTGCGCGATCAGCGCGACGACGTGGCGGTGATCGAGTTCGTCCACATCGTCGCCCAGCAACTTGTGCGCCCTGCCGGAGTCGTTGTCGCCGAACTGGGGCACGCGGCCGTTCGGCTTGGTCAGCGTGGCGGTGAATTCACCCATGAGCCGCAGGCGTGCGTAGAACGCCGCCGGCAGCAGGCGTCCCACTGCTCCGAGGTTGAGACCCAGGGCTGCGGCAGGGCGAAGCGGCGGACGCACGCGATGCGCGCGCGGATCGACCGCCGCGAGCCGGCGGCGCCGCGCGGCGGGAATGCGCTCGGCCACGGCGGCGCAAGTGGCGAACAATTCGGCCACCAGCCGGTGGTAGCAGCTCGACGCCTCGTGCGCGGCGCCGTCGCCGAGCGTCTCGCGCTCCATTTCCGAAACCAGTTCCTGCAGGCTGAATCGCAGCCACCGGTCCGCCTCCGGAAATTCCGGAAACGCCGCGGCCACGTGCAGCAGCCCGGCGATGTCGCTGAGGTAATGGTTGTTCGTCAGTTCCTCGTAATACTCGAGGTGGCGCTCGATGTGCGCGCCGTGCTCCCACAGGCTGGTGCGCAGCGCCTGCACCACCGCGGGAAATCGCCCGAGCTCCGGCTCGAACAAGCGCAGGCCCCACACCCAGTTCAGGGCGCGCAGCGCCACGTCCATGGTGCAGGCCCAGTTGGGACCGCGTTCCCGCGGATTGGCCGCGATCCAGTCGAGCACCTGGAGCGCGAACTCCACCGCCCCGGTGCGCAGGTCGCCGCGCGCCAGCGCGCCGACGTGATTGAAGCGCGACAGCTCGCGCGGAATCTTGATGTCGGCCCGCGCCGTTCCGGAAGGCGGCTGCGGCGCGAGGCGCACCTCGATGTACAGTTGCGCCGGGTCCCAGCGATAACCGGTGTGCACGTCGGAATGCCATTCGATGGGCGTGTAGTTAGCCCGGGCGTCGGCGGGAAGCCCGGCCGCCAGCCGCTCGATGGCCGCGCGGCGCGCGCCGCCCGCGTCCGGGTACGCGATGTGTACGGCGTGCGGCGCCAGCACGCGGAAACGGTGCGCCAGCGCATCGCGGAACTGCGGGTCGGACGGATCGGGCGCGACCACCGGCGCCGTGCCCCAGGGCAGCGCCGCTGGATTGCCGGGCGGTGTCGCCAGCGCGTGCCACACCGCGCCGCCCGCGGCCGGCACGGGCTCATGGCGCCGCGGGCGCACGCCCAGGGCCGCGCGCACGCGGATCCCGGCGCGCTGCCAGCGCACCGCGACGCGATGCCGGATCCAGATCCAGCCCCACGCGAGCCGACTAGTCAGGGCGCAGCCTCTCCAGCTCGCGCAGATGCAGCTTCACCAGCAGGACGCCCATCATGAAGAAGAAGAACATCATCACCGGGATGTTCAGCATGAAGGTGTTGACCATGCCCGGCAGCACGAAGGGCAGCACCAGCACGGGAGTGATCGGCACGCAGTATCGCAACACGAACCACAACATGGCCGCCACGCCGACCAGCCCCGACGTGACCACCAGCCAGAACCAGTCGTTGTGAAAATACTCGGTGCCCTGGTCGAACGGCGGCCCGGACGTCGAGGCGTATCCCGAGCCGAACAGCGGCGAGATGACGAAGCGGACACTCATTTCCTTCGCGGTCAACAACGGCCGGACCACGGTGTCGGTCTGCACGTCGCCCTCGACGGCGGCCTGCCTTTCGTTCAACACCCGCATGATGCTCGCGATGCGTTGCAGGTTGGCCAGCAGCGAATCGCCGAGCCCGATGCGGGCGACGCCATAGATCCCGGCACAGCCGAGCAGGATGCAGACGACGAACATGCGCAGGCGCCATTGCGCCGAGGCGCCGTTGAGCAGCAGGCGCAGGTTCAGGAAACCCAGGATGGCCGCGGACAGGAATTCGCCGCGCGAGGCCAGCACCATCGACAACGCCATGGGCATGAACACCAGCATGGCGCCCACGACGACGCCCGGGCGGGGAATGAACCGGAACCTCAGGCCGCAATAGATGAACAACACGATGATGTTCACCATGAACGCCGAGCCGTTCGGATTGCTGGTCATGCCGCGCGGCCGGCTGAGTTCGAGTATGTCGCTGGCCGACTTGACCCCGAGCTTCGAGAGGTTCTCGACCGCCAGCGGCGGGAAGTAGAGATTGACGATCCACGCGGGCATCGCGCTGCGCAACACGATGAACAACAGGTTGATCGCCAGCGCGGCCGCCAACACGCCCACCAGCCACGACATTCGAAAACGCGTCGCGGTGATGCCGACACCGAACGACATGGCCGCCAGCAGCAGCATGGTGAGGTTCTTGACCGTCAGCCCGAGGTCGGAGGCGCCGTACAGCGCGTTGAAATACAGCGTGCCGAGCAAGGCACAGGCCGCGATCAGCCCGAACATCAGGCTCACGTCGCGGAAGTGCCGCGCCTGCCAGCCGTTCATCGCCGTCACCGGGTTGCGCACCATCTGGTCGACCGCCCACAACCCCACCAGCAGGTAGGTAGGCTTGAACGGAAAGTTGCCGAAGTGGAACATCGGCAACAGCAGCTGATCGATCACCACCAGCAGGCCGATGGCCGAGGCGGACAGGCCGAAGCCGCGCCAGCTGCGCGCCGCCGGTGGCGCGGGCGCGGTTTCCGTCATGTCGCCGGTCGCGGCCATGCGCTCAGAACCCGTACACCTGGCGCACCCGCGTCATGGTGATGCGCTGGTCGAACAACTCCTCGGCGCGCTGCCGCGCGCGTTCACCCATGACCCGCCGCCCGGCCACGTCGTCGCACATGCGATCCAGCGCCTCGACGAAGGCCGGCACGTCGATGCGCCCCTCGCCGGTGATGGGGATCATGATGCCCTGCACGCCGTGCTCGACCGCCTCGGGAATGCCGCCCGAGTTGCTCACCGCGACCGGCGTGCCCGAGGCAAAGGCCTCCTTGATGGCCAGCCCCATGCACGCCTGCCGGTCCGCGGTGGGCGCGAGCACGATATCGGCGCTGGCATAGGCTCCGGCCAGTTCATCGGCCGGGACATTGACGCGGCAGCGGATGCGCCCGCCGGATTCCGCCGCCGCCTTCTCGATGACCTCGGTGTGCGAGCCCTTCGCGCCGGCGATGAAGAACACGGTGTCGGCGCGCCGCGCGTTCACCGCGCGTGCGATCTCGAGCGCCTCGGGTGCGCCCATGTCGGGAATCATGCGGCCGAGGAACAGCACCACGATCTTGCCCTCCAGGCCGGACTCGCGTTCGCGCATCAGCCTGGGCGTGCGCGGGTGGTATTTCTCGAGATCCACGCCGTAGTAGATCACCTCCACTTCGAGCCCGGGCGCCAGCCATTGCGCCGCGCCCCCGCAATACCGGCTCGACGCCAGCACCCGGTCGGCCTGGCGCATGGCCAGTTCGTAGTAACGCTTGTAGCGCCGGTAGTAGTCAGGCTTCGTGAGTGGCGCCGCGAAGCACGTATAGAAGATACGCAGCCGCGGCATCAGCCGGCGCAGGATGGGCACCAGCACCGCCTCTTCCGAACCGTAGATGCCGACGGTGCCGAGCCGGTTGGCGCGGCACACATCGACGATGTGCAGGCAGCGCAGCAGCGCCGAGACGAAGGTGTGCGGCAACGGCAGCTTCAGGAACAGCGGCAGCAGCAGCGGCAGCCGATGCAGGCGCGCCAGGGCGCCACGCCACGCGCCCGCGGTGGGCCGGATGCGGCGCCGTTCGACGGTGAGATTGTTGCGCGTACCGTCGACGCTGTCGGCATCGGCCACGAACGTGAGGATGTGGCAGCGGATGCCGGAGCGCGAGAAATCGGCGGACACGTCGCGAATGTGCGAAGCGATGCCGCCAAACGGCGGTGGATAGGGGCCGACGAACAGCATCGCCCGGCCGGGTTCGCCCTGGGTGCTCATCAGTTTTTCTTCTTGAGGACGATCATGACATTGGGTGCGCCGAAGAACCGGTTGTCCGTGACGTTCTCGACCCTCTCGACGGTGACGCCGGGCATCCTGGCCGCGACCTCCGGCAGGTTCTTCGAATAGCCGCAGTGTGCCATGTAGATGCGCTGGTTCAACGTCGGCCGGTACAGCGCGGTCTCGAACAGCACCACGCCGCGGCGCGCGACCCGCAGCATCTCCGACAACGCGCGTTGCTCGAAGCCCGCGAGCTGCTCGATGACGTAATGAGAATAGAGCACGTCGTAGCTGCCATCCGCGCAGGGCAGGTTCATGCCGTCCGCGCAGAACAGCTCCCTGATGTCGAGGTCGAGGGCTTCGATCGTGGCGCGCGCTGTGAAGGCGCGGTTCAGCGGATACTCGAAACCCGACAGCTCGACCGACGCCGGCAATTCGCACACCTTGCGCAGCAGCGCCAGGTTGATCCCCGAACCGCAGCCGAACTCGAGCACCGAACGCGCGTCCCATTGGCGCAGGATGGCGGCGAGCTTTTCCATGTTGGTCTGGTGATGCAGCAGCATCGGCGCGCGGGTGAACGTGCCATCCACCCAGCCGTGCCAGGTGGGTTCCGCGAAATAGCTCAACAGCTCGTAGGCCTTCGAGTAGCCGGCAAACGAGCTCTGCTTGGAATCGGCCGCGGCGACCTTGCGGCTGTACTCGCCGGTGGTGGCGGCGCGCAGCCACATCAGCAGGTTGCGCGCCGTCTGCGTCAGGTAACGAGCGGCGCCGGCACCGCGTTTCGCCAGGGCGCGGTCGCGCTCGACTGCCGCCTTGAAGTCCTGGTAACCGAGCTCAGCCAGCCGCACCTGGTTGAGCTGCAGGAAGCCGGAGAGGATCTTCCAGTTGGCCAGGGCAAGCTCGCGATCCTGCACCACCCACGGATCGTTGCCGCGGTAGTCGCGCAATTCGAATTCACCGGGCTTGCCATCCAGCCGCGGAAATTTCAGCGCGAGGGGAACGCGATCGTCGGGCGAGTCTTTCATCGAAAATGGCTCCTTGGAAAGCAGGTCCGGACCGGCTCAGCGCCAGTCCTCGGGAATCTTGTCCGCGTCGACGATACATTCGAGCAGGTGGTCGAGGTGCGGGTCGCGGCCCGGCTCCACGTCGGCCGCGGTGCCGTACGTGAAGCCTTCGAAGTTGTCCGAGTAGGCGCGGCGCGTGAGGCCCCACGGGATCAGCGTCTTGATGAAATAGAAGTACGCGAACAGCGCCGCCGCGTCGCGCTCCGCCACCCTCGCCTGCAGGTTGCCGGTCAGCAGCGCGCGATAGTCCTCGCGGCTGGCCGGCTCCTCCACCAGACCGAGACGGCTGTAGGGCGCCACGCCGGCGAGCACCACGGGAATTCCGCGCAGCATCATCTCGATGCCGATGGTTCCGCCGTACACCACGCCGACGTCGATGTACGGAAACAGATCGTACGGCTTGATCTTCATGTCGGGGGCGATGTGCGTGACGTTGGCCGGCAGCTCGGGAAAACGCTCGCGCACGTGATGCCAGACACCCTTGAGCGACGAGGAGCTGTCGTACTGTTCCGCCGGATGCGTCTTGATGTAGAGGTGGCAATCGGCGCGATCCGCCAGCATGCGGATGGTCTCGATGACCCAGTCGATGACCCCGGAGAACAGCGAGCCCATCTCCGACAGGCCCACGTCCCAGAACACATTGCTGAACAGGAAGATGTTGCGCCGGCGACGGTCGATGCGCAGCGTCTCGGCGATCGTGCCGCTCGCCTCGAAATAGGCGTTCTCCACGAAGATCTGGCTCAGGCCGGCGAACCGCCGGTCGATGAAGCCGGCGAGCTCCGCGCGCTCGGGCACGGTCAGGTCGCGGCCAGGCCGGCGGTTGCGCCAGCGCTCGAAGCGCAGCGGCGAGCCGTACAGCTGCGCGTAGTTGAGCAGCAGCGCGTGGAAATTGAACGGCGAGATCGAGACCGTCGAGCTGCGCGCCCCGTGTGCCGCCAGGTAACGATGGTAGGGAGCCCAGTCGCAATACACGTCCATGTTCGAGAACACGATGTCCGGCGCGAACGAGCCGTGCACCGCGCGCGCCACCTCGGTGGTCAGCATGGCCGAGGCCAGGTATTGCGCGCGACGCTCGCGCATCTCGGCCGAATCTTCCGCCGGCAGGGCGCCGTAGTAGTGACGCGTCACCGAATCGTTGACCAGCGGGATGAGATCCACACCGAGATAGTCGAATCGCGCCGGATAGTCCGCGACGATGCGTTCGGCCTGCGCGCGCAGCTCGGACGCGCGCGGCGCGGGAACGTGGTCGCCGAGCACCGTGACGTCGAGCCCGAACAGCGGCGCGATGCGCGTGCGCGTGAAGCGGCAGTTGAGGCACGGATCCGCGAGCCGCATGCGCACGCTGCGCACTTCGCAGGCGTGCAGCTGGCTGTCGCACAGCAGGACCATGACTTTGTGGCCACGCTGCTGCAGCAGGCGCCCGATCAGCAGGATCTGCAGCGACTGGTAGTGCGAGGTCTCGATCATCGGTATGAAGACGCGCCGCGGCGTGGCGTTACGCTGCGCCGGACCGAATGCCAGCTGGCGCCGCAGGCGCGGACGCAGCTTGCCGACGAAGCGCTGCCAGTGACGCAGCAACCGCACGCTGCGCCAGGTGCGCAGGCGCGTTTTCACCGCGTGGATCATCGCTGTGCCGCGCGCATCTTGAGCAGCTCGAGATCCGCGGGCAGCCCCTCGAACAGGCGCGCACCGGCGTCGTACGGTCCGGCGGCCGGGTACACCTCGAACTGCAGCATGTCGCGGTGTGAGCCGGCGCGCGGCACGCTCGCGGCGTGCAGGCACTGCTGGGTGTTGGCGATGCACGTGTCGCCGGCATCACCTTCGAAGAATCGCAGGGTCGAAGGATCGCGCAGGCGCGCACGCGTGCCGGGAGCGAGCCGCGCGCGATGGAAATAGCCGAGCGATCGCACGATGCTCGCGGAGGTGCGGCGATCGTGCAGCCGCAGGGCGCCGGTCTCGCGGGTCACGCCGTCGCTCAACAATATGAATACCCGCAGTCCGGTGACGGCATAACCGTCGTGGTGGAAGGTGTTGGAGAAGCGGTCGTCGCGGTCGGCATCGATACCCGGGACGTGATGGTTGCGCCAGAGGCGCACCGACTCCACGCGCAGCGCGCAGCCATAGTAGGCCGCGATCGTGCGGCACAACTCGGGCGTCAGCAGCTGGCGGACCGCGGGGATGGCCGCCAGCGGATCGAAGATGAACTGCGTCGCGCCATTCGGCGACGGCACGAACGCCGCCGGGTCGGCCAGCAGCCGCGATACCTCGACGCGGATGCCATCGATGAGCGCCCGGTCCACGCTGCGGCCCGCGAGTACGAAGCCCTGGTCCTGCAGGCTCGCGGCCCGCGAGGCAAACGGCTCCTCGGCGAGATTCACGTCGCCGGAGTCGAAAGCCCGCCGCAGCCGCGCCAGCTCGCGCTGTGGCGCCAGGTTGTTGCGCAGGCCGGCGCCGTTGCCGAATACCAGCCGCGGCAACATCTCGGCGATACCCCGGCCGTAGATGGAAATGCGGCTGCCGATCCCGGCCACCAGTCTCGCGGGTGCGTACCGGCTGCCCGGCGATCCCGTGACGTTCATTCGTGCATCCTCGCCGACGCGCCGTCGAGGCGCAGCAGCCGTCTGATGAAATCGATCACCGTCGCGACGTCTTCACGCCCCGGCCACAGCTGGCGCGCCGGCAGCCCGGTCAGCTTCACGAACACCACGATCTGCAGGATCGCGGTCGCGAGCAGCGCCAGCAGGAAGCCGAATGCGGCGCCGACGATCTCGAGCTGTTGCACGAGCAGCAGGCCCACGGTGAGTTGCAGCAGGAACGGCAGGAAGGCGATCTTGGCCACGAGATCCGCGCGACCGATGCCCTGGAAAAACATCGACAGTGTCGATGCGGCCGCGAGCAATGTGAGTCCGGGCACGATGATGAGGAACGGCGGCAGCACTTCGAGGTAGCGGGCTCCGTACAACAGGAGCAGTGCCGGCTTCATGAGGACCGCCGCCCCGATCACGCCCGGCACCAGCACCACCAGCGAGACGCGGAAGGCGCGCGCGGCGAGCCCGGACGACTCGCTCACGTCCGGGGTTTTCGCGATGCGCGAGAACAGGAAATTGCCCATCGCCTCGGTCACCTTGCTGACGAGTTGCCCGACCTGCTGCGCGATGGAGAAGAACGCGACCTGCGCGGGAGCGCAGAAGGCGACCACGATCGCCTGGCTCGAGTACGTGTTGAGGTAGGACACCGCGTTGCCGATGTACAGCTTGCCGCCATAACGCAGCAGGTCCTGGTAGACCGGCGCGCGGAACGCTCCCGGCCCGCGCGCGGGAAACCCGTAGCGGCCCACCCCGATCACGACGGAGAGCGTCACCCCGATGAACTGGCCGAATACCACCGCCGTGAGGCCGAGACCGAAGCCCAGCAGGCCGAGCACGATCAGCGTGGACGCGAGCAGCGCGCGCGTCATGACCATGATGTTGAGCGAACGCACGTCTTCGCGCTGGATGTGCAGGTAGACGTAGTTCATGTAGAGGAAGTTGACCGGCACCTGCAGCACCATGACGTAGATGTAGTCGTGCACCACGGCGACATCGGCGCCGAACAGCGCCTGGCTGAACCAGTCGAAGCCGATGAGCACCGGCAGCACGATGACCACGCCGCTCACCACCGCGATGACATTGAGGGCGAACACCACGTCGCCGACCGCGTGCAGGCCCGAGCCGAGGAAGTAGATGGCCCCGGCATCGGCCTTGAGCCTGCCGAGCGTCTCGGCGTACGACGGAATGAGATTGAGCACCACCCACAGTCCGAGCATGTGTGGCCCGAGGTTGCGCGCGATGACCACACTGGTGAGCACGTTGGTGCCGAGCAGCAGGACGTCGCGCAGCAGGACCGAGAACGACTTGTTGGCGAGACTCATCGGCTCACTTGCGCAGGCGGAAGATCACCGTCGCCCGGAAGTCGCCGGGGTTCGCTTCGAACTCCTCCTGCCAGTAAACGTGCTCGACGTGCCCCGCGTACAACGCGAGCAGGTCGGCGATTCCATTGCGCATCTCGGCGCCGGTCGGGATCAGATCGCCGAGCATGCCGAAGGTGAAGCCGTACGCCATGATGCCGCCCGGCCGCGTGACCCGGATCGATTCCGAGACGGTCTTGCGGATGTCCGGGCTGTAACGGATGACCGCGGAGCTGTAATACACGTCGAAACTGTTGTCGACGTAGCTGAGCGCATTCATGTCCATGAGCTTGATGCGCGGGCTGTAGGTGAACAGGTCGATCGCCTCGATATTGCGCGCCGGGAATCCATAGGCCTGCAACAGCAGCACCTCGGCCTCGTTGCGCGGGCCGACGCACAGCAGCTTCGCACCCCGCAGATCCGGCGTCTGGATGGTGCGCAGGATGTTCATGAGGCTTTCGGTGCGGTTGCGATGTCCCTGCAGGAAGCTCAGCACCTGCTTGCGGTTGTGTTCGAAGCCGGCGAGATTGGCATTGCGCTCCTGTGACACGGCGCCGCTGCCGTGCAGCCGATGGGAGAGTGCGAACCACCACCAGCGCAACCGCAGGCGAGTGCCGAACACCAGCGGCCGCAACATCAGGTACGACCCGTAGCCCGGCAGCAATCGCGACGGCGCGAACCACATCGCCCAGAACGAACCCAGGTAACGCAGCAGGCGGCGCGGCCGCAGCACTCGCGCGGCGCGGGTGATGGGCGCCGCGTAACGCCGCGCGGGCTCCTCGCCGATGAGCGGCGGCAGCGCCGCGGTCAACTCCTGGGGCGAAGCGAAATCGCGATCGCGCAACGGCAGCAGCGCACGGGTCACGTCGGCGGGCACGATTCCATCGTGCGCAAGGTCTTCAAACGCCCCGGCGTTGAGCTTGAGAACGAATGCGCGTTTGAACACGTTAGACATCTTTACTTTCCTCCAGGCGCGAAGATCGCGCCCATCACCAAATCGACTTCCTGGCCCTCGCACAGGAACTGGCGTTGCCGCCGTCCCTCGAGCTGCATGCCGCTGTTCTTCATCAGGCGCAACATCGGCTCGTTGGCCGCCATGGTTCCGGCAGTCACCTTGCGCAGTGCCTGGCCCTCGAGGAGTTCACGCACCACGGCGCGCCACGCCACCGTTGCGATGCCCTGGCCCCGCGCACGCGGCTCGCCGATCATGATGGCGAGGTCGGCGACGCGATTGGCGGTATCGATGGCGACGGTCATGTTGCCGACGTGGCCGAGGCGCGCGTCATCCATCTCGATCGCCAGGAACCGGTCGCTCGAGCCGCGGAACGATTCGAAATACGCACGGCAACTCTCGAGCGTGTGCCGGCGATGGCGCTGCTCCGAGAAGCGCACCACGGCAGGATCGTTGAGCCAGCCGACGTAGCGCGCCGTCAGGTGCCGCTCCTCGAACGGCAGCACACGCCCGCCGGGAAACTGCAGCACCGGAAAAGTCATCACCTTCATGGCAACACGCCCAGGAAATCGAGGATGCGGCGGGTCGAACTGCGCACCGCCACGCGCGGCGCCTGGCCGCGGGCCGGCGGCGCCTGCAATCGTTCGCGCAGCTTGCGCCGCAACTCCTCGCGGTCCACTGCGCTGTCGATGGCGCCGCTGCGGATCATCGGCAGCCAGTCGCGTTCGGCGTCTCGCGGCAACACGGACAGCGTGGGGACGCCCGACAGATGGGCCTCGGCCAGCGCCATGGTGGTCATGCCGACCACCAGGTCTGCTGCGTACAGCAATTCCAGCGGTTCGCCGCCGGCGCTCTGCTGGTCGAACGCCCCGGCCAGTGCGGCCAGCGCCTCGGGCGCCTCCTTGGGATGGCGCCGCAGCACCATCCAGGGACGCGCGACGCCGCTGCCTGCGAGGTGTGCGACGGCATCGACGAGTTCCTCGACCACGATCCCGGTGCGGCCCTCGGCATCGCCGCGGCCGTGCAGCGTGTAGTCGCGCGAGCGCCGGTATTGCTGCGGATCGAGGCCCGTGGAAATCTCCGAAACGAACACCAGCACGAAACGCGCGCCGGCCTGCGGAACGCAGCGCGCACGCAGGGCATCGCGGCCCAGCGATTCGAGTCGCGCGCGCGCCGCGCGCAGGTAGTCGAAGTGCGGGTGTCCCACTTCGATCACGCGCGCGGGCGCATGACCGAGGCGCACGAATTCAGCCGCCGTCACCGCGTCCGGCACCAGCAGCCATTCGGGCGCATGCCGCAACGCGAATTGGTCACGTCCGCGGAAGCGATGCGCCGCGTTCGCGGCGGCATCGATGATGGCCGCGGTCGCGATGCCGCGCGCGCGCGCCGCGGCCGTGAGCTCGAACGCCGGTGAATCGAGATTCTCCGACGTGCCGACCAGCAGCCAGCGCGGCGGCGCCACCGCCCACGCTCCGATGGCCTGCGCGGCCCGCGTCAGCTCCTGCACGGCCAGGCCGCGACCGCGCAGCGTGGCCAACGCATGGCCCGACGCCCACAACACCGTGGGCGTACCCGACTGTGCCAGCGCTTCGGCCACCGGCGCGATGCAATTCGCGGCACCCGGATCCTCGGCAAACAGCACGATCGAGTCGGCGGACATGGGTGTCAGGCGCGGCAGCAGGCTTCGACGGCGTGTACGACGCGGCTGCTCTCGAGCGCCGAGTCGCCGGGGCTCCACAGCGTGTCGCGGCCGTCCAGCACCGCGGCGAGATTGTCGTACATCGCGTACAGCGCATCGCCGGCGCTGCTGTCCAGGCGGTGCGGCGCGTCGGATGCCACTTCGGACTCGCCGCTCATGGCGCGATTCGCCGCCACCGGGTAGTGCAGCAGCGTGAGTCCTTCGTTGAGTACGTCGAACCGGCCCTGTTCGTCCCAGGCGATCAGGCCGTTCTCGCGATAACGCGCGAACCGCAGCGGCTGGAACGACACGTCGAGCCCGGAGCGCATCGAGAGCACGAACGGCACGTTGCTGTCGCCGTCGATCGGTCCCTCGCGGAAGGCCGGCGCCGCCCCGAGCCGCCGCGCCTCGCCGACCTCGCCGAACAACATGCGCGCGAAGTCGATCATGTGGCTGCCGTTGTTGAGCAGCCCGTTGCCGTAGTAGATGGACACCGCCTGCGGCGTGCCGATGAGCTCGCGCAACCGTCCGCCGGCGAGCGCACGGAACTGGCGGTCCGCGCGGCGCCAGAAATTCACCTGCACCAGGATGCCGCGGCGCTCGCAGGACTCGAGGAAGGCGCGCGCCGCCTCGAGCGAGGTACCGAGCGGCTTCTCCACCAGCACGGCGCGCAGCGCGGGCAGCTGATCGATGAACGTCGCGCGTTGCCCGGGTGGCGTCGCGAGCACCGCCACTTCGACCTGCGCGGCGCGCTCACCGAGCGCCGCGATGTCGGGCGCCGCCGCGATGCGCCAGTCCGCTTCGGCGTGCGCACGCGCCGCGTCGGCCGGATCGATCACGGCGCTCCACTCGAAGCGCGGATGCGCCGCCAGCACCTGCGCGTGCGCGGCGTAACGGAAATGCCGCGCCATGGCCGGATCCTGCGCATAGCCGCTGGCCATCCGGCCGAAACCGATCAGCGCCGTCCTGAAGCGTGTGCCGCTCACCGCGCCGGTTTCTCCACGCAATCGGCGTTGATGCGCGCCAGCGCGGGCTCGCGCGCCAGCAGGCGGAGGATTTCCTCGACGCCGAATACGCCGCCCAGCTCGGGCTCGAGCCGCGCATACACCTGGCGGATGAATTCCAGGTCCTGCGGGTAGTCGAGTTGCAGCCGCTGTTGCGGGGCGCGTTGCGATGCCGGCGCGATCATGGTGAACAGCCGGTAACGCTCCGGATGCTCGTAGAAATACAACGACACGTGTTCGCGCACGGCCGGATCGGTGATGGCCGCGGCGACCGCGGCGAGATCGCGGCGGCGGAACACCTGCACGTCGGCGCCCTGCGGGTAGGTAGGCACGCGCACGTTGTTGACCACGTCGCAGTCGTTGGCGAAGAAAGTCTCGATGCCCTGGTCGAGCAGGCCGGGATCGAGCAGCGGACAATCGCCGGTGATCTCCACGATCAGGTCCGATTTCATGAAAGCCTGCGCATCGACCACGCGCTGCAGGACGTCGTCCTCGCTGCCGCGGAACACGGCCACGGATTCGCGCCGCGCCCAGTCCTCGAGTACGTCGTCACCGGCGTTGGTCGACGTGGCGAGCACGATGTCATCGAGGCGCCGGCAGGCGCGCAGGCGGCGCACCAGGCGCGTCAGCGCCGGAACGCCCTGCACGTCGGCGAGCACCTTGCCCGGCAGGCGCGAGGAGCCCATGCGGGCCTCGATGCTGGCGACGACGCGGGTGCTCATCCGGCGGCCCTGGCCGCGATCTGGCCGCGGCCGGCGTGCACCTTGCGGATGGCCTCGATCAAAGCGTCGATCTGCGCATCGTTCAGCCGGTAGGCGCAGGTCTCGTAGTTCAATATCTCGCGCACGTGCAGCCGTTCCGCGGTCGGGCACAGGCCGCGCGGATAACGGCGCTCGCTGAGCGTGAACGGCCAGCCGCCACGGCCAATGGCGATGCGCTTCTGGAACATCGGCAATAAATAGAGTGGCTCGACGTACCCCGTGCCATGCGGGAATCCCTCGGCCGCGAGCGCCGCGCTGAAATCGGCGCGGCTCACGCCGAGCGCGCGTTCGTCGAGCTTCAGCACCCAGCTGTAGTACACGTGGCGGCAACCGGCGCGCACCTTCGGCGGCGTGATGCCTTCGAGCCCGCGCACCCCTTCGGTGAGCCGCTCGGCCAGGCGCTGGCGGCGGCCGACTTCCGCGTCGATCTTGCGCAACTGCGCGCTGCCGACCGCGGCCGACATCTCCGACATGCGGTAGTTGAATCCCACCATGTTGGCGGGATCGCGGATGCCCGCGGGCGCCACGATGTTCTCGGCGTGGTTGCGGATCGCCTGCAGCCGCAGCGCGAGCTCGGCATCGCGCGTCACGCACACCCCGCCCTCGCCGCTGTGGATGTGCTTGTGATAGTTGAGGCTGAAGACGCCGATGTCGGCGACGGTTCCGGCGAACTGGCCGTTCTCGGCCGCCAGCGGGCCCTGGGCATTGTCCTCGATGAAGAACAGGCCCTTGTCGCGCGCCAGCGCCGCCAGTGCCGCCAGCGGCGCCGGATGACCGAACAGGTTCACCGCGAGGATGGCTCGCGTCTTCGGCGTGATCGCGGCACGCACGGCGTCGACGTCGAGACAGAAGGTGTCGGGATCGATGTCGGCGAACACCGGGATGCCGCCGTAGATGAGTGGCGCCACGGCGGTGGCGGACATGGTCGTCGGCGGCACGATAACCTCGTCGCCGGGAGAGATGCCGGCGGCGCCGACGGCCGCGAACAACCCCGAAGTCGCGGAATTCATCGACACCGCATGCGGCACGCGGAAGTGCCGCGACCAGGCCTGCTCGAACTCCTGCACCTCGGTCCCGCCCAGGAACTGCGGGCCCCAGTTGCCGTAGTACCCGGACAACGAGCCGCGCTCGAACACGCGCGTCACCGCCGCGAGCTCGTCCGCGCCGATGGTGTTGTCGGCAGGCAGCGGCTGTGGAATCACCGGTGTGCCGCCGTGGATGGCCAGTTTGCTCATGATCGACTCCTTCAATGCGCTTCGGCGGCGATGATGTGCGGCAGCGAGCGTTGCGCGAGATTGCCCATGCCGTAACCGGCGGCGATCTCGTCGCCGAATTCGAAGCCGGCATACGCCACCGGCAGGTCGACGGCGCGCGCCCTGGGCTTCACACCCAGCGCGCACAGCGCCAGCGAAGCGGGTTTGCGCATGCGCAGCAGCTCCATCAGGTACAGCGGTGTCCGTCCGCTCACCACCACGCCTTCGACCAGCAGTACGTGGCGGTCCTGCAGCGGCTCAGCGACGTCGAGCGTGACGCGGACTTCGCCGCTTTTCGGCGCGCCCGGATACGAGGTGAAACCGAGCTGATGCAGTCGCGCCGGCACCTCGAGCGCGCGCACCAGGTCCGCGCCGAAAACACTGGCCCCGTTGAGCAGGCACACGACGTCGAGCTGCCGGCCCGCATAGTCGCCCGATATGCGGCGCGCCAGCTCCGTGACGCGCTCGCGGATGACGGCAGCGGAATGCAGTATGTGGGACATGGGACTGACTACTCCTTTTCTACGACGGCGTACTGGCCGATGAGCGAAACCAGGCGCGCGACGTCCGCGTCGCGCATGCGAACATTCGTGGGCAGGTTGACGACGCGCTCTGCGACACTGACGGCGCGCGGGAAACGCGCGCGGTCGTAATTGAAGACGGCCGACAGGATCTTGTAGGCGAAGCGCGTG